>Ga0105104_10001033_pt1 | contig 21372 bp, 20 predicted proteins | sample PPLLaktember2015_3_FD_87034 | JGI IMG/M metagenome (GOLD analysis project Ga0105104, IMG submission 87034) | Freshwater sediment microbial communities from Prairie Pothole Lake near Jamestown, North Dakota, USA - PPLs Lake P7 Core (6) Depth... | ecosystem: Environmental > Aquatic > Freshwater >... | reverse complement strand
TCCCCCTGCCCCTTGTTACCCTCACCCAGCCCCTTGTTAGGCTCAGTGTCATGCCCGGAATCGCGCTCCGTGTTGGCGCCATCCGACGCGGCGAAGATCTCTTCCTCGCCCCATACATCCAGCAGTTCGCCGCCCCAGCGATCCTGATGCTTAAGGCGGTTATTCCAGACGTAGGCCAACGCATCATGCACGGCTCGCTCATCGCTCAACGGCTCGAGATGAAACTTCTGTGCCCAAACGTGTTGTCCGGTATCCCAGCCTTTTCGACGCTGATAATCGTATGAACTGCCTCCCTTGATCTTGCGAACATGTTCCGTGAGTTCCCTTTCATCACCGGCGGCGATAACCATATGCACATGATCGGGCAGGATATTCCACGCCACGACCGGGATCGCATGTTTCCGGCAGACGTCGGCGATGGACTCCGCGACGAGTTCCTGATCCTCTTTGCCGAAGATCAGCGGTTCCCCGTGCGGTGCGCCCATGGTAATCATGCGCTCGGAAACCCGTGAATTGTGCGTTACAAACGTCGTCAAGTAGAGATCGCGCCGGTGTCCGGCGAACACCTGCGGAAACTCGCGATCCCAGTCGAACGGATTGATCCGCGCGATCTCCTCATCAGACATCTCTAACAAGGGGCTTAAGCCCCTTGTTGCAGAGCTGTCCTTTAGGTCACTTGCTGCAAGCACCTTCTCAATATCCGTTCCGATCAGCGAATTGCCGCATTTGATGTTCTTGCCCAAGTCGGGCAGCGCGTGATGCCGCAGCTTCAGTTCCCCCTGCACCGTGTCGGCGCTCTCGCCCTCGAGCACTTTGAGCAGCAGCGAGAGCTTGGTCACTTCCACCGCTTGCGCATCAATATCCACGCCGTAAATATTATTGAGCAGAATCCGCCTGCGCTCATCTAAAGTCAGCCGCCATTCCCCCCGCGCGGATTGATAAACGGGCAGCTTATTCGCCCGTGCTCTCTCTACGCCTACAACAAGGGGCTTAAGCCCCTTGTTATCCTCTCGCAGCCCCTTGTTATCCTCTCGCAGCCCCTTGTTATCGGGATTATCTACAAGATATTGCTCCAAATGCCAATCCAGTAAATACTGATACGCGCCAATCAAAAAACTTCCTGAGCCGCAAGCAGGATCGAGGACACGAAGTGTCTCTGCATCTTTGGGCGTTTTACCTTCAAGCAGCTTGCCGACCGTATGCTTCACGATGTAGTCCACGATATACGTGGGCGTGTAATAGACTCCGCCCGCCTTCTTCACTTCGGGCTTGTACTCCACGTCCACCGTCCGCCCCGCCTTCACAATCACCTTCCCCAAAAACTGCTCGTAGACCTGCCCTAAAATATCGGCGGGCATCACCGCGAATTCATACGGCGATTCCGGATAATACAGCCGCTTGATAATCTCTTTCAAAATCTTGTCGTCTACGGTCAGCGATGGCGTGAGCTTGTCGGGCTGCTCGCTGCGTTCCTTGTCCGCTTTGAAATGGAACAAGCCCGAGTTGTACAAGCCGTCCGCAATTTCGAAACGACGCAAGAGGCGCTCGTAGATTTTATTCCCCGCAAGCAAGGCTTTAATCTGCCCGTATTCCTCGATGCCGCGATCTTCGCACACCCGCAAGAACAGCAAACGATCAATAATCTTGCCCACCGCGTAATTCAGATCGGCCAGCGGCAGGTCTTTGTTGCGCAAGTGAATGTTGCGCGCCAAATCCTCGCGGAAGAGTTCGATGTCCGCAAGAAATTCGTCATCCACTCCCTGCGTGCCGCGCTTGCCTTTCTGTTCCTGCGCATACTTATCGAACGATCCTTTTAGAATTGCCTCGCGTGAAAAAACGTTCGCGATGTCATCCCACCTCGCCGCGTAGTCCTTATACTTTAAATACAGAATGCGATGTTTGCCCGGATTGTCGTCCGCCGCCGGACGCCAGCGGCAATCATAGACCGAAAAATCCTCGAAGTTGGTCAGAATGGAGAGCGGCAGCTTGGCCGACCACGCATAACGGCGAAGCTGAAACGCGGGCTTCGGATCATCATTGATGAACACACGCGGCTTCTTCGCTTCCAGAAAAAACTTCCGCGTTCCCCCGATGCGAAAACTATAATCCGGAGCTTTCACCGAATCTTCATCGCGAATCGAATCCTCGTGAACCACTTCCTTATAAGCTTCGGCATATCCCCGCACGTTCTCCATGTCCCAACCCAATTCCTTGAAGAACGGATTGAGAAACTCCTGCCGAAGCTGCGCCTCGTTATACGACTGCGCGTGATAGTTCTGAATATTGCGCGCATACCGCTCGCACAAATCTTCAACAATAGAAGGTATCATATTACTGTCTTCCGTTTCCTAATTTCTCAATTCCGCTGGGGCAGTCCTGTCCTGAACGAAGTGAATGGATCTCCTGATCTGCCCGGAATCTTCCAAAGAATTACTGGGCGGCGGTTGCCCGACCGCCGCATACAACCACCGCAATGTCCGACGCGACCTAAAAAACACAAAAAATCAAAAAACCTATCTCTATACTTTCTGTAAGACTAAGTGGCCGCCGCCGCAATTCTCACTATGAAGAATTCATCAACACTCTGTTGACAACCTAATCCCAGCATTTTCAGGTTCTAACAAACATCGCAAAAAATCATGCACCCATCTTCACATCGTAAGTATTCGCGCCCGGGCGAAAAGGACACAGCAAGCTGTGTCACTACGGAGCGGATTCGGCATTTCAGCTTTCCGCTTTCAGCGTTTCAGCTTTTACTTTTTCCAGCTCCATTCTCCCGTGTCGTCGTTGAGCGTGTAGCGGTCTTCATATTCCTTGCCGTGCCGCGCAATGTGATCCACTGCTTCGAGCAGAGTTTGAAACTCTTCCTCGCTCACCGTTGGTGAAAGACTCACGCGCACCCAGCCGGGTTTTTCGCCGATGTGTCCCTCCGCCAGCCGCTTGCGAATCGCCGCCGAATGATTTTTTTCGATGTGCAGCAGCAGGTGTCCGTACGGCCCCGCGCACATGCAGCCGCCGCGCACCTGTATGCCGTTGAGATCGTTCAGCAAACTGGCCGCTAAATTGTGATGCAGATCGCGGAAGATCAGCGATATCACACCGAGCCGGCGGGCATTCGTCAAACCGAGTGCCCACAAACCCGGATGATTCGACCATTCCTTGATCGCGCGCGAAAGAAAATCGTGTTCAATCCGCTCGATCCGCTCCGCTCCGATGGCCGCCTTGAGATCGAAGGCTAAACCCGCCTGAATGGATTGCACGATCGGCGGTGTGCCGCCCGTTTCGCGCTCTTCAATCCGCGAGAGATAGCGATGATCCCACGGCGATGTGTAGAGCACGGTTCCGCCGCCCGGTTCGCCCGGCACGCGATTCGTGAACAGCTTGCGATTGGCAACAAGCAAACCCGGTGTGCGCGGCCCGCCCAAGAATTTATGCACGGAAAAGAAGATCGCATCGAAATACGCTTCGGGATCGTCCGCGGGATGCATGTCAATATCCACATACGGCCCCGCCGCTGCAAAATCAAAGAAAGCCCATGCCCCGTGCCGATGCAGTACTTTGGCCAGCTCATGACAGGGGTTGAGAATTCCCGTCACATTGGATGCCGCGCTGAAAGTGCCGATCTTCCACGGACGATTCTTATGCTGCGCGAGTTTCTTGTCCAGATCTTCCACACTGATGCGGCCCTGATTGTCGAAATCCACATACGCGACGTCGCCGATGGTTTCGCGCCAGGCGATGTCGTTGGAATGGTGCTCCATCATCGAACGGAAAATCACCGGCCGCTTCTCGGGCGGGATGCAGGCTTTGCATTTCTTTATACTTTCGATCTGATCGGGAATGCGCAATCCGAGCACTGTGATCATGCGGTTGATCGCTCCCGTGGATCCGTTGCCCACCGGAATCAGCACGTCTTCCTTCGACGCGTGCAGATAGCCTGCGATGCGGCGGAAGGAATCCTCATAATATTCCGTCATGCGGTGGCCGGTCGCGCTGCTTGACGTGTGCGTGTTCGCCATATAGGGAAGCACGCGCTCGGAGAGTTCATCTTCCACGTCGCGATGAAACCGTCCCGAGGCGATGAAATCGAAATAGCGCAGAGGTTTTACGCCGAACGGAGTCTGGAGCGACGCTCCCGCGCCGATGACGCGCGCGCGAACATGGTCTATAAAGGCTTGTTCCTGTTCGGGAGTCTGCGCGATAAAGGCAAGGCGGGGGAGATGCGAACTGCAGTCTACGAGACGGCTAAAGGTGTGCGAAACGGATCGGTCAGTCATGATGTGTCGGGATGGATGGGAGAAAAGGCCGGATTTCTGCTCCAATATACCACAAAAGACCTTTCCCCTCAATACAAAGGACAGGGAAAATGAGATGCTTGACTCATGATCGGGAAATATGTAAATTTAAGGTTCGAAACACGAATTTAAGATTCCCAACAATTGTCTGGCGCGTTCGTCTAGTGGCCTAGGACGCTGGCCTCTCACGCCGGTAACACGGGTTCGAGTCCCGTACGCGCTACATAAAAACAACGGGTTAGACATCATGGCTGACCCGTCTTTTTATTGAGGGCCTGTAGCGGTCCCGTGAGGACCTGTGATTTTCACGTTCGCTTTGTTCGTTCTGCGCTGTCTGACAGCTCACGGACCTATCTCCCGTCGTATTACCGGCGGTTGAAGTCAAGCAGATCAACGGCTGCCTGGACATGCTGCGAATCAACCGTCACATAATGCTTCTCTGTAACCCGAACACTACTGTGCCCTAAAAGTCGGCTTACGACGTAGATATCAACGCCCTGACGGATGAGGTGGCAAGCAAACGTTGGTCGCAGCGTGTGCAGGGACGCTTTGTCATGCAAACCGATTTGCTTAACCCATCTTCGAAACTTCATCGAGACTTGGTTAGGAGCATAGTTCGGGAACAGACGGCCATGATGAGGACCAGAAATATTTGATAATGCTTCTCGAAGAATCGCATTTACCGGCACCGTTCTCCTCTTCCCCATCTTCCCGATCTCTCCGCGAATAACAATCTGCTTCCGTTCCAAATCAATATCGTCCCAAGTCAAACCTAATGCTTCATTACGTCTGCAACCTGTATACAGCAGGAATTTGAGAAATGCTTGGAACTCTTGGTCGGGCGTATTAAGCAGAACTGCAATCTCGTCTTCAGTTAACCATTTGGGTGGTTCTGTATCGGGAATCTTGATCTGCTTGAAGTTATTCCTGACACTGCTTTCCATTAAGCCCATTTCCATCGCTTGATTGATCGCCGTGTTTAGAATGCGAATTTCAATATTGACTGTTGCTGACCTAACATTTTGCAGACGCGCTGCCTTGTATTCCTCGATCCGAGACGGCGTTAGATCTACCAATAGAACATTGCCGATACCTCGGATGACTTCGTGGAGTGCCAACTGTTCACGCTCTTGCGTCTTCTTGCTTTTATTCGATTCGGCAAATGCTTTAGTAAATTCCGCCAAATCGGAGAGCGTAGCACGGTGCCTGCGGCTGTGATCCTCGGAGCTGTGATCAGTGCCATCAACTCCACCCTCAGCAAATCGCGCGCAGAACTTGTGAAAGATTTTCTCTGCGGTTCTGCGATCTGTCTCACCGATTGTGTGAACACGTCTCTTTCCACTCTCCCAATAGCGGATGTCCCAAGTAACTTTCCCAGATTTCCAGATGCGTTTTCGAAGCTGTGGCAATATGATCACCTCCTTTCATGCCGGTTAATCAGACGGGCTCGTCTACCTTCTTATGCCACATTCCGTGGTATATATTGTTTTCGGTGTTTCTCAACGAACGCGGCCAGCGCTTCCGATGTGAAATAGACCGAATTGTGTTCGATTTGAATGCATTCGATCTTGCCAGCTTTCACCCAGCGGTGCAGTGTGGACTTACTGATGCCGAGCCGGTGGGCGGCATCGGAAGATTTCAGAAGCAGGGATGGATTCTCGGTCATGGATGTTCTTTCGTTGTTGATGCTCCGTAGTTGGAAAACGTTGGCTATGGGGTTGCGATGAAACGTAGTGGTTTCAACGGACTTTGTATTCTGCGATCAGAAGCCCATCTGCTTAACTAATACATTCAGCACGGCATTTTGTGAGTACGGCTCATCCATTCAAATAACGACAGCGATGCTGATGTTGAAAAAACGCTTAATTCAAAGGACTTGGGCTGCAGGATCGTCACGGCCCTTCCATGTATACTAATGGTTCTGCGCCCCCTTTTGTTAAGGTGGCTGTTTATGAAGGCTTTCCTCGTATAGTTATTTGCGATCCGATCTGATTTTCTTAAGGCGATTGTTTCTGCTGGCTTTGCCTGTATTATACACGTCGGTGTTAATCCCAGTGGTTTTTCAAGACCAGTGCCCTCACTTAATAGTTTTCTGATAGGGTCTTTGGAATCTGGCATAAGAAGGCATGGAAACAAACAAGCCCCGCGATCTACGAAATCAACATCCAACTGTCCAGCCTAATGGGTACGGTCCAAAGCTTCGGTGGCGAGACGGCACCAAGTGTCGGCGAACACGCTTTTAGAGTGGCAGAAGGCGTACCGGACCGGTCGCTTGGCCGCGAAGCGAGATCTTGCCAGAGGCGGAGGGGGAGAAGCGACCGGCGGCGCGGTGGATGACCACAGCCGTTTCCCCCTCGTCTTCCGCCGGCTGAGCAGCGCTAAGGGCGATGAGGTGCAGGAACTGATCGCAAAAGCGGTAGCCAGAACCGGCATGGAAAACGTCCCGCGCTGTGAAGGGGTGCATCTTTTAAGCGATAATGGCGCCTGTTACAAGCGGAGCGCCTTCAATGCCTACCTGAAGAGCCTGGGGATCAAGCACACTGCTCCATGCGCAACCACCAGCAGACCAACGGCAAGATCGAACGGCTGAACCGCACGGTGAAGGACGAGTTGACCCTGATCGTCCATGCTTCGCCGGAGGCGTTCGACCGCGCACTGGAGGCATTCCTCCACAAGTACCGCTATGAGCACTGCCACGAAGGGATCCGCAATCTGCATCCCGCCGACGTCTGCTTCGGACGCGCCGACGCCATCCTTCAGCAGCGTAAACAGCTGAAAGAGCAAACAAAAAAGCCCGTAAATGGGCCAATCTGAAACCAACCAAAAACCCACGAAAGAACCAGCACTTATAAGCCACACCCCTCCATTAATCTAAAGCCAAAAGTGTCCCATTTGTTCTGAAGACATACAGTATTCACAGTAAAAAGCGATCATCGAACAGACGATGCTGCTATAAACAAGAACAGGCCCGTTATCGGGCCTGCGAAACTATCAAGAATCCACGGAATATCAACTCTCGAACCATGCTTTAAAAGCATTGTGCAACATGTAGTCGTTGCTCTGTGGATGCAGGTCCATGAGAAATATCATTCACTGATTCATCCACAGGTCACAGCTGCGAGCCGGTGAAAAGATGTCAATTCCTACGGCCTGCTCCGTCCCCGCGTGCTCGATTCGATGCATCTCATTGGGTGCAAAATATACGGAATCACCCTGTCCGAGAGCGTGTTCTGTCCCGTCGCTGCACACAACTTTCATCTTCCCTTGGATGATGATGGTCACTTTTTCCGAAGGATGTTGGTGCTGCGGCCAGGTATGACCGGCAGATCTGTAAAAATACGCGATGGAAAAGTTCTTCGCATGGGCAAGACTGAGTCTTGTCCATCCGGGTTTCGGCTCCTCGGTGTTAACGTCCTGAAAGCTCATGATCTTCATCTATCGCCTCGAATCTCTTCCATTAAATTCTCAGCCTTGCCGATTCACAAGGCTGCACGCGTAACATCTCGGGTCATGCGTTGTGGCCGTAAAAAAACGAGCGCTTCGCTTCCGTTTGGCGAAGGATCGCTCGTAATATGGAGACGGGAAGGGGAAAACCCTCCGCTATTTTCGGTTCATCGTAATATACATTCTTTCCGAGACATAGACAAATCTACTTTCCCCTAATGAATTACACATTTTAGGGATAATACGGCTGTTTGTCGTGAATGCTGTTCAAAACAATGGTCTATTACGGAACCGGATATCTTCAAGGAGGCATCTGCACCGGACGTTCGATTGCGACAATCACCTCGCTCCTAACGTGCATTGCAGATGGACTGTGTTTGGACATCGCCAATTATGAAGACGGAGCGGATTTAATCCGCCCCGTCTTACTTCAATCCCCTGAGTGACCTTTAGTCCCGTTAGACACGGGCCGAACGCTCTCCTTTAGGCTTGGCTTCGTTGACCATCATCTTGCGGCCCTGCATCTCCATCTCGTTCAACGTGCTGATGGCTTTTCGTGCCTCTGTGTCATTCGGCATTTCCACAAAACCGAAACCGCGGGCTTGGCCTGTTGCGCGATCCATGGCAAGGCTGGCGCGATCTACTTTACCGTGAGCCTCGAACATGTTTCGCAGATCGTCTTCAGTCATGTTGTAGGACAAATTGCCTACGTAAATATTCATCATGTCTTAATCCTTTCCGGACTCGGGGATGGCACCCCGCCTTGTCACTTGCTTACCTATCGCCAAGCCGAAGAAGAATGTGTGAGTCCAAACGTCTTGTGACAGAGGCCTGCGAAGAGCTCCGTATGGAGCAACTATTGAAACGAATAATCGAGAGCCGGAAGAGCCGCATATCGTAGTGCTGCTACTCTTTCAAAGCACTTTCCGTCCTTGCAGAAGGCGAACAATGATCACGACGAGGGCAATGACCAGCAGAAGGTGAATGAGACTGCCCACGGGATAAACAATGAATCCGAGCAGCCATAGGACAAGGAGAATAACGGCAATGGTCCAGAGCATGATAGACTCCTTATGTTACCGTGCACTCGAAAACCGGACAGAGTGCACCGGTGCGGTTTCGCAGTTTTGAGAAGCGATTCGACGACGTGATAATCGGTTACTTCGTGCGCTTGAACTCAATTCTGCGGTTCAGCGCCCGTCCTTCTTCAGTATCGTTTGAAGCAACCGGACGACTTTCGCCATAACCAATGGAAGTCAGCCGGGTGGCCGCTATACCCTTGTTGATCATCCACTGCCGTACCGATTCCGCGCGCCGGGCTGAAAGTACTCGATTGTATTCATCGCTGCCAATCGCGTCCGCATGGCCGCTAATTTCAACCTCGATCTCTTGATGCTCGTTCAATGAATTGTATGCCTGAATGAGAATGGATTCCGACTCCGGTTTGATGATTGCCTTATTGAACTCGAACTGAATTCCCGGCAACACGACCGGCTTGTCAAGCTCGAACACCATGATCTGAGGAGCAGGCGTCGGCGGCAAATCATCCTTGGGGTCCAACGGGTTTGTTCCGCGTTCCACTTCAAGTCCGTCCGCAATCGTTCCGCCGTCCGTATCCATCTTTTTCGGATTGGTATGATACTTGTTGATCTCATCCGCATCGGTTAATCCGTCACGGTCGCTATCCTCCGCCACTTTTTTAACGTCATCGGATGCATCTAATGGATTGCTGCGCCGTTCCACTTCGAGCCCGTCAGCTACCGTCCCACCGTCCGTATCCATTTTTTTCGGATCGGTCTTGTACTTATTCACTTCGTCACCGTCCGATAATCCGTCTCCATCACTGTCCGGTTTTTTCGGATCCGTTTTCGACTCGCTGATTTCACGGCCGTCGGATAATCCATCATCATCCGAATCCGTTTTGGTCGGACTTGTCTTATATTGAACTAGTTCCTCAAAGTCAGAGAGTCCGTCACCATCCGTATCCGGTTTAAGCGCATCCGTGCCGTGAACCTGTGCCTCGGCACCATCGCCCAAACCATCATCATCCGTATCACGGTTCAAGGGATTTGTCTTGTAGGTATTGTATTCCTTGTCGTCGCTCAAACTGTCGGCATCGGAATCAGCGTTCCGCGGATCGGTGCCGATACTCTTTTCCAAGCGATTCGGCAGTCCATCTCCATCAATGTCCGGATTGCCGCCGCCGGCTCGGAATCGCAAACCGGCAAGCACGCCGAAATAGCTGTCGTCATCCGCACGTGTTGAAGCCGGAGAAACATCGGGAGAAAACATCTGATTATACGATCCGCGAACCTCCAGCTGTGTTCCTGGGCTGACTCGCAGCTGCGCACCCGCTCCGACGGGAACGTAAGGCACCCATCCGTTGCGGTCGGTTCCCGGAGCGGTATTGCCCGGAAATTTATCATACCTGTAATAGAGAATGCCGCCGCCACCGAAAATGTAGGGGATAAAACCCGGTAATCCGCCCGGACTAAGTTTCAAAATCATATCTGCGGGCGTTAAAACTGAATGCGCGTCACGGCTGCGTAATTCCGTGTAACCGCCGCCGATTTCCCATTGGGCAAATGGCAATAGCGGTCCGGCTATCAGCAGTCTTCCCTGCAGTCCAGGTTGGGCATCGTCTACGTCGGTGCTGTTATCATATGCTACTCCACCCAAAATCCCAACTTCAAAACCCGCATCTCTGTACTGAGCCTGCACCGAATTCAGGAATAGGGCGCAGATTGAAAAAACGAGAATGCGAAAAACAAACATGATAGACTCCTTGTGTTATCGTGTATCCGAAAACGTAACGGAGTGCAAATGTGCAATCGGTGCTGAGTTCGGTTTTGTTTTCGTTTGTGTTCGGGCTTCGACGAACGAAGCCATGCGCGCACCGGTGCGCAGCTTTGCCTACTTGAGACGGTAGATCAGATTAAACAGAAGCGCGGTCTGGTCGGCATCCGCGAAGTCAAACTGAATCTGCAACTGGCCTTTCCATTTTTCACTGAACGCGTGCTCGACGCCGCCGTCAATGTAGAAACCGAACTCGGTGTCACTGGTGTTGTTGTAGTACGGTGCCCCACTGTAGTCCCAGGAATAGAAATGCAGCCCGAGTCCGCCGCCGGCATAAGGAATCCATGCGCCTTCGAGAAAATAATAGTTGACACCCGAGCGGAGCACGAAATCCCGCAGCGACCAGTCATAGTTGTGGTTGTTGTAATGCCAGTCTTGGCCGGTGGACCAGAAACTAACGGAGCCGTCCCAGTGAAGTCTGCGAACAAACTCGCCGAATTCAAACGCGACACCAAATTCAACGGTTCCGTCGAGCGAGCCTTCGGGATCAACATAGCCGATTCGCGGGCCAATACCCTTGAATCCAATGTCGGTTTCTGCGGAAGCTTCCATGCAGCATGCCGAAAGCAGGATGAATGCCCCGACAAAGCCCAGTACAAGAATAGAACGTGTGTTCATTGTCTTTTCCTTTTCCATTGTGATAAGTACTATGTTTCGATAGACGGTGTTCTGGATTGCTGTTCGAGCCATACAAGCATGGAGCGCACACTGCCCGTCGCCAGTGCAATGCTTGTATCGGCTGCGCCATAATACATACGAACGGTATCTCCGTCGGGAGCAACGGTGTGGCCGCAAGGAAAAACAACGTTAGCCACATCTCCCTGCTGCTCGTAAGGCTCCTGGGGTCCGAAGATCCACTCGTCACCGCGTTTCAGGCAGCGTTCCGGATTCTGCAAGTCGAAGAGCGCAAGGCCTAAACGGTAAAGGCAGCCGGCGGCTGTCTGCCGGACTCCGTGGTAAATCATCAGCCATCCCTCTGGCGTCTCGATGGGCGGGGACGAGAGACCGATTTTAGTGGCATCCCACCACGCACCGCGGCGGGCCTCCAGCATCAGCTTGTGCGCACCCCAGTTATGGAGGTCGGGGGAATAGGAGATCCACATGTGCGCTCGCGGACCGCTTACCGGGCGATGAATGACCGCCCATTGTCCGTCAATTCGATGCGGCAGCAGTGCCGCATCTTTATCCTCCGGCGGCATGATCACTCCAAAGCGCTCGAATTGCTGAAAATCTTCCGTAAAAGCCAAGGCTACCCCTGGGCCGTCGCGGCTGTAGGCCGTGTAGACAATGGCGTACTTGTTCAATTCAGACACATAAGTGAGGCGCGGGTCTTCGATTCCCCAAAGTTCCTCAGGGTAATGTTCGGGATCGGCCATCATTGTCGGCAGAGAATCAATCTGCCATTGATCCACACCGTTTACGGATCGCGCCGCACAAAAGTGCGAAAGCCCGCGGCGGTCTTCCACACGGCATAAGAGCAACGTAGTCCCGTCGCGCAGCAGGGTCGCTCCGGCATTGAATACACTGTTGACCGGATAGGGCCAATGCGCGGCGGTCAAGATTGGATTGAACTTATGGCGGTGAAACAAATCGGAATGGTGAGTTCGCATGGGAATTAGATCTCTCCGGATTGAAGGGTATTTTCTGCCAGGCGTAATTCGAGCAACGCCTGGAGAAAAGCCAGCGTGGACTCTGCGCCTTGATTTTCATTCGGGCGGTCGGCATGCAGACCGTCCCGGCATCCGCCGGTTAACGGATCGTAGATCGGAAGATTTAAGTCGTTGCGCCCGAGAAACCATTCGAAGGCGCGTCGGGCTTCATTATGCCAGCGTTTGTCTCCTGTAATCCGATGGGCTTCGAGACAGGCGGAGACCATGGCTTGTGCCTCTACTGGCTGCTGGTCGAAGCGCGCGCGCGCACAGTCACGCTGGTAAAATCCGTTTGATCCAATCGGGACGAAATGACCTTTGCCGGCATCGGCACGCTGTAAATCTGCCAGCCAGCCGAGTGATTCTATTCCGGCATCGGTCATCTTGCTATTCCCCATCATGTGGCCGCTGAGGAGCAAAGCATGCGGCAGCGCGGCATTACAGTACGTCAATCCGTCTTCGTACCAGTGCCATCCGTCAGCATGTTGTCTTTCGTACAATCCCAGCAACCGACCAGCCAGTTCTTCCCGGAATTGGCTCGCCACGCGATCCCCCGCAAACCGCCGCAGATATTCGTGGATGCCAATGAGCGCGAAGGCCCAAGCTCGTGGGCTCGTGGTTTCGCGAATGGCCGGCAGCGCCTGCTCGAACATCCAGCCTGCCATGCTATGCAGAGCAGGAGTGTTAAAACGTCCCAGCACGGTTCCGAGCGCCAATAACGTACGGCCATGGCTGTCGTCCGACCCGCTGTTGTCCTCCAGCCAATGCCGTTGGTAATCCATAAAATTGCGAAAGCGCCCCGTTGCCGGATTGAAGGCATACCAAACGAACGCGAGATAGCGGGAAGCTAATTCAAAGGCTTCACCCCTGCCCACTTCATCCAGCAGGGTACTCACCATCAGCGCGCGGGCGTTGTCATCCGTCGTGTACCCTTCATGATAATTGGGCACGGTGAAAATGGCGTGCTGCAATATGCCCGTTTCGTCTGTCATGTGGCGTAAATGATCGAGTTTGAGGGGCGGCAAATCGCTCGGCCGCTTATCGAGGGCTTTCGCTAAAAACCCGGGAGATTTGAAATGCCGACGTTCGGACTGCGCGCGCCCAAAACTCTCCATGTACCGTCGCGCCACCAGCGGCCAGATCATCTCTCTCCCGAACAAGTACGCTCGTTTGCGCATGGCGTGCCGTCTGGATTCGTTGTCAAGCAGATCAATCACCTGTTTCGCCATCGCCGCGGGGTCCCGGAACGGCACCAGCACTCCCCGTTCTTCGGCCAGCATTTCCTCCGCGTACCAATAGGGTGTCGAAATCACCGCTTTGCCGGCGCCCAGCGTGTAGGCCAGCACGCCGGACGTACTCTGCGCGACGTTGAGATAAGGAGTAATATAGATGTCTGCCGCGCCGATAAACTCAATGAGTTCCTCCAAACTGACAAACCGGTTGTAGAAGATGACATTAGCTTCCACACCCTTTTCCTGGGCCAGCAACTGCAAAGACAGGCGATACGTCTCACCTTCATTTCGCAGGACATGCGGGTGGGTCGCGCCGAGGATCATATACACCACGTTCGGGTATCGGGCGAGAATCGCAGGTAAAGCCGCGATGACGTTCTCAATCCCCTTGTTTGCGGAGAGCAGTCCGAAGCTAAGTAAAACAATTTTACCCTCGACTCCAAACAGATCCTTGTGAAAGCTCGGATCCACAAAAGGCAGATCGGGGATGCCGTGTGGTATCATGTCAATCTTTTCAGGTGCGATGCTGAAGACCTTCTGGAGGTCACTCCTGCCGCGCTCACTCATCACGACCACTCGATCCGACAGAACCGCGATCTCTTTCAGCACTCGTCGCTGATCAACATCGGGATTCTGCAAAATGGTATGGAAGGTTGTGACGATGGGCATGCGCAATTCATGCAGCAGAGCCAGGATGTGGCTTCCCGCCGGTCCGCCGAATATTCCGTACTCATGTTGAAGACACACAATGTCCACGCTGTTGATGTTCAGAAAGTCGGCCGCACGGCGATAGGAAGCAATGTCCTTCTCGGACAATTCGAAGCGGACACGGGGCGGATACGGATACCCGGCCTCTGTGTCGTTGACGGGCAGAGCAATGCACGTCGTATCGCTGTATTCCGCCGCAACCGCTTCGCACAAATCGGTGGTAAAGGTCGCAATGCCGCACTGGCGCGGCGAATAGTTGCCGATAAACGCAATGCGATTGATCGCGGATTTTATCGAGTCGTTTTCCGTGATTTACTCCGTCGCTTTCTCTCGTTAACTCGCGAGAATGACCTTCAGAGCCTTATTGGTCGCGTAATCCGATAAGCAGCACCAGATATTTTCCGCTGTCTTCAAACGTGGGAATTCCGGAGAGCTTCTTCCACGACGGCTTGCTCCGGGCCGGATCATTGATAAAGAACCGCCCGCGCTCCACGGAGTAACCCGATACCACAACACTGTGATATTCTTCGCGGGCGGACGGCTTGAAGGCGACGACCAAGGGCCGTTTCTTTGCGAGTTGCGCCGCCATTTCTTCCGGCGCGAGTTTCAGTACTGTCGCGAATACCACGTGACCTTCGTCATCTACAGGCGTCCCGGTGTTTAGACGACGCGACAACGCGATCAGCTCCAGCGGCAGCGCAGTATCGGGCACCGACGTTTCCACACCGTAGTACTGCATCACCATACGCGCACACACCGCAAGGCAATCGGACGGCTTCTTGGAATAGGCGTGTTGAATCTCCAAAACTGTCTCGTGTTCACGTGTCGGTCCGCTTAAGCCTGGCATCCGAGAGGCGCACGACAGACAAAGAGACAGCAGGAGAAGCAAGGTCGCCGCAGCCGCAACGCGCGCAACGGAACGGAGATGTTCAGAAATTCTCATGGAAGACTATCGTGCGACTGAGATAATCAACACGACCAACAGCACGACCACAAGTATGTAAATGAGTCCGCCGCTCCCGATCTCGCCAACCTTGATTTCGCTGACATCGGACTGAGCCAGCAGGCTGTCTCCCTGAACACTGAGTGACTCAGCTTCCGCTCGGGTCATGATCGCCTCGCTCTGATCGCTCGATGATGGCGCAGGAGTTGAAATCTGCCCATCCGGGGCTTGTCCGTTTTGTTGAGCCGCTTGCTCAGCTTTGGGATCTATAGAAGAGTTCCCGGTTACTGCACAAGCCAGCGTCAGCGTGCACAACAGGATTAGTCCGACATACACTATCTTCATAACGCCTCCTTTAGGACTGAAGAGTACATGATTCTGAAACTCTTTGGATTTGATAATATGCCAATGATGACAGTCTGCTGTTGAATTGTTTTCAAACGGAGCAATGCTTGGCGCTTTCGATGAACCCGCACGCATAGAACGTAACATGGCACCTGCGGCAAACCGAACGATGCCATTATTGAAGTGCAACTCAAGCGTCCATTCCGCTTCTTTCTGACTTGGCGTCCAACAAGCGCCGCACTTCTTGGGTCAGATCGGTGAGGCGGAAAGGTTTCTGCAGGTAGGCGTCGGCTCCTTCATCTAAGAGCAATCGGACGGAGTCGTTCAGATCATAGCCGCTGCTGATAATGACCTTGCATGCGGGCCGCAGCCGCTTTAACAGGGTGAAGGCTTGTGCGCCATCCATGACGGGCATTGCCATGTCCAGAACGACCAGATGGATATCGCCGCTGAACTCGCTGGCTACGCGAACGGCATCGGCTCCATCTCGTGCGGTTAACACATGGTAGCCGCTGGCTTCTAAAATGCGGCGATTGACCATCAGAATTTGGGCTTCATCGTCTACCACCAGAATCGTTTCACAACCGCCCAGAACCGCAACCGGAGCACCGGGGATCTTGTCAGGCGTACGATCAGTCGCGGGGAGATAGACGGTAAAGCATGCACCTGCTCCCGCGCTGCTTTCTGCAGCAATATACCCACTGTGGTTCTTCACAATCCCATACACGGCGGCCAACCCGAGACCGCGCCCCGGTGTCTTGGTTGAGAAAAAGGGCTTAAATACGTGCGATAGAACATCTGCTGTCATTCCGCATCCGGTATCCGAAACCGACAGAACAACATGGGGTCCGGGTTTCAGTCCAGTATGCGTCTCGGCGAACAGACTATCCACATCCATGTTTTGAGTGGTGATGGTAATTTCACCGGAACCGTCAATCGCTTCAATCGCGTTCATGGTCAGGTTGTGCAGCATCTGATTCATCTGTGTCGGATCAGCTTCTACATTCAGAATGTCCGGTGCAAGGTGTTGTTTTAAAGATATACTGAGACGGTGCGCGCTTTTTTGTATTCCCAGAATCTGCTGCACGACATCATTAGGATTGATGGCTATTGACTGATGCCGGCCTCCTCGTGCATAGGCCAACAACTCATGCGCCAATCGCCCCGCCATTTGAGCGGATGTCAGGATGACGTCCAAGCTGTCGAGCGTGCGGGGACGATCATGGAATTCAAGCGCCAGCAACTCCGCGTTTCCCAAAACGGCTGCCATAAGGTTATTCAGATCATGAGCCACGCCCCCGGCCAGCAAAGCCGTCGCTTCCATGCTCGACCGCTTTCGCAGGATTTCCTCGGCTCGCTTCTGCAGGGTTAAGTCTCGGGCAATCGTTGCCACACCCATGATGTGGCCGTCTTCGTCCATAATCGGTGAGATGGTCAGCGATATATTGATGCATTGACCGTCTTTTCTGGCATGTATAGTCTCGTAGGCTTCAATACGTTCTCCGGCTCCGATTCGGCTTAGCAATTCCGGCTGTTCGTCATCAGATCCGGACGGTAGAAGCAAGGAAATTGGACGTCCGATCACTTCACTCGCTTTATAACCGTACAACTTTTCCGCAGCATGGTTCCAGCTCTCGATCATACCGTCCAACGCTTTTCCGATAATCGCGTCATTTGAGGATTCCACGATTGCGGCTAATCGCCGCAGCGCCGCGCCGTTTCCGCGCGGATGTCCGGTATGTGTCAACTTGGTTTGTTCCATAGTGGATCTCCTGTTCTGTCCAGGATTGTGAACACCCTCTTATTCTTCTTGCCAGTCGGGTTAACAACACAGACGTCGTGATGGCATCAGTAAAACGCGCTGCAAGGGCAGTGTTGGTTGACCAAAGCTTCTCCAAAGGCTGTTTAGGGCTACCTTGGCATTGGCAATAATCGCAACGTCAACACTCTTGCCGCCGGAATGCTTTAAAACGTCGTGAAGAGCATTTCCGTCGGTAGTATGAATAAACTTGGTAGCGCCGAGAGCCTCCGCTACTTCAAGACAATGAAGGTTGGTGTCCACCATAATGATCTCGGCCGGCGAATGGATTTGCGCCATGAGCAATGCCGTCAGTCCGATATGTCCCGACCCGAAAATAACAACCGTATCTCCGGGCTTTATCTGACCGTCTGGTACGCTGTATTCAAATCCGGTCGGCAGAATATCTTTCAACATTATCAGAGTGCCCTCATCAACACCTTCCGGAATGTGGTGAAGATTTATATCGGCATCAGGTATTCGCGCATATTCGGCTAAGGTTCCGTCTATGAGACGTCCCAGAATCCAGCCGCCTTGGTCGCAAGTCGAGTACAGTCCTCTTTTACACGGTTCGCACTTCCCGCACGACGGAGCACATGCAATCATTGTTTTGTCACCCACTTCAAACATCGAGACAGCGGATCCGACATCTTCTATGATCCCCACTCCTTCATGTCCCAAAGTAAGTCCATCCGGCACATTCAGAATCTCTCCGTTGGCGATCATAAGATCACTCCCACAGAGGGCTGTTTTCGTTATCTTGATGATCGCGTCTGTTGCAGTCCTCAATGCGGGCTTCGGCTTGTCTTCCCAGGCACGCTTGCCTGGACCATGGAACACTAACGCTTTCATGACGGTATATTCCTACTTTTTGTTGTCTACCGTGAAATCCTTGAGCGCCGCACCCAGTTCATCCATGTCATGGTTAAACTCGCTCTGGAACCGCTCCCAGGTGTTCTTCCCGCTATCCTGATATTCATCCAGTTTTGCTTTCAGCTCTTTGTTCTTTTTCTCCAACGCGTCAATTTTCTTGTCATACTCCGCTCGGAGCTTGCCGCCGGCGGTAATCATCCTGGCTTTGTAGTCGGCTATACTCTTTTCGTTGGCCGTGATCTTGGCTTCCGCCTCGTTCTTGAATTTCAGCCATTCCTCTCGCGCCGCAGTTTGAGCATCAGCCGCTGCGTCTTTTACATCTTGTTTCGCTTCAGCCATAGTTGCCTTGGCATCCGCAACCTTTTGCTCTGATGAACTCGAACAGCCCGTCAACACGACCAGCAGCACAAATCCCATGACCATCACCGCGAACGATTTCAGCGTACTCATTGGAATATCCTTCGTGATTGATATTATCCTTATACTCATTGTGTGCTTGTGCACTCCCGCGAACCGGCATCGTATAAAATCCGCGCAGGTGCGCCGGAGAGAGGGATAAACTCTGCGGCGGCTGTTCGCCTAAGTTGGGGCTTCAGAATTTCTCAATCATGTCGCGGATTTCTTCTCGGGTTTTTCCGAGTCTCTTCTGCAGTCGTCCCAACAGTTCCTCCTCTTTGCCTTGCACGAAGAGCAGATCGTCATCTGTCAGGTTGGCGAATTTCTGCTTGAGCTTTCCGGCAGCCTCGTTCCAGTTTCCCTTGATCGTGAGCTTGTCCATGGGATCCTCCACGCTTTTATTAAATACCGTTCGGATACGCTGCATCCGCATACATTCTCATCGGCGCGTTCCTATTTACCGGATTGCAGCCTCTCCGTTTTTTTTCGCAGTTCATCCTTCTTGTCGAAGATGTCTTTCTCGCGTTCAAGTTCCTTGATATTCCGCTGGACATCCTTTTGATCCACCCTGACGCGTTCAAGTTCGAGTCTATTGTACTCAATCTGACTCTGTAAGTCCGAAATCTCCTGATCGAGTGCAATGACCTGCCTGTCGAGATCGGACTCCCAATCTCTCAAGTCGGTCAGCCTCCCCACAAACTCTTTCCGGATCACCTCCGCCCAGACTTCGGCGCTGAAAGGTTGATCTCGGACCTGTTCCGTCTGGATCTGTTCGACCCGAACGTTTTCTTGCGGCGTCTTCACTGGATCGCGCGAGATATTCTTGGCGGCTGCATGTCTAATGCCGACCGTCAACACGGCTGCCGCGATAATCCATATACTGAATTTCATTTTGTTTCTCCTTATGACTGTCCTATTATCGGCGCACAGCATGTTTCTTGCGGGCAGCTCGCTTATCACGATCTGACAGATCGTGTTGATAAATCTTTCGAAAGTGAAGGCGGAGCTCTTCACATCGTTATCAGTAATTCAATGGAATCTGCTTCCCGCACTTAGGGCATTTCGTGATACTTTTCGGCATCATGGTATGGCAATGCGGGCATAAACGTTTCGATTTGGATACCGAATATAAAATTACAGCAACAGCCGCGACGAGGACTACTAAAATAACGATTCCAACAAAATCTGATCCCATAGTAGGTATCCTTTAAAAATGTCGAAGGATTTCGCATCGGTCTGGCGCGTCATTCGCAATCAAATGGGAACCGGCGTTCCTTTCCCGCAATGGGGACAGAGGATCGCCTTCTTGGACATCATCGCCCGGCAATGGGGACAAGAACGTTTCGTCATCAGGTTCACATATGCACCTGCTAATGTGGCAATGATGACAAGGATCACAGTCATCAGAATTCCGAGCATGACGTTCGTTATGTTTGATTCCACGTGCGACTTCTTTCTTTATTTGTGCGGCATCCGCCGGTTATCCTCAAGCGGATTTACCGATTATTGGTCGTTCGCGTGAGTGTTGTTAAAGCCGGTCAATGAGTAATCCCCGTTTCAGAATGGTGCTCAGCGTGAGTTTCCATTCTTCCCACACCGTCTCATTATGGAAATCCCGCTCGTTGATCATGGAAATTAGCGGAGCCAGATAGATCGCACTGTAGCCGATAGCCAGAAGGCACTCGCGAACCGCTTCAATCGGGAGTTCCACCGCTTTGCCTTCGCGCACGGCGGTCAGATAGGCATCGTGAAAGTGCAGATTCGCCCCGAGCGGGCCGTGTTCGGTAACATCGCGCAATGCATGCCGGAGATGAACCGCGCCGTCCGCGATCTCCCGGCGCAGCAACGAGGCCCATTGGGGGTTGTCATGCAGCACCTGCATCAGGCGGATTGGTGTGTCAATCAACATTTCCTCAGGCGATTTATGATCAGGGTCTGCCCCGAAAATCACGGCCAGCATGGTCGTACCTTCGTACTTCAGCACCGCTTCGTACAATTGCTCTTTCGTGCCCCAGTAGTAGTGAATCATGACCTGATTGACATCGGCGGCTTTGGCAATCGCGCGTGTGCTTGTTCCCCTGAAACCATGTTCCGAAAACTGCTTCGTAGCCATCTCGAAAATCCGGCCGCGCGGAGTATTAACATCCGGCTGCGTCATTAAAGCGCTTGCTGCATGTTCGGGCATTTGTGCGGACATCGTTGCCGCCTTTTCTTTTTAGCCGTAAAACTTTCTTCAGATCAGCTTCATGCCAAGCAATTCCACGATCTCTACCGAAAAGGTTCGATAACTGGTTCAGGCATTGGTTTAGATTACTGACTAATGCGGTTGAATTAGTCCATTGAATTAGTCACATGACAATATAGCACACAATTTCTGCTTTTATTCATTATCTTACAAATATTTACATATGACACTTATGGTGTGAATTTGTCCACAAGCAGTGCTTTAGCCAACAACGCTTAATTCTCCAATAAGTGTCCATTTAAGCCGTGCTATGGCTTATATCTGCTGCTTGACGGAATGCAAGCATTCGTTTCGCTGGGTCAATTTCCATTTATTATTTATCGCTAAACTCATATTATCTTTAAAAAAAGAGAGGCCAATCCATGCGGTTAGCCTCTCTGTGAATTGCATATCCATGCTAATCTACATCTTCTAAAACAAAAATATATTTAATCAAATCGTTCAGAAATACTGCAAACAGCAGGATTTACAAAAGGGGCTGTCCCATAAGTAGGGTCGGCCCCTTTCTTTCATGGTGTCGGTGAGGTATCTTTGGGCAGTATCCATGTGAGGAGGTCCCGATGCCCAAGGTGTCTCGTCGGAGCCGGT
>Ga0105104_10001032_pt1 | contig 21395 bp, 18 predicted proteins | sample PPLLaktember2015_3_FD_87034 | JGI IMG/M metagenome (GOLD analysis project Ga0105104, IMG submission 87034) | Freshwater sediment microbial communities from Prairie Pothole Lake near Jamestown, North Dakota, USA - PPLs Lake P7 Core (6) Depth... | ecosystem: Environmental > Aquatic > Freshwater >... | reverse complement strand
CACGTTGTATTGCTTGAAGGTGACTTTGCCATTGTTCATACCCCCTATTGTATTAAACTTTTCCCTTTTTGAGGAGGGGCTGCCCTCTTTTTGGACAGCCCCGAGGCTTTTCAATCTTCGGCGCGCCAGTATTCTCCCCCACCCCCCTCTCTTTGCATTAATCCGTAACCAACCAATTCGCGCCGCAAGGTTGCGGTATCCTCGTGAAATCGGACCAGCATCTCGTTAACTTGTTTCTCGCTGTACCGCACGCCCGGTTTAAAGGTCGTGACCACGTAACGTAGAACCGCTTCCAGCTTCTTGCGCTGGGCCGGGATCGTTTTCAAGCGCCCGTCAGGGAGGGAGTAGTCTTCGACCACCTTGCGGTCGTAGGCATCCAGGTCCACGTCCTCGACCACAGCGGCCAGGTCCTGTTGGGAGAAGAGCAGGCGGGTTTTTCGCAAGGTATCTTCTTCCAACTGGTACATATTGTAGTAACTGTCCGCTCTGGCGCTGACCAGTCCCACTTCGGCCAGTTTCGACAGGTGATGTGAGATGGTCGAGGGACGCAGGTGCAAAATGGCAGCCAGTTGCTCGACCGAATAGGGCTGCTGGGCCAGCAGCCCTACGATCCTCAGCCGGTTGGCATCTGCCAGGGCTTTGAAGAAGGCAACCAGTTCCTCACTCATTTGCTGCTTCCAAATCGTCCTTCGACTGCCGCTTCGTCTCGCTACGCTTGTTCAGCGTCCGCTCAGGGTCATTCGTGCGCCAGTAACGTGAACCATCGCGTTCGCGGTCCAGCAGACCGGCATCTACCAGGTCACGGCGCAGCCCGGAGACATCCACGTGGAAGCGGCGGATGATAGTATTGACTTCCTTTTCGGTGTAATCAACGCCGGGAGTAAAAACCTGAATCAAATAGTCCAGGATGACCTTCAACTTTCCAGGCTGTGGCGGGAGTTGTTTGATCGTGCCATCCGGGTTCAAGCAGGAGACCAACACCTTACGTGATTTTTCGTCCAGGTCAGGAGCAGGGATATATTCTTGCTTCTCTTCACGCAGTTGAGCCCGCGCCAGGCTTTCCAGCTTGTCGGCGTTCAGTTCATACAGGTTATTTTTTAGCATTACAACACCAACATGCTCAAGAAAGGCCAGGTGGTTGACCACATCACGCAGGGGCATGTTCAAATGGCCGGCGATTTCAGATTGATTGGCGCGTTCTTTTGCAAGGATACCGATGATCCTTAAGCGGTCTACGTCAGCCATGGCTTTGACAAAATCAAGGAGTTGATGAGAGTCATTCATATTTCACTTCCATAGAATTAATTAGATACCTATCGAATTTAATTTTACCGGTAATTGTTTTTTTGTCAAGAGGGGTTTTGAAATAGAGGCAGGCAGAGGGTCTGGAAAGAGCCGGGAGGCCATCGGTTATAATCTTCACATAGAGTTATCCCCCATCCCAATCAGGAGGTGCGATTCATGGATCTTCCAAAGCATGTGTTTTTCGAAGGGAAAATTGTCCTCTTTGAAGAGGCAAAGGTCAGCGTTGCTACGCATGCATTCAATTATGGCACGGCGGTTTTTGGCGGCATCCGCGGATATTGGAACGATGAAAAGAAAAAACTCTACATTTTTCGCCCCTTTGATCATTACCGGCGTTTATTGAATTCGGGGCGCTTGATGAACATGCAGATTCCTTTCGATGAGGAAAGCCTGATCCAGCTCACGCTGGATTTGGTGCGAATGGAGGGTTGGCAGACTGATATTTATATCCGCCCGTTGATCTACAAAGCCGATATGGGCATCGGTGTCCGCCTGCATGACCTGAAGGACGAATTGACGATTTTTACCATGCCTTTCAAGCAATACGTCAAGAATGACACCGACGCGCACGTAACCATCTCCTCCTGGCGTAGGCTGGATGACAATATGATCCCTGCGCGCGGCAAGATAAGCGGCGCATATGCCAACTCGGCGTTGATCAAGACCGACGCCGCGCGCGCTGGCTTCGACGAAGCGCTGGTGCTCAACCAGAACGGTCATATCTCGGAGGGCAGCGCCATGAATATTTTCATGGTGCGGGACGGCGTGGTGGTTACACCGCCAGTGACGGACAACATCCTGGAGGGCATCACCCGTAGAACAGCCATGGAGCTGGCAAAGAACGAACTTGGTCTGCAAGTGGTCGAGCGCCCGATTGATCGCACAGAGCTATACATCTGCGATGAGTTATTTATGACCGGTTCTGCCGCCCAGATCGTCGCAATTACCAAAGTGGATTATCGTCCAATTGGCACGGGCAAAATGGGGCCGGTTGCAGGCAAACTAAGAGAAATATTCGATGGGATTGTGCGCGCAAAAAATCCGAAGTATGCACATTGGAACGTGGAAGTGTAACCACAACCACAAATCAACACAGATAAACACAAATGAGAAACAAAGCGCCCGTACAAGGACTGAGTCCTTGTACGGGCGCTTTTTAGAGAACTGTAATATTACCTATTTTTCTTAAATCGCACTAACACCAGGTTCTTCTTGCAATCGCTGGAAGTATCGATGTAAATTCTATCTGAAAGCGGCAAACCGGCCTGGTCGAGTAATTGTACATACAGCGTATCACGCGAGTCGATCGGCGTATCGCCAAGCACGAATTCGAAGCCTGACTTACCGTATTCGGGGCTGATACCGCTGACCGTAGTAAGTTCAACCGACTTGCCGTTCAGCGTACCCCCCATGCGGACCACAATCCCGATGATGGGGCTGCTGTTCTGGTCGTCCACTGTCCCGCCAACCCCCTGCCAGTTGCAGTTGGCGTTCAGTAAATGCGGGATAATTACACTCTCGATGGAATTGACCGAGGAAACCGAAAAGAGCGCTTTGGGTGTGGGCGTAATTGTTGGCGTGTTTGTCGGAACTGGCGTATCGGTGGCCGGGACGAGGTTGGCGAGCGTACTGGTTGCCGGAGGGGTGATGGATGGTAACAATGTCTCAGTCGGCGGAACAAAGACTGTCGCTGTCGGCGTCCAGGTGGGCTCCAACTGAATAGGAGTAATTGTCGGAGACGGGGTCAAGATATAAGCTGGCTTGAGCAGGTTCAGCGAAGAAGCCGGGTTATTAAATACTGTTATGAAATAAAAACCCAGGCAACCCGTAACCAGCAAGACCACGATCGTGAGAATATCCCAAAGGCCGAAAGCAGGCATAGAAAACCTGGGAGATTTTCGCTCAGGTTTGTCAAAATTGAATTCGCTCATCAACGTCTCCGTGCAAGGTCAGGGGGCCAGAACAATATCACTTTCAGTGCGTTTTTGCGCCAGCCAGTCTTGCAAAGCTTTTTCTTGCATCACCAGATACGCATCCGGTGAAAGCTGGTGCTCTGGGTCTCGCTCTATGACGAAAAGGATATGGTAGCCGACATCCGTTGCGATCACATCGCTGTATTGCCCGGGCTCCAGGCTGAAGGCGGCCTCTTCCAATTCTGGTTCAAGCAGGTATGCGCGAGGGAACCAACCCAATTCGCCGCCTGCATTCGGGTCATAGAGCACTGCCAGGTCTGCAAAATCGGCCCCGGCGTTCAACTGGTCGACCACTTGGCGCGCTGTATCTTCATTATAGAGCAAAATCTGCTGTGCGTGTACCTGTTCGGCAGTACCAGACACTGCCGTAATGATCTTGTCACGCATCCAGGCAGCTTCCGCAGCGCGTTTCAATGCAGACCTGAAAGAATCGTCCGTGTAATCGTGTTCGGACTGCCACGTTGTGAGCGCATCCATGCCCCCGATTTCGGAGGCCAGCGCCTCGATGCGGGACTCCAAATCTGCTTCCGCTATCTCAAATCCGTCCTCACGGGCAGCCTGCGCCAGCAAGACCTGCGCGATCAAATCGTCCAAAACTACCTGGGCTGCATCGTCCGAATCGACGCCGTTCCCCAGGGCCTGTCCGGCAGCAAGATAGCGGTCCAGTTCGGTTTGAAACTCTGCCTCGGTGATCCACTCGTCATTAACAACAGCAGCCAGGGGCGGCGGGGTAGGTGTTGGCGGGATTGGCGTTTGCGTAGGCGGGGCCGGGGTCGGTGTAGCAGTCGGCCCGGAGAATGACGCGCAGGCAGAAAGGCCCAGGGTCAGGATTAAAACCAGTTGGAGCATAATGTAGTGTAAGCGGGGAAACATCGCACCGATTATACCCAAATTAAAAAAGTAGGGGCGGGGTAACCCCGCCCCTAAAGGCGATTTGTTTATTCTAATATTCCGGCATGGGCGGAGCCATGGGTTTATCTTTCTCAGGCATGTCAGTAATGAGCACATCGGTGGTCAGGATCATGGCCGCGATAGAGGCTGCATTCTCGAGCGCGCCGCGCACAACCTTGACCGGGTCGATCACACCGGCCTTGATCATGTCAACATACTCGCTGGTGAGCACATTGTAGCCAATGTTCATGTTCTTCTTTGCGGCAGCGGTGCGGCGGACGGTATCGATGATGACCGAGCCGTCCTGGCCTGCGTTGGCAGCCAACTTGCGGATGGGGGCCTCCAGCGCCTTGCGGACGATGTTGATGCCGACCTTGACCTCTTCTTCATCAGACTTAAGGCTATCCAGGGTCTTAGATGCATTGATGAGGGAGATCTCACCACCGGGGACAATGCCTTCTTCAACAGCTGCACGAGCGGCGGACAAGGCATCTTCCACGCGATGCTTCTTTTCCTTCAGTTCGGTCTCAGTGGCAGCGCCAACACGGATGATGGCAACGCCGCCGGAGAGTTTCGCCAGGCGTTCCTGGAGTTTTTCGCGATCGTAATCGCTGGTGCTCTTGTCGATCTCCGCGCGGATTTCCTTGATGCGGCCTTCGATGGCGCTCTTCTCGCCCTTGCCGCCAATGAGGGTGGTGTTCTCTTTATCAGAGACGATCTTCTCGGCACGACCCAGGTCCTGGAGTGTGGCGGTTTCGAGTTTGCGGCCAGTCTCCTCAGCGATGACGGTGCCACCGGTCAGGATGGCGATATCCTGCAGCATGGCCTTGCGGCGGTCGCCAAAGCCGGGGGCCTTGACAGCCAGGACGTTCAGCATGCCACGCAGTTTGTTCAACACCAGGGTCGCCAGGGCCTCGCCGTCGATATCTTCGGCGATGATGACCAGTTCGCGCCTGCCAACCTGGACGAGTTTCTCCAATAATGGGACGATATCTTGTGCAGCAGAAATTTTCTTCTCGTGGATCAGAACATAAGGTTCGCTGATCACGGCTTCCATGTGCTCAGCATCAGTGATGAAATAGGCTGAGAGGTAGCCGCGGTCAAACTGCATACCTTCCACATATTCGGTCTCGAAGGCCATGGATTTAGACTCTTCCACGGTGATGACGCCGTCCTTGCCGACCTTGTCCATTACATCGGCAATCAGGCCGCCGATTTCAGCATCCGCGGCAGAGTTGGTAGCAACATAACCAATCTCTTCCTTGGTGTCGATCTTGACAGCCACCTTGCGCAGCTCTTCATTAACAGCATCGGTCGCCATCTCGATCCCGCGCTTGAGTAACATTGGGTTGTAGCCAGCCTCAAGCGCCTTCAAGCCTTCATTGACTATGGCATGCGCCAGAATAGTCGAGGTAGTTGTACCGTCACCAGCAATGTCATTGGTTTTGGTGGCGGCTTCTTTAAGAAGCTGCGCACCCATATTCTCAAAGGGGTCTTCCAGTTCGATTTCCTTGGCAACCGAGACCCCATCATGGGTGATGGTCGGCGAGCCAAACTTACGATCTATCGCAACGTTGCGGCCTTTCGGGCCCAGAGTCGCTGAAACAGCTTCAGCAACAACATTGATACCGTGCTTGAGTTTGCGGCGTGCGTCCTCAGAGAAGACAAGTTGTTTAGCAGCCATAGTATTGATCCTCCATAACTGATATGGTTATTCGACGATCGCGAGCAGGTCGCTCTCGCGCAGGATGAGCAGTTTCTTGCCATCCAGTTTGAATTCGGTTCCGGCATATTTGGCGTACAATACTTTATCGCCCACCTTGACATCCATCGGAATGTGCTTGCCGTCTTCGTCACGGCCACCAGGGCCTACCGCCATAACATTCCCCTGCTGGGGCTTTTCCTTGGCAGTTTCGGGCAGCACAATGCCGCCTGCAGTCACTTCTTCTTGCTCAATAGGCTCGACCACAACGCGGTCGCCGAGGGGTTTGAGGGAAAGTGCCATTTGATCCTCCTGATAAAAATAGTTTATGATGAGCACTCAAACTTTTAGCACTCCAACCCGCAGAGTGCTAAAATGCATCTGTATGATACTGTCCTTTGAAAGAGGCGTCAAGAGGGGAATTAAATCTCTAACGAAATTCTGACAATTTACGGCGATGGCGTCGCGGTCGTATCAATCATTATTTCGGGTGATGCTGTTGGGGTTGTATCGATTATTGCTTCCGGTGAGATGATTGTTTCCGGTGCAGTTGTCGGGACAGAAGAAACTGTATCTCCAAGCGAATTACAAATTGCTTCGCCCGCAGAAACGATGCCGGCGATATCCGGATCACTGCCATAAGCCGCTTTGACTTCATCCAGCACATCCATCGCTTCGGGACAATGATTATCTTTTGGTCGACTCAGAGCCGCAAGCACAGACCCATAGGTGTAGTAATAAACGACCGTACCGGGCGAAATCTCTTGTCCCGAAACTTCAACACCTGGTTCCTCTTCCGTGCACGCTTCAAGTCCGCGCCCTTTGCAAGAATCTTCTCCCGAACAGCCACGGGTCGCGCATTTGAGAGAAAAGATCGATGTCTCGTAATTGCGTGCTTTAAAGAAGATGATACCTAACTGACCATAGATATCCGGGTCTTGCGGCCTGAACTCCAAGGCCTTTTGAATATTCAATGCCGCAACAAAGAACTCGCCCAACTGCGAATAAGTCTTCGAAATAGATAAATACGGGATAGGATCACGAACGTCCAACTGCTCGTTGATGCGCGCAGCTTTCTCAAAATATTCCAGCGACTTTTCATATAACTGCCTGGCCGTCTCTTCGTTGGGACTCGCAAAGGCCAGGCGGCGATAGTTCGCTCCGGCGCGCAGGTGCAGGAAGGTCAGGTTGGGCGCGATCGTAATGGCTGTATCGTATTCCTGGATGGCCTGGTTATATTGCCCGAAGGATTCCAGCACATAGGCATAGACACGGTGAACATCCATTATAGTTGGGTCCTGTTCCAGCGCCCGTAAAATATTGATCTCAGCCTGCGTCCACTTTTGTTGATCGACCAGGATTTCAGCATAGAATGCCAGTGCCAGGGTATTGGCACCATCCAATAACAAAGCACGGTTGGCTTCCTGTTCCGCCTGGGTCATCAATTTCTGGCCCTGTGCTTGCTGGTCTGGATCAGGATTGATCAGGTAAGGAGAAGCATTCCAATCGAGCACGAAGGAATAAATAGCGTGTGCAAAACTATCGTCGGGCGCAAGCTCGACCGCTTTTGAAGCGGACGCAAGTGCTTCCTGCAAGCGTGTCCGCTTGGCATCATCTGTGGTTTGCAATGCGGACGAGTAGGTTTGGATGCGCGCCAGTTTGGCCCATACTTCTGCATTGTTCGGGTCGGTCTGGACTGCTTCCTGGTACGCCACAATGGCAGCATCCATATCCCCGGCGGTGAACTGCGCATCGCCCTCCATCACAAAGGAATCGGAAGTACGTGTGGGACGGGAAGTAGGCAAGAACAGGGGTGTGACTTCACCCTGGTCTACTTTGCGGATCAGCCATACACCCCCCAGGATCAAAACGATCAGAAAGAACAAGCGGTAAATGTTCGGTCCCTGCTTACGATAGAACAAGTTTCGGCGTGGATATAGGTTCATTGTTCGGGAGTTGGGGTAACCTCTTCAGGGACAAGAGTCTCTGTAGGTAACGAGGGCAGTTCGGAGGTCGGGGTCGCGGCGAGGTTCTGTTCGCAAATATTGACCACTTCTTGCGCATTCGCCACTGCGGTCTCATCCGAAGGAATACGCGCCTGGATCTGTTGCGCCACCTGCAAAGCTTCGCCACAACGATTCAAACGCGCGAGCACCAATCCGTAAGTAAAATAGTATTCGGCAATACGGACATCATTGGCCAAGGGGATCGGCTCAATCGGTTGGTTATCTTCTGTTGCGCCACCAGCCACCACCATTTTAAGCTGCTCTACAGCCTCAGGCCATTGGAAATTGCGGTAATACATGACGCCCAGATTCCCACGCAGGTTGGAGTCCGTAGGATTATCATCCATTGCTTCCTGAGCATATTGCACGGCTTTGGCATACTCGCCCACGGTCGCATATGTGCGGGAGATGAGCAAATCGGGGGTAGGATCACTGGGATTGAGCGTATCTGCACGCGTGAATTCTTCTACGGCTTTATCGTATACGCCCAATATACGATAATTGCGGCCCAGTAACATATGCAGGTCGGGGATGTTCTCATTGATGGCAAGCGCGGCCTGAAATTCACGGATGGCTTCTTCGTAGTTCTGGGTGGCTTCAAGGATAATACCACGGGCACGATGCGTTTCCAAAGTGTCGGGAGCCAAATCTATAGCCACGCGTGACTGCTCAGCGGCTTTCGTCAACCCTTCGAAGGTTCCAGTGCCTGAGTAATACGCATCAACCAGGATCTCGACATAGATGGCGTGCGCCAGGGCATTATTGGGGTCAAGTTCAAGGGCTCGGTTAACAGACGATTCAGCTCCCAGATAATCGCCCTGGAAGTCCAACGCCCAGGCGCGCATCACATACGCCATCGAATTGTTTGGACTCAGTAGCAACGCATCTTCGGCGCTAGTTTGCGCTTCAGGATATTGCCCGGCATAGATCTGCACACGCGCGCGTGAAATGAACAGGGTCGGATCATCGGGTCTTAGTTGAATGGCGTCAGTGTACGTTTCAATCGCCTGGAGCAGTTTTCCTTCCTGGAAGAGCAGGTCCGCTTCCACCGCATACGACTCTGGATCGCGCGTAGGCGTAGCTGTAGGGACAAACGGCTGTGGAACCGTAGGGATGATGACGCGGTCAAGATAAATGCCCGCCGCAATTAAAAGCAAGAGGATCGTGATCCGAAACCAGTTGGGTCGCTTGCGGCGGCGATTCATGCTCCATTTGCTGCCTTTCAAATACATATTTTCATCTTACCATCCCGCATACAGGCACGCAAGCCGCACCTTAAATCGCTTTAAGCTTAGGACTTACGCAGTTCGCAAAAAGATATCGAAAATAAGTGGCGCGTGTTGCGCACGCGCCCCTTATTTTCGGGCACCTCCTATTCAACTGCATAGCTACTGAAGCTATTTCTTATGCTAGAATCAGCCTATGCAGTTCGAGGTGTTCACCCTGCTGCCCGAAATATTTCCCCCATACCTTGAAAGAAGTATCATCCAGCGCGCACGCCAGCGCGGCCTGGTTTCTGTCAATGTTCACAACATCCGCGATTACACACACGACAAGCACAATGTGACAGATGACACGCCTTACGGTGGTGGTGGAGGCATGGTCATGAAGCCGGAGCCGGTTTTCGAAGCGGTCGAATCCGTTTTGGGACTGGGCGCGTATCAGACCGCTCCTGGACCTGCTTGCCCGCTTATCATGCTGACCCCACAGGGACGGGTTTTCTCCCAATCTGTGGCCGAAGAGTTGTCACGGCACGAGAAAATTGCCCTCATTAGTGGCCGTTACGAGGGGATCGATGAACGCATCCGTGAGAACCTGGTGACAGACGAAATTTCCATCGGCGATTACGTCCTGACCGGCGGCGAGCTGCCAGCATTGATCGTGATCGACGCAGTTTCCCGCCTCATTCCGGGTGTGCTGGGTGACCCCGATGGCGCGATGGACGACTCGCACGCCAGCGGCCTGCTGGAGTATCCGCATTACACCCGCCCGCCTGAGTTTCGTGGCTGGAAAGTGCCTGAAATCCTGCTCTCCGGAGACCACGGCAAAATAGGTAAATGGCGTAGAGAGCAATCGCTTTTGAGGACGCTGGCAAGGAGGCCTGATCTACTCGAAAATGCCGATTTAACGGAAAAGGAAAGAAATTTTTTAAGAGAAAATGGTTGGCAAAGCCAGGAATAAGGAACCAGATTTCCTGGAATTAGCTGGTTCCTTATTTTTTGAAATCGAGGAGATTGAATGTCAACACAAAAATTCCCCTGGGGTAAGACTTTCCTGCTTGGTTTTGGTTTTCTTGGCATCAGCATCATCTGGCCTATTTTCAACCAATATATCCCTTTGTTCCTGCAGGCGGGAAATCCCGAATTTGAACGACAGTTGTTGGCAGAAGGAAGGTCCATACCTGATATCGCCGGCTTCGGGCTCGCTCCCAGCCTGGCGTTATTCATCATGACCTGGGATAACATTATTAACATGTTCGTGCAGCCCTGGGTAGGGGCCAAGAGTGACCAGACCTGGAGCCGTTTTGGTCGTCGCAAACCATGGATTTTGATCGGCGCACCGATTGCGCTGTTGGGATTTGTATTTATCCCTGTAGCACAATCGGTCCTGGCAATGGCCGTTTTTATTCTGATCACGAACTTCGGCATGGCGTTATTCCGCTCCCCGACGATCTCCTGGCTGGGTGACCTGTTCGACCCGGATAACCGCAGTAAGGCCAACGGGGTGATCAACATGATGGGTGGCGTCGGAGGCCTGCTGGCATATTTTGGAGGAGGAATCTTATTCAACTCCTTTGGCCGTGTAGCGCCTTTCATCGCTGGGGCAGTCGCCATGAGCGTCGCTTTGATCGTCGTGTTCATTTTTGTGAAAGAACCAAGACAAATAAGTTCTGCTACAAAGGTCAAGCAGGCGGGGGTGTTGGAAAATTTAAGATCGATGTACAGCAATCCAGATAAGAGCGGCCTGTTCGTCCTTTTAGCAATCCTTTTCTGGTTCATGGCCTTCAACGCTCTGGATACAGGCCTATCATCTTTTGCTGTGTTCACATTAGGCATGCAGGCCGGTACGGCATCCATTTACGCCGGGCTGGTGACTGTTTCGTTTATTCTTTTCTCGGTGCCAGCAGGCCTGATTGGGACACGCTATGGCCGGGAAATAACGATTCGCATTGGCTTGATTGGCATGGCGCTCCTGACTTTGACAGGTTATTTCATTATCCAGAACACGCTGACCTTTGCCCTTATTCTCGTCCTTGCAGGTTTTATGTGGGCAATGATTAACGTAAACAGTCTTCCGCTCGTTTACGATCATGGAGATGAAAAACGAATTGGGGCTTTTACCGGTTTATATTACTTTTCATCGCAACTGGCTGCGGTGCTTGGTCCAACCCTAGGAGGCATCCTGGTGGACGCTTTGGGAGATCAATACCGCTGGTTGTGGTTATTCAGCTTTGTTTTCATGGCCTTTGCTTTTCTCGCTATGCTCGGGGTGAGACGTAGTGAAGCCAAAGTATAGAAGTGGTATTTAAACGGGAGCAACGAATAGAGCGAAATGAAAAGCGATGTATATTAACAGAGATCAAATCGCTGTGAACCGTATTCGTTTTCTTTTCAATCTAATTTTGGTTATATTTGTACTAACGATCTCAAACTGTTCTCCACAACCAGCGGATTGTTCTCGAGAAGATGTTTTTTGCGTGGGGCTGGTGACAGCCTATGATGGCGTTGAAGATCATGGAATGAACCAAGTCACCTGGGAAACACTCCAAAACATTGAAACGCAAGCACAGATTGCGCGTTTAGATAATATTGAAAGTGTTGATATGCGTGACTGGGAAAAGAACATTATTTTCTTTGCGGATAACGGCTATGATGTAATTGTCACACAGGGGACAAATCTAGATCAGGCAATGGTATCAGTTGCCAGCGACTATCCCAGCATTTCGTTCATCGGGGTGGATCAAGAATTCGACGAAGATTATGAAAATATTGCAACAATCAGTTTTCCCGAGGACCAAGCTGGTTTTTTAGCTGGTATGCTCGCCGCTATGGTTTCCACCTCTGGCAAGGTTGGCGCAGTCTGTGAGACAAGCGGGATTGAGGTTGTGTGGCAGTATTGTGAAGGCTTTCGCGCAGGTGCCATGTACGAAAATAGCGATATTAATGTCATCGTTGTTTACCGTGATTCTGGAGATCGAGACAAAACCTTCAATGACCCAGAGTGGGGTCAGCAGACGATGCTAAGCCTGATGGAAGAAGGAGTCGACACAATGACCGGGTTTGGCGGCAATACAGCCCAAGGCGCTTTTTTGACAGCCGGTGAAAAGGGTATTTTAATGATCGGATCTGAGGAAGACTTATACTTTCGCCTCTCCGATTTGCAACCCGTGTTGGTTACCAGCTTGCTCAAAGATCCAAGCGCCGCTTTGTCCTCCTTAATATTATCGGCCTCCCAGGGAGAACCCATTTTTGGTCCGCATTCAGGTCAGATCCGCTATGCTCCATTCCGTATGTCTCCGTTCGAGGTACCCATGGAGATTAAATCGAATATGGAAATTGCGCTCCAAGAGATTAGAAATGGTGAAATTGAGATCAATTTACCCGAAAAAGAATAACAATACCTATGCTCATATGCCTCTTACTAGGGATATGTTTAGAAAAATATCTTTTAACGTTAGCATCCTAACCTATATTATTGTACGGGCTTGCACAACGACTAAAGGGACTGTATACTTATTCAGAGGTTCCCTATTTCACACGGAGGTGAACGCTAACAATAAAAAAATATATATTCCCCACCAATAAAGAACAATATTCTTCAATAAAAATAATGAGGAGAAGAAGAAGATGCTTAAGAAACTATATCTCGTGCCAGTTTTGGTCATGGTCGCTGTGCTTTTGCTGGCAGCATGTTCCCCTGCCGCTACCGAAGCGCCTGCTGCTACGGCAGAGCCCGCTGCTACGGCAGAGCCCGCTGCTACGGCAGAGCCCGCTGCCACCGAGGAGCCAACCGAGGTCCCAACCGAGGCCCCGGCAGCCCTCAAAGTTGGTGTTGTCACCGATGTTGGACAGCTTGAAGACAAATCCTTCAACCAGGCTGCCTATGAAGGCGGTCAGGCTGCGGCTGAGAGTCTCGGCGCCGATTTCGATGTGATTGTGACGCAGAACATCTCGGACTACAAGCAGAACATCCAAACTTTCGTAGACCAGGGCTTCAATGTAATTATCACCGTCGGGTTTCTGATCGGCACGGACACGACCATTGCCGCCAAGGAGAACCCAGACGTGACGTTCATTGGCGTTGACCAGGGCATCTGCGTGGATGCAGAGGGTGCGCCCGATCCGACTTTTGCGTGCGCAGGTGATGCGGCCACGCTGCTCCCGAACTACCAGGGAATTGTGTTCGCGGAGGAGCAGGCTGGTTACCTGGCCGGCATAGTCGCCGCCAGCATCTCCGAGACGGGCACCATTGGCGCCGTGGGCGGTACGAATGTTCCGGCGGTCGTTGCCTACAACGCCGGCTACGTAGCTGGCGCGAAGTCGATCAATCCTGACATCAAGACACTTTACCAGGAGACGAACCCAGACCCGGCCAAGGGGTTCAATGACCCAGCGACCGGCAAAGCAATTGCCCAGCAATTCATCGGCCAGGACGCGGACGTCCTGTTCCAGATTGCGGGCCTGACCGGCCAAGGCGTCCTCGAGGCGGCCTGCGATGCCGGCATATACGGCATTGGGGTAGATGTCGACCAGGTGGAGACACTCCCGAACCTGTCGGGGTGTATTGTCACAAGCGCTGAGAAGAAGCTCAAAGATACCGTGCAGGCAGTTACTGAGAGCGTCGCGTCTGGCGACTTCCAGGCCGGCACAGTGAGTTACAACGCGGCCTCGGATCCTCCCGCGATTGGACTGGCCCCATACCACGATAACGAGAGCTTGATCACTCCTGAGATCCAGGCCAAGCTCGACGAAGCCATGGCTGCAATGGCCAGCGGTGAACTCAAACCCCCGCGAGAGTAGCTAGTAGCATCCTATCCGTATATTCAACGAGAGGCGGCCGGCGTGGCCGGTCGCCTCTCTCTTCTTGACCATATCACCCAAAGGACTCAACATGAGCGTCGCACAATCCCCACCGCCGCGCCTCCAGATGCGCGGAATCACCAAGCGTTACCCGGGTGTCGTCGCAAACAACCAAATTGATTTGGACGTAAAAGCAGGAGAGATCCACGCGCTCTTGGGCGAAAACGGCGCGGGCAAGACGACGCTTATGAATATACTTTTTGGACTGGCTCGCCCGGATGAGGGCGAGATCCTGCTCGATGGGCAACCAGTTCAGATCACCGATCCCGCGGATGCCATCGCGCGCGGAATCGGCATGGTCCACCAGCACTTCATGTTAATCCCCGTCTTGACAGTCGCCGAGAACATTCTGCTTGGTGCAGAGACGATGGCAAACTCGATCTTCCTCGACCGGAGCGAGGCCCGACGCCGGATTATTGAATTGGGCAAGCGATTCGGCTTCGAGATCGATCCAGACGCCCGGGTGGAAACGTTATCCGTGGGCTGGCAACAACGGGTGGAGATTCTCAAGGCCCTTTACCGCCAAGCGCAGATCCTCGTACTCGATGAGCCCACGGCGGTGCTCACGCCCCAAGAGACTGTAGAAATTTTTGCCGTCCTGCGCCGGCTGGCTGCCGAGGGGCAGAGCATTATCTTTATCAGCCACAAACTCTACGAGGTGCTGGAGATTGCCGACCGGATCACTGTAATCCGCCACGGCGAGGTTGTTGGGACACGCCAACCATCGCAGACGAACGAGGATGATCTAGCTGCGCTCATGGTCGGTCGTGAAATTCAGCTCGCGGTAGAACGTGGCACATCCCACCCGGCGGAACCTATACTCACGCTTGAGAATCTGACGGTTCGATCGGATCGAGGCCAGGAGGCCGTTCGAGGCGTCAGTCTCACAGTCCGGGCTGGCGAGATCCTTGGAATCGCCGGGGTAGCCGGGAATGGCCAGGACGAGCTGGTGGAAGCGATCACAGGTCTGCGGCACTCACATGGAGGCACGATATCTCTCGCTGGAGAGAACATCACTGGCTGGTCTGTCCGCGACAGACGTGAGCACGGTCTGGGCTATGTTCCGGGCGACCGGCAAAAATTTGGTCTCATCCTGGAATTTCCGATTTCAGATAACCTTGTTCTCACGCGATACTACAATCGCCCGTTTGCCAGGGGGATACAAAGAGTAGACCCAGCAATTGAGAAGTGGGCCCAGGAAAAGATCAAAGAGTTCGATATCCGGACGCCGTCATGGGCAGTGCCGGCTGGCACCCTGTCAGGCGGGAATCAGCAGAAGGTCATTGTGGCGCGGGAGTTCAGCCGCGACCTACAGCTAATGATCCTCGACCAGCCGACGCGAGGCCTTGATGTTGGCAGTATCGAGTTCATCCACAAGCAGGCAGTTCGCAAGCGTGACGCCGGTACTGGAATCCTGCTCGTATCCGCTGAACTGGATGAAATCCTCGAGCTTGCCGATCGGATCGCCGTCATGTACCGTGGCAAGATCGTAGCACTCATGGACGGACGACCAACCGCCAATAAGGAAGAGATCGGTCTATTGATGGCAACCGGCGGCCGAGTACCAGCAGAAGGATCACCAACCGAACCGTCCGGCCAGGCTGGGGCGACCCCAGACACATCCGTCAGAGGAGAAACATCATGAGAAGATTACGCCCCAAATCGTACGTGGGTTGGTTAGTCGTTCCCGCGTTGTCGATTTTGCTTGCCCTATTGGTTGCATCCATCCTCATCATTGCCTCTGGCCTGGTCGGTCCGGAGAAGAAAGTTAATCTGCTTCTTCCCTTAGTGGCTTACCGGAGTCTGCTCGTTGGATCGTTCGGAAGTTTCAAGGGCATCGCCAACATGATTGTGGCAGCGACACCACTGATGCTTACGGGATTGGCTGTCGGAGTCGGCTTAAAGGCGGGGCTGTTCAACATCGGTGCAACAGGACAGGTTCTGATGGGCGGCTTCACTGCAGCATTAATAGGAGTATCTGTGGCTGATGCCCCGCCTATGGTTGCGATCCCTGTTGCTCTACTGGGAGGCATGCTCGCAGGCGCGGTCGCCGGGTTCATCCCGGGGTTTCTCAAAGCGTTCACCGGGGCCCATGAGGTGGTCACCACTATTATGCTCAACGCCTTTATCCAACTGATGGTGTCAGGACTGGTGAACGATGTCTTTCGCGCCCCCGGCTTCAGCTTTGCCCGGACTGCGCCGGTGGGAAACGCTATCCTGGCCGGGGCCGGCAATACCACGCTTCACATCGGAGTGATCTTCGCCATTCTCTGCATCCCGCTCACTTACTGGCTGCTGTGGCGCACGACCGTAGGATTTGAGATACGAGCGGTTGGAGCCAACCCAACCGCGGCCCTCTATGCGGGGATGAAACCTCGCCGCATGATTATCCTCACTATGTCATTGTGTGGCGCGTTTGCCGGGCTGGCCGGTGCGATCGAGATCCTGCGCCTGGGGTATTATCCGGCAGTTTTCGGGACAAGTATTGGCTTTGACGGTATCACGGTTGCCCTCCTCGGCCAAGCGAATCCCATCGGTATTATGCTCTCCGCACTTCTCCTCGGGGCCATGCGTGCCGGAGCTCCGCTCATGCAGATCCAGGCCCGCGTGCCCGTCGAAATCATCGATGTAATCCAGGGCGTTATCTTGATCTTCCTGGCGGCTGAGATCGTCGTACGCCGGATCTTCCGGCTGCGGACTGCACGGGGCGCTGGTGAGCTTCAAACGATCACCCGCACCTACGGAGAAAAGGTAGTTGGATGATGGATGTACTATTCAATATCCCCATCCTCGGATTCATTTTGCAATTCTTGGTCTACTTGGTCAATGTGATTGTGAACGGGCATATCACCCCCATTATCTTGGGACTCGCCACGCCCATTGCCCTGGGTGCCTTGTGCGGTGTGCTGAACGAACGCAGCGGCGTCGTAAACATCGGTATCGAGGGGATGATGCTCTTTTCTGCATATGTCGCGTTCATGGTTGCGCTCCTCGTTCATCAGGCCTTCCCGGCTGAACGAAGCTCGTTGTTCGGCGCAACCCCGGCCTTGATTGCGGGAGTGGTTGCGGCAATCGCGGCCGGAGTGCTTATCTCTCTCCTCCATGCCTGGTTGTCGATTAGCGTTCGGGCTGACCAGATCATCAGCGGTACGATCATCAATATCACGGCTCTCGGATTGACAAGCTACCTAAATCGCCTGATCAAGCCGTTCGACAGCGCAGGCACATTCCAGTCATTCAAACCGCCAGCAGAGCTTGTAAACTTGCCCGGTGTAGGTTGGATATTCGAGATGTTTACAGCTGTGGGTCCGATTGCCATGTCAGTCATTGTATTGGTAATCATTATCCAAATCCTGCTCTTCCGCTCCCGTTGGGGACTACGGACGCGTGCCGTTGGGGAGCACCCGAAGGCAGTGGACACCGTCGGCATCAACGTCATCCGGCTTCGCTATCGGAACGTTTTGTTGGGAGGTGTGTTCGCCGGTCTGGCCGGTGCTTATCTTACCCTGGAGGCCACAGGCTCCTTCCAGAACAACATGACCGCCGGCCGCGGGTTCATTGCCCTGGCCGCCATGATCTTTGGGCGTTGGACACCAGTGGGCGCGTTCGGCGGAGCACTCATCTTCATGGGGTCCCAAGCGATCGGTGTAGCGATCCGCCTCGCTCCACCGGCGGGAGACCTGGGCACGTTCTTGGCTGGTATCCAACAAGCCTATCCAAGCATCTACAACAACTTCTTCACCGGGCTGCCATACCTTCTGACAATCATCGTGCTGGCCGGAGTTGTCGGCCGGAGTATCCCTCCTGCTGCGGATGGCAAGCCATATGAAAAAGAGAGCTCCACTTGAGCTAGTGCCGCAACTTCCTTAAGCTGTAGGATACCCGGTCGATTTTCTAGGTATGCTATCAATTCTGAGCCTACAATTTAATCTCGTTGCGGTACTAGACATAATGGCCGGCTTAGTTCACGACTACCTGAACCAAAGCGTGAAAGAAGCGTTTCGTCACCTCTGCCCCTCTCCCGCTAGGAGAGGGGTTTGTTTTACGGAGTTTCGTTATTTCACCGCTTTGGGGGAATCCTAAAACAAGACTTTTTAATCTGCCTGCGATACAATTAGATTACGCTTTAACCCCAGGAGGAAGAGAAATGCTCAAAACCACCCGCCTCGTTCCCATTCTTTTAGTACTCGTGGTTGGTATATCTGCTTGCAACCTGCCTTCTTCGAACATTACCCCGACGCCAGAAGCGAACATCGTCCTGACCTCGGCTGCCCAAACGGCAGTAGCCAATATGACGCAGGGCGCCATCCTGAACCCGCCGACGATCCCGCCCACCAAAACCGCTGGTTTTGCTACCGCCACGCTGGCCATCGCAACTACCAGTGTCCCTCCGACCTCCGCCCCTCCTACCCAGACTTGTGACGTTGCCCAATTCGTTGACGATGTAACCATCCCTGATGGCACATCCCTGAAGCCCAATGAAACCTTTACCAAAACCTGGCGTTTGAAAAACGCAGGAACTTGTACATGGACCTCCTCATACGCAGTCGTTTTTAGCAGCGGAGATTCGATGAACGGCCCATCAACCCAGGCTTTGGCCGGTAATGTCAATCCCGGCCAGACAGTGGACATTTCTGTAGACCTCACCGCGCCCGCAGCGAATGGCAACTATAAGGGGTTCTGGAAGCTGCGCAACGCCGCTGGCGTGCATTTCTCCCAATTCTATGTGGATATCAAAGTAATGGCTCCGACATCCACTGCCGGGCCAACCACCACTACGCTGAACGCCACGGGAGGCACAGAGGGTGGGACCGTGTACGAGCCGGCAGCCGGCGTTGCTGTTGTCAATAGCGCGATCCTTGCGGGTGATACCAGCAGCAACTTTCTCTCTCGCGGTTTCATGAGCTTTGATATCTCTTTTTTAAGTGGAAAAACAGTCTCCGCCGCAACATTGGACCTGAGCAGTTGTACCGCCATGCAAGACCCATTTGGAGGCACTCTTGCGGGCATCACGGTCAGCGAGGTGCAATACGCCTTACCTTTGCACCAGTCGGATTACAACATCTCCGGAAGTAGTATTCTACAGTTAAGTTCCATGCCCGGCAGTTCCATCGACGTCAAATCGAGTGTGCAAGCGCGGGCAACGGAAGGCAAAAGTCGATACCAGATCCGCCTGCACCCGGCCGGCCCCAGCGATGCAGATGGACAGGCTGATTACATCACCTGCAGCTCAAGCGGGCCCAAGCTGACAATTACATACCAACCATAACCATATTCAATACATCAAGGAATAGCTGGTAGAAGTCCGAATTTAGGGGAACGGGCGTACGCCTGTTCCCCTAAATTCGGGTAGCCTCTCAATTTTCGTGAAATACTGGTATTAATAAACTGTCAACAAGGAGAAAAAGAGAATATGTCCACCCAATCGCGCCTGCTTTCTTCCATCACTTTATTTCTTGTTCTGGCTCTAAGTGCTTGCAACCTGCCCGCCAGCACACAGGAACCCGAGGGGCCAGGGGCAGTTTTGACTGCTGCGGCGCAAACCGTGGAAGCAAATTTGACTCAGTTAGCAGTGCAAAGCTCTCCTACGGTTTCAGTCTTGCCGACGAGTACGACCGCCCCAGCCACAGTTACATTGGCCGCAGTCACTCCTGTCGCAGCATCTCCCACCGGTGGCGCACCGGCTGGCACAGCCACATCGGATTGCGACAATGCTGATTTTGTGACCGATGTCACCATCCCGGATGGCACCGTCCTGGACCCGGGTGAAACGTTCACCAAAACCTGGCGCTTGAAGAATGCGGGCACCTGTTCATGGACACCGTCTTATGCGATCGTGTTCACCAATGGGGATTCGATGAGCGGGCCCGCTACCCAGGCTCTGACCGCCAACGTCAATCCCGGCCAGACCGTGGATATTTCTGTCAACCTGAAGGCCCCGTCTACGCCCGGAAACTATACCAGCTATTGGAAGCTGCGCAATGCTGCCGGCGTGTTGTTTGCCACCATCTATGTGGATATCAAAGTAGGCGGAACCGGCGCGTTTGCGGTGACAGGGGTTAACCTGTCCGTCTCGGGCGGGTGCGGCAATGTTCAAATCAAAGCCGATATTACGACCAATAGCGCCGGAACGGTTACTTACAACTGGGTGTTCAGCGATGGGTCTACTGATAGTGCAGTTCACCCTGACCTGGTATTTGACTCGGCAGGAACAAAATCAGTCACTACCAGCTGGTCGACGACTGCTTCTGGCCCCAAGTGGATGGATATCTACATCGATAAACCCAATCACCAACAATTTGGCCGGGCGAACTTCAGCTGTCCCTAAAGAAACCTTCGATCAACAGAAGCTGGCTATCAAGTAAGCCTATCACAAGTTGCGGCGACCGCCAAATTTGGTGGTCGCCGCAAAGTTTTTTAGATTTAGCGAGATAGTATCCCTCTTTATCCTTTGGGCGGCCTATTTTTTGATTAACGTTTTCTAATCTCCAGGCAGTATAATATTTCGCTGGCAAATCCCTACATTGCCGAAAGGACACGAATGAAAAGAAATCGAAAGGTTAACTTTCTATCCATTCTTATGCTCTTTGCCTTGCTTTTGACATCCTGTGGGGGCGCGGAGATAGAATCTGACACGATCGCAACCGCGGTCGCTATGACGGTCTCTGCGCAGGAAGCAGAGAAGGCACAGGCCACGGCTACGCCCAAACCAACGGAATCAGACCCAACGTCCGCGCCTGAAACGACGCTCACCGTTAAGGCGGCCACTACGTTCTCGCCGCCTACGGCTCCCGGTCCAGTCGGTTCTGGCTCGGGGAATCAATGTCAGGTGGTTGCCAACCTGGTTGGCGAAACCATCCCGGATGGCACGATCTTTCAGCCTGGGGAAACTTTCCTGAAAACCTGGCGTTTGAAAAACAATGGCACCTGTACCTGGAATTCCTCATACAAAATCGTTTACTGGAGCGGAGACCTGATGGGCGGCGCTACGGAATATCCGCTCCCTTCAGTAGTCGCCCCAGGAGAAGAGGTGGAAATCGCACTTTCCCTGGTTGCACCAGCCTCAAACGGGAACTCTTCCGGTTACTGGAAACTCCAGTCAGAATGGGGAACTCCATTCGGTGTCGGCCAATATGACCAGCCCTTCTACGTGCAAATCAATGTTAATGATTCCGCGAAACCTGACTTCGTTGTTACCAATGTGACCTACAAGGTCGTTCGTGATCCTGCAGGGGGATGCACCACGAACGTTCTGTACACAGTTTATGCAACCATCTCCACCAACGGCCCGGCAGAAGTCTGGTATCGCTGGCTGCAAAGCGATGGGAATGACTCAGGAGATAAGAAGCTGGTATTTAAAGATGCCACCTCAATCACCGTTGAACGATCTTGGCAATTCCACCTCGGTAACAATCCGGGAACAAAATGGATGCAGATT
>Ga0105104_10001030_pt1 | contig 21429 bp, 20 predicted proteins | sample PPLLaktember2015_3_FD_87034 | JGI IMG/M metagenome (GOLD analysis project Ga0105104, IMG submission 87034) | Freshwater sediment microbial communities from Prairie Pothole Lake near Jamestown, North Dakota, USA - PPLs Lake P7 Core (6) Depth... | ecosystem: Environmental > Aquatic > Freshwater >... | reverse complement strand
TGCAGGAAAACGTGGTCACGTCGCCCGCGGATCCCACCGCCCCCGGCCCTACCGGCGGCGGGGGCGCCATCCTGAGCGAAAGGGACGGCACCCTGCTTCTGGAAGAGAGCGTTGTGATCGGCAACAGCGCCTACCAGGGCGGCGGTATCGCAGCCTATCCCAACGCAACCACATCCCTTCCGCGCTCCCTGGTGGACATCCGTGACACGGTCATTGCCGAGAACAGCGCCGCTTCCGCCGGCGGCGGCCTGTTCCTGTACGTCTCGATAACGGTGACCCTCACCAACGTGGTGATCCGCGATAACACCGCCGTCAGCGACCGCGGCAACGGCATCTGGAACGGAGCCTTGCTGAACCTGGACTATGTCCACATCTACGGCAATCGCGGCGGCATCTACGGCGGCGGGATTTACAATTATTTTGCCGGTCATCTGACCGCGTACCACTCGCTGATCGAGAATAACCTTTCCCGTTTCGGAGGCGGCGTTTACAGCGAGGGCGATGCGACCTTCGTTCAAAGCGCCATTGTCCATAACCGGGTCGAGCGCGGCCTGGGCGGCGGGCTCTTCAATGCCGGTACGGATGCCTTTTTGAGCGTAATAAATTCAACGGTCAGCGGAAACTGGGGAGATGGGATCATCAACACCGGCAGTCTCTTGATGGGGTTCAGCACCGTCGCCTATAACACTGGAGTAGGGGTGAGTTCCTGGTTCCCTTCCACGGTCCATAATTCTATCCTGGCCGGTAACGCGGGCGGGGATTGCGATGGCGGGATCGTCCTGGAACGATTCAATATCGAAAGCACTGATACCTGCGGCTTTAACGAAACCGGCGACCTGGTCAATACGGATCCTCTGCTTATGCCGCTGGCGATGAACGGCGGCCCGACACCCACCTACGCCTTGGGCGTGGCGAGCCCGGCGATCGATTCGGCCGACCCCGAGCTGTGCGACAGCGCCGCGGCCGATCAGCGCGGTGTGGACCGCCCGCAAGGCCCGCAATGCGATCGAGGCGCCTACGAATTCGAAGGTGCACCCACGCCGCGGGCGACCTCCACCCCGACCCGTGCCGCGGCAATTCCCCCGACCCTCGCGCCTTCCCTCACCCCGACATCCACCGGGGCGTCCGCCGGGTTGAGTTTCCTCCTGCCCAAGTTCTCGACCGATCATTTCTATTATTACAGCGCGGCCTGCGGTCCGGAGCAGGTAACGCTGCAGATCGGCGTTTCCGATCCCGCCCAGGTTTTCAGCATGGGCCTCTTTGTCCGCTCGGTGGAAAAAAGCAGCAACACCCCCAGCGCTTGGAGCGGCGGGTTCGCGATGATCCCGGCCGGCGGGGGATTTTATTCCTTTACCCTGTTGTCGGAGGATGTCCCGGGTTATAACGCTTTCGCCGAGGCCTGGCTCCAGTACCAGTTCGTTGCCAACGACAAGGACGGCAACCCAATCCTGCGCAGCGCCGTCTTCGGCGACATCACGCTCTCCCGCTGCGATAAAAAATAGGCCCTTCGGGGCCTGATTCGCCGGAAGAAAGGCTGCCACAAAAAGCACAAAGGGCACAAAGAATTCTGAAAAATTGTCTTTGTGCCCTATGTGTTCTTTGTGGCCGACCTTGCCTTCTCCAATCACGAATCACCGCCTGGAAAAACTCCATGCGGTTGCCGATAGGTCGATGATGCCGTCGGCTCCAACTAATCAGGGTTTTTCCGGAAGCCGGTATTTCCATCCCAGGGCGTTTTCATACAAGCCTGCATCCCGCGTCACAAAGATAAGCGCACCACCCTCGGCGAGATAGCTTTCCGGCTGGAGCCGTTCCAGTTGCAGCCAGAACCGCTGCAGGAGGCCGTGCCGTTCAATGTCCGCGGCATAATACCGGAGCTGGAAACAGTCGTAGTTGATGAAAACTTCGGGGGGATCGATTTCCCTGCGGGCGGGAAGGATGTACCACTCGTCGTATTGATCGCGCGGAAGATCGTCCGGTTGGGTGATCTGCGGGCTGTACGCCAGTCCGGATTTCAAAGACCAACCTTTAATTTTCAGATCGTCCGATGGAATAAAAGGACCGCTGTCGAAAGAGGTGATGATCACGAACTTGCCGGCGACGATCCGGGGGACGGCCGAGACCAGCTCTCCCAGAAACTGGGAGTTCCACACGATCCACTGATATTCCCCGCGGCGTCCGGTGATCATCACGCTTCCTTGTGGACCCATTTCAGGGAGATCTCAGTACATGGGTTGCACCGATGAGATCCGATTACACTGAAGATTATATATAGTTTTGATCAATTCGATGATTTCCGCGTATTTTGCTATACGTTCCCTCTGATCCCCGCCATATACTTGGCCCCGCAGCGGTGACATACAGCGAGCGGCTGATTGCGGCGATAGGCGCGGAAGGCTTCGGCCCGCGGGCCGTTCCACAATTCGGCGATCGTCGACCCGCGCACATTCCCGATCGCATAGTCCGGAAAATCCACGCAGAAATTCGCCTCCCCGGCCGGCTGAATATCGATCAGTTTTTCCACGTTGGCGCAGGAAACGGATCCGACCGGCGTCACCGCGTCGCCGAACCAGGTGCGGTATTCGTCTTCCGACATCGGGAAATACGGGTAATCCGTTATCCCGCGCAGGCCGGAACGATACGCGCGTAATTCCCCCAGAAACGCATCCGCATCCACCCCGCTCTGCTCATGATGAAATCCGCGCCAGGCGAATGCCTTGCAGCCGAATGTTTCCACCAGCTCCGCTTCGTATTTTTCGCCGACCGCCCGCGGGATGAAATAATACGCGACGATGCAAATGGATTCTATCCCCAGGCTTCGGGCCACTTCGGGGATTTGACCCAGCGCCCGGTAGGAATACGGGCTGATGGTGAAGGTGATCGATTTGGAGAGCGCCGCCCCCTGTTTCTTTTCTTCTTCCGCAATCCGCGCCAGCCCATCCCGCAGCAAACGGAAGGTGCCTTTCACCCCCCGCACTTTGTCATGTATCTCCTCCGGGCCGTCGACCGAGACGGTAAGATGCAAGTTCCCGATCCGGACGAGGTCCGCCGCGAATGGGGCGAGCCGGGTGCCGTTGGTGTCTATCGAAGCGAAGATCCCCTTCGCGCGCAGGTGTTCCAGGAGCGGGATGATATCCGGGAAGAGGAACACCTCCCCGCCGCGGAGCAGAACGTTCTTAAGGTTGTGCTCCGCCATTTCGTCGACCAGCCGTTTCCAATCCGCGAGTTCAAGCTCCTTGCGCCGGGCGGCGGACCGGCCCCGGATATATCCTTCTTCGCTCCATTGGCCGCACATCCGGCAGCGCAGGTTGCAGGCATTGGTAATGGTGAAGGATACGGATTGGGGAAAATTCATGGCGCCTTTTCCTCGCTGTCGCATACCTCCCTCACCCCAATCGGTGTTTTTCCGGCGGGGTGAGGGGTTCAAATCATCTTCCTTCTTCGCATCAGTATCAAGAGCAGCACCGCCTCGAAGGTGTAGGCGGATGAGTTGGCGATCGCCACGCCGGTGTATCCGACGGTGGGTGTGAGCATGAAACACAGCGCGATGAACAAGGCCGCGGTGGCCAGGCCCGTCCAGAGCGGCGTGCGCGCATCCTGCCGCGCGTAAAACGAACGCACGGCGGTCTCGATCAGCGCGTGGGCGGGCAGCCCGAGCAGGAAGATCCGCGCGGCGGCCGCCACCATCGCCGAATCCTCCGCCGTAAAGGCGCGTCCTTCGAAGACCATCCGCACGGCGATCCCCATCAAGGGGATCCCAAGCATGAGGACCGGCAGAGTCATTCCGAGCGTCGCCAGCACGGCGCGGCGGATCATCCGCTGCAATTCGTCAAGCTTTCCGCGGTCGGAAAGCTCCGAAAGAGTCGGGAGGAGAACCGTCCCGAGCGCGGACCCCAGGATCGTTTCCGGCACCTGCAGGATCAGCCAGCCGTACGCCAGCGCGGTGATCGCGCCCTCGCCCAGCCCGGAGGCGAAATTATCGGTGGCGACGAAGATAGTCTGGATCGCGGCCACGGTCAGGATCCGCGGTCCCATCAGCGTGGCGGCCTTGATCACGCCGGGAGAACGCCAGTCCAGCGAGGGGGTCCATCGGAATCCATAACGGATCAAGGCCGGGATCTGAATCGCAAGATGCAGCGCCGCGCCGAAGATCGTTCCATAGGCCAGCCCGAAAATTCCGTAAAGCGGCACAAGGACGAGCACTCCGAAGATCAACCCGAAGTTGTAGAGGATCGGCGCCAGGCCGGGCAGCAGAAAGTGTTTGTTGGCCTGCAAGGCCCCCATCACCAATCCGCTGATCGAAAAGATGAGCAGAGCCAGCAGATCAAGCCGCATCAGGCGGGTGGTAAGCGCCTGATACTCGGGATCGAGGTTCGGCACCACCACATGGGAAATGAACGGCTCCGCGAACACCGCCAGAATGACGGCCATCGATGCGGTGATCAGGAACGCCCAGTTCGCCAGGCGCGAGAACAGCGCCCAGGCCGCATCCTTTCCTTCGCGGTCGAGCGTCTCGGTCAGCACCGGGATGACGGCGACCGCCATGGCCCCGCCGGAGATCAGCGCAAACAGCATATCCGGAAGGTTGTTGGCGGCGTTGAAGGCGTCCAGTTCCGCGCCGACCCCGAACCGCTGTCCGACCAGGATCTGCCGCAGCAGCGCGATCAGTTTATCGGTGGCGAACAGGAATCCGACCAGCAGGAACGATTTAACGATCCGTTTGTTCAACCCACCTCCCCAAGCTGTGTCAGCTGTTCGAGCGCGGGTGCAAACCCCGGATGCCGGACGAGCGCCTCGCGCCAGTCGTCGATCGCCCCCTGGCGGTCCCCCAACTGGTAACGCGCCATGCCGCGCCAATACCAGGATTCCTCGAGGTTCTGCTGCACATACAGTGTGGCATTCGCCAGGTCGATCACGTCCTGATAATTCCCGGAATAAAAATAGGCGAAGTACGGCCCGGTCTGATACCACAGGAACCGGTACGGCAGCCCCATGTACCGCGCCATATCGTAGGCAAACGCCGCATCCACATATTCCTTGCGCGCCACATGGACCGTGCCGAGGTTGAAATAGGCGAATGCCAGGGCTTCCCCGGTTAGGTTCTGGGATTCGCGCTGCGCCAGGTCCAGCGCGGTGAGGGAATTGAGCGCGGCGTCCGCATTCGGGCCGAGAATCCCGGCCAGTTCGCTTTCCCGCTCGCGCGGATATACCACGAGATAGATGTAATTGAACGCCCGCCAGTCGTAAAGCAGCGAATCATAATCGACCGTGTGATCGGGACCGTAGTAGGAATCCTGGGTCAGGAAGGTGCGCGTCGCGTCATCGTAACCAACCACGAGCGTGTAATGCCCCATCCATCCCAGATCCGGGCGGCCGGGGACGATCATCCCCTTCTCGATCAGCATCGGAAACCCTGCCGCAATCGCCTGGCGCAGGTCGTCCAGCGTTCCAGCCATCCGATTGAATACGCCATAGGGTGTATTTTCGAGTACGTAGCGCTCCATCTCGTACGGCATGACATTCTTGTCTTCCCATTTGGGTTTGAGGGCATTGGCCGCTTTGGTCTGGTTGCCGTCCCAACCCCAAAAATTCAGCAGCATCGAAAGGGTTGCCGGACCGCAGTTGTTATATCCCTGGAATTCGTGCCGGAGCGGGGCGAGCGTTATGGAAGCCGGGATCGGCGCGCGCGACGGGGTCGGGGTGACGGTCGGCAGTTCGCTCTCGGTTTGAGCGGCGATCGGAGTGACGGTCGGGGTCGATGCGTCCGCGAGGTCCTTCGCGGCGGTAAGGGTTCCCTGCATGATCGCCATCCGCACCGGATCGGCGGTCGCAATCGTATCCGGATGCGGGAAGAAATAACTCCGCAGCTGCCCGCGGAATTCGTCCACCCGCCAGGCCAGCCGGTCGTTGACGGCCGGGATCCGGTACGCCAACAGCGCCGTCTCGATCAGGATTATGGCGATCAACGCCACGGTGAGTATTCGTTTAATCTTCAAGGGGATGATCCGCCCGCCTCCAGAAACCAGGGGGATTATACCGTCCGGCCGGGTGCCGGATTATCGCGTTCCATTGATATCGGTAAATAATCACGAAATAGTCGGGCGATCGTTTGGAAAACGTCGGGGTAATCCGGCCTGCGATTATGCACCATCCCATCCCCCCTCCCCTTCTTCATTTATCCTTTTACGGGAGAAGTGGATACCCTCCCCCCTTCCCGTTATACGGGAAGGGGGGAGGGAGAGCACGAGTCATCATATTCGAATGAATCCGGATTTGGGAGGGGGGATAGGATGGTTTACAAAGGTTCCTGGTCGTTCAGGTCTAACAGCATTTGCCTTGCCTCGTCCCGTAAATCCGGATCCGGAATTTCCGCCAGCGAATAATAGTCAACCCCGTCCACCCGGATGACTTTTCTGCCGGCAACCCGGATCACCTGCATGCCTTCCTCGTCGTCGGCTTCGTCTTCGGATTCTCCGGCGAATTCAAGCGAATCCCTCATCTGGATCAGAAATTCGTTTTGTGGCTGTTGTTCCAGCATCTGATCCAAGGCCATGCGGATCGCGGCTTTGCGTTCATCCGACGCATCCGTCCAATCGCCGGCCGCCTGCATCTGCTTGATCGCTCTGCTCAAGTCCATCACGGTCGAGATTTGAGGAACGGCGTTGCGCAGGAAATCCGTGAAGGACGGCTGCCTCCCGGCGTCGATTGGAATCCGTTCGGGTTCGCCGGATCCGCTCGCATCATGCTCCGGTTGCCGCAGCCAATCCGTATCGATTTCATCTCCGGAGGCGGCAGCGGACATCCCGCTGCTGTAATTTTTTAGAGATTGCGCCGCAGGGATAAAATCTTCCTCCCCGCGCCTTGTGCGAATTCCCCACACCAGCGCCGCCAGGAAAAGGAATACCACCAGGACCGCCCCCGCCACAAGGATGATCTGAATGATTGGAGACATGGATAACCTCTGGAATTTTCCTTGCCGTCCCGCCCCGGAAAACATTCGGCGGGGAATCCGGATTATCCGGCCGGATGGTCCTGATTAAATCTACGCGCCGCGGAGCAAAATGGGCAGTCGGAATTTGTGCACAACATCGCCTGCGGATCCTGCCGGATCCAGCCGGCGGCGATGTTCAACAGGTCGCGCAGCGGAATCCGGATGACCGGAAAGGAACCCACCATTCCCCGCTGAATTACGCCCGCCAGTTTCTCTTCGATCGTCTCAAATCCCCGCGAGCATCCCGGGAACCCCGGGCATTCCACGACCCCCTGGGGGGTTAAGGCCCAGCGAACGAAGGGTTTCCTTCCCGTCCTTTGCTCGGCCAGATGCAGGGCGACGTTCGCGGGCGGATCCATCCCCAGGACGATAACATCGCCGCCCGCCTTTGCCAGCGCGTCGATCGGCGCGAACGGTTCGGCCAGCGACTGCGATTCGAGGATCTCCTTCGCGCCCAGGCCGGTGAAGGAAAGGATCGGATGCCCCGAGCGCACCGATCCCTCCATGCGCCGGAGGGTTTCCGGGAGCGGCCCGAGCAGCGGGGAGACGCGCAGCGACGGGCGGAAAAAATCCGCTTCGACGCTGGCGGCGCTCGCTTCAGGGTAATCGACCGCGTTATCCGGCGGGCCTTCCGCCGGATAAACCATCGTCTGATAGGTGAACGCCGGCGCGATTACCGTCTTGCAGGCGGACGCCAGCGCGGCCGTCAGCGCGGCCACTCCCCCGCGCACCGTCTCCGGTATCAGGGACGGGCCGATCACCAGAATCCGTGCATCGCCTTCCAGGCCGATTTCCCGTAAGGCCAGAAGGATGTCGCGGTATCCGAAGGCGCCTGCGCGTTTGCGGGTGGACATGTTGGAACTCGTATGCGGCCGCAGGATCCCTGAACGGGTCCGGCGGCTTATTTCCCCTTCCCCAATTCGATCGAACGCCGGTGGGCGGCCTGCACCGCCCGCGCCACAATCTCCCGGAAACCGTCCGCCTCGAACGAACGGAGGGCCGCCGCGGTGGTGCCACCCGGCGAGGTGACCTGATTCCGCAATTGCGCCAGGTCCAGCGCGCTGCTCCCGGCATACTCCGCGGATCCCTGCACGGTCTGGAGGACGAGCTGCCTGGCCACGGCCGGAGAAAAACCAAGCTGCACCCCCGCCTCCACCAGCGCTTCCATGAAAAGAAAAACATACGCCGGGCCGGATCCGGAGAGCGCGGTCGCCGCATCGAGGTGGGCTTCCTGCTCGACATACACTTCCATTCCCAGCGCGCCGAGAATTTCCCGGGCTTGCGAGCGCTGGGCTTCGGTGACGGCGGCGGATGCCGTCCAAACCGTCATCCCCCGGCCGATTTGCGCGGGCGTATTCGGCATCGACCGGACGATTGCCGCATGCGCCAGCCCTTCGGAAATGGCCGCGATTTTCGCGCCGGCGATGATGGAAAGGACAAGCGCCCGGGCGGGTATGCCGCCCGAAAGCGCCGGCATCACCTGCGGCAGGGTCTGGGGTTTCACGGAAAGCACGACCACATCCGCCCCCTGCGCCGCCGCGCGGTTGTCGGCGCTGAAGCCGACCGCGTAACGATCCGTCAAATCCTTCCCGCGTTCCGGACGGACGTCCGATGCGATGATGCGTGAAGGATCGATCAGCTTCCGGGCCAGCATGCCGCGCATCACCGCTTCCGCCATCACTCCGGCTCCGATGAACGCCACTCTGGATTCTTCACGCATGGACGTCTCCCTCCCCCCAGGTCCATGCGCGCATGGATTTTAGCGCGTCGTAAGCGGTGAGATCCAATTGGACCGGCGTGACCGATACATATCCCTGCGAGACCGCCCAGTAATCCGTTTCTTCCGCCAGGATTCCCTCCGGCGGTCCGCCGCCGATCCAATAATACGGTTTCCCGCGCGGGTCGATTCGGGTTACGAGTTCGTCGCGGTAGACCCGCAGGCCCTGCCGGGTGACCCGCACGCCGCGGATTTGTTCTTCCGGGAGGCATGGGACGTTGATGTTAAGGAGGACACCCGGCGGTAATTTCCGAGCAAGTACGGAGCGGACGGCATACGCGGCAAACTTCGCGGCGGTTTGGTAGGCGCGTTTCCCCGCCGATTCCGGAACGCACATCGAGACGGCGATCCCCGCCGCGCCGTTGATTACGGCTTCCATGGCCGCGGTCACGGTTCCCGAATAGGTCAGATCGTATCCCAGGTTGGGGCCGGCGTTGACCCCCGAGACGACAATGTCCACCGGTGTTTTAACCAGACCGAGAATCGCCAACGCCACGCAATCGGAAGGTGCGCCGCTCGTGACGATCACCGCAGAACCGTCCGAAAGGGTCGAATCCCATGCCCGCAGCGGTTTGTGCATGGTCTTCACATGCCCGCCGGCCGACCAGTTGTGTTCGGGGACGCATACGGTCACATCCCCTTCGGCCCGCAGCGCCTGCGCCAGGATCGGCAGGCCGGGTGCGTGAACGCCGTCGTCGTTGGTTACCAGAATGTGGGTCATCGTAATCCGGTGCTGTCCGTATCCGCCGGCCGATCCTGAAGGGTTTTAATCATCCGGTGGAATCCCGAGTATTGTACGCCCGGAGCGCGCAGCCTGCTGATCACTTTGCGGTCCACCCGGTACCCCACCCGCTGATAAAAACGGAAGGCGCCGGTATTGTGCAGCATCACCGACAGGGAGCATGTTGAAATATTCAGGTCCCGCGCCCGCCGTTCGGCGTCTTCCAGCAGCGCGCGTCCGACCCCGCGTTTGCGGTGCCCCGGGGCCACCGCCAGCGTGCTCACGTAATACTCCCCCGCTTCCGCATCCCCCTCGAACGCCAGCGGGAATCCTCTCCACGCCAGGCCAATGGCGGCCCTACATCCAAAACATTTGGCGACGGCGCGCGCGAGTTGTACGGTCGCCTTTGACAGTTCCGACTCGGGTATCTCCTGCGCGATGCCGGCGATGGTTCCTTCCATCTCGGCCAGTATGGAATACTGATATGAAAGGAAATGCTTCCGTTCGCGGAAGAGCGCCGCAAGCACCCGGGTGGTCCCGGCTCCCGTGGATTGCCCGAAGATGAAATCCCCCAGGGTGCCCATAGTTTCGTACATCAACGCCGCCGCCGGTTCGGCGTCTTCCGGCATTGCAGGGCGCAGGACAATGGAAGCAGACATGCCCGCATTGTAATCCAACCTGGCTCTCAGAATCCACGAAGAGCACGAATAGCACAAAGTATTGATGAAATAATCTCATGCATTTCTTCGTGCCCTTCGTGCTCTTCGTGGATTCTATGGATTGTCAAGCAAATGAAAGCGCATTAGACTCCCACATGAGGAATACAATTCATGCCCGAACCCGTCCGTGGCCGGATCCGCAGCCCCGAAGGACAGGAACCGCCGCGCCCGGTGCGGCGGCCGGAATGGATCCGCCTGACCAAGCCGCCCGAGGAAAAAGTAAACGCCCTCCGCTCCCGGATGCGGGCGGGTTCCCTGCACACCGTGTGCGAAGAGGCGATGTGCCCGAACTTCGGAGAATGCTGGAGCCGCGGCACCGCGACCTTCCTGCTGCTGGGGGATATTTGCACCCGCTCATGTGGATTCTGCGACATCAAACACGGGCGCCCCGCGCCGCTGGATCCCGGCGAACCGGAGCGGGTCGCCCGGACGGCCGGGGATTTGCGCCTGCGCCACGTGGTGATCACCTCGGTCAACCGCGATGACCTGCCCGAAGGCGGCGCGGCGGTGTTCGCCGAGACCATCCGCCGGGTGCGCGGCGCGCTTCCCGGTTCCACAATCGAGGTCCTCATCCCGGATTTCAAGGGCCGTGAAGCCTCCCTGCGGATCGTGGTGGAAGCGCGTCCGGACATTCTCAATCACAACGTCGAAACGGTCCCGCGCCTGTTCCGCAAAGTTCAACCCCAGGACCGGTACGCCTGGGCGCAGGCCACTCTGGAAACCGCCAAACGCATGAACCCGGAGCAGGTCACAAAATCCGGCATTATGGTGGGTCTGGGGGAAACGTTCGAGGAGGTGGTCGCGGTGATGCGGGATTTGCGCCGCTGGCAGGTGGACATTCTCACGATCGGCCAATACCTCCAACCGTCGCGGCGCCATTTGCCGGTCGAACGGTATTACCGTCCGCAGGAATTCGACGAGCTGAAACGCGCAGGGATTGAGGATCTGGGCTTCCGCTGGGTTGAATCCGCCCCCCTGGTGCGCTCCTCCTACCGCGCCGACGAACAGGCCGCGGCGCTCGTGCGAAGGTGATGTCTATGCAGGGGGCGCTTGCGTCACGTCTCCTGGCGCCGCATCACCCAAATCACAATCCCGAACATCACCAGCGTGGAAACGGCAATCAGGCCCAGCCGCCAAGCCGCATCGGAAAGGGCGACCGTGCCGGTCAGCGATTGATTCAACAACTCCACCAGATAGAAGGTGGGGATCAGGCGGATGATCTTGTCGATCAGGGCCGGTGGCTGCAAAACGCTCAGCCAGCTCGGCGCCAGTAAAACCATCATCACGATCGTCGACCAGGTGTTGATCTGCATCATCGTATGCAGCAGTGTGCCCATCAGCAATCCCGCCATCACCAAAAACAACGCGCCCAGCACCACCGCGAGCAGGGTGACCGGCCAACTCCCGGAGATGCCCTTATTGAGCAGGATCAGCATCCCCGCGCTTAGCAGCGAATAGGCCAGTCCGGTGACGGCTTTTCCCGCCGCGATCTCCGCCGGGGTAACCGGCGCCACGAGCAGGAATTCCATGGTGTGTTTTTCCTTCTCCTCGACCAGAAGCAGGGGCACCACGAAACTGCCGGTCATGGTCAGCGACATCACCAGGAACATCACCAGCAGGTAAAAGTCCATCCGGAAGCCTTCCTTGCGGATGCCGCTCTCGGCGATTTCATCCTCCGGCACGTCGGTTGTGGTCCAGACCAACCGCACCGGCGCGCCCTCCTCGCGCATCGTCCAGACCTGCTGATAGACAATATCCCGGAAGACCGCGAGCTCGCCCCCTGCCTTGCGGATATTAAGGTAAACGGTCAACTCCGGCTGTTTCCCCAGATCCACGTCGGCGTCGAAATTCGCGGGGATGATAATTCCCCCCACGGAATCCCCGGCGACTTCCTCATTCAAGGCGTCCAGAGAATCCACCTCCACCAGGGTTAACGTCTCGACATCCCGCAACTGGGCTGTCAGCCGGGAATGGCCCGGGTCATAAACCGACACCCGGAACTTCCCGGTATTGGCCACACCGCCGAAAATCAGCTGGAACAAAAACGAAAGGCCGATCGGCAGGATCAGGCTCATCAACAGATAACGGTTTTTAATGGCGTCGAGAATATCCTTCCAGGCGATGGCCAGTATCGTCCGGGCGTTCATTCGTCCAATCCTTTCCCGGTTAACCGGATGAAGATCTGCTCGAGGGTTGCCTCCGCCGAATGGACGGTGAGGATATCCCCGCGGGCCGCCCATTCGCCCAATTGCTTTCCATCCGCAGGGTTATCCAGGCTCACCGTCCTGTCCGAGCCGTCTTTGAAGACAGCCCGTACAAGCCGCTGCCCGTGCGAGACCTTCAGCTTCTGCGGCGTGTCCATCGCCACGATCCGCCCTTCGTTTAAGAAGGCTACCCGGCGGCAGAGCTGATCAGCCTCTTCCATGTAGTGCGTGGTCAGCAGGATCGTCACACCCTGCGCGGCAAGTTCAGTCACCAGGTCGCGGATCTGGCGGGATGCGGTCGGGTCCAAGCCCTTGGTCGGTTCGTCCAGGAACAGGATCCTCGGCCGGTGCAGAAGCGCCCGGGCGATCAGCAGGCGCTGCTTCATGCCGTTTGAGTAACTGCGGATCGGATCCTTGGCCCGGTCGGTCAACCCGACCTTTTCCATCATTTCCCGCACCCGCCCCGGATCGCATCCGTACAACCGGGCGGCGAACAACAGGTTTTCCCCGCCCGTCATCCGTTCGTAAAGGTTCTGATATTCGAAAACGACTCCGATTTGCGATTTCAGCGCCTGCCGTTCGCGGACGACGTCGCATCCCGCCACACGGGCTCCGCCGGCCGTCGGGCGCAATTGGCCGGTCAGCATCCGGATCGTGGTGGTCTTTCCCGCGCCGTTGGGCCCCAGCAGGCCGAAGATCTCCCCTTCCTCGACCGAGAAGGAAACATCCTCGACCGCTTTCCGTCCGTTGAACGCTCGATTTAAATTTATCGCTTCGATGGTTTTCATGGAACTTTTCCCTGATGGGAGCGGCGCTGGAATGTTGCGGAGATCGTCAGGCTGGGGATTCGGTCAGCGTGTAAATGGAAATTTCTTCAAATCCCACCGAAAGCACCGTGCCTTTTTCAGTCCGGATGAAAAGCCCGATCCCGCCCGTGGCGCTCATCGGATCATGCCCGGAAAACACCTCAATGCCCCCCACGAAAAACCGGAAGACCTGCCCCCGGATCAGGACCCCGATCCGGTTGGTGGCCGGGGCGCCCTTAAGCAGACCCAGCGTCTCCCTCCAGACGCTGGCGCCTTCCACCTCGGATCCCTTAATCCGTTCGAACCGCATTTGCCCAAAGCAGGTGATCGCATAACGATAACTGTAATCCTGCCCGTTGCGGAAAATTATGCCGAAGGTATCCAGCTCCTCCCCGCACAGCATCGATTGAACCGTCACGTCGATGTAGATGTCGGCGGGAAAATCCCTCGGCAGGATTGAAATCAGGGATGTGTACTTCGCATTGACGGAGAAGACGAGCATCCCGCCGGAATAGACGACGGTGCCGGTTTCCGTTTTAGTCAGCCCCCAGCCGGTGATGGCGCTTTCCAGGGGATCGTAGAAAATCCGCTGGTCGGCTTCCTCCGGCCGCAGCGCATCCGGAGTCCGGGTTGGGGCGATGGTCGGCGATTCGGTCGGGATTTCCTCCAGCGTGGGCAGCAGCGACGAGAGCGGCAGTTCGGGGGTGAAGGTCGGCGTGCGGGTGGGCTCGACCGACGGCGTGACCATTTCAATCGTGCAGGCGGAAAGTATCGCCGCCGCGAGCGCCGCAGCGGCGGCGGCCATCCGGGCATCCATCCGGCGTACCGGCCGGCCGGCCGATCGCCGGCAAGTTTCCGGTTTCCATTCGAGAAGGATTCCAATCCGTGACATCATCAAGCGCCTGAATCGGTAGAATATCGCTCTCGCGTCACGGAAGAACCCAGTACGCCACTTCGCTGACACGAACAATGAAATTCGGCGTGTTGACCGAGCCGACAAACAGACCGAAACGGCCTTCGCCGAACGCCGGCTCGCTCAAGTCGGTCAGGAGATGGCCGTTGGCGTACAGCGAAAGGTGCGTGCCTTCGGCCATGAATCCCACCCGGTTGGTCTGGCCCGGACCGGTGAGGATGAAGGCACTCTTGGTCCAGTCCTTCAGATAGTGAAATTTATTGTCGATTGTGCTGTTGAAGAAACCAAAAGCATAATAACCGTCGCAGGCAACCTTCAGCAAATAATTCGGGTTTTGCCCCGGTCCCGGGCTTCCCACCACCAGCCCATAGCGGTCGCGGCCGGAACAGGCGTCCGGCGTGGCCGTCATTTCCAGGTAGTAGTTCGCGAGTTTCCATGCGGTCAGCGTCCAGCCGTCGAAGGCGTTGGCATTCTTGGCGGTCATGACAAATTTATGATCGACCACGGCGAATCGGATATCCGAATCGTCATACAGATACCAGTTGGTCGCGTCGGGAAAATCCGTCCGGTAATCGGGCGCTCCCAGCGTGAGGCGCGGGTCGTCGGCCGGCGGGGTGTGGGAGGGAGTTTGCGTGATCGTCGGGGTCACCGTGGGCGTGGCCGAAGGTGGAGGGGGCACGGTCGGCGTGACCGTCGGAAGCGCACCCGGCGACCCGCCGCCGTTCTCTGTTGGTCCGAGCGGCGTCCCTCCGGCCTGGGTCATCGCGGCCAGCGAGGTAAGCTGCCGGGCCACTTCGGTTCTCACGGCGCTCTCGGATACCGGAGTCGCGGTTCCCAGGCAGGCCAGGGTGAAAAGCAGACTCGCGCTGAGGAGGATGGTTTTTCGGCTCATTAAGGATTCTCCGACGGATATTTTCCTGTCTTTAACTCCAGTATAACGGCCTATTCGGAGGCGGGCAAGGAAGCGTGACAGCCGCGGATTGCACGGAGGGGTAACGGATTACACGGATAAGCCGACTTCCAGCCAATTACCAGGGTGTTGAAAAAAGCTGTTCGAGCCCGCCCCGGCGGGTCGAACCGGGGTACCCGTGGTCTTTGCGGGCGTACCCTGGCCCAGCCCGACCAGGGCGAGACCGCGCTAAATTACCGGTGGTCTCGATACGCAAAAACCGCTACTCGACTACCTTCAATGCCTATTTCAACATCCTGGTAAAAGGTTCCCTTTTCCAATCTTCCCATCGTTGGCGCGGCGGCTGTTCCGGTAAACCCGTCAACCTGTCTTTGGTTGCCTCGGCGTTTTGCCGGCGCCGGGAGTGCCGCCCGCCGGTTGCGCCGCGGGTCCTCCCTCCTATACAATTATTGGTACGCGGAAGGTCGCTGCCAGGCGGGGAGTTCTGCGCCCCGGGAAGGGAGCCGCCATGGAAGTCATCAAGGTTTCCGCCGAATCCAAAACCAGCGCGGTGGCCGGTGCAATCGCCGGGGTGATGCGCGAGTACAAGCACGCGGAAGTTCAGGCGATCGGAGCCGGCGCGGTAAACCAGGCGGTCAAGGCCTGCGCCATTGCGCGGACATTTCTCGAGGGGGATGGATTGAATGTAATTTGCATCCCGTCTTTTGTGGATGTCGTGATCGACGGGAAGGAACGGACCGCATTGCGCCTGGTGGTGGAACCGCGTTAACGAAACCGAGGCGGTTTGCCGGCTGCCTCGGCTTGAAGGAATGCCGGGAATTGGAGACCGCCCCGGCCTACCCGTTCGGCGCGTCGAGGAATGCCGCCTCGAGCGCCAGTCTGACGTTTGCGTTGCGATCGATCTGCTCTTCCGCGCGGCGCAGCGCCGCCAGCCATCGGCGTGCCTGCCGCGGAGTGATTCGTTCTCCGAGTTCGTTTATCGGATTGAGAAAATCGATGTTGGTAAGCTCGGCATCCTTCGAAAGGGTCCGCAGTAAAAGGTCGTGCCCGAAGGATTCCCAGCTCTGCAGCGCCGAACGCAGCGCTTCGCGGTCCTCGGCCGCTTTCTGGGCGGCGGCGAACCGCGCCGCGCGGTTCCCCCGCAGGATCCCCAGCCATTGAGCAAATAACTCCCCGCGGCCGGTCTCAGCCTCCTCCCATGGAGCCTGGTTGATCACCCAGCCCAGCCTGCCGCCCGATAGCCGTGCGAGCACTTCCGCTCTTCCGGGCGGGAGCTTCCAGCGTTCCTGCAACGCCCGGGAAATGACGGATTCCGGGAGCGGCCGCAGGGGAATCACCCGGCAGCGCGAAGTGATGGTCGGTAAAAGTTCATCGGCGCTTTCCGCCGTGAGGAGGAGCATGGCGGATGGGGGCGGTTCTTCAATGGTTTTAAGGAGGGCATTGGCCGCGTTGGGGAGCGCGCGGTGGAAATCCGCAAGCAGGGCAATCCGCCGGGCGGCCTCCATCGGCCTCAACATCACCGAATGGACGACCTCGCGGGCGGCATCCACAAGGATTCGGGCGCCGGGTCCTTCCGGACGCAGAAGAAAAAGGTCCGGATGCTTCTCCGCGGCGATCAAGGTGCAGGCCCGGCACTTTCCGCATGGGTCGCCCGGGGCCGGCGGGGCTTCGCAGTTGACGGCCCGAGCCATTTGCAGCGCCAGGGTCCGCTTGCCGATCCCGTCGGCGCCGGTGAAAAGGTAGGCATGGGCGACGCGCCCGGCGGCGATATCCCTGCGCAACAGATCGACCGCGCCTTCATGACCGACGATGTCCCACGGCATGCCGCCGATTTTACCATCCGCCCCTCCTCCGGCTTTCTTCCCACTTGCGGGAATCGCAAAAATCGCGTACATTTGACCCAGAACGAGGGAGAAAAACCCCGGGCGACCATATTCCTTGCATATCAGAAAGGAGTTCCATCAATGGCTAAAGGATTGAGCAAGGCGGAATTCATTGGGAAGCTTGCCGAGGTCACGAACCTGAGCAAAAAGGAAGCGGCTGCCTACCTGGAGTCGGTGGGGAAGATCGTCACCGAGGAACTGAAGTCTCACGGTGAGGTGACCATCCCGGGATTGATCAAAGTCCGTGTATCGATCCGCAAGGCCACTCCCGAGCGCGAACGGATGAACCCCTTCACCAAGCAAATGCAGATGGTGCCGGCAAAGCCCGAACGGCGCGTGGTGAAGGCTGCGCCGGTCAAAGCCCTGAAAGAAATCCTCTGATTTGTTCGGCGTCACAACGAAAACGGAAACACATCTACACCCCCTTGGAGTCGGTGTAATCCATGCCTATTACCACATGCCCGCACTGTCATATGCGCGTCTGGCCGAGACCGGATGGATCCTGCCCGAGCTGCAACGGCCTGATGACGCAGTCGGAAGCCCCCGCGCCCGCCTCGAAATCATCCGCGGCGGTCATTAAACGCGCGGCGAAAGCGGCCGATCGCAAGAGACCGGCTTCGCGGGCGGCAAAACCGCCGGCTCCGCCCAGCGCGCGGGAGATCGAATCGCTGTATCAGGACTATCTCCAGACGGCAAAGGATGTCCGCCAGAGTTCCATGCGCGTTTTCTATCCTTACATCGCGGCGGGGATCGCCGTCGCCGCCGTCGGCATCGCCGTCAGCTTCTTCACCTGGCAGCAGAAGGTAGCGGACGTCGGTTTCGACCGCGTCCCCAGCCCGCTATCCTGGGTGTTAATCTGGGGCGGGGTTTTCATTGGCCTGGGTATCATTGTCCTCGGCGCCATCAAAGGCGACCAATGGGGCCTTATCCAGGCCCGCGAGATCGCCAAGGACCGGAGCGGGTTCCCGGAATTCTACAAGGCCTTTGTAAAACGGTTCTGGCCAGAGGAAGGAATGGTCTCCGGCCCGGCCTTGAATAAATTCCTGGCCTTCCTCGGCCGGAAGTAATTCGATACGATCCTTGACACGGAAGACCGGGGCGGGGATTTTTCCTCCCGCCCCGGTTCTCTTTTATAATGCCTGGATATGCCCCCCACTATGCCGCCGGTCGTCTACCTCCTGCACGGCGAAGATGACCAGGCCATCGGCGATTTTCTCTCCCAGCTGACCGCCAAACTCGGCGACGCGACCACGGCCGAGATGAACACCACGCGCATGGAGCCCAAAGGGCTGTCGCTTGCCGCGCTCCGTGGCGCCAGCCTGACCGCCCCCTTTCTGGCGCGCCGCCGGCTTGTCCTCCTGGACGGATTCCTCTCCAGTCTCTCCACCCGCAAGGGAAAATCCGCCGGGGAGGCGCCGGACGAATCGGATTCCGCATCCGGATCCGCTTCCGATCGGAAGGAACTGCTCAAGGAGTTCCTCGGCTTCCTCCCGGAGATCCCGGCCACGACCGCGCTGGTTCTGGTGGAAAGGCATTCCCTCCCGGCGACCCACGCGGTTTTAAAATGGGCGGAGGAACACCCGGCGTTGGCTTTTGTCCGGGCGTTTGTCCCGCCGAAAGGATCCGCGCTGCCCGGCTGGATCGTTGCGCGCGCCAAGGCCGAAGGCGGGGAATTCACCCCCCCGGCGGCGCAAATGCTCGCCTCCGTCGTCGGGGATGATCTGCGCCTGCTGGCGCAAGAGATCGTCAAACTGCTCACCCATGCCAACTTCTCGCGGCCGGTCACGCCGGAGGACATTGCCGCGCTCACGCCCGAAAGCGTGGTTTCGAACATCTTCGACATGGTGGATAGCATCGGCAACCGCGACGGCGCGCGCGCCATGCGCCTGCTGCGGAAAACGATGGAGCAGGGCAACGTCGGCGGCGTGTTCGCGATGATTGTCCGCCAGTTTCGGCTGCTGCTCCTCGCGCGCGAGGCGCTCGACGGCGGCACGCCCGCCGCGCAACTGGCTTCGGCGCTCGCGGTGCATCCCTACGTCGCCCAGAAGCTTGCCGGGCAGGCGCGGAATTTCCGTCTGGCTGCGCTGGAAGATTTGTACCGCCGCCTGCGGGATATCGACGACGAGGTGAAAAGCGGCCGGATCGAACTTGAGACGGCGATGGAAGCGCTCGTGCTGCAAATGGCATCGTAATATTCTTTTTAATCCACAAATGGCACAGAAGGCACAAAGAAAATATTTGTGCTTTTTGTGCCATTTGTGGTTAAAAAATATGTACCTGGAATCCGATTACAACTTTGATGCGTCGATTGAAAGATATCTCTCGATCGGAATATCGATCGGCGTGTAGACGTAGCCCTGGACGTACGGTTTCACCAGCACGTAAGAAAGGATATGGATGGTGAACAGGACCGGCATTTCCCGCAGGATGATATCCTCCGCCTGCTGGTAGAGCAGGATCCGCTTCTGCGTGTCCGGTTCGATCCGCGCGGCTTCCAGGATCGCATCCAATTCCGGATTGGAAAAACCGCCCTCATTGACGTTCCCCTGGGTATGGAAGAGGACATCGGCGAAGTTTTCCGGATCCGGATAATCCGCGCACCAGGCGCTGCTCCACATCTGCCCCCGTCGCCCGGCTTCGATCTCATCCCAGAATTTTTCCGGCTGCAGGTTTTCCACCCGGATCGTTACGCCCAGGTTCTGCTTCCACATCGCGGCCATCGCCGCAAGGTCGCTGCTCAGCGCGCTCCCATACCCCGCGTCCGTGATCGATACGACCGGAAAATCAGCGGCGTACCGGGATTCCGCAAGCAGTGCCTTGGCCGCCGCCGGATCGAATTTCAGGTTTTCAAGCCCTTCCCGCCGGCCGGGCATCCCGGGCGGATACAGGCCGGTGGCCGGCAACGCCGCCCCGTCATAAACGATGTTGACGAACTGCTGCCGGTCGAAGGCCAGGCTGAACGCCTGGCGGACCTTCACGTCGTCGAACGGCGGACGGGTGTTGTCGAACACGATGAACAGCGTGCACATATCGGCTCCGCCGGTTAATTCGGCGTAGAGGGGATTCTCCGGATCGCTCACCCGCGGGACGTCGTACCAGTACACCGAACCGATGTCGATTTCGCCGGATTCGTATAATCGAATCGGAATTCCGGAGAAGAGCCGGATGACGATATACCGGATCGCGGGCGCACCCAGGTAAAAATTATCGTTGCGCTCGTAGACCATCTCCCGCATGCTCTCCCAACCCGCCAACCGGTAGGGCCCGGTGCCGTTGGGCCGGCGGTACCAATCCGAACCGGATTCCACGTTTGTCCGATCCACGACAAACGCCGTCGGATAGGTCAGTTTGGCGAGGAAATACGGCTTGGGCTTGTCGATCGTCGCTTCCAGCGTGCGCTCGTCCACCACGCGCAGGCCGGAAATATGGTCGGCCTGGCCGGAGCGCATCTCCCGCACGCCGACGATGTCCCCGAGGTAGGTCAGGACCGTATCGGAGTCGGTTGCCGGATCCGCGGCGCGCTCCCACGAATAGAGCACATCCTGGGCTGTAACCGCGCGTCCGTCATGAAAGCGCGCGTTCGCGCGCAGGACGAACGTGAACACAGTGCCGTCCCGCACCGAGTAGGATTCCACCAGATCGTTCACCAGCTCCAGTTGCGGGGAGAAGGAAAATAATCCGCTGAAAGCCAGCTTGTCCCCCGAACTGCGGGTCGTTGCGGGATCATAATCCCGCGGATCCGTGCTTTCCCCTCCGCTGAGGTATAACGATTCTTCGCGCGGGTAGCTTCGCTCGCCGGCGTACGCCTTCCAACCGAATGCCAGCGAGAGAACCGCGGCGGCCGCCGACAGGGAAAATCCGCGATGAGAGGTTTTCATTTTTTCCCCCGGACGATCCCGATCATAAGCGTGGCGCCGATCCCGATAATGGGAACGAGGCACAGCCCGCAGATGCATAAAAGGATAAGGTATTCCGTCAGCCCCCAGGAAGCGCCTCCCGCGAAGCCTGCGGATCCCGGAATCGGAGTGAGGGTCGGTGTTCCGGGGCCCACAATCGGACCCGTCGCCGGATTGATGGAAAGCGGTTTGTAAGTCGGTACAACCGTCGAGGTCGGGGTCGGCGCAAGCGCATCCTGCGGCAACGGTTCCGCGCCGACGGATTCGCGCCAGGCCGCATCCAGGCCGTCCACATTGAAACCAAACAGTTTTTGCAGCGATTCATCGGCGGTCATGCCAAAGCCGAGCAATTCGAGAAACGACCGCATCCGCGCGGCATCCCCCCGGCGGATGAGAAAATCAACAACGCTGTATGATTGGTAATAAGCCAGTTCCGCTTTGTCGGTATCTTCCGGAAATCCCCCTCCAAGGCTGCGCAGCGGGAAGATGTCGTTATCATCGATGGCATCCTGCAGCATCGCCATCCCTGCCTCGCCCGGTCCTCCCTCGCTGACCATCGCCAGCCCTTCATGGACCCAGGAGGGGATCCGCACCAGGCAGGAGAAGGTG
>Ga0105104_10001029_pt1 | contig 21433 bp, 18 predicted proteins | sample PPLLaktember2015_3_FD_87034 | JGI IMG/M metagenome (GOLD analysis project Ga0105104, IMG submission 87034) | Freshwater sediment microbial communities from Prairie Pothole Lake near Jamestown, North Dakota, USA - PPLs Lake P7 Core (6) Depth... | ecosystem: Environmental > Aquatic > Freshwater >... | reverse complement strand
TCGCGAAAGACAACCCGAATCGGGTTATGGTGCTTACCAGAAGTGATTCCGGCGACAGCGCCCCAAGCGTCGGCACAACAACCCTTAGCCGGCCCAGCATCGGCTCAATCGCCAGTGCCCAGGCCGAGACAAGCGCCAGGATTATGCCGTAAACAGCTACCGGTCGCCCGACTCGGTCGGCCAGCCGGCCCCCGTATAATGACCCTAATCCCAGGCCCGCCATATACGCGCAAAGCACGATACTTATGGCGTAAGAGCTGTTGCCGAAAACAGTTACGAACTGGCGACTCCACAAAACCTCGAAAATAAGCGCCGTCGCCCCGGAAAAAAAGAATCCCCCGTAGATACCCCAGCGAGCTATCGCCGCATGGGGCAGCCGAACTGATGCCACTGGCAACTTCGTACTCATACGGCCAAACGCTCCTCAATTTTTTGTTTCGTTAGCCGACCCTGATGATTTCAATATACTTTTTTACCCCCCCATAAGTCAAGCTGTCGTTTTTAAGCATTTTGTCCGGTTGCCGCAATAAACCCCGTTTGGCCGGCGTCTGTACTTATAGTTAGAGCAATGATTTGAAAGGAAAACTTTATGAGTAGAAAAATAATCATCGCCGTTACCGCCGCTGTGCTGATTGGGGCAATAACGCTTTTAGCGGCACAAAAGGCGAAAAAAAAGGAATCTACTGAAGCAATTGCAAAACAGGTAAAGGCCGTCGAGGAAACTCCGGCTAATCCGGTTGAAACCAAAACCAAAGGGTTAAAATGCGGCAAAGGCCTGCTCAACGAGCTTAAAGCCGCATACGAGGCCAACGACAGGGAAAAGATGGGCCAGATTATCCAGAAGATGGAGCAGCGCAGAGAGAAAATGAAAAAATTTGCCAAATTCGAGAGATGGCACAAATTTGCCCATCATCGAATGGAAGGGAGGGGCTATGGCAGGCATCACGGTTTGTGTTCGCCTGAGCCACGGTGGCAAAGGCCCGGCTGCCCATGTCCAAGTTGTCGTAAAGACGGTTTCGGACCTCCCGCCCGTGAATACAGGCATATAAAACCTTGGCGAGAATGTCCTTCGGGTGACCGGAAATGTCCGCTTGGCCCGCGCGGGCCGGGAAAATGCCCGATGAAGGATTTAGCGCCCGGCGACAAACCAGCGACTGAGCCGGATAAGCAGGATTAACAAAATTAGGAACTGATTCCTCCTAATTTCACAGGTACAGGTTCAAGGCCGTGTATCCCCTAAAGATATACGGCCATTTTTTTTATATTTCCGTTTACAGCCATATTTGCCTCTGGTATAATTCACCTATCTGGAGAAAAACTAAGAGGACATAAACAATATTGCTGATGGAGGTTAAAATGGGTAAGGATAGGATTTCCCGAATAATTGCGGCCCTTGTTCTATTTGCCTGCGCCTCGACCAACCCGATTTTCGCCAAATACTCCGGCGGCTCCGGCCAACCAACCGACCCCTACCTCATATCGACACCCGCTGACCTAAACGACATCGGAAACCACCCCGAGGATTTCGCTCTTTCCTTCCTTATGACAGCCGATATAAATATGGCCCAAATCAGCGGAAACGAATACCGCGTCATCGGCAGTGAATCTACTCCTTTCACCGGCGTCTTCGACGGAACCAACCATATTATTTCCAATACCAGCAGGGTTATTTTTGGTTCGGTTTACGGCGATAATGCCGCGATTAAAAATCTCGGCTTAATAAATGTTAATGTTCCCGACGGCGGCGCTCTTGCCGTGTATTTTGACGGAATGAATACCGGGACAATTAGCGATTGCTATGTCAAAGGAGGAACCGTTACTGGAAGTAGCGCCGGCGGGCTGATTAACGGAGGAGGAAGTGGAAAGATTATAAATTGCCATACAACCTGCGAAGTCCAAAGCACACAAGACCATGCCGCCGGCATCACCTGCTTCTGGTCAGGCAATTCGATAGATTATTGCAGCAGCAGCGGGAATATAACCTCTGCCGGGGCCCATTGCGGCGGGATTGTCGGTGAAAACTGGGGCGGTCATATTTACAGATGTTACTCGACCGGAGACATATCCAGCAGCGGATTTCATACCGGCGGAATTGCTGGTTTAACGATAGGAGGCACAATTGAACAAAGCTGGTCAACAAGCGACATCATTGATACCGGTCCCGATGGGGCAACAGGCGGCTTGGCGGGGGTAATCGATTCCTGGGGCGGAGTTGCCAGAGTAATTAATTGTTATGCAAAAGGGACAGTGACCGGCGCCGGTAACTATACGGGCGGACTTGTCGGGAGGAACTGGGCTTTCGGAGGAACCTCGACGATAGAAAATTGCTACTCATCCGGTTATGTCAGCGGCCAGTCGGGATTTACAGGAGGATTGATCGGATTAACCACCGAGGATAACGGCGGGACCGCATCCTGTATCGCCTCATTCTGGGACGTGAATACAAGCAATCAGCCGACAAGCGCCGGCGGTACGGGAAAGACAACCTCAGAAATGCAAACACAAAGCACTTTTACCTCCGCCAATTGGAATTTCAGCACGCCTGTCTGGAAAATTTATAATAACAGGTCCTATCCTTATCTCGCCTGGGAAAAATACGGCGGCGGCGCGGGAAATGCCCAAAGTCCCTACAGAATCTGGACCATCCCCGAATTATTGGCTATGGCCGCGGATATCAACGACTATGACAAACATTTCGTACTTATGAACGACATCGACCTCGACCCCTGCCTGCCAGGCGGACAGGTCTTTGCGACCGCGGTCATCACTGCGACTCAATTCACCGGCGTTTTCGACGGTGACGACCATAAAATCGCCAACCTGACAATTTCAGGAACCGGTGATTTGGGCTTGTTCGGACACATCACAGGCGAGGTCAAAAATCTCGGTCTTGAAAATGTCTCTGTAACGGGCGCAAGCGACTCCTTGAACATCGGCACACTGGCTGCTTACAACGGCGGCATTATTTCCAATTGCTTCTCAACGGGTAATGTCGCGGCAGGTGATTTCTCATTTAATATCGGCGGGCTGGCAGGTCTCAGCGACGGCGTTATTACTCATTGCTTCTCCGCCAGCTCCGTCGTTGGAGGAGATTATATACAGAACCTCGGCGGTTTTGTCGGAGCAGCGGGTTTCGGCAGCATCAGCAACTGCTTCTCAACCGGCCCGGTATCCTGCGGCGACTCCGCCTTTGATATCGGCGGCTTCGCCGGGGCATCAGGTGAAATGTCCGAACCATATATCACCAATTGCTACTCAACGGGTAATGTTAACGCCAATGGTTCACCCCGCGGAGGTTTCATCGGCCAAAACCAGGGACATATCGTCAATTGCTGCTCTACAGGCAATGTTAATTCCGGCGGCGACGGTACAGGCGGTTTCGCGGGCTCTGAAAATTTTAACGGCGATATCATCAACAGTTTCTATCTCGATACCGCAGGCCCTCATAACGGGCATGGAGAACCATTGACCGATGCGCAAATGAAACAGCAGTCAAGCTTCACCGGCTGGGACTTCGTATGTGAGACCGCCAACGGGACAAATGACCTTTGGGCGATACGCGAGGACGTTAGCTGCCCGGAACTTGCCTGGCAGTTGATTTTCGGGGATTATGATAATAGTAAAACCGTCGATTTCGCTGATTTCGCCTCGATGGGTCTCAAATGGCAGCAGGCCGACCCGACTTTTTATTGCGGTGGCGCTGACCTCACCGGCGATGAATGGGTCGATTTGTATGATTTGGCTTTACTGTGCGATAACTGGCTTGAGGGATTATAAACTTACCAGAGACGAGTCACGAGCCACTTGCGACGGCGTGACGACAGTCACGATTACCGCCAGTTGGAAGGATAGAAGATTTTCGCAGGGGCTATGGAGTTCTTTTTGGCCAGATTATCAACAAGCGCCTCGGCTCTTTTTATCTGGGAATCCGTGGGACGGACTAACTTACCGTCGGCTACTACGCAAACCCTTACCGTCCTGCTTGAGCCGAACCAGGTATGATCCGGGATGACAGACCACTGTTTTTGCCATTTTTCGGTGGTTTGAATCAGCCCGTCGTTGCCGCCAAGGCCGTTGCAGAGGACAAAATGACAGTTGATATCGTCGGAGCTTGCCAAACCCGACAGCGACGCTAACTGGTCGATATTACCCGCCTTTGTGCCGCTGTAATAGACCTCGACGCATTCCCACCTGCCGGGGGCCTGCGATACGCGGGAGCCGGTCGCCTCTTTTACAGGGTCAAGCCGATAGTACGTCGAAAGACAGAAAGGCCCCGCTGACGGTGGGTGATTGCCTAATGCCATCAGGACAACCGCACCCGTCGTCATCGAGACCAGCAGGACCACCAAAACCCTCGCTACTCTCGGCCTGCCCTGAGCTTGTCGCTGGGGCTGATTCGACATACTTGTTTGCCCGTGTAAAAGTCCCTGGATTATCCGTTCCGCGACACTGCGGTTCGCTACATTAAGATTCATCGGCAGCTCTCAACCCTTACCTGTAAATTTTTAACACGAATTTATTAAAATATTGTAAATAATTTGCTCCCTCCCAAGCTCATATTTGCTATTGACTAAAGACAGCCCGATAAATACACTTAGCAATGACAATGACGTCGAATTGGCGAAATTTAACTTCCGCTGAAATCTCTCAGCTTACCGCTGCGGGATGCTGCTGCGCGGACTGGTCAAAACTGTTAGTCGCAGACGGTTTCGACCCCCGGCGGGTCAAAACCACAACCTTTTCAGGTGACGTCCGCCTCGGGCTGTTCACCAAAGACGTCCGTTTTTGCGGCGGCCTGACCCGTCCCTCAGGCATTTCTCACGCCGTCATTCATAACTGTGTCATCGGGAACAATGTCTATATAAATCAAGTCAAGAGCTATATCGCTAATTACACAATCGCCGATGACGCCGTAATTGAGAATATCGACCTGCTCGCGGTCGATAACCTTACCAGCTTCGGCAACGGTATCGATTGCGTGGTAATAAACGAAGCGGGAGGCAGGGAAATACCTATCTTTGACCGCTTAACAGCCCAGCTTGCCTATATCATCGCCCTTTACCGCCACAAGCCCCAAGTCGTCGAAAAGCTCCGGTCAATGATTACCCGGTATGCCGCTTCGGTATCCTCCTCGATGGGGCTTGTCGGTCCAGCAGCAAGAATCCTTAATTGCAGGACTATCAAAAACGTCAAAATCGGACCCGCCGCGACGATTGAGGCGGTCAATTTACTCGAAAACGGCTCAATCAACAGTTGCCCCGAAGACCCGGTATATATCGGACCAGCCGTATCAGCCCGCGACTTCATCGTATGCTCCGGCTCAAAAATCACCGACGGCGTAATCCTGTCCAAATGCTTCGTCGGCCAGGGCGTCGAATTAGCAAAGCAATATAGCGCCGAAAACTCCGTCTTTTTCGCCAACTGCGGGGGTTTCCACGGAGAGGCGTGTTCGATTTTCGCCGGGCCGTTCACCGTAACCCATCACAAATCAACCCTGCTTATCGCCGGCTTATTCAGCTTTTTGAACGCCGGCAGCGGCACAAACCAGAGCAACCACAGGTATAAGCTCGGCCCGGTCCATCAGGGTATCGTCGAACGCGGCTCAAAAACCGCCTCCGATTCCTACATCCTCTGGCCCGCCAAAGTCGGCGCTTTCACCGTGCTTATGGGTCGCCATTATCACAACTCCGATACCTCGGACCTGCCATTCTCATACCTTATCGAGCATGAAGACCAGAGCGTTCTTGTGCCCGGGGTGAACCTGCGAAGCGTCGGGACCGTTCGCGACGCCAAAAAATGGCCCAAACGCGATAAACGCAAGGATTCCAAAAAATTAGACCTTATAAACTTCAAGCTGCTTAGCCCCTACACTATCCAGAAAATGCTCAATGGCTGCAATCTTCTGCGGAACCTTAAGGCCACGGGAATCGAGATGAACGGCTTCTTCGACTACAACGGCGTTCAAATCAAACGCGATTCGCTCGATAAAGGCATCCGTCTTTACGAAATCGGCGTCGATAAATTTCTGGGCAACTGCCTCATTCACCGGCTCGACGGCATTCAATTCGACAACCTCAGGCAGTTACAGCAGGCGTTAAAACCAAAAACGGATACCGGGCCAGGCAAATGGATTGACCTGGCAGGACTTTTTGCCCCAGAAGAAGCCGTAACGGGAATTCTCGATGATATCGAATCAGGGAAGCTGGCAAATCCCGACCTGGTCGCAAACGCGTTTATTTCTGCTCACGAAAACTACCCCGATTACGAATGGGCCTGGGCGGCCAATATCCTCCAGCAGCGTTTAGGCAAGACCATCGACGCGATCGGGCCAAACGACATCATCGAAATGACAAATAAATGGAAATCCGCGGTCGTGGAGCTCGATAATATGCTGCTGGCCGATACAAAAAAAGAGTTCACCGACACCGCTCAAATCGGCTACGGTCTCGACGGCGACCACGCCGGCAGGCAGGCCGATTTCACGCAGGTCAGGGGCAATTTCGAGAGCAACGCCGTCGTAAAAGAAATTAAACAGCATATCGAGGAAAAAACCCGTCTCGGCAACGACCTTATCAGTCGAATGAAGAAACTTTTGTAATATTAGGTAGGGCGGGGCTTGCCCCGCCGAAATATTTATGAGAGTGATAATTCAACCCGATTACGACTCGGTTTCAAAATGGTCTGCCGATTACGTCGCCGGCAAAATAAACGAATTCAAACCCTCAGCTAAAAAACCCTTCGGCCTGGGTCTTCCAACCGGCTCATCGCCTCTGGGTATGTATAAGGAATTAGCCAAGCTCAACAAGGCCGGCAAGGTATCCTTCAAAAATGTCGTAACCTTTAATATGGATGAATACGTCGGCATCCCGAAAGACCATCCGCAAAGTTATCGGACGTTTATGTGGAATAATTTCTTCAGCCATATCGACATACCCGAAAAAAACGTCAATCTCTTAGACGGCAACGCCAAAGACCTGGCAGCCGAATGCGAAAGATACGAGGCAAAAATGAAAAAATCAGGCGCCGTCTCGCTTTTCGTAGGCGGCGTCGGTCCCGACGGCCATATCGCCTTCAACGAGCCCGGCTCGTCGCTGGCCTCCCGCACGAGAGTCAAAACCCTCACCCCCGACACAATCATCGCCAACTCCCGCTTCTTCGACGGCGACGTAAATAAAGTCCCCAAAACAGCCCTTACCGTAGGCGTCCAAACCATAATGGATTCAAAAGAGGTTTTGATTCTCGCCGCAGGCCACAATAAAGCACTGGCCGTTTACCACGCCATCGAGGGCTCCATCAATCACCTCTGGCCCGTAAGCATCCTGCAACTGCACCCCAAAGCCATAATCGCCTGCGACGAAGCCGCCGCCTCCGAACTTAAGTACGGCACAGTGAAATACTTCAAGGATATCGAATCGGCGAAAGCGGAATTTAGCCGATAAGATATGTCTCGCCAGTACATTATATATTGCGATGAGTCCGAAATAAAAGGCGCCATCTATTCTAATTTTTATGGCGGCGCTTTGATTCGCGCTGAAGATATCGAAAAGGTAATTATCCGCCTGGAAGAAAAAAAGCAACAGCTCAATCTCTTTAAAGAAATTAAGTGGCAAAGGGTATCAGGGCCTTATCTGCAGAAATATATTGAACTGATGGATGAATTCTTCGACCTTATAAAAGGGGACAAGGTCAAAATTCGTATTATGTTTACTCATAAGAACTTTCAGCCGCAAAACCTTGAGCCATATCACAGGGATCACGAATATTTCATACTCTACTATCAATTCCTCAAACACGCGTTTGGCCTGCGGTATTCAAACGACACGAATAACGCGATTACGGTGAGAATATTTTTTGATAAGCTGCCTAACACAAAAGAAAAACGAGAGAAATTCAAAGGATTTGTGTGCGGTATAAGCCGATGGCCGGAGTTCAGAAAAGCCAATATTCACATTCTCCGGGACCAGATCGCAGAAGTAGATTCGCATAGTCATGTAATCCTGCAATGTCTCGATGTTATAATCGGAGCGATGCAATTTCGTTTAAACAATAAACACAAAGAAAAACAGCCGGATTCAAACCGTCGGGGCAAGAGAACCATCGCAAAGGAAAAACTATACAACTATATCAATTCGAGAATACGTGATATATACCCTGGATTTAATATCGGCATAACCACCGGAAAGAAAAATGACCTTGCAAATATATGGAAACATCCTTACAAGCACTGGCTGTTTATTCCCAGTGACGCCAGTTATGGGGATACTACCGAAATGCATAAATAAAAAAGTCCCGCATCCGCTATGCCTTTCGGCGTCGCCTAAGCTGAACTTAGGAATTCGCGGAGTGCAGGGCTATTTATATAATACGACTGTTTAGCAGATTCATACAAGAAAAATTTAAGAAAACTATGCTATAACATAAAGTTTTCTACTATATATTTCCCCCTTCATATTTTGCCATAAGTGCTAATTATCGCTCAGGTTACAGACGTCGTAATTAATCCGGCAGTATCGAAGATAAAATTTTTTGAAAAAAATAAATTTTCCTATTGATATGCGCACGATTTGCGCATAAATTGCACATATTAAAATATAGGCGTAGACCCCTATTTCCTTGGACGGGGTAGTTAGGCAGGGCAATCGCATAGTCGATTGTTCCAGAATTTATAACTATCGTTCTCGTGTTAAACAAACTGGGCGGCCAAGGCGCCCCGAGCTACAAAAAGCTGGCGAGTTTGTTGACGCGCAGAACGCACATTGGGGAGCTGATTATGGCTCTTGCTTTTGATGTGCGTTTGTGCCGTCGGCTCCCCTTTGAGGAAGCCGATGGACATAAACGAAAAATCCAGGGAATGGGTTGATGGTTCGAAGAGAAATTCTCTTCAGCCGCACTACGAATCTAAGTTGCAACCTCCGTACGAGCTTTATGGGCAAGGGATAACCGAAGCGAATCGAGGTTGGATTGAGGCCATTATTACCTCAATCCGGAATGCACGCGGAAAGATATTGGTGGCCGTCGTAGTAGTTTTGGCCTTGTGCAAAATAGCATGCGAGTTCCTTGAAAAAGGAAGTAATAATCTCAGCTATAAGTCAATAATCAGCACTCTCCTCGTTGCGGGTATGGTCTTAGTAATCGGGCTTATCTCGCTTCGTCGAACAGAAGATAATGATGTCTGGCAAAAAGAAAATAGAAAAGAAGGCAAAACTGAGTCGGCTGAACCTGGCGTTGGCGGAAATAGTCAGGGCCAGGATAGAAGAGCTTCAACACGAGACGGGGGCTCAAACCTTGACGGAGGTGGTGAGTAAATCTCTGGCGGTCTATGATTTTCTCTGGACCCGCAAAAAGGAAGGCGCAAAAGTCCTTATTCAAGATTCTCAAGGAACACGTGAATTAGTGCTCCTTTAACAAATATGATTTCCTGCCTTTGGCATTAGTATGCCGCGAGTATTGATTGCCAACAGAATTGTTGCCAACAAATTCTTTGGCAAAGCTGGACTTTTTCACTGTAAAAAATGTCAATATGGGCAATATAATAAGCCCTTGTTCAAAAATTACCCATCTTGCCAAAAAAATCTGGCCATTTTCAATAAATTTTTTTATTCCTTATGGGATAAGGACTTATAGCTAATAGGCGTGTAAAATCGAGTTATGTAAGTCCTTAAAAATGGGTAAAATTCCCTGTATATATGGAGGGACGTTGTTCCCGAAGACGGATGACTGAGGTCAGAGGACAGATTATCCGTCTTCCGTCGTCAGTTGTCTGTCCTCTGTGAACTATGAAAGAGGTGAGGGTATGAAGGTTAATTTGACAATCAGAATCCCGGTGTGGTTGGACTTTATTTTTGCCTGGCCTGCGCTTATTTACCGGTATTGGAAATTCGGCTACACCTATCGCAGGATTTACTTAGACGAAGGCATTTATGCAATCCTCGATTTGCAGGATTATTACCGTTATGCAGGTTTCAAATGGTGTATAAGCGGATACGAAGGCAAATTTTATGCCATCAGGGGCCAAATGATAACTTCCGCTGATTCAAAATTAGTCAAATTGCACAGATTGATTATGAATGCCCCGAAGGAACTGCTGGTTGACCACAGGAACGGCAATTCTCTCGATGACCGCAGGGCCAATCTTCGGCTGGCAACCAGAACTGAGAACCAATGGAACAGCAGAAAAACGAAAAACAAGTCGTCAATGTTCAAGGGAGTCAGTTTAATCAAAAAAACCGGCAGGTGTACCGCTTATATTGATGTAGCGGACAAAAAAACTCCATCTCGGTTATTTCGATTCCGAAATCGAAGCAGCTAAGGCCTACGATGTAGCGGCCAAAAAATATCGCGGTGAATTTGCGAAGCTCAATTTTCCAAAGGAAATTGAGCGGAGTCCCAAGCGTCTCAATTTGCGCAGCGAAGCGAAGTCCCTTTCGGGGCGCTTAGCAAATTGGCTGGGGGCGAGATTGAACTTTCCGGAAGATGCGACATTGCCGTAAGATTAATTAAAAAAACGCAGCAGCCCGATAACCGAAAAAATTAAAAAAGTTATCAAAAAGCTTGATAACTGAAAAAGTATCATTTATAATTTCTGCGCTCGAGCTAACACCCAAACCACCGTCTCTATTGAAAACGCTTTTCAATTTGAGCGACACCAGTGGTTATTTGAGATAGATGCGGCCGTTCGTTGGAGGTGCTTGGTCTAATACCCGGAATCGTTTTATTTGTGCCTGTAAGCGTTCAATTCAGACGCTGTAAGAAACAGAAACGAAGGTCGCAGATGCAAGAAACTATCCCGATAAGGATTACTGAAGACCGCGCAATTAATAAGCGCCCGGCCGATGATTCACAAATTATCGGCCTTGAGCTGAATATTTTTGGTAAGAAACTGAACTTTAAAATTAGCGCTTGCGGTAATGCCCGCCTTGCCCATATCGTTCCTGTTGCGGCGGTAATTTGTGACAAAATCATCGATATCACAACCGAACATATACGCTCAAAAAACGGAAATATCCCCTGCCGTAAAGGTTGTCATACCTGCTGTAATTATTTCGTGCCGATTTCGGCCCCCGAGGCATTGTATCTTAGGGAGGAAATATTCAATAAACCTCATTTTCGGCATAATCCCATAATGCGTAAATACCTTGACGCGGCAAAGCGGATTTTGAAACACAAGCCCCCAAAGGGGTTGCTCGACTCTTTTTCCGGAGTATCGACTGGTTCTCCTGAAATAAAAGCTTTGGCGGACTGGTACGCCGGCCTGGGGATTGCATGTCCCTTCCTGCGCGACGGGCTTTGCGCAATTTACAAGCAAAGACCTTTTGCGTGCAGAGAACATTTTGTTATCGGCTCGCCGGGCTGCTGTGGCGCGAACTCTCGCGAAACGCAGGTGCTCGATATGCCCGTTCAAATGGGAAACTCTCTTTGCCGGTTATGCAGGGAACTTTGCGGCGTCGATGAGGCCGTAATTTTGCCGGTTGCGCTTGCCTGGTGTGATATCAATAATCAGCTTTGTGAAAGAACATGGCCCGCTGAGGCGATGGTCAATCTTTTTGCTAAAATTATAAAAGAAAAGTCTCACCGCGTAATACTCCAATAAAAAAAGCGGATAGTCCCGACTCGTCGGGGCTATCCGCTATATGCTTTAAGCTATACGCCGGTTTAGTTGGGCACAGGCGCTGCATTAACTTCCGCGGGTTTCGGCGGCGCCGGCCTGGGGGGCATAGGCCTGGGCGGCATCTGCGGCATCGGCTCTTTGCCCGCCGGATAAACTATCTTGGCGTCGGCCTTGAGCTTGCCGATATACTCCTGGGCAAGCTTCTGTTTTTTGGTGTCTTTCAAATCCTCTATAATTTCGGCCTTGACCTTATCGAAAGGCGTCAGGCCCGGCTCTTTGCGGTCGGTAACCTTTATTATATGGTAGCCGAACTGCGTCTCGACTAAATCGCTGACATGGTTGGGCTCAAGTTTGAACGCCGCCTCCTCGAATTCCTTGACCATCATTCCCTTGCCGAAGAAATCCAAATCACCGCCCTTGACCTTCGAGCCGGGGTCATCGGAGTTTTCCTTGGCCAAAGTCGCGAAATCCTCGCCTGCCTTTACCCGCTTGAGAAGGGCTTCGGCCTTTTCTTTGGCAGCGGCCTTTTCCTCGGGCGTCGCGGCCGGAGATATCTTTACAAGGATGTGGCTTGCCCTGACTTCTACGTCGGGATTATTGAAGTCGTCCTTGTTCTCATTGTAAAAGGCAAGGGCGTCGGCGTCATTTACCTCAATGGCGCCCATCTGTTTTTCGAGCAGTTTTTCATAGCCGACCCTCGGTTTCATCTGTTGGGCGAATTGCTCGAAGGACTGGCCCTGTGCCTGCAGCATCCGTTTGAAATCTTCTATCGACATACCCCGCTGTTGCGTCATTTCGCTAATCATCTTGTTGACATCCTCATCCGTGACTGTGATGCCGGCCTTGGTCACCTGGTCATTGAGCAGTTGTTCCATAATCATGCTCTCCAGGGCCTGCGGCCTGACGCGTTTCTTATACATTTCAACGCTGTTGGGGTCCATACGTCCAGCGACTTTTTCGAGTACCGGCTTAATCTTGACGTCAATCTCGCCTTCAGTAATATTTATACCATTAACCGTTACAGCCACCTCTTTATTGGCGTTGGCATCAGCAGGGGTCATAACGGGAGTTGGCGCCTCGGCTGGTTTGGGCTCAACCGCCGGCTCTGCCTTTTTTGCTTCGCTGGGCGCCGGGATTGCTTCTTTTGCCGCCGGGGCTGTCTCTTTAACGGGTGTATTTGCGTCCTTGACGGTCATTTTGGCTTCCTTTGAGGCCTTGCCTGCTCCAAAAGCTGATACTGTCAATGCACAGACCACCAGGATAACCAGCTTCGCGCTAAATCTCATAAAACATCCTTTCTCGCTATATCCAAGTTAATAAAAGTTTCTGCTGAAATTGGAAGACGCCAATCTCTCATAATCCCCGTCCATTGTCAATAACTTGTTTGACAATCCCGGCGATTTTGCTATCCTCTCGGAAACCATAAACTATGGAATTCCCAAAACATACAACTGTAGAAAAATGCACGATAACCGTCCAGCCGCGATACAGCGAAACCGATCAGGGTAGGGTCGTTCACCACGCTGTTTATCCGGTCTATTTCGAGATGGGCCGGACCGAGCTTTTACGTGCAAATGGCCTTGCCTACAAAGACCTTGAACGCTCAGGGACCTTTTTTGTGGTCGCCGAGCTGCGTATCAAGTATCGCAGACCCGCTTTTTACGATGAAAAACTCGACCTCGAAACCGTCTGCACCAATGTAACGGCAAGCAAGGTCGAGCATTCATACAAGCTGACCCGCCCCTCGACAGGCGAAATATTGGCCGAAGGCGCAAGTGTGCTTGCCTGCGTGGATGCGCAGGGCAAAATCCGCCGAATCCCCGAATTTATGTATCCCCAGGCATAGCAAGGCCATCTGTTTCAGTTCCCCTTTTTAACAGCCGATAATTAAAAGATGAGAATAAAGAATACGCAACATGGACTTTTGCTGATTTTAACGGGTCTTTTATTTTGTCAGGCGGCTCAGGGAGGCGAAAATGACCCTCTTGAAAAGATAGCCGACTGGAAACATCCCGCCGAGTGGCTTGAGCTTGGCGCGGATTTGCGTCTGCGGGCCGAATACGACAATAACAGGAGATTGGACAAGGATGCCGTCGGGCACGACCGGATTACTTTCCCGCGTTATCGTATAAGAGCCGGCGCAAGGATGGAATTATCCGAAGATATCGATTTTAATACCCGGCTTGTAACGGAACCCCGTTATTTTATCCGGCCGCCTTCTCAGGACCCGCAGTTCACACGAAACGAGGTATTGTTCGACAGGATGAATCTGTCCTGGCGAAAGGCGTTTGATTTACCGCTGACCATCGTCGCGGGCAGACAGGACCTGGTTCTGGGCAGCGGCTGGCTTATCTGCGACGGGACGCCCTTAGAAGGCGGCAGAACGGCGTTTTTTGACGCCTTTCGGCTTACATACACTTCGAACGAATCTGATACCGCCGTGGATTTTGTTTTGGTGGACAATCACGCCGACAGCGCAAAATGGTTCAAGCCCTTTGACGATGAAGACGATGACCTGTCAGAGCAGGATGAGCAGGGCGCTATTCTGTATCTTGCGAAAAAGACCGGCAAAGATTCCGGCATCGACGGGTTTTTCATTTACACGCACGACCACGACAGGGCAATAGCCGACGGCTCGCAAGGCGAGATTTATACCCCGGGCGCAAGAATTTACGGCGGATTAAATGAAAACTGGCAATACAGTTCGGAATTTGCGCCGCAGTTCGGGCACAAAAACGGAAAAACCCTGCGGGCTTTCGCCGCTAATAACCAGTTAGTTTACAATTACAACGATGAAAAACAGAACAAACTCTTTCTCGGCTATGAATATCTTTCCGGCGACGACGACAAGGATAAATTTTTCGACAGGGGCTGGGGGCGCATCGATACATGGAGCGTGTTATATCAGGGTAACATCGACGCCATCGACGGCAGGGCTTTTGACAGCTCCAATCTGCACAGGATTTATACCAACTGGGAAACAAAGCCGGCTGAAAATACAATCCTCTGGTGCGGCTATAACCTTCTCTTTGCCGACGACAACACCTCCCGCGGCGGTTCAGGCGGTCTGAGTAAAAGCGGCAACTTCCGCGGCCAGCTTCTGCGAACCGTCTTCAGATTCAAACCCAATAAGTCGATTGAGCACCGCTTCGAGGCCGAAGCGTTCCTCCCCGGCGATTTCTATGACGACGACAAAAACGACCCTGCCGTCTTTTTCAGGTATGGATTTTATCTGACGTTGCAATAAGCAAGTCCTACCATTGGTCCTTAATCAGCTCATCAAAGTAGTTCGGCACTTTGCTCTCGAAAGTCATCTGCATGCCTGTGGCGGGGTGTTTGAAGGAAATCGATTTGGCGTGAAGCGCCAATCGCCTGAAGGCGTCCTTTGGTTTTCCGTATTTGCGGTCGCCGACGACGGGGTGGCCCTTGTCGGCCATATGCACTCGTATCTGGTTTTTCCTGCCGGTCAAAAGATTAATCTCTAATAAACTGAACCGCCAGCTTTCTTTAAGCACCTTGTAAGCGGTCTTTGCCGGCCTGCCTTTCGCGGGGTCGTCGGTGGAATAGACGACAAATGCCCTGTTCTCGGCCAGGTATGAGCTGATGAAGCCCTCTTTTCTGGCAAAATGGCCGTAAACTATCGCGATGTATTTCTTTTCCGTATATTTCCACTGCTCCTGGAGCCGGAACTTGGCCTGTTCGTTTTTCGCGAATACCAGGACGCCGGAGGTGAGCTGGTCGAGGCGGTGAACGATGAAAATCCTGTTTCGCGACCGCGGGTTTCCCTTGCGGACATAATCGGTCAGAGCAAAGTAAGCCGTGCCGGTTTTATTGTTATCCGTACCAATGGTCAAAAGCCCCGCCGGCTTATCCGCCACGAGGATATCCTCATCCTCATAAATTATCTCCAGCCCCCTCGGCAAATATCTCCCAACTGAATGTCTTTTCTTTGGCATAGTAAGTTTTCTATTATCTTGTACAAGTTTACCGTTGCAGTTTATAGTCCATATTCGCGTTTTTATCAAGATTACGAAACTATATTGCGAAACTTGTAATAACACCAACTCTTATTACAAGTTAAGGCACTATCTTGTAATAAGAAGGCAGAATCCGCCGAGTCCCCGAATTTATGTATCCGGACGCATAAACTTCGGATTTGACCTCAGGCAAATTTACAGCTATGATAAATCCATCGGGAAGATTTGTTTATTGAGCCGGGGCTATAGAAAATGAATAGAAACGTGATAATAGCAAGAGAAAAGATTGCGGAATTTTGCAGGCGTCATTTCATCCGCCGCCTGTCCGTTTTCGGCTCTGCTCTAAGGGATGATTTTGGGCCTGATAGCGATATCGACATTCTCGTGGAATTCCTCCCGGGTCATACACCCGGATTTTTCGGGCTGTTCGACATGGAAGAGGAATTGTCGGCCATATTCGCCGGCAGGAAAGTTGATCTGCGCACCCCCAATGACCTGAGCCGTTATTTCCGCGATGAAGTTGTTGCCACAGCCGAGGTGCAATATGCTCAGAACTGATAAAGTCCGCATCCGTCATATCCTCGACGCCTCAAAAGAGGCGGTTGAATTTGCGAAAAGCTGCACACGTGCGGATTTTGACGCCGACCGGAAACTCAACCTTTCACTCGTCCGGCTGCTCGAAGTTATAGGTGAAGCTGCCAGAGGCCTTTCTGATACGTTTCGCACAGAGAATCCGGAACTTCCCTGGAAGAAAATGGTCGGCATGCGCGATCGCCTGATTCACGGATATTACGATGTTGACCTCGACGTTGTATGGGAAACAGTCACAGAAGATTTGCCGAGGCTAATTGTGAAGCTGGAAAGTATCGTTCGATAAAAACCTTGTCGCTGTTTCTCGGGAAAATAACCCGTATCAGAGGACCTGAAGCCCGCTCAAAATCAAAAACTCTCGACCTGAACCGCCATCGCCGGCGTATATATAAAATTAGTGCGGGGATTGACTTTGGGGGCGGGTTAATGTAAACTATTGTTGGTTTTGTTTTATTCTTAAAATTCTCTGCGGTCTCTGTCTCATCGAAACGAGACGCCACTAAGAGTTCCGCGTTCTCTGGGGTGAGATTGTTGTTTATGAGCGATAAGAAGGAAAATTGCGGTCTTTTCGGGATATTCGGCGACCCTGCGGCGGTGCAGAAGACGTATTTCGGACTATTTGCGCTGCAGCATCGCGGGCAGGAATCGGCGGGCATCGCATCGAGCAACGGTGAAATCCTACAGGTTTATACGGGTATGGGAACCGTCCCGCGCGTTTTCCGGGCGGGTTCGGACATCCTCGATAAGCTTTCAAACCCCATCGCCATAGGGCATGTCCGCTACTCGACCACCGGCTCATCGAAAGTCGCCAACAGCCAGCCATTTTTCGTCGAATATTCGCGAGGCCAATGCGCCATCGCCCATAATGGCAACCTCATAAACGCGGGGCTTCTCCGCGACGAGTACGAGGCCTACGGCTCCATATTCAAATCCACAACCGATACCGAAATTATAGCCCATTTATTAGCCAAACCCACCCACGTCGCCAAACCCGACCCCTTAGGCCACGTTTTGAATCACCTCCAGGGTTCGTTTTCACTGCTTTTCCTTTTCCAGGACCGAATCGAGGCCGCACGCGACGCATACGGAATTCGCCCCCTGTGCATAGGTAAAACCGAAACCGGGGCTTATGTGGCAGCAAGCGAAACCTGTGCTCTGGACGCTGTCGGCGCCCAATTTATCCGTGAAGTCGAGCCAGGCGAAATAGTTACACTCGGTAAGCGAGGTATTACCAGCCGGTTCTTTGTTACCCCCGGCTCTATCAAACCCGCCCATTGCCTTTTCGAGCATATCTACTTCGCCAAGCAAAACTCCACGATTTTCGGCGAGAACGTTCACGAATTCAGAAAAAAATTAGGTCGTCAGCTTGCCATCGAGCATCCCGTCAAGGCAGACGTCGTCGTTCCAATTCCCGACTCAGGCACTTCCTCAGCAATCGGCTACTCCGAAAAATCGGGTATCCCTTTCGATATGGGTATGGTGCGAAGCCATTACGTCGGCAGGACGTTTATCTCGCCCGAACAGAAAATGCGCGAGCTGGACGTTAAAATCAAGCTTGCGCCCATCAAAGAGGTCGTAAAAGGCAAACGCGTCGTCGTCGTCGATGATTCCATCGTCCGCGGCACCACCACCAAGGGCAAAATCAAGGCCTTCCGCGACGCAGGTGCAAAGGAAATCCATATGCGGGTAAGCTGCCCGCCTATCCGCTTCCCCTGTTTTTACGGTATAGATTTTCCCACCAAAGAGGAGCTTATCGCCACCAACAGGACCATCGAGCAAATCCGCGATTTCCTCAACGTCGAAACCCTCGGCTATATGTCCATCGAAGGCCTCCTTGCTTCCACAACACTACCCGGCGATCACTATTGCTGCGCTTGTTGGGAAGGGAAATACCGGATACCGGTTGACGTTGCGGTAACGAAATTCGCGATGGAACACTACCAGTTGAGAATGTTCGAAGAATCACAGTAGAGATTCTACTTGAAATTCTAAGCACTAATCTCTAAATTCTAAGTAAATTCAAAATCTGAATGTCCAAATGACCAAAACTATGGGCGTGGGCTGTTTTGATATTTTGAATTTTGAAGATTAGTGCTTGTTTAGGATTTAGAAATTAGGATTTAGGATTTTAAAACTAAAGCCGGTCTTTGACCCGAAAAAACTGAAAGTATATGGCTAAATTCATTACATACGCACAATCCGGCGTTGATATCGACGCCAGCGACAGGATGGAAGACCTCATTTATCCGCACGTGGCGAGCACGTTCAGTCCGCGGGTAATGGCGCTAAAGGGGGGCTTCGCGGGGCTTTTCCGGCTGGATTATGACGAGAAGCTCTTCAAGAAAAACTATAAAAACCCGGTATTGGTCGCCTGCACAGACGGGGTGGGAAGCAAAATTCAACTGGCCGCGATGATGAAAAAATACGATACCGTCGGTATCGACCTTGTGGCGATGAGCGTCAACGATATGCTTGTGCTGGGGGCAGAACCCCTGTTTTTCCTCGATTATATCGCGCTGAACATGCTCGAACCCGAGGTTGTGGCCGATATGGTAAAGGGTATCGCCAAGGGCTGCCGGATAGCGGATTGCGCTCTCATCGGCGGCGAAACGGCTGAGATGCCCGATACCTATAAAACCGACGATTTCGATATGGCGGGATTTGCCGTCGGGGTAGTCGAGCGGAAAAAAATCATCTCCGGCATCAAAAACGTGGGTAAGGGCGACGTGATTTTGGGGCTGGCTTCATCAGGCCTGCATAGTAACGGCTACGCCCTGGCCCGCAATGTCTGTTTCAAAAAATTGGCGCTTAAGCCCACTGACCCGATTGACGAGCTAGATGGTCAACCGATAGGCGACGTCCTGCTTACGCCGACGAGGATTTACGTCAGGCCTATTATCAAACTGCTTTCTCAATACAAGGTCAAAAAAGTCATTCACGGGATGGCCCATATCACGGGCGCCGGGTTACCCGGAAATATTCCCCGCGTTTTACCCACCAACTGCGACGCGGTCCTGAAAAAATCCGCCTGGCCTATGCCTAAAATCTGCAAATTTATCGCCGACAAAGGCCCGGTCGAGGAAGATGAAATGTTCCGCGTCTTCAATATGGGTATCGGCTTTATTCTCGTCGTGGCCGAGGACTTCGCCGACTCAATTGCCGACAAACTCACCGCCCTTGGCGAAAAGGTTTACAAGATTGGCCGAATCACCGCCGGCAGCGGGAATGTCGTTATAAAAGATTAAGCCAATTGCGGATTGCCGATTTGATATCGCTTTGAAAAGTAGAATGTCCCTCTTTTCTTTTTAAAACTTTACCAGTTTGCCAAGGACTTTCAGCCGGTTATCGATATCGCGTCGTTTTGTTTTTGTCAGGCCTTTGAGGGAGAAATCGGAGATAGTGAAAGACGCTACGACTGTGCCATAAGCGACGGCCTTTTTCAAAGTCGCGAAATCGGTTTTGTTTTCCCCCGCTAAATAGCCCATAAAACCGCCTGCGAAGCTGTCGCCTGCACCTGTGGGGTCTTTGACGATTGTGGCAGGATAGGCGGGCAAAACGAATAATTGACCATCTGCCTGTCTTATTATTGAGCCGGATTCGCCTTTCTTGATAACGACGACACTTGGGCCTAATTTCTCAATTTTTGCCGCGGCGGTTATGAGATTATGCTCATTAGCCAGCATCCTCGCCTCGGTTTCATTTAGCACAAGGCAGTCGATTTTTTTCAAAAGGCGTTTCAAATCGGCTAAATTATTATTTATCCACAGGTTCATCGTGTCGGCCGCGACAAATTTGGGCTTATCAAGCTGGTCGAGCAGCCGGATTTGAAGGATTGGCGCGGTATTTGCCAAAAAGACAAATTTGCTGTCTTTATATTCATCGGGCATCTTTGGCGGATCTTCAGCCAGAACATTCAGCTCGACTGCATCGGTCGTCGCCTCATTCATCGCCCCCTGATATGACCCCGCCCAGCGGAATGTCTTGCTTTGCTTTCGCACTTCAAGCCCGTTCAGATCAACTTTTTTGCCTTTGAAGATTTTTTTCAAATCGAATGGACAATCAGCGCCGATTGCGCCTAAAAACCTTACAGGCGTAAAGAAACTCGCCGCCATACTGAAATATATGGCCGAGCCGCCGAGGCAATCCTTACTAACCCCAAACGGCGTCTTTACCGTATCTATCCCGATTGAACCAGTTACCAATAGCGACATTACTTACTTTCTCCTTCGGTGAATCTTTTTAAAGTGGTATCGATCCTTGCGAGTGTGTTGGGTTTGCCAAGCAATTGCACGGAATCGAAGATGGGCGGGCTGATGGTTGAACCGGTGATTGCTACGCGGAGGGGCTGGGCGATTTTGCCTAAGCCGACGTTATTCTGGTTGGCAATCGAACGCAGCATTTCTTCGATACCCTGCTCGGTAAGTTCCGGCATTTGTGCCAGTTTTTCGCGGACGATTTTGAGCATCGCCAGGCCGTTATCTTTCATAAGGACTTTTTGAACGGCCTTTTCTTCGTATTCGATATTGTCGTCGGCGATGAAAAGGAACCGACACTTGTGGTCGATATCGGCCAATGTCCTTGCGCCTTCGCAGATTTTGATTAGCCGAAGCAAGATTTCATCATCGGCTTTGGCGACGGGCGAACCTGCGGCTTTCAAATATGCTTTCAAATGGCCAAGCAACTTTTCTTTGGGGAGCATTTTCAGATGCTCGGTATTGAAGGCAATGAGCTTGCCGCGGTCGAATAAGCTGTTGGATTTGGTCAGGCGGGTGACATCGAATGAGGCGATAAGCTCATCGAGGGGCATAACCTCTTTTTCGCCGCCGGGATTCCAGCCCAGCAGCGCGATAAAATTAACAAGGGCTTCGGGTATGTAGCCGCTTTTGAGGAAATCGACGACGTTTATTTCAGGAAGCTCAACTCCGAGGTATTTTGCCATCGTCTCGACTGCGGGCATATCGGGCATTTTGTCGCCGGCGATAAATTCCTTTAATTGTTCGGTATTGATTCCGCCCACCTCGGCGAGCTTTTCGAGGTAGATTTCGGGTCTTGCCTTGATCGCCCTGCGAAGGGTTTGCGGCCGTTCGCGTTTTGATAGTTTGCCGCCTGAGTCGCTTATCGTAACGGACATGTGCGCATATTTCGGCGGCGGACCGAAATCCATCGCCTGCCACAGCGCCTGCTGGCCGGGTGTATTCATTAAATGCTCCTGGCCCCTTATTACGTGGGTGATTCCCATCAGGTGGTCGTCGATTAC
>Ga0105104_10001028_pt1 | contig 21434 bp, 16 predicted proteins | sample PPLLaktember2015_3_FD_87034 | JGI IMG/M metagenome (GOLD analysis project Ga0105104, IMG submission 87034) | Freshwater sediment microbial communities from Prairie Pothole Lake near Jamestown, North Dakota, USA - PPLs Lake P7 Core (6) Depth... | ecosystem: Environmental > Aquatic > Freshwater >... | reverse complement strand
CGCAGGATCCGTCCGCCGTCCATGGGAAAAGCCGGCAGAAGGTTAAACGCAACCAGGAACACATTAAGCACCATCAGCCTTTCAAGGAAAGATCCTTGCGTCATGCTGAGATCCGCAATCGGCTGCCAGGTACCGGCTGAATACAGCAAGAGGAACAGCACAACCGCGATCCCGACGTTGACAGCCGGGCCGGCAAGGGCGACCCACAGCTCTTGACGAGGATCATCGGGCATCCGCTCCAGCCTCGCCACACCACCGATTGGCAGAAGCGTGATGTCGCGGGTCTTGATTCGGTAGCGACGCGCCGTTAACGCGTGGCCAAGCTCGTGCAACACGACACACGCAAACAGCGCCAAGACGAAGGCTATACCCCTCAGAGTCGCTCCGAGCATCTGCCCCTGGAGCCAATGCGAAAGCGCAACCCACAGAATAATAAGGACAAAGGTCGCGTGTATATAGACAGGAATTCCGAATAGAGAACCGATTCTCCAAGACCATTTCATAGTGCAATTACTCGGGGAAAGAGGGTTAAGCGAACATCTGGATTACGGGTTACGTAACCCTAGTTTAGAAGATGCCTTTCCTAACTCAAGGTTTCGAAACGCGGGTTGGCGGCGGCTGGCATCGCGTCCCTGAGCCGCGCACGCAGCGGGGGGCTTCTTGGGTGTTGAAAAGGGATCGAAAAAGCCGATTACGATTACGAGCACGAGCACGAGCACGAAAAGCAAAGGCCGTCTGATTGATTGCACTCTTTTCACTTGCCGACTGAGCCTTTCGTGCTCGTGCTCGTGCTCGTAATCGTAATCGGCTTTTTCGATCCCTTTTTCAGCACTCCCGCTGCCTGCGCAGCTCTGTAACGCGACTGGGGGGCGTTTGAACTGTCGGGCCCGACTCTCTGTCTATGAATTGGAGTGAAAACGTATGGCGTCAACCAGACCAAAGAGAATCCTGCCGTTGCTTTTGTTCGGGTTTCTAGCGCAACCCCTGTCGGCTCAAGAAAAGCCTGCTCCCAACTCCGACCTCGACGCGCTCATGGCGAAAGTCCTCGAAAAGCGTGAGATCGACTGGGATCGCCTGCACAACTATGTCTTCCGCGAAAAAGAAGAACTGGAGCTTAGGGGTTTTCGTGCGGCGGCGATGGAGAGTTGGCGACGCGAATACCTGTGGATCGTCAGGGACGGCTATCTGGTACGCAGTCCCGTGAAAGCCAACGGCGTGAAGCTCTCCGCCGACGAACAGGCCAAAGCTGAACGCGAGTGGATCGAACGCCAGAAAGGCAAAAAGCGGAGCTCACTGGAGCGAGAAGCGTTCTTTGGTTTCAAGTTCCAGCCGGGTCGTTACCTCCTGGCCGGGAAAAAGAAGGTCGACGGACGTGACGCTCTCGTTGTCGAGTATTACCCGAAACTCGGCGATCTCGATGAAGACGATCAGGACGACCAGTCCGAGGAGAACGGCGACGCCAAGAAACAGCGGCGGACCAAGTCGGCCAAAGAGCAAGAAACCGAGGACTACTACGAGCGGATGTTTGAGAAGACTCTGGTGGTGACGATGCTCGTGCTGCCCGAGGAAAATCAGATCCTGCAGATGGGATTCGACAACATCCGTCTCGACTTTCTGCCGGCCCGCTGGCTGGTGCGATTGGACGACTTGAAGGCGGACATGACGATGCACAAGCCTTTTGAGAACGTCTGGCTCCCGCAGGCAATACATGCCTCGGGTGCCGTGACGACAGCAAACGGCTCGCTCACGGTCCGCTATCTGCGTGAGTTTTACGACTACAAGAAGACCGACGTAAAAGTGCGGTTCTGGTACGAGAAACCTCGCCCGCAAGAAGAAAAACCATGAGACATCGCTGGTTCTGCCGTGTCCTGACGTTGATAATCATCGGGTTGCCTCCAGTCTGCCTGGCTGAGATCGTTGAATCGGTCCGCATTCAAGGTAATTTCAAGACGCCCGATGCGGAAATCCTTCGCCTGGCCGGGGTTTCGGTCGGTGTCGATCTCGCTAGTGTCTCTATCGCCGAAGTCGAAAAGCGGCTGCTTGAGAGCGGAGGTTTCGAGTCGGTCCGAGCCGCCAAACGGTATCCCTCGATTGTCGACATGGAGAGAGTGGTTTTGCTTATTGAAGTGCGCGAAAAACAAACCGTAAAGAGCCGGTTCATGATGATGCCCATTCTCTCGGGAAGCGATGAGTATGGACTCACCTATGGGGCGCGGTTCTCGGCGATCAATCTGCTGAACACCGGCGAACGGGTTTCTTTTCCACTGACGTGGGGCGGGGTGCGGCAGGCGGCAGCGGAGATCGAGTTTCCGCGCAAGCTCCCCGGCTTTGCTTCCCTGTTTGCCGGAGGCGGAATCAACTGGAAAGAGAACCCGCATTTTGAGTTGGGCGACTTGCGCAAGGAGTTTCTCGCGGGTGCCCGGAACCGGCTCGGCCCGGTCGTGTACGAAATATCAGGCGGCTGGACAGACGTTGGGTTCGGCGACCTCGATGATCAATTCCTATCGTACGGGGCTCAGATCGCGTTAGACACCCGCCAGGATGTGAATCTGCCGCGGGACGCGGTTTACGTCGGGTTTGGCTGGAGGCGGATGGCCCTCGCGAACATGAGACCGGACTTTAATCTGTACAGGACCGATCTTCGCGGTTACAAGGGATTGTGGGGTCAGGCGATCCTTGCGGCCCAGGTTCTCTACGACAAGGCCGACGGTCCCCTTCCCGACTACGAAAGGCCTTTCCTCGGCGGGGCCTCCACGCTCCGAGGTCATCAGCCAGGTGAGTTTGTGGGCGACAATCGCGTCGTTTCTTCCGTCGAGCTCCGCCTGCCGGTCACTTCACCTCTCGCTGTCTATCACGCTGGCTTTGACGCTTTCTGGGACTCTGGCGCCGTTTTCAACCACGGCCAGTCGCTGCGCGATTCGCAGTTCGAACACGGCGTGGGTGTGGGTGCTTTCATCCTGTTCGCCGGATTCGGCTTTAAAGTCGACCTCGCTCACGATCTGGGGGGTTCTTTCCGGCTGCACTTCAGTACCGGGTTTCGGTTCTAACCCGCGGAAGAACGCGGATAATCACGCGGATCGCGCGGATTGATCCATGCGATCCGCGATGTCTCGGGTGATCGCGGGTAACCCGAAACCTACCTGCCGCTCTTGCCGTCTCTCCTAATCAATGCTGCGATTTAGTTTTGGGATGTTCGTCCTGGTCTTGCTCCTTGGCGCCCTCCTTTTCTCGGCCGACCGCGAGGATATGACGGCAGTGGCCAACCGATTCCTCGCTTTGCTTTCCCCAGCACAGCAAGACTCTGCCTTGTTCCCGGCGCAAGACGCCGAACGCTACAACTGGCACTATACGGCGAAAGCGCGCAAGGGCGTGCCTTTCCGGGAGCTCGATACTGAACAGGCGGCCGCTGGTGACGCGCTCATCGGGGCGGTCCTGAGCGAAGACGGGCATCGCAAGGCGAGGGCGATCATGCATCTCGACCAGATCTTGTATGACCAGGAAGGGCGCAATCCAATCCGCGACGCACAAGGCTATTTCTTCTCCTTTTTCGGCCGTCCCGGAAAATCAGGCGAATGGGCCTTGCGGCTGGAAGGACATCATCTCTCGCTCAACCTGACAATGAGGGAGGGCAAGATTGTCGGAGTAACTCCCCTCTTTTTCGGTGCTAATCCGGCAATCGTGAGGCGGGGACCTGAACAGGGGATGCAGGTGCTCCGGCAGGAAGAAGAACTGGCCCGGCAACTGCTTTTGTCGCTTGACTCATCGGGACGCGCTACTGCAGTAATCGAATCCCGCGCGCCTGCCGACATTATTACTCGAGCGTCCCGCCGGCCTGAAATCGGGGCCGCTGTCGGTCTCCCGTACGCATCAATGAATCCCGCTCAACAGAGTGTCCTGATTCAGCTGCTTCGGGTATACATCGACCGGCTTAGCCCCAGCCAGGCAGAGGCCGAAATGGCGCTAATAAAACAGGACGGCCTGGAGCGCCTGTATTTTGCCTGGGCCGGGGAAGACCAACCGGGGAAGCCTCACTATTATCGAGTCCAGGGTCCGTCCTTCGTTATTGAATACGACAACACCCAGAACAGCGCCAACCATATCCACACTTCCTGGCGCAGTTTTAAGCGTGACTTCGGCGGAGATCCGTTGCGATCGCACTATGAGCGCGATCATAGTCACCAGCATGCTGATTGACGCCTGAAATCAACGGACCGCAAGCCGATTCAATCTCTTGGATGCTGATCCAAGTTATTGGCGCACCCTCCCGCTGTCACCATCAACAGATCCCCCGCGTTGTGCCTTTTTCTTGTTTCTGTTCATAGACTTCGGCCTTCCCACACGGTCTTGGTACGGAGATTGCTGTCTGTGAAAATAACTTAGGTTTGTTTACTTCTAGCACATAACCCTACCGAACAGAATCAAATTTGTTGCGTCTGTCGGCTGTTTTTCACGGAGGATCGCAAATATGCGAAAGAAGCCCCATTGGCTGGCACTCGCGGTGCTGTTGGTTTTCGCGAGTCTGATCACGGTTCCAGCGCAGGTCTTGACGACAAAAGTCACCGGCAGGGTGATGGACCAGACGGGCGGAGTCTTGCCCGGGGTAACGGTCACCTTGATGAATCTAGAGACTAACGTGGCCGCAACGGCCGTCACCAACGACGACGGCGGCTACACTTTTCCGCAGGTCTCACCCGGATCTTATCGGGTGAGCACAGAATACCCGGGTTTCAAAAGAGCCGCGGTCGAGCCGGTCCGCGTGGAAGTGCGCGTCCCTGCGACGGTCGATCTCACGATGGAAGTCGGGGGAGTGACCGAAGAGGTCGTGGTGACCGGGTCCCAGGGCCAGGCGGTCATCAACACCGTTAACGCCGAGATTAACACGATCGTCAACCGGGCCCAGATTGAAGAGCTGCCGCTCAATGGCCGGGACGTGACCCAACTGGCCTTGATGCAGGCGGGCGTCACCGGAAGCAGCGAAATTGCCCGCGAAGCCTCGGTTAACGGGATGCGCGGAAGCTTCAACAATCTGACGCTGGATGGCGTCAACAACCAGGACAACTTCATCCGCACAGACGCCTTTTTCGGCGTGATCCCGCTGCGAGAAAGCTTTGTCCAGGAGTTCAACCTCACAACCTCTAACGCGGACGTCGACGCTGGAACCGGTGGCTCTCAGACGTTGATGGTTACGCGTTCGGGCTCGAACGATTTTCATGGTCAGTTGTTTTACTACCATCGGAACGATGCATTGAATGCGAACACGTTTTTCAACAATGCAGCGGGCATCGAAAAGGAGAGAGTCCGTAATCACCAATACGGGGGCAGCCTGGGTGGTCGCATCATTCCCAACAAGCTGTTCTTCTTCGTCAACTACGAACAGGAGAAGGATCCAGCGACTGCTTCCGTGGCCCGAATCGTGCCAACACAGGCGGCCCGGCAGGGTAATTTCAGTTACCTCGACAACGCTGGGAATCCGCAGACCGTCAATCTCTTTCAATTGACCGGCGTCACCCCCGATCCGGAAGTCCAGTCCGTGCTCGACCTTATCCCTGCGCCGAACGATCCGAGCCTGACCGACGACCCCAATCTGTCCGGATTCCGGTTCAACAGTCCGAGCAAGAGCGACTCCGATTGGTTGAATATCAGGATGGACTTCGAACCGTGGCGGAACCACGCTTTCACGGGTTCGTTCCACCAATTTCGTTTCGAAGCTCCCAATGATCCGGCCAACGACATCGACGCCCGCTTCCCCGGCCTCCCGGGCGCGGGTCAGGAGTCAACCAGGCGGCTAGGATCGGGGTCGTGGCGAGCCAGTCTGACCCCGACGATTACCAACGAACTGCGATTTGGTGCTCAGTGGGCCCCGGTCGAATTCACCAACCAGGAGACGTTCCAGCGGGGCTACCAGATTCTGTTCTCAGACGCCGGCCTGGGTGAGGTGGACCTGTTCGAGAATCCCATCCAGAACTTCATGCCGCAGGGACGGAATGCTCCAGTCTACGATCTTCTCGACAACATGAGCTGGGTCAAGGGAAACCACACCTTCAAGTTCGGCGGCAACTATCGTGCTCTTCGTGTGGACCAGTTCAATGCCGCCGGTACGGTTCCCGCATATATTCTCGGTTTTGGAACCGGGAACCAGGACCCTCTGACTGCGGGGCTTTTTCCGGGGGGAATCGCCGCAGACGATCTGGCAACTGCTTCCGAGTTGCTAGGCATCCTGGGCGGCTTCATCCGGACGTCGCAACAGACTTTTAACGTGACCAGCCGGACTTCGGGATTCGTGCAGGGCGCGCAAGAAGAAAGGCTTATCAAGCAAAACTTCTTCTCGGTCTTTGGTGGCGACAACTGGCGCCTGAGCCCGAATCTGACCGTCAACTACGGGCTTCGCTGGGAATTTCATGGCGTTCCGACGGAAGACGAGGGGCTCGCGCTGTTGCCAGTCGGTGGGACCGAGGCGGTGCTTGACCCCAACGCCACCGTGGATTTCGCAGGAGAAGGGACCGGGCGTAACTTCTTCAATAACGATCTGAACAACTTTGCACCCAATATCGGCATAGCCTGGCGGCCGTTCGACAAGACCGTCTTTCGAGCCGGCTATTCGATTGCCTACGTGGTGGACAACAACATCACGACGGTAACGAATGCACTGGCAGGAAATGACGGCTTGAGCCAGGACCAGGCTACCTTTGGCCTAGCCGGCACTCTGAACGGCGGTGTTCCGCCTATTGCGCCTCCTCAATTCAAGATCCCGAGGACGGCATTGGAAGGCCTTCAGGCAGACCCTGCTGCAGCGCTGTTCACCATCAATCCCGATCTTCGCGTCCCGTATGTGCAGCAATGGAATATCGGGCTCCAGCATGAGATCTTCCCGGACACCGCAATCGAAGTGCGCTACGTGGGCAACCGCGGGATCAAGCTGACCCGGGCCATCGACGTGAACCAGGTCCGATTCCCAGCCGAGTTCGTGGAGGACTTCCGGCGGGCGCAGCGCAATCTGGCGGCCAACAATAACCCGCTGATAGGCGAGGAACTCACCTTTTTCCCTCAACTCGGAGGCGCAGCCGAGTTTTTCATGGGCAACTCGACAGTGAGAGGCTGGATCCGCAACGGAGAAATCGGGAATTACGTGGGGAGTTTCCTGGTTTTGAATCGAGATCTCTTCTTCGCCGGCTTCGGGGGCGAAGAATTCGGTTCCACCGTCACTGCCGACGCTTTCTTGCCGAACCCCAACACGTTCGTGGCCGATATCGTCGACAATAACGCTTTCTCGAAGTACAACGCCCTCCAGGTCGAACTGCGACGGCGTTATCGCCACGGCTTCACGGGCCAGTTCAACTACACCTTCGGAAAAGTGCTGACGAACTTCGCGGGCAGCCAGAGCAACTTCCGGGGCTATTTTGACAATGCCCAGCAGAACCTCGAGGTCATGAGACCCGACTACGACATCACGCACACGTTCAACGGCAACTTTGTCTGGGAAGTGCCGATCGGCAGGGGTCGGGCCTTGGACACCACCGGAGTTCTGGATGCCCTCATCGGCGGTTGGAGCCTTGACAGCATCGTCAGGATTCGTTCGGGTGAGGCGATCAACATCGTTTCCGAGCGCGGCACCATCAACCGGGGAGGAACGCGTGCCACGACAAACACCGTTCACCTGGTAGGTATCGACATCCAGGAATTGCAGAACCGAACCGGGATCTTCCGGGATGAAACCGGTCGCGTTTTGCTCTTTGACCCGTCCTTGATTGACTCGGCAACCGGGCGAGCGAATCCTCAGTCCTTCCAGAATCCCGGCCTGCTCGAAGCGGGAACGCTCGGTCTGTCTCCCATCAGCGGGCCTTGGTATTCGACAGTCGATATGGGCGTCCGCAAGAGTTTCCGGCTGCCCATTACTGAAGAATCGCGCGTCCAGTTCCGATTCGATGTCTTCAACCTCTTCAACCGTAGCAACTTCGCCGTCCGGACGCAGCCCTCTACGGCACGCGGAAACGACGACCTGGGTGTGGCCAACCGTCTGAACATCAACAGCACCTCGTTTGGCGTGATCGACGACACGTTCTCAGCGCGTCAGATGCAGGTTGGACTCAAGATCTTGTTCTAGGGAGGTTCGCAGGACCCAGAAAGAACCCGGGGCGGCTTTGAGGCCGCCCCTGTTTCCCAACACGGCGAGGTTAGGTTGTGGAAGGTTCGATTAGAAGGCTACTCTCCTCGCGAACAGCAATGCAAAATAATTTGTAATTACCAAACTGTTAGAAAAATAACACCCTTACGCGGCCGACCGATTAGGGAGTGGAGAGCTGTTTCAGGGAGATTCGCAGAGGCCAGAAAGAACCCGGGGCGGCTAGGCCGCCCCTGCTTCCCAACACGGCGAGGTTAGGTTGTGGAAGGTTCGATTGGAAGAATAACCTCCTCGCGAACGGCAATGCAAAATAATTTGTAATTACCAAACTGTTAGAAGACTAACAGCCATACGCGGCCAACCGATTAGGGAGTGGAGAGCTGTTTCAGGGAGATTCGCAGAAGCCAGAAAGAACCCGGGGCGGCTTTGAGGCCGCCCCTGTTTCCCAACACGGCGAGGTTAGGTTGTGGAAGGTTCGATTGGAAGAATAACCTGCCTGCAAAACCTGATGCAAAACTTTTTGTAATTACCAAAGTGCCTGTTTTTTGGTGAACAACAGGTGATAGTTGGCCCGTGGTACCAGTTTGTGCAACGCGCAGGTTGACCGATTAGTAGAACGGATCCGTCGAACTGACCCGAGGAGCAAAATGGACCCGGTACTCCGCATGGTTGGCGACGCTGATCTCGACCCGCTCTTTTCCTCCTTGCCCGGTCTCGTGAGCCAGTAGATACACCATCTTCAGTCCGTCCCGGACGACCTCCAGTTTGCCCATGACCTGAGCAGGCGAGTAGCTGATGCCGCCGGTTTCTTCTACGACTTTTTTGCGCGCCATCTGGTCGCCTCCGAGACCCAGGACGTCACCGGCCTTGTTCGGTAAGCTGATGCCAAAGAAACGGGCACCGGCGATCTGCAGGTGATCGAGCGTCCCGAGCCCGATGGCCCCAAACCCGGCCGAGAGCACAAGAATCACTTTTGTCTCATATTTGGCTCGTTTCAACTCGAGTAGTGTCAGGTCAACCGCTCGCCCGGTCCTGCTGTCCGTTCCCTTGAAGAGATCGCGCAGGAAGGACTTTTGCTTTCGACGGGCCGCGATGTTCCACAGACCGTCCACCAGTGCTTTGCGATCGGAGGTGGGTCCAGACACAAAATGAACGTCTTCGTCGTAACAGGCCAGAAGAATTTCGTCCTCCCGGTCAAGCAGATGGACGAGTTCGAAGACCATGTCTCGCGCGCGTGAGACATAGTCATCGGACATGGTCGAGCCGGTGTCGATCAGAATTCCAAGGGTCAACGGTACCGGCTCCTGGCCGCGAAAGAAGATGATTTTGCGCGCTTCCCCGTCTTCCTTCACCTCAAAATCGGCTCGTGTGAGGTTCGGCACCGGCTTTCCGTACTGGTCCGTCACTCTGACTTCGAGCAAGCCCGCGTACACATCGGCCTTGAACCGCGGTTCCTGGGATTCCTTCTCCTGGGCGTCGACGGGAAGGAGCAGGCACGCTATCAGAGCAGACGTGACGAGAGGCAGAAGGGTACTCTTCATGGTCTTTGAGATTAGAAGGGGAAGAAGGGCGAACCGTTCAATCGACGCCTCAAACTGCGCTCATCTTCGAAAGCACAATAGAAACCTCTCGGTCCCCATTTCGCTGATCAGGAGTGCCGCTGGTGCGTTCGCAAAGCGCTTCCATCAGCTCTGGGACTTTCGAGTCGCGCACAATTCGTTCGGCTATCCTGCTATTTGGTTCCCGGTTCTTCATCACGAGTTGTCCCCAAGTATACCGGGGTTCTCTCGGCTTTTCTCCGGCGTATCGGCGCGCAGCCAGGAATCCAGGAAGTCGAGCAGCTCGTCGGGCGGGCGGATCCAGATATCTGCAGCAGTCGGTCGCAGCTCGGGCCGAACCAGCAGCCCGATATCGTTCTCTCCCAGCGCGCGAAAAGCATCCTCGTCCGTGAGATCATCGCCCAGGTAAGCGACCAATGTGCCAGGTCCCATTTCCGAACGGACGGTTCGGATGGCGTCTCCCTTGTTTTTCGACGGGACTCTAAGCTCGATGCCTCCATCTGTCTCCTGGAAAGACAGGCCGGAAACGGAGGCGATCCTTCCCCAGTCCCGAATCGCTTCTTCGCGCGCAGTTTGCGCCAGTTCCGGCTCAAGCCCTCTGAGGTTGAGCGCCAGGCAACCGGGTTTCTCGTCGCATTTGGAGAGCAAGTTCCGGTTTTGACTCCATTGCCTGGCGCGCAATAATCCTTCCTGTGCGCGGCGGTCGATCGGCGCCACATCATACTTCCCGTCCGCATGCAGGCGTTCCAGGCCGTGCGATCCCCAGATCTCGGGCCGCCGGGCCAGCGTCAGAAGCGGCAGAATGCTTTCGGTAAATCGACCGGTAACGAGGACGACACGCGTTCGGCCCCGCTCCAAGAGGGCATTCAGCCGTGCGGTCACTCCGGGATACAAGGTCACCGCGCCGGGATCCGGGCGAAAAGGGGCGAGAGTACCGTCGAAGTCGAGCAGCAGTGATTTGCTTCGAGCCTGCTTTAGGCGCTCGAAGAATTCGGGTAGTTGGACCTTGCCGGTTAAGTTGCGCATAGCGGACGAGCACGGACTAACACGGACCGGCACGGACGAATCCCTGGTCCGTGTTCGTCAGTGTGTTCGTCCGTCGGGCGTTATCTCTTTTATACTCGATAACCCTTTGATCTAGAACCTCCCGATTCTTCTGCTAGACTTTAGTCTTGGGTGTGAAAACCATGGAACAAGATCAGCAGCCGACGCTGGTTTTTGTCCCCGATCTCTTTTTTCAAGCCAAGATTCTGGCGACGGCGAAAGCAACCGGCCGCTTGATTCGCGTGGTTCCTTCCCCGGAAGCGTTGATCGAGGAGTGTCGCACGCCGGGTGCCGGCGTTGTTATCCTTGATCTGGCTCCTGCGGGTATTGACCCCATCAGAATCATTCAGGCAATTAAAACAAGCGACCGTACAGGAGCGCCTCGTGTCGTCGGGTTCTATTCCCATATCAACAAAGATATCGAGCGGCGCGCTCGAGAGGCGGGATGCGATCTCATGCTCAGCAAATCGACCTTTTCCAAGCGGCTGCCGGAGATCCTCGCCGGGGCCGCATCAATCGGCTAAGCAGATGGTCTACTCCTTCAAGAAGGCGAGGATCACGGCCCGACGCACCAAAATCGTGTGCACTCTTGGACCAAGTTCCGGCAGCACCGAACAGGTCCGGGCTCTGGCGGAAGCCGGAATGGACGTAGCCCGGATGAACTTCTCCCATGGGACGGTAGACGAGCACAAGGCACGGATTCTGGCGGTCAGAAAAGTCTCCGAGGAACTGGACAAACCGATCGGAATTCTGCAGGACCTGCCGGGACCGAAGATCCGGACCGGAAGGCTGGTCGGGGGCCACGTCCAGCTGGGTCCAGGTTCGATCATCGTGCTCACGAGCGAAGATATTTCGGGAGACGAGAAAAGGGTTTCCGTGTCCTATCCGGAACTTGCCGGGCAGTTATCCCCAGGCCAGCGAGTGTTGATCGACGACGGCCGGATCGAGTTGAAGGTCGATGCGATAGCCGGCGCAGATGTGATCTGCCGGGTGGTGACAGGAGGAATCCTGGGCGAGCGGAAAGGGGTGAACCTACCCGAAACCCGGCTGCAGATTCCGCTGCCTACGGATAGAGACCGCGAATATCTCCGGTTTGGGCTGGCTAATCGGATCGACTTTGCCGCCCTTTCCTTCGTGCAGACCGCGGACGACGTCGAAAGTGCACGGAGGGAAATCGCGGCTCAGGGCGCGGACGTCCCATTGGTAGCGAAGATCGAAAGACCCCAGGCGGTGAGGGAAATCGGACAGATTACAGATAAGGCCAATTCAGTAATGATCGCCCGCGGCGACCTGGGTGTTGAAATGGACCCGGAGGAGGTCCCGGTCATACAAAAAGAAATCATTGCCCTGTGCAACCGAAAAGGCGTGCCGGTCATAACGGCCACCCAAATGCTGGAGTCGATGATCCAAAACCCGCGTCCCACGAGGGCCGAGGCGTCTGATGTAGCGAATGCCGTGTTGGATGGATCCGACGCGGTGATGTTGTCCGGCGAAACGGCGGTCGGGGCCTACCCCGTCGAAGCCGTGCGGATGATCAGCCGCATCACGACGCTCACAGAGCAGCGAATCGGCGCCAAAACGAAAGGCTGGCAGGCGCCGGACCCCGCCCAATCGGTGGACCTGGCGATTGGTGAGGCTGCGTGTTCGGCCGCTCAGATTGCTAATGCCCAGGCCATCGTCTGCCTGACTCAATCAGGATCGACCGCCGTCCGCATTTCGCAATTTCGTCCGCCACAGTCGATCCTGGCGTTCACGCCCAGTCCGGAAGCTCTGAAGAGGATGACCCTCCTCTGGGGGGTGACGCCATTCCTTCTGGAGTCGTTATTCGATGATTTTGATCAACTGGTCGGCTATCTGATCGAAGAATTCAGGCGGCAGGAAATGGTCCGACCCGGCCAGCACGTGGTCTTCACCGCCGGCCTCCCCTTCGGTAAGCGGCGCGCGACGAACATGGTGAGGATCGAGCAGGTGTGAGTCCGGGAATGAGCACACCAGCGAGGGTGTTGAAAAGGTCGAAGGCCTGAGAGGCCGAAGGGGGTGGCCGCTGGGAGCGCAGGCGTCTCGCCTGCACTGGGGCCGCAGGCGTCCCGCCTGCTCGTACCCGCCCCGACAATCGATGGTGCAGACGGCACGAGCAGGCGAGACGCCTGCGCTCCCAGCGGCACCGGTCGCGCCCCTAAACCGGCTGTTTCAGCCGCGCGGTCAGTTCAATCTGGACGCCCGCCAGTGCCTTAGAAACCGGACAGCCGGCTTTGGCCTGTTCGGCATATTCCCGGAATGTGTTGTCGTCGATCCCGGGAATCTCTGCCTCGGTGTTTAAGTCAATGCGACCGATTTTGAAGCCGTCGTCTGCTTTCTGCAGATGAACGCGGGCTTCGGTTTGGATCCGCCTCGGCTGAAAGCCGCCCTTGGCGAGACCCGCCGACAACGCCATCGAAAAGCAGCCGGCGTGGGCCGCCCCTATGAGCTCTTCAGGATTAGTGCCTGTCCCCTCTTCGAACCGGGACGAAAACGAGTAATTGCCCTCCCAGGCCCCACTTCCCAGCTTCATTCGACCGTTACCGTTTCTCAGGTCCCCGTTCCAGACCGCTTGAGCTGTACGTGCCGGCATGATTCTTTCTCCTTGTTGTCGTTGTCGGGCCTTCAATCTTCTGCCCTGAGTGTTTCACCGCTTGAATACCCTTTTCGACAGCGGGTGATTAATCCTTCGCGTTTAGGGATTTCGACGCGCAGTTCGCGCCATCCGCCCGGCCCCTCAAAGCCGGGCGTGAAAGTCAGTGTGTAGATATAACGCAAGTCGTTGGCTATCTCGCCGTAGACCCCCGCGAGGTCTTTGGCCTTTCTTGGCTTGAAGCTCCGGCCGCCGGTTTCTTCAGCGAGCAGGTGCATCTGCTGCTGAGCCTGGTAGAGGGCGACATCGCGGTTGCGATCAGGCTCGTAAGGCAGCAGCAGGACAGTGTAGATAAGGCAGTCGGTCGCCCGAACGGCCTCACAAACCTCCTGAAAGGTCGCCTTCGAGCCCTTGGTCGCATCAACCAGTTGGTTGTCGGCGCCGTCACTGAAAATCACGAGGGCTTTTCGTCCTTCAATTCCACGAAAGGCATCAACCGCCGCGAGTGCTGCATCGTAGAACGCGGTACTCCCTTCCGAGCGAATTTCCGCCACAGCTGACTTGACAGCCTCCCGATTGTTCGTGAACGGCTGAATCATGGCGACCTGAGAGTGGAACTTCACCAGCGCCACCCGGTCCTCAGGTTTGAGTTGTTCGCTGAACTTGACCGCCGCTTCCCGGATCAGCTGGATAAACCCGCTGGTGCTGCCGCTGACGTCGAGCAACAGCAGCAGGTGAAATGGCGCCTCGCTGGCCAGACAGGCGTCGATAGCCCGCGACTGACCGTCTTCGTAGATGACAAAGTCCTCTTTGCGCAGGCCGACTACACTCGCACGCTTCCTCGGATCCCACACTGATGCGTTAACGTATATCCAATCGGCTTTGACTTTCAGCCGATATCCGGTATCTATGCCCTTCTCTTCAGCCAGGCTCTCGTAATTCGCCTGGCCCAGAAGCGACCAAGTGAGACAGACCACCATCGAGGCAGCTAAAACAAAACCCCGACTCATGGTATGCAATCAGGATAAACCGAATGGGGGAAAACAAAAAGCAGGAGTCAGGAGTCAGCATAAAAGCGCTGACGGCTGACAGCTGACAGCTGACAGAAACCCGTTGATCGGTTTGTTTTGTTTCGTCAGCCGTCAGCTGTCAGCTGTCAGCGCTTCTTGTTTTGTCAGCCGTCAGCTGTCAGCTGTCAGCGCTTCTATTCTGCCTCCTGGCTCCTGACTTCTGACTCCTGTCTTTTGAAATAGCCGGAGCGCGCCCGAATGCTCAATTCGGGTTGTCCTTTCACTTGGACCTTTAACGCTCGCCACCCGGACGGGGCCGAGGCATTGGGCGCGTACGCGAGGGTGTAGATGAACCGCAGGTCCTGGGCTATCTCGGAATAGTGAGCAGCCAGATCCTCGACTTTCTGAAGCTTGTACATCCTGCCGCCGGTTTCCGATGACAGTATCTGCATCTGTTGCTCGGCCTTCAAAACAGCTGGATGCCTGGCCTCGTTCGCAGTGGCAGGGGGCAGGAAGATGCTGTAAATAAGGCAGTCCGACCGGCGGGCAACATCCAGCAACGTCTCGAAGCTGGTCCTCGAGCCGTCGTTCGGATTGAGTAGTTGATTGTCGACACCATCACTGAAAACCACGATTGCCTTTCGTCCGGCGATAGATCCTACCGTCCGGAAAGCTGATATGAGCGCGTCGTAAAAAGCGGTCGCGCTATCCGGAGCCACGAGTCGTAGCGCCGACTTCAGCTTCTTGCGGTCACTGGTGGGAGGCAGAATCAGCCGGCTGCCCGAACTGAAAGTCATGATGGCAATTCGGTCGGCCGGCCCGAGCTGCCCACCCAGTTCCAACGCCGAATCCCTAAGAATGCGGACGAACGGGGAAGTGCTGGCGCTCACGTCCATCAAAAGCAGGAGATTGAACGGGGTCTCCGCCGGGATACAAGAATCAACGGGTCGGAGGAACTGGTCTTCGTACAGCAGGAAGTCCTCTTTGGTGAGTCCCAGGATGTTGGAGTGATTGCGGGGATCCCTGACAGAGACGTTCACATAGACCCAATCGGCATCGATTTTGAATCGGTATCCGCTATCGAGAACCACGGATTCGGCGGGATCCGGCGGCCAGGCCGCGGCACCCGAAGTAACGAAGGCTATCACGCTCCAGAAGAGCAGAACTCGGAAGATGGCAGTACGCATAAACATGACGAAGGGGAAGCCCGACTCCACGAGCGGAGATGAGGATTTTTGCAGGCAGGTTTCGGACTCTCCCGGAGGACAGGTGGGCTTTAAGACGAGGCGAGGCGGAAATCGAGGATTATCGGATCGTGATCGGACAAATGCTCCCGTTGCCGGATATCATGCACCACCAGCGGTTTCTGATCGCCCGCCCGGTCTATTCCACGTCCGGCAAACCAGTCGAGTTTTAGAGAGCAGCGGCCTTCATTACCGGTGTTCTGCTCGAGCGCCCAGTTGATAAACCAGAAGCACCATTTCGGTATCCAGTCACCCATGTTGCGGTTCAAAGCCAGGTCTTTTACGTCGTAGTGGAGCGTACAGGCGCCTAACTGATTCAACTCCCGGTACCGATAGCCGCGGGATTCCAGTTCGCGGAAAAGCCTGCGCTCGAACCATCGTTCCGGGTAGGGATAGTGATTCTTAATGACGTGCCGGACTCCCATCGCGACCCGTCGACAGTAACCGAGAATCGAGTAAGTGGCTCGCTTGGAGTTGTAAGTGGAGGTGTTCCAGTCGCCGCCGATCAGCACCGGATGGCAGGGCTGTAGGGTTTCGAGGTGATCGAGGACCAGCCGCATCTGATAATGACGGTGCCTTTGCGTCGAGTGGGCATCAAGGTGAACACTGACAGCCCAGAATCGGCCAAACGGGTGATCAACCAGGGCGACAACCGCCCGCTGGCAACCTAACCGCTTCTCCTTCCCCCGCATCTTGTCCTTTCCATTGGGAAGAGGGATGGAGTGGGCGTAAAGCAGCGGATAGCGGGCAAAAAGGGCGTTCCCATGCAGCGCCAGTGAATTTTCCCCTTGCGTCTCAGACTCGAGCCCGCTTCCCTTGTTCAAATTCATATAGCAGGGAGCGAACGCGTAATCCAGTCGCAAAGCAGCTGCAATTTCACGCGGGACCAGCCGGTTTTCGCTGCGAGCCATGCCGTAGTCGAGCTCAGTCAGGAAGAAGACTTCGCTCGGCGTGAGAAGCAAGTGGTCCCGGAGGGTAGCAATGATCCTGTCCAGTTGTATTCCCCGTTCGATGTTCCAGGCTGTCGCACGAATTGCGCCCGATCGCCTGGTTATTGCGCTATCGGGGAGAAAGCTACCTTGATCGATGCCGGCCAAGACTGCTTCCGCGGCAGGTCTTATCTGCTGGTACAGGGGCGATCTTTCCAGCTGCCTTGTCGAAGAGAAACGGCGCAATGCGGGAAAGAACTCCGCAAGGCCATGCTCCAAGGCATCAGCGTTGACACCGGGACCTAAAGCGGTTGAATCAGCAGTGTACTTCACTCGGGACATCTCCAAGGCGGCCTGCCTAGTTTAGTACAGGAAGTGCCCGTGTGGACAGAGGGGGGGTGGAGGTAGTGGCTCAGTTTGGCCCGCAGGGACGGCTGGAAGGAACCGCAGATGACGCGGATGTCACACGGATAGCGCGGATAAGGGCGGCGCCTTTATCCGCGCTATCCATGTGACATCCGCGTCATCTGCGGTTCCTTCCAGCCGTCCCTGCGGGCCAAACTGAGCCACTACTGGGTTGGAACACCCTCGGACCCTGGAGCGTAGCGTCTTTTGCGGAGCGACCCGGCCCGAATACACCGCCCCGCGCGGGCCCTGCTTGTTGACGACGACAGCCAGGAAAAGAGACTATTACGCATGCAGTCCGATTCACCGGCCCCGGTGGCTTTCCACCTGATGAGCAAGCCGACCGGCCCGCTCTGTAACCTCGATTGCCGCTACTGCTTTTACCTGGAAAAAGAGCGGCTTTTTCCGGGCAAGCCCCAGTGGGCCATGTCCGACGAGGTTCTCGAAGCGTACGTCCGGGGGTACATCCAATCGCTCGATCTTCCGGTAATCAACTTCGCCTGGCAAGGCGGGGAACCGACGATCCTCGGTGTCCCGTTCTTCCAGCGTGCCGTCGAGTTCCAGAAGAAGTACGCAGACGGGAAGATCATCGAAAATGCTCTTCAAACCAACGGAATCCTGCTCGATGACGAATGGAGCGAGTTTCTCGCCGAAAACCATTTTCTCGTAGGTCTTTCGATCGACGGGCCGCGTGAGATCCACGACCGTTACCGGGTCGACAAGGGAGGCCGGCCGACTTTTGATCGGGTCATGAAGGGGCTGGCCTGCCTGAAAAAGCACGGGGCTGAGTTCAACACCCTGACCGTCGTTCAGCGCGACAATTCTCAGCATCCGCTCGACGTTTATCGCTTTCTGAAGGAACACGGCAGCGGATTCATGCAGTTCATCCCGATCGTCGAAAGGGTCACCGACGAACCCGAGGCGGGGTTGGTCCTGATCTCGCCCGATTCTCACCGGCCGGCCCGGGTCACCGAATGGTCCGTGGATCCTCTCCAGTACGGTCGCTTTCTCTGCGCGATCTTTGACGAATGGGTGAGAAACGATGTCAGCCGGGACTACGTCCAGCTTTTCGACGTAAGCCTGGAAGCCTGGGTTGGGATGGCGCCCAGTCTGTGCATCTTCAGGGAGACGTGCGGCGAGGCGATGATCATCGAACACAACGGGGACGTGTTTTCCTGCGACCATTATGTCTACCCGGAAAACCGGTTAGGGAACATTATCGAGGACCCGCTGCTCTCGATGGTGACCTCGACCCAGCAACGGAAATTCGGTCAGGACAAGAAAGACCGGCTACCTCGCTTCTGCCTGGAATGCGACTTCCGTTTCGCCTGTAACGGCGAGTGCCCGAAGCACCGTTTCATGCAGGCTCCGGGTGGCGAGCCGGGACTCAACTATCTCTGCCCGGCGTACAAGCTGTTTTTCAAGCACGTCGACCCTTACATGAAATTCATGGCGGAGGAGCTGCGGCAAGAGCGGCCGCCGGCCAACGTCATGAGGTGGGTCCGGGAACAGGATTTGAAGGCCGAAGGGAAAACGCATCCGGGGCGCAACGACCCCTGCACCTGCGGCAGCGGGAAAAAGTACAAGAAGTGCTGCGGGAGCAGCTGACAACTGACAACTGACAGCTGACAAAAACGATCACTCCCTGGTAGCCTTTGTCAGCTGTCAGCTGTCAGTCGTCAGCCGCCTTTTTCCCAACCTTTTCGGCTTCCCATCAGTCTAAAGGAGCATACCGGAGGAAGACAGGCTATGCAGAGAAACTCTCCGGCCTGGCTCTGGCTGCTTCTCCTGATGTACGCCTTATACGCCGCTTTCTGGAGCGAGAAGCTTTTCGAGTCGGCCCTTCATCCCACAGGCGCCTGGTTTGGTTTCAGGCTACCCTGGATTATCCCCACCCTTCAGGCCCTGCTCGGCTAAACGTCGCAGATTCTGTACGCCTGGGCCAGAGAAGTCAGAGGGTCACGAGTCGGGACAAACTCCTGACCGACAAAGCCGGTGTAACCGGTCTCGAGGATGGCCTTCATGATGGCCGGGTAATTAAGTTCCTGGGTCTCGTCGATCTCGTTTCGTCCGGGTACTCCCCCGGTATGGTAGTGAGCGATGTAATCCTTATTGTCGCGGATGGTCCGGATCACGTCGCCTTCCATGATCTGCATGTGGTAAATGTCGTAAAGGAGTTTGAACCGGGGCGAGCCGACTTTCTTGACCAGCTCCACGCCCCAAGCGGTGTGATCGCACATGTAGTCCTTGTGGTTCACCTTGCTGTTCAACAGCTCCATGCAGACCGTCACTCCCATTTTCTCGGCGTAGCCGACGAACCGCTTTGCCCCGGCGACGCAATTCTGCAGCCCTTCGTCATCCGGCATGCCTTTGCGGTTCCCCGAAAAGCAGATGACGTTCGGGATCTTCTCGGCGGCAGCAAAGTCGACGTTTTTGCGCAGCTCCTGTTCGCAGCGGTCATGATTCTCGATCCGGTTCAGGCCGTTCTCGATGGTCCCCGCTCCGCGGGTCATCGCGCAAGTGAGGCCGTAAGCCTTAACGGTTTTGAATTCCTCGGGCCCGATCAACTCGATGGATTGCAGTCCGATTTTGCGCACGGCTTCCGAAAGCTTTTCCAGGCTGAGATCCCCGTAACACCAGCGGCAAACCGACTGCTTGATGTTCCCGCATGACTTTCGCTCGTCCTGCGCGAAGGACCCTCTCGGAAACGCACCCAGCGCGGCCCCCACCCCCAGACTGCCCAGTACCGACCTGCGACTACAAGCTTCCGTCCGCATTCTCACCTCCCTGCTCGCGCGGCAACCCGCTCGGCCGCCTCCATGATATTATTTCGAGTAGTCCTTTTCCGCACAAATCCCGCTCTGCACTGATAAAACTTGGAGGTGATGATGAACCGGAGAGATTTTATGAAGGGGAGTCTCTTGTCGGGCGCGGCGGCCGGTCTGGCCTCTGGAGCCGTGACTCAGTCGGAGCAGAAGGAGCGGGTTTCGCCCAGCGATCGGGTTACGGTCGGCGTGATCGGCACCGGCGCCAGAGCGCAGCAGCTGATGGACGCTGCGTTGACTATCGCGGGAGTCGAAATCGTCGCCGTGTCCGACGCTTACTCGGGCCGCGCTCAGCGAGCCCAGGAGCGAGCGGGCGGCAAGGCGAGAATCCATCGTGATTATCGGGAGATCCTGGCAGATAAGGGGATTGATGCCGTCATCATCGGCACCCCTGATCACTGGCACAAGGACATGGCTGTACAGGCGATGGAAGCGGGGAAAGACGTCTACATCGAAAAGCCGCTGACTTACACCATCGACGAGGGTCTCCAGATCATCGATACGGCGAAGACGACCAAGCGGATGCTGCAGGTTGGAAGCCAAGGAGTCAGTTCTGCTACCCAACAGAAAGCCCGAGAAATGGTCAAAGCCGGTCGACTCGGGCAAATCACAATGATCCGTGCCTCATACAATCGCAACACTGCCGAAGGCGCGTGGCTCTACCCCATCCCGCCGGACGCGTCGCCGCAAACCGTCAACTGGGACGCCTTCCTGGGTCCTGCTCCGAAAAAGCCTTTCAACCTCGAGCGTTTCTTCAGGTGGCGCTGCTATTGGGATTACTCGGGTGGGATTGCGACTGACCTCTTCGTGCATCTCGTCACCTCGATTCACTACGTGATGAACGCCAAAATGCCGAAAACGGTGCTGGCAACCGGCGAGCTTTACCGGTGGAAAGAGAACCGTGAGGTTCCGGACACGATCAACGGGATTATGGTCTACCCGGAGGGCTTCACAGTCAATCTAAGCTCAACTTTCAATAACCAGACGGGCGAATCCGCGTTGGAGATTCTGGGGACCGAAGGCAGTCTCTCCTTTCGCGGCGCTCAATTGGTTTTCCGACCTGAGACCGCGTACAGCAATAATCGCTGGGTGGTTGACTCGTGGCCGAAGGCCCTGGGTGACGCGTACTACAACGATCCGAAAGTGCAGAAAGAAGAATCGCCGTTCGTGTGGAAGCCACGAATGAACCAGCAATCGGAGATTTGGGATGAGCAGGGCCAAGAGGCGACGATTCCCCACATGACGAATTTCTTCGACAGCGTGAAATCGCGGAAACAGCCAATCGAAGATGCGCTGACGGGCCATCGAGCGGCAGCCTGCGCGCACATGGTCAACGCGTCGCTGCGAGAGAACAAGGCCATGAAATGGGACTTTGGGACGGAGAAGGCGACAGGGTGACAAGGTGACAGGGGTGACAGGGTGACAAGAGCCTCCGAAGCGCCGGCGTTTGCGTTCCCTCTTTCGGAGTGCGGTGGCCTTGACACCGCTTTGTGTTCGCCGGCCTTGCCGGCGGCCTTGGCGAGCCTCGAAAGTGCGGGGGCCGCCGGCAAGGCCGGCGAACACAAAGCGGTGTCAAGGCCCTGCACTTTATACACATCTTGGGACCGAAGGGCAGTTACAGAGCCGCGCACGCAGCGGAGGGCCGCGAAGCGCTTTGTGCGGAGCGAGTCCCGGAGCGAAGTAAGCGG
>Ga0105104_10001027_pt1 | contig 21435 bp, 17 predicted proteins | sample PPLLaktember2015_3_FD_87034 | JGI IMG/M metagenome (GOLD analysis project Ga0105104, IMG submission 87034) | Freshwater sediment microbial communities from Prairie Pothole Lake near Jamestown, North Dakota, USA - PPLs Lake P7 Core (6) Depth... | ecosystem: Environmental > Aquatic > Freshwater >... | reverse complement strand
GCTGCTGGCTCCACGGGCCTTTCCGAAACAGCGGCAAAACGTCTAGGTTATTCCGACATTATCACGGTCATCAATGCCAGTCCAGATAAACCGGGATTCATGGAGGGCAAGCTTTTGGTGACAAAACTGGTGGCGGATCAAAAAACCGGCCGCATACTCGGCGCGCAGTGTATCGGGCCGGGAAACGTTGCCAAGCAAATCGCCCAGTGGGCCATGGCCATCCAGGGGAAAATGACCGTGGAGGATCTCATCAATGCTGATCTGCCCTACGCTCCGCCTTTCTCTTTGGCGATTGACCATTTTATAGCCACGGCGCACATCATGCAGAATAAAATGAAAGGCAGAATGAAAGGTATCAGTTGCAGAGAGGTTTATGATAAAATACGGGCCGGAGAGAAGCCATTCCTGATTGATACACGTGGCCCGGAGGAATTCGAAGAGGTACGTCTGGGTATCGGCGAGACGCTGATACCGCTGGGAGCAATCCGAAAACGGCTTAAAGAGTTGCCTGAAGACCAGAGCAGGGAAATCATCTGCTACTGCAAGATCTCGCTACGCGGTTACGAAGCGGCACTGGCGCTGGAAGGCAACGGCTGGAAGAATGTAAAGGTCATGGAAGGGGGCATCATGGCCTGGCCGTACCCGAGGGAGAAATAACATTAAACGGAAAGGAGGTTAAACGTCATGGCTGAGGAAATCAAGGCCGGCTGCGCCAGACCCACCGGTGGACCGGTCGGAGAAAAACCGGCAGCAAAGAAAGAAACTCCGCAAGAACCAATGACCAAGGAGGTGAAAAGCATGGTTACCGTTGGCAAAAAGGCACCGGATTTCACGGCATCCGCGTATCAAAAAGGGAAATTCATCAATGTGAAACTTTCCGACTATCTGGGCAAATGGGTCGTGTTATGCTTCTATCCCGGAGATTTTACTTTTGTCTGAGCTACCGAAATCTCCGCGGTCGCGGAGAAATATCCCGAATTTAAAAAACTGGGTGTAGAAGTTCTTTCCATGAGCGTAGACAGTGTTTTCGTCCACAAAATGTGGGACGACCATGAGCTGTCCAAAATGGTCAAGGGCGGTGTTCCCTTCCCGATGCTTTCTGACGGCGGCGGTAAAGTGGGCAGCGTCTTCGGCGTTTATCTGGAAGACGCCGGTGTAGAGGCACGAGGCCGATTCATCATTGATCCCGACGGCATCATTCAGGGCTTTGAAGTCCTGACTCCGCCGGTCGGCAGAAACGTGATGGAAAGCATCCGGCAGATTCAGGCCTTCCAGCATGTACGCAAAACCAAGGGCGCCGAGGCAACTCCTTCTGGTTGGAAACCCGGAAAAGCCACGCTCAAACCCGGCCCCGATCTGGTGGGCAAGGTCTGGGAAGTCTGGAAAACGAATATGGCGTTTGATGATTAACCTCGTTTAGCAAACAGTCGGCGGGTGGCGCGCAACAAAAAACCGCCCGCCGTCAACTCCCTGAGGAATAAACCATGAAAATCAAGAAACAGATTTACATTTTGATTTTTTTATTTGTCGTGTGTGCCAGCGCTGGAGCGGAGGCCAATACCGACATGGCCTCACCTGATCAGAAAGCCGTGGATTTTACACTGCCGGATCAGGACGGGAAAATGTGGACACTCAGTGAGACGCTCAAAGATTTTAAGGCGGTTGTGCTGGCCTTTTATCCCAAAGATGATACCGGCGTCTGAATACGCCAGTTTGTTGAGTTTCAACAAAACATCGCCAAATATGAAGCAAGAAAAGTGAAAATCCTGGGGCTCTCGCGCGATTCGGCCGAATCACACCGGAAATTCATTGAAAAACACAGTTTGAAGAACATGACGCTGCTGGTCGATGAAAAAGGCAAAATCGCCAAACTCTATGGCGCAGACCACTGGCTTCTGCCCCTATCGAAAAGGGTTTACCTGATTATCGATCAGAAGATGAACATCATTTACCACAAGGACATGGGGTTTGCGCTGCTTCCTGATCAGTCCCAAACACTGATCGGTGAAATCGATCGCACGACAAAAAAGACATCTCATGATTGACCGCGGTTAAAGGTGACAGGCGGGCATCACGGCATATGCCGTCCGCCGCCTGTCGATATTTATTTCAGGAAGAAAATGTCCGCGTCAAACTTCCAACGGATGGCAGGGCTGGAGATGGGCGAAATTCCGGCTCGAAATACATATGACGAAAGGATGATATTCTCATGGAAAAACAGACAATGTTGGAAGAGGTCTATAACCGGGCAAAGTCATACGAACTCAAAGGCGGAAACTGCGCGCAATGCTCTCTTGCTGCCATCTTTGAGGTGCTTGGCATCAATGATGAGAACGTCGTGCGCGCCGCCACAGGATTTGCAGACGGCGTCGGGCTTTCCGGCGACGGCCACTGCGGAGCCCTGTCCGGTGGCACTCTCGCCATAAGTTACTGCTTCGGCCGGAAACAGGCAGATTTGGGCAGGATGGGAAAACAGATAAGGGCGCTACTTCTGACAAAAAAATTCTACGAACGGTTTGTTCAGGAATTTTCAACATGCCGTTGCCACGATATTCAGGTCAGGCAATTCGGCCGCTTCTTCAATCTCTATGACATGGAAGATTTGAAAGCAGCCGTTGCCGCCGGCATGGCAGAGCAATGCTCCACGCTCGTTGGCAAAGCCGCGCGCATGGCGCTGGAAATCATTCTTGATGAACAGGCCGAAAAAGAAAGCCGCGTGGAGCTTCCGGTTGTGTAATATGGGAGTTTTCAGAATCAACATATCCTGTTATAGAAAAACCATCACGTGATAAGATTGGTGGGAAGTAATATGGTTCGGGTCACAGAAGAAATCAGAGAAAGCCTGCAGGGCACAAAAATCGCTTTTCTCGCCACTGCTTCAACAGATGGCACACCCAACGCGGTGCCGATTGGAGCGTTCAAGTTTCTGGATGATGAAACGCTGCTTATTTCCGATCAGTATTTTGGGAAAACGCTTGCGAATTTAAAGGTAAACCCAAAAATCGCACTGGTCTGGTGGGGTGAAAAAGGCGGCTACCAGATCAAGGCGGACATTACCATTCACACGGACGATGAGATTTTCCGGCAGGACGTCGAATGGGTGCGAGAGATTAAAGATACCCTGAAGCCAAAGGCGGCGATCGTGGGAAAAATTACTGATGTGTATATCGTCAAAAGCGGAACCGACGCGGGGAAAAAAATCCTTTGAAGAATCTTAAAAGGGATGTGGTCTTTCAGCGATCCCTGATGAATATGCTTTGGTAATATACAGGGAGTTGTCATATGGTCAAGAACGCAATCTTTCCCAGAGGCAACCCGTTCAATCGTGACTGTCATTACCGAAAATAAACCAACATAACCAAACCTAAACCAAATTGCCTTTGTAAGGTGCCGATATATAAAGGCTTAAAAATGATGGGAAATCGCCTTTATGTTAGTTGTGTCTTAAAATCCCTCGGAGCTTGCCTTTGTGTGGGTTCAATTCCCACCCCAGGTACCAATTAAATCAATGGGTCGCAGGTTTATGCAAATGCAAACCTTTGATTTTTGGCTTCTCCGGATCATCAAATATTCCGCCCCTTACCAGTCATAGTATTCCAGGATTGCAGTTTTTCGGGTGTTCTCTGAGCCATTTTTATAGTTCGAGATAATGGGCGGTGATCATCTCACATCATCCGCGTTGGGAATGGCGACCGACGCTTCAAAGGTCTCTGTATTGGCAATACGTCCCGGAAGGGATATGAGGACAATGAAAAAGTATGCAACGGCGAATTGGATTGCATGGACATCATATTTTTTACTTTCAAGCCAGCGCAGCCTCTATTTCTATGTCGTTGCCTCCCGGCGGACATCCTTCGCGTGATCATGAGCCAGAATCAGGTACATGGCCGGAACGACAAATAAAGTGAACAGCGTGCCGATGGCGATGCCGGTGGTGATCACCAGACCCATGTTGTAGCGGCCCGCCGCGCCGGCACCATCCGCAAACACCAGCGGCATGACCCCCAGCACCATGGCGGCCGTGGTCATCAGAATCGGCCGCAGGCGAGTGGCTGCTGCCTGCTCAATAGCTTCCCGTTTCGCTTTTCCTTCGCGTTGCAGATCATTGGCAAACTGCACGATCAGAATCCCATGTTTGCTGATCAGCCCGATGAGCGTCACCAGACCCACCTCGGTATAAATATTGAGGCTGGCATCCCCAACGCCGAGACTGATGAAAATCAATGCCCCGCAGATGGACATGGGTACGCTGACCAGCACGATGATCGGGTCGCGGAAGCTTTCAAACAAAGCGGCCAGACACAAGAAAATGATGATCATCGCGAAGGCAAAGGTAACCAGCAGCGCACTGGATTCCTTGATGTACTGCCGCGACTCTCCGCTGTAATCAATGCTGTAACCCTCGGGCAACACTTTGGCGGCAATGGTCTTGAGGTTCTCCAACCCCTCCCCCAGCGTAATGCCGGGACTGAGGATGCCGGATATCATAGATGAGTTGAGTTGCTGGAAATGATTGATGGATACGGGCACCGCCGCGGTTTCGATCGTGGCAAATGTGGAAATCGGAATGGATTCGCCACTGGCGGTCCTGACCTGATAATTCATCAGCTGGTCTGCCGTGAGTCTTTCACTTTGTTTAACCTGCGGGATGACCTTATACGAACGGCCCGATATGCTGAAATAATTGACGTAGCCGCCACCCAGCATGGAGGCCATTGCCGTGCCGACATCCTGCATGGTGAGTCCCATCTGCGCCGCCTTGTCCCGATCAACATTCAGGGTGGTCTGCGGTTTGTTGATTTTCAGATCGGTATCCACGTACATGAACAAGCCGCTTTTCTTCGCTTCTTGCAGAAAGGTCTGCGAGACTTCATCAAGCCGGGCAAAGGAATCGGTCGTAACGATGACAAACTGCACTGGCAAACCTCCTCCCGAACCGGGCAGAGGGGACGGTTCAAAAATCACCACGCTGGCGCCGGCAATCTTGCTGATCCTGTTTTGCATTTCCGGCTGAAGTGTTTTAGTCGTACGGGTGCGTTTATCCCACGGTTTGAGGACGAGGCCGGTAAATCCTGAATTAAGACCCGTCAACCCTTCGACCTGAAAAATGTGGGCGATTTCCGGAATGTCCTTCAGCAGATCGGCCATCTGCAGGGAATAGATCTGTGTCTGTTGAAGCGTGGCATCCGGGGCGGTGGTCAGCATGCCCATCATAAAGCCCTGGTCGTCCTGCGGCGCCAGTTCGCTTTTGGAATTTGCAAACAGGAAATAATTACTCCCGAGGATGAGGGCGGCAAAAACGATGACTACGGGCAGGGCGTTGAATGCGCCCCGCAATAGGACGGTGTAGCTGTTGCGCAACCGGTTGAACTGCCGGTCGATTAATTCCGTAAAACGGTGATGCTCATCGGGACCTGCAACTTTCAGAAAGCGCGAGCACATCATGGGGGAGAGCGTGAGAGCAACCACGGCCGACACAAACACCGCGCCGGCCAGCGTATAGGCAAACTCGGTGAAGAGCGCGCCGGTCAGGCCGCCCATAAATCCGATGGGCAAGTACACGGCAATCAGCACCACCGTCATGGCGATGATCGGTCCTCCCAGCTCGCGGGCGCCCATAATCGCCGCCTGCATCAGTCCGACACCTTCTTCAATGTGACGCTGAACGTTTTCCACAATGATGATGGCGTCGTCCACCACCAGGCCGATCGCCAGAACCAGGGACAGCAGCGTCATCAGGTTGATGGTGTATCCCAGAGCCAGCATGATGATAAAGGTGCCAACGAGAGACAGGGGGATGGCCACCGTGGGGATGATTACGGAACGGATGGAACCCAGGGACAGGAAGATCACCAGCGTGACAATCAGCAAGGCTTCTATCAACGTAATGACAACTTCTTTCATGGAGCTGTCCACGTAATCGGTTGCATCATAAACAATATTGCCTACCAGCCCTTCTGGCAGCTGCTTTTCAATTCCCGGAAAAACCTCGGCCACCCTGTCGCATACCGAAAGCAGGTTGGCGTTGGGGGCTACTTTGATACTCATAAAGACGGCTGATTTACCATCGAAACGAACAGTCATATCATAGTTATCCGCGCCGAGAGTGACGTTGGCGACGTCTTCCAGGCGAACGATTGCGCCGTTTACGGATTTGATCACCAGCTTGCGAAACTCCTCCACCGTGTGCAGGCCCGTGGCCGCCGTGAGATCCACCGTCACCATTTGTCCCTTGGTCCGGCCCAGTGCTGAGATGAAGTTGTTGGCGGTCAACGCATTCGACACATCCCTGGCGGTCAAACCATAGGCGGCCATCTTATGCGGATCAAGCCAGGCTCTCAGGGCAAACTCCTGTTTGCCGAGAATCTCGGCGGTTTGAACGCCTTCCACCGCCTGGAGCTTGGGCTGTACCACGCGGATCAGATAGTCTGTGATATTGTTGGTGGGCAGAGTTTTGCTGGAAAATCCGATGATCATAGAACCCATATCTTCGCCGGTGGAGATCGTAATCACCGGCTGCTGCGCGTCTCTGGGCAACTGGTTGAGCACGGCATTGACCTTGGTATTGATTTCAGAGAGCGCCACATTGGCGTCGTAATTGAGGCGCATGTTCGCGGTAATGGTGCTCATGCTTTGCGTGCTGGTTGATGTGAGATAGTCAATCCCATTGGCCTGGGCGATGGAATTTTCCAGCGGGGTGGTGATAAAACCGGAGACCAGTTCCGGGTCGGCTCCTGTATAGATAGTGGTGACTTTAACCACTGCGTTTTGCGTTTTCGGATACTCGCGGACCGGCAGCAGACTAATGGAACGAAGCCCCAGCACCAGAATGAGCAGGCTTAAAACCGTGGCCAGCACCGGCCGTTTGATAAAGATATCGGTAAATTTCATAAACGGGTTTCTCCGTCATGGATCCCTGGGGGCAGGGTGGGGATCATTGGACGGCGGCGCCGCGTTGTTGATCACCACGGGACTGCCGTGCTTGAGTTTGAGCTGACCGCTTGTTACCACGCGTTCATGCTCTTTAATGCCTTTCAGGATGGCCACCTGGTCACCCCGCGCCGGTCCTAACGTGACAAAGGTCTGCCGGACGGCAAGCGACGGTTTGCCTGCCTGGCCCTGACCTTTTTCCTCCACGATGTAAACAGTCTCACCGTAAGGATTGAAGGTTACGGCGGCCCGGGGAACCGTCAGATAACTTTCGGGTTTGCCTGACTGAACCTTGATGGTCGCATACATGCCCGGAAGCAGTTCATGCCGGGAATTGGCCAGGACCGCTTCGATCTGGACATTGCGGGTTTGCAAATCAACTTTCGGGCTGACGGCGGAAATCCTGCCATTGAATTTTTTGTTCGGGTAGGTATCGGTGCCGGCCACAACCGCCTGCCCGACGGCAATTCGGGACAGTTCCTGCTGAGGCAGATAGAAATCGATGTAAATCGAATCAAGCGCCTGCAGCGTAACAATCTTTTCACCCGCGTTCAGATACTGGCCGGGATTGACCGCACTGATGCCCAGACGGCCTGCGAAAGGTGCACTGATCGTTTTTTTGATCACCTGGGCTTCCTGCTGGGCCACCTGCGCCTGTTTGACTTTCAGATCGGCGGCATCTGCCTCCAGGGAAGCCCGGCTGACAGCCTGGGCGAGAAATTGCTTCTTGTTTCGTTCATAGACGGTTTTCGACAAATCTCGGGCTGCCGTCAGGGTCCTTAATTGAGCAATGTCGGCATCGGCATTGAGTTGTACAAGCAGGCGTCCGGCCTTAACATTATCCCCGATTTAAAATTAACACTTTGCACCAGACCTGCAATTTCATTGGCCACCTCGACACCACGAAAGGCCCGCAGTGTGCCCACGGCTGAAATTTGCGGTTGCCATTTCTCTATGACGGCCGGGGTGGCTGATATGGTAACGGCGGGAGCGCCGCCTGCCGACATGTATTTTTTCATCATGTAGGATCTGAATCCCATATACCCGAAAATGCCGCCAAAAATCACACCAACAATGATCAGCATGATGACCATTTTTTTAGTCATTCTTTATCACCTCATCAAAATTTAGAAGCTGATGCCAACCGCTTGATTTACCCTTATTCTTTTAATTCGGCAGCTTCGGGCATTGATTCCCGATTCCACCAGCCGCCGCCCAGAGCCTGAAAAAGCGCGGCGGTATCCGCAAACTGTTGCGCCTGCGCGGTAATGAGGCTGATCCGTGTTTTCTGATAATCCCGTTGTGCCGTCAGGAGCAATGGATAACTCACCGCGCCCAGCTGATATTGTGTTTCACTTAACTTAAGCGTGGCTTTCGCGGCGGCCTCGGCATCAGTCTGCGCCTGTAAGGTCCGGGCGTCACTCTCCAGGGCGCGCAGGACATCCGCCACGTCCTGAAAGGCTTTCAAAACGGTTTGACGGTATTGCGCTGTGGCCTGATCGTAGGCGGCAACCGCACTCCTGCGCCTGGCGGTGAGTTCTCCGCCGCGGAAAATCGGCTGCAAAAGACTGGCGCCCAGGTTCCAGGCGATACTTTGTCCATTGAAGAAAATCGCGTCGCTGATCGCCTGAAATCCATAACCGGCGCTCAGGGTAATTTGCGGATAAAGATTGGCCGTTGCCACGCCGACGGCCGCGCAAGCCTTGTGCAGCAGAGCTTCGGAAGCACGAATGTCGGGACGCTGGCGGGCCAGCAATGAGGGCAGACTGACCGGCAGAGATTCGGGCAAATGCAACGTTTCCAGTCTGAACTCAGGCGCCTGACCGCTGGCGGGGAACTGTCCGGTCAACACCATCAGTGCATGCCGGGTCAGATCCAGCTGTTTTTCGATAGGCGGCAATCCGGCTTTCGTCATGGCCAGTTGTGTCTCCTGTGACAACACCACCGCTTTGGATACCGCACCCAGCTCAAATTGTTTCCTAATCACATCCAGTTGTTTTTGCTCGGCGGCTATGATTTCCCTCGTTGCTTTAATCTGCTCCCGCAGGGATGCCTCCAGAATAGCCGACGTGACAATATTGGCGGTCAGGGTCAGGTAAGTTCCCTCATAAATGTAACGCTGATAATCGACCTCGGCCTGATAGGCTTCCATCTGGCGCCGTCCGCCGCCGAAAATATCAAGCGTGTAGGAAACATTGACGGATGTATTATAAAGGTTGAACGTACTGCTGTCGCCGGTGTTAACATTGCCGGAGGTTCGCTGACGCGTTGCCTGGAAACCAGCATTGACGGCCGGAAATAAAATCGATCCGCTTACCGCGCGCAGATCTTCTTCTGCCTTGATGAGTGCCGCCTGAGCGGCTGCCAGCGACGGACTGTCCGCCAGGCCCTGCTTAATTATCCGATCGAGCTCCGGGGAACGAAAAACCATCCACCACCGGGCAGGCAGGTCTTCGGCAAAGACAAAGTACCGCACGTCAGTGCTTTCTGAAGGCGCCTTGGCCAATTTGGAAGGCAGAGGCGTTGCCGTATAGCGTCCGGGTGTGGCAAGATCCGGCAAGCGGAAATCAGGACCTACGGCACAACCGGTTATGGTAATGAAGGCAACTGTAACAAAGGTAATCAGCGGGGAAAATGTTTTCATGACTCGTTCTTGATAAGAACTTCCTTTTTGTATAATAAAGTATAGAAGGCGTGGTCTGGCGTGTCAAGAGGATTTTAGCCCCAATATATGGTGTATACACGAAATGACCAATCTGAGGATCGATTGCGGCATTTATTCCGAATAGTAATGATTGATTCTCAAGAACACATAACTTATTCAACATCGAAAGTGGATGAGATAAGAAGTGACCATTTCCGAAAATTAAACATCAATGATGGATTTTTTATCAAGGTTCTTCCTGTAAATGTTAAAAATGAATTTAGGTAATGAGTCGAAGATTACAAACGATAATCAATAAAATAAGAAAGGCAGAGCCAATAGACCCTGCCTTTCTATGATTAAACCTGTTAAGTGTTTCGTTACTTCTTAAACTTTCTCTTAACTCCTGCCAACCCAACTAAACCAAGGCCAAGGAGCAGCATGCTAGTGGGTTCAGGAACACCGGTTGAACCCCCTGTGGGATCAACCATTGTTGGGGCATTGAGAGAAAAGTTATCAAAGGTTACCGTAGTACCAAAATCAGCTAGACCAGTATAATTGTCTGGCCAAATAGAAAAACCAAGGGTGGTGTCAACGGCGTTAGCAGCGCTGTTGTAACTATGAAGGAGAACCCAACCGTTCCCATCCCAATAACTGCCAGAAAGTACGTTACCGCTTCTTGACAGCTGCAACTTTCCGGTGGTATCGGTAGTTGTGGTATGTCCTTGAAGACTATCACCAAAATGGGTTAGATACAATTGCCAATCAGCGGAGGCGTTCCATTCAAGACGCTCTACTGCGCCTAAACCCGATACGAGCCCTACTCTTTCACCGTTAAGAATATTCCCAGTATTCAATGTATAATCAACTTCAGCGGTAAAATCTCCGGTAACAGAAAAATTAAAGCTAAGACCAGTACTCAAGATGCCATTTTCCATCTGCACCATTTTAATGTTACCGCCTGTCGCATCAATTATATTTTGGCTACCATTTGTATAAGTGGTCCACCAATAGGAATTGATTCCACTACTAAAATCATCTGTGAAAACAAATGATTGGGCTGCTGGTGTATAGCAGAACGCAAGAATCATTACGAATAAGGCAACCATTGTATTTCTTTTCATTTTCCTCTCCTCTCAGAGAAACATATTTTATTTTAATAACTGCAAATTGCGTTCCATTGACTATTATTTTGAAATCACTGCTATTTTTTTATTGTTTGTCATCCGATTTAAAGGATTGTTAATAAATCCGACACTTATAGTTGACGCCATTAGAATCAATTTTTTAATTATATTAGAATTACAGATTGTTATAGTGATAATCACAAAAATTGATTATGTAAAGAATTCCAACAGGCACTATTCACCACCTTTCTTTCAGAAATCTTCACCCTTCGCCATAGAGCGTTAGTGAGTAGGTGGATGATGCAAGAAGTGACCATTTCCGAAAATAAAACATCAATGATAGGTTTATTTATCGGTAACAGCTGGTCAGTAGTAGGTTTTTCAGTAAGTTTCATATGACAGCTTAAACATTAAGATAGAAAAAAGGGGAGGATCAGATGATTAATCAAGATGACGTATATCGTAAATTACCGTATTTATTCTAGAAGCTATTAGTAGGGCTCCAAGATGTAAAATTTCTCATGGATTAATACATAGAGATTCAATTTCCATAGATCATATTCAGAGAAAAGCAGATGGGGGCGTTGCTAGTATTGATAATGCCCAATTAACCCATCCGTATTGTAACACTAGATTTAAGAATTGAAGCATAACCCATCGCTCCACCCGATCGTGACCCACTGGGCCGCTCCGGGTGAGCTTCTCGTTACACAAAGAAAATGAATGATGAGTGAAATAAAAGAGGCAATCATAAAATTCATTGTTAAATTTATTTTCGAAATATTTTTAACTTACACAGGTGAAATAGTTTTATTCGTCATCACCTTTGGTAAACGAAAACCCAGATGGGATTTATATGCAAAAGAATCAGCCGGCCGTTTTGTAATATTCACAGAAATTAGTTTTTGGGTTGGTTCGGCTGTCTGGTTAATCGCAATATTGATTATTTATTGGCTCTTTGTAAGAAGTTAAAATTAAAAATGTGCAACAAAATCAATCCAGCCGATCATTGCGCGCCAGCAGATTATTTCGTCGACTGGTTAATCAATATTCGCTGAAAGGGGCAAGTCATGAAGAAGAAAATAATAAAGATATCCGTTTCCGTTATTGTGATTTTGGTATTATGTGTTGGTGGTTTCATAGGTTGGTTCTTCTATCAAATGCGTGATATGCACCCTTTGGAAACAGCAAAAATTTCAGACTCCATATTTGTAGTCAGAGACAAAATCAGCAACATGTATATCGTCAAAACGCGCGATGGGTATATTGCGTTTGATGCCGGGGATGATCCTGAGAAGATTGTAAAAGGTTGCAAATCTCTTTCGATTGATCCATCATCGGTTCAGGCTGTATTTTTAACGCATTCAGACAGTGATCATGTTGGTGGATTACCGGCATTCCCGATGGCCAGGGTTTATATTTCAAGTGAAGAAATACCATTATTAAAGGATAAAGCCCATCGCCATCTTCTGGGCATAGGACACATGAATAAGCTTCCCGTTTCGGATTACACGACCTTAGCGGATGGTAATGCTGTGGAAATCGGTGGTATTACCGTTAATGCAATCAGCACGCCCGGGCATACGCAAGGTTCTATGAGTTTCAGGGTGGGAGAGTCATTGTTTGTCGGGGATTTATGCATTATTGTGGATGGCCAGGTGCGCCCGATGATAAAGATATTCACAGAGGATATGGAAATGGATTCAGCGTCGATCCGGAAAATTGCCGGTCTTACTAATGTTAATCGGATTTACACCGCGCATACGGGACACACCGTTAATATTGAGAAGGCTTTGGCAATGTGGCGGTAAGTGTAATGGCTTACCTAAAAAAATCCATTCAGCCGATAGCTGACGCTCCGGCTGATTTGAAGCCGTTCAAATAAGAGCTCTCCATTATGACGCCAATAGAATCAATCTACGAAATTAAAGGAGCTGTCATTGATCTCCAGACATACCTGAACTCCAGGGATCGAGTGGTGTCCATGCGTTCGCAAATGCGATATCAATAATTGGTTGACAGGTTCTTCAGGGAGAATATAAACGTGGTAGAGATTGAAAAGCGCAATATGTGTTTGCATGACCCCTATTTTTTTTAAAACTGCTCGAAATGACGGCGGAGTATTATGACTTCAGATAGAGAAACATTTCCGGGGCCAATCCACAGAAGAACTCTTGCGAAGGTCAACAGCACAGAACGAATTCTGACCGAGGAGGAATGCCATGAACTTATGGCAAGGTATTCCATGCTGCCGAACATTGTCGAGCATTCCCTTCAGGTCATGCGTGTCTCCCTTGCCATCACAGACAACCTCAAAGAAGGCGTGTCCGTAAGCAGGGATCTCGTGATTGCAGGATCCCTGCTGCACGACATTACCAAGACCAGGTCGCTGCAGACAAAGGAACGTCATGATGCTTCCGGGGGAGCCCTCTTAAGGGAGCTTGGCTACCCGGACATCGCAGAGATTGTGGAGCAGCATGTCATAATTCATGACCTGAATCTTGATGGGGAAATCGAAGAAAAGGAAATCGTCTACTATGCCGACAAGCGTGTAATGCACGACACGGTTGTGACGCTCGAGGAAAGAGTGCACGACCTGATACAGCGATACGGTGCAAAAGAAGAGACCCGCGAACTGATCCTGAAGAACAGGGAACAGGTGCTTGCGGTTGAGCGGAAGATCGCCGGCTTCATGAAAATTGACATCCACCGTGCCATGCAGGCATTAGTTTGACAAGCTGTTGCCTCTCCGCTTTATCATTAGCGCTCCATCACCGGCCCGCCAGCGTGCTCCGCCTGATGATCTCGTCCTTCATTGCCGGCGACAGGTCGTTGAAGTATGCGGAATATCCCGACACCCGCACCAGCAGGTTCGGATAGAGGGAGGGATTATTCCTCGCTTCGATAAGCACCGAGGGGTCCAGCACATTTATCTGGACCTGCATGCCCCCCCGCGAGAAATAGGTCCGTATTAGTGCCTGGAGGGCGCCGGTCCCCTCGGGACCGCGCAGGGTGTGCGGGTCGAACTTCAGGTTGAAATTCAGACCGTTCCCGACCCTGGTCGTGTCGAGGCAGTTAACCGAATTCAGTAGCGCCGTGGGCCCCCTGAGGTCCTTTCCATTTTCGGGCGATATGCCGGAGGCAAAACTCTCTCCTTTCCTCCGGCCATGGGGGAGGGCGCCCGTGATCCTTCCGAAATACTCGTGGGCCGTTACCGAGTACAGGCCCATTACGTAATTGCCGCCCCTGGTATTCTTCCCCATCGAGGTTAGCACCTTCTCAAAGGTCTCCGCCACATACCTGGTCCAGCGATCGGCTTCCTTGTCGTCGTTGCCGAATTTCACGATGCCGGCGAGATAGGCCCTGTCTTTTTCATCGGGAAGGTTCTTCTTCAAGATCGCAACGAGTTCATCGAGGGTGTAGCGCTTGTCCTGGAATACGGACTTTTCAATGGCCCGGAGGGCGTCCCCCGTGTCGGCCGGGGCTACGCACTGGACGCCGGAGAAATTGTACAGGGCGCCGCCGGCGGTGCTGCAACTTCCTTTCTCGAGGCACCCACGGATCAGCATGCTGGTCAGCGGTGTGGGATGATACAGCCGGTTGGCCGTTTCGACTGCGCGCAGGTCGCGGACGAGGCGTCCCAACACAGTGCGGAGTTGTGTCTCGAAGGCTGATAACAAATCATCCATGGAAGACAGGGACTTCGGTCCCGGGGTGGATGCTCCGGACCTGAATATCTTCCCGAATCGCTTCCCGCCGTTCAGGGCGATCTCAAGGACGCCGGGAACGTTGAATATGGCCGCGTCGGTGGACGAAAAGCTCCTGCCCTGTGAAACCGGCTCCACGCAGCCCACGCCGGTGTAGTCCCGCGCGTCGCCCGGATCGTAGCCGTGCTTCACCATGGACGCGACGATTGCCTCGTCACCGTAAAGAGCAGGGGAATTGCTTCCCGCCGCCAGCATTGACGCGATCGACGCAAGGTACTGCGCCGGCGAACCGCGGTGCACCCTGGCATGGTAATTGGGCTGCCGCATCCTGAGCTCATTCATTATTTCGAGGAAGATATACGAGAGTTCGTTGGTGGAATCGTTTCCTTCGCCGTCGGTCCCGCCCGCGGTCACCACCTGGCCGTTGAACATCCCCCCGTGGAAATTGGTGAGGTGGCGGGAAAAGACCGGGATGATCTCGGACATCTTTATGGAAAAGCAGGAAAGCATCTCCTTTGCCGATTCGCGGTCCAGTTTTCCCGATTGCAGGTCCCTGCTGTAATAGGGATACAGGTATTGGTCCATGCGGCCGGGGCACACCGAGTTGTCAAGGCTCTCGAGATTCAGTGCGATCTGCGCGAAAAAGAGCGACTGGAGAGCCTCGCGGAACGTCCGGGCCCCGAACCGGGGAACCCGGCGGCACACCTGGGCAATATCCATCAGCTCCCGCCGGCGCGCGTTGTCTTGCTCGGCCACGGCCATCTCCTCGGCGAGGGCCGCGTACCGCTCGCCGAAGCGCGCCAGGCCCTCGCAGATGATCTTTACGCCCTCGTAAAAATTCCATTCCCCCGACTCCGATTTCGTTCCTGCCTGGAGCCCGGATGCCTTGTGCCTGTATCCATCCGTGCCGATGGCGAGGAGCGTTTCATAGTCAGGGGCGAAGTGGGATATGCCCCCGGATTCATTGATCAGGTACCATCGGGCCTTGAGCTGGTCGAGGATGAACCTTGCCTTGGCGAATGGCGAGCGGAAGGCCCTGAAGCCCAGGAAGCGGAAGAGCCAGAAGGGGATGGTCCCGATGAGCTCTCGTCTTTCTTTCGGCGATATTCCGAGGGGGTTCGTTTCTCTGCTGGTAAAGGTGAAGAGGTCGAGGAGCACCGGGATGCCATGGAGCTCGGGGAAAATGGAGCCGCCGACACGCTTCGAGGTGTAATTGCCCACGATGAGCTCGCGGGGGTATATCCTGACGCTCTTCGCTGCAAGTACACCGGAAAGCGCCTCGGCAATGGCGACAGGCGCCGGTTTTTTCCTGTTGGCCCTTCGGCGGTAATACTCAGTCCAGAGAAGGGCGCGCTCCGTGCATATGCCGGGCAGGTAATCCGTCACGGCCTTTTTCAGCTCCGCTATTCTTTCGGTTACCCCTTTGTCGTTTTCGTTGTTTACTTTCTCAGCTGTACATGATTGCATCGACACCCTCCTTCTGAAAAAGAGATTTCAGCTCTTCCATTTTATCCCGCTCCTGCGCCTCGATGACCTGCGGCCTTTGACTGGTATTGATCCATGGGAGCTTGTCCCTGCCGAGGGGATTATAGGGCAGGCAGTGGATTGTGCGTATTCCTTTTGAGAGAATGAAGGATGCGCAGCGCCTGATGTTCCCGATATCGTCGTTCATGCCGGGTATGACCGGTATCCGCGGCTGGAGACAGCCGTAAAAGGCGGCGAGGGCGGAGAAGTTATCGAGGATGCGCGAATTGTCCCGGCCGGTGAGCTCCCTGTGCTTTTCACTGTCCATGTGTTTCAGGTCGTAATAGATGAAATCAGCGGACCGTGCCAACATATCCATGAGGGACGCGTCGAAAAAGCCGCAGGTTTCAACCGTGACGGTGATGCCCCGCTCGTGGAGAAGCTTGCAGGTCGTCTCAAGAAAAGACGGATACATGAGAGGCTCGCCGCCGGAGAAGGTGACTCCGCCGCCGGACTCTCGGAAGAAATCTATGTCCATGGCAAGCTCAGTGGCAAGATCATCGGGTCGCCATTCCTCGCCGATAAGGGTGAGGGCGCCGCCGTGGCACGCCTTCACGCAATCGCCGCAGGCGGTGCACCGGGAATAATCTACGCGCCGGTCACTGCCCCGGATGATGGCCCCGTATGGGCATGCCGCCAGGCACGCGCCGCACCCGATGCAGCGTTCGTGCCTGAAGGAGATTTCGGGCCTGGCTGAAAGGGTTTCCGGGTTCTGGCACCAGAGGCACCGGAGGGGACAGCCTTTGAAGAATACGGTTGTCCGGATGCCCGGTCCGTCATGGAGGGAAAACCGCTGGATATTGCTGATAATGGCCTTTTCAAGGCCTTCTGATGAAGGTTTTGTGCTCATAGTGCACGCAATTAAATAATACCGTATAGCTCGGTTTAATAATAAATTGATTAAATGTCAATAAGATCATGGGGGCTTTTCCCTGGCTTTAGCGGATCCAGATCCATTCTTTTAGGGATTGGTCTTCCGATAGCTACCCGGCGTAGTGCCGGTCCAGGCTTTGAAGGCATGATAGAAGTTCGCCACATTCTGATAGCCGAGTTCGGTTGCAATTTTTTCTATAGGCAGACTCGTTGAAGCAAGGAGATCGAGAGCCTTTTTTTTCCGGATCTCATTGGAAAGATTTTTGAACGATATGCCTTCGGCGGACAGGTGCCGCCTCAGCGTCCGGGTCGACATGTTCAGCCTGCGGGCCAGTTTATCGAAACAAAGGGATTCGGTCTGCGGAATCAACAATTCCTGTTGGATCTTGTCCAAAGTGGACTTTTTCTCATGAAGGCCCGCATAAGTCCGTTTGCACTCTTTTTCATAGATTTCCCTGGTCAGGGCATTGGCCAGGGGCAAACGGGAAGTCAAATATTTTTTGTCGAAGATTACCTGAAACTTGTCCGTATTGAATGTGATCGGGCAATTGAACATATCCTGATATGCGCTCGCGTATTCAGGCCGTGGATATGTCAGCGTTATCCCTTTCAGAATAAAAGAGGCGCCCAATGCAGTACAGCTTAAGATATAGTTTGACGCCAAATCGCGTTCGCACAGAAAGCGCCTCAGATCTCCAAACACGATTAACTCCTTGCAGCTTAAGATGGCGAGATCGTCTTTGACGATCAGTTCATATTGGCAATATGTCTGCGTGAGATCAATATACTTGAACATGATACGGAATGCATCAAGGGCTGTTTCACAAAACATGGCCGGTATGGCAACCCGGCTCATGGTGCTGGCATTGTGCAACCTGCCTATTTCCAATCCAAGCTTCGGGTCGGGGATCAACAGGATTGCTTTCCTGAAGATCTTCAGTTCTTCTTCAGGGGTGATGAACACCTCAGGATCAGCCAGGTCACTGGTGCTAAGCGTGCTGCCATACAGCAGAATCTCGGCAGGTATGTTGAACTTTCTTGCATAATCGACCAGTATTCTTACACTGTAGATGGAACGCTTAAGGTTCAGGCGATCCGTTGACTTGAGATGAATCCTGCCGAGATCTTCAGGCTGTTTCATAAGCAATCATCCTTGCGGTGTTCCCCGCCTGTACAATCTTATTTCCCTTCGTATTCAAGCGCTGCCTGCGTTGGCGTCATCGTCGGCTACCTCATTTAAAAACAGGGTCACTTTCTAATACCAACTTCTCCGCGGCAAAGCAACCTGTTGCGATATTATAGCATTATACAATTAATTTATTTCACGGGTAATGTGATTTGGGGTCATATGTATTGTGATTAGCGGCCACTGATCAAGAAGTTCAATCATAAGATAACGTCCCGTTATGATCACTTCAATCCGGAAGATCACCGTTAGGCCTGAATTTGGTTAGTTATCAAAAAATTTTACTCTCCCGGAATTTGAAAAATTCCATGCGGCATATTTATTTATGACCGCAATTAACAACTGAAATGGCCTCCCGGCAGCATTGTTTGAAGCAGACCTACCTGTTATCAACAGCACACAAAAGAAAATATGGCCACATGACTTTTGTGGACAAGGATGGATGGCTTATCTTTCTTGGCTGGAAAGGAGCGTTATCGTATGGCGACAAACAGTAAATGGAGTTACCTCAGTGATCCTCCCGTGCAGGGAAGCCCGTTTAACATTATTCTAGATGAGGACAAGTGTATCGGCTGCGGCATGTGCGTCAAACAATGCCCGGCCCAGACCATCGGAATGGTGGATCGCGAACCATCGATCAGGCAGGAACCGGCCTGCCAGCATCAATGTCCGGCCGGGATCGATGTTCGCCGTTACCTTCATCTTCTCACCCATGGCGGATCTTTTGAAGATGCGTGGAGAGTCATCACGGAAGCCAATCCTCTACCGGCCACAACCGGCAGGGTTTGTCCGCATCCGTGCGAATTAGGCTGCAACAGGAGCGCCGTCGATGAGTCCCTGGGCATCAACAGTGTGGAACGCTTTATCGGCGACTACGCCATAGAAAAGAAGCTCCGTTTTCAAAGAAATAATCCTTTGTCCGACAATAAAGTGGCCGTCATCGGTTCGGGGCCATCGGGGCTGTCCTGCTCCTATCACCTGTCACTTGCGGGATATGCCGTGACCGTATTTGAATCCCAGCCCCAGCCCGGCGGGATGCTGCGCTATGCCATCCCTTCGTATCGCCTGCCCAGGCCCGTTCTGGATGAAGAAATCCAAAGAATCGCCAACTTGGGCGTCGAAATTCACTGCGACACGGCGGTGGGCACTTCCGTAACGCTTGAAGATCTCAAAAAGAATTTTAAGGCGGTCTATGTGGCGATCGGCTGCCAGGATACAAGAAAGATCGGGATCGAGGGTGAAAACGAAGACCTTGTCCATTCCGGACTGGGTTTTCTGAAGAAGGTCGCGCAGGGGTGTAAAGATGCTCCGGGAAAGCAGGTCTTTGTCATTGGCGGCGGCAACACGGCCATCGACACAGCCCGCTCTTTGAGGCGGTTCGGGGCCAATGTCACCATCCTTTACCGGCGAACGCTTCAGGACATGCCGGCCCATGAAACGGAGATTGCCGAGGCGCGGGAAGAAGGCATTGCCATTCAAATGCTTTGTTCACCCGTCGGAATAAAAAGAAGCAAAAATTCCCTCAGCGTAACCTGCATTAAAATGAAACCGGGTGGCAAAGATGCCTCGGGAAGGGCGCGACCTGTTCCTATCGCCGGCAGTGAATTTACGGTGGAAGCAGACGCGGTGATATCGGCGATAGGCCAGGTTATCGCAGCGGAGGGATTTGAAGGTCTGGTCAACGGAAGGGGAATCATCGAGGCCGATGGAAACAGTGCTACCGGCATGAAGGGTTTTTTTGCCGGCGGGGATGCCGTATTGGGACCGGCAACGGTGACGGCGGCAATCGGCGCCGGACGCAGGGCGGCTGCCGCCATTGACGCCTATATCAAAGGAAGACAGTTCAAAGATAGCGGGAAACTCGAAATCTCATACAAAGGGATGCCCCTTAACAATTATGACAAAATTCCCCGCAACCGAGGTTCTCTGCTGCCTGTTGCCGAACGTCTCAGAAATATCGAGACGGAGGTTCATCTCCCGATTGAAGCCGATCAGGTCATGGCGGAAGCCAGGCGGTGCATCCGCTGCGGCAGTTCAAAATCATCATTTGTCGGCATGCCTTATTTCGGGAAAATCTGTTTGGCCTGCCGCAATTGCGAAGCGGTCTGTCCAAATCAGGCCCTTCGTTTTCCCCATTTCTATACCGTTGAAAAAGGCCGCTGGCATTATGAATTCGATTATCCCAAAAAGGCGGGAGGCGGGTATCCCAATCCCCTCCGGGCTGCCGAGGCTCCCGAATTCAACGCTATCGCTTCCCAACTGACAGAGACGGAAAGGGTCATCTATCAACGGAGATCAACACGGATCTATAAACCGGACCAGGTTCCCGATGACATGATCCACCGGATTCTGGAGGCGGGAAGATTTGCCCCCTCGGCGGGAAACTGCCAGGGATGGAAATTCACCGTTCTTCAGGACCGGGCCTTGATGGATGAGATCGGTGAAGGAACAAGGAAATTCCTGCACACCTTTTCGAAGCTCTACCAGGGCAAAAGCCTGCCACGCACTTTATTGAAAAACACATTGGCTATTCTGAAGCCCGATGGCATCGATCAGCGTCCCATGGTGGCCATTCAGGCTCTGATGACCCCTAAATTCGGGAAAGAACCGCTAAGCGTCTTTTTCAATGCGCCCACGGCCATCCTCATTCTAGGCCATAAACAATACATATCGGACATGGCCTTTGGAACCGGCGTGTGCGGACAGAATATTGTTCTTGCCGCGCATTCCCTGGGACTGGGCACCTGTTACGTGGGATTCGCCACTTCCGCGTTGAACATGGATCCGAGAATGAAGAAATACAGGGAACGGCTGGGCATCGTGTGGCCTTATGAAACCGTGGCGGAGATCATCACCATCGGTTATCCGGCGGTACAAACGGATCGCGTTGTGGAGAGGGAGTTTCCCAAGGTCGTCTGGGTGAAATGATTGAAATCATCATGGATGCATCCATGATTTTGAAAAACAGGAGAAAGGATAGACTAAGATGGAAAACGTTTACATTATCGGTGTCGGAATGATCCGGTTTGGAAAATATCCGGACAAGACGGTGCAAACCATGGCGCACGAAGCCATTGAACTGGCGCTGAAGGATGCGGGGCTGGCGACAGAGGACATTGAGGCGGTATTCTTTGCCAATACTTTCTGGGGAATGTTCGACAACCAGCATTCCATCCGCGGCGAGGTAGTCATGCGCAACATGGGCGTCGGGTCAATCCCCGTCACCAACGTGGAAAACGCCTGTGCGGGCGGATCGACAGCATTGCACATGGCCTGCACGGGAATTAAAGCGGGCATGTACGATGTGGCCCTGGCAGTGGGTTCGGAAAAAATTACAAATCCGAACAAGGCTCTGTCTCTGGGAGCTTATGCCACGTGCATGGATGTGGGCAATTTTGAAAAACACATCCATGACATCATGGAACTGAGCAAAACCTTCACGGT
>Ga0105104_10001026_pt1 | contig 21440 bp, 17 predicted proteins | sample PPLLaktember2015_3_FD_87034 | JGI IMG/M metagenome (GOLD analysis project Ga0105104, IMG submission 87034) | Freshwater sediment microbial communities from Prairie Pothole Lake near Jamestown, North Dakota, USA - PPLs Lake P7 Core (6) Depth... | ecosystem: Environmental > Aquatic > Freshwater >... | reverse complement strand
GCGCCTCTCGTCCCATAGTGGATGAGAGGTTTTTGTTTTCTGGAGCAAATACGATGGATCAGGTTTTCTTGTGGATCGCTGCAATTCTCTCCATAATTTATGGCTTGCTGACAGGCTTTGCCGGTCTTCGCATGCTCAAGATTGGCAAGGTCCAGGTTTGGGCGGCATGGAGTTTTGTCCTGTGCGGCATACTCCTGGTTGCCGCTGGTGTTTTAGTTCTACTGCATTCCAGCGTTGCGCTCTGGGTGCTGATCGTTGGGCTGCTTGGAGCCCATGCGCTTGCAATTAACAATGGGTTTAAGTTGTTCGGAAAATTAAACCCATCACATCATTTAGTACGTTTGATTATCTCCGTCATCCTCATTGGATTAACCTATCTTGGACTGAGATAATTTTGGAGGTATCTATGCTCGATAAATTGAACGAGATCGAAACATCTGCGCTGGAAAGCCTGGATGTGGTCCACGATCCGGCGGCGCTGGAAGCCTGGCGCGTCGCGAACGTTGGACGCAGCTCCCCGCTGATGCAGGTCTTTGCCGAGTTGGGGAAACTCTCGAAGGAGGAGCGACCCGCTGTTGGCGCCGCGGCGAACCGTGTCAAGGCGAAGCTGGAAGCCGCTTTAACGGAACGCGCCGAGGCGGTCAGAGCAGCGGCGTTGGCGAAATCCCTGGAAGATGAACAACTCGACATAACACTGCCCGGGCGCGGAGTCCATTTGGGACGCCTGCATCCCTCCACACAGCAGTTGCGCCGCGTGCTCGACATCCTCGCGGACATGGGATTCCAGGTCTACACCTCGCGCGAAGTGGAAACGGATGAGGTCAATTTTCAACTGCTTAACTTCCCGCCGCATCATCCGGCGCGCGATATGCAGGACACATTCTTCATCGAAGCAGGGGAGAGGGGCGACAACCCGATCGTGCTTCGCACCCAAACCTCGCCAGGACAGATCCGCGCGATGCGAGAATTCGCGGCAATGGACCCCGATAACCCGCCGCCGATCCGCATTGCGCTGCCCGGAATGTGCTTCCGTTACGAACAGATCACAGCGCGCTCCGAGATCCAGTTCAACCAGGTGGAAGGACTCGTGGTCGGCGAGAATATCACCTTCGCTGATCTGAAAGGAACGTTGAGTGATTTTGCCCGGCGCATGTTCGGACAAAATGTACGCACACGTTTTCGAGCATCCTACTTTCCATTCACAGAGCCGTCCGCAGAGATGGATGTGGAGTGTTTTGTCTGCGGCGGCAAAGGCTGCTCGGTCTGCAAGAATTCAGGCTGGCTGGAAATTCTCGGTTCCGGCATGGTCCATCCGGTTGTGCTGCAGAATGGCGGATATGATCCCACGCGTTATTCCGGCTATGCCTGGGGCATGGGACCCGAACGCCAGTTGATGCTGCGCTACAAGATCGACGACATTCGCTATTTCTGGGGCAATGACCTCAGATTCCTGGAGCAGTTCTAAAAGCATTTACCACAAAGGGCACCAAGGTTCACAAAGGTTTTAAACTCTTTCCTTCGTGTACCTTCGTGATCCTTTGTGGTGAAAAGATTGGAAGCAAACTATGAAGTTACCTATATCCTGGCTAAGAGATTACATTGACTTGAACGGCTTGTCCGTCGAGGAGATCGCCCGCAAGCTGACCCTGGCTGGGCTGGAAGTGGACGAGATCAAATATGCTGGTTTGCCCATGTCGAATGGCGCAGCCTCCGGTATGCATTCCAGCGAACGCCATGAATTCAAGACCAGCGGCATCTCCTGGGATCGCGACAAGATCGTCGTGGCGGAGATCCGTGAAGTGATGCCGCACCCCAACGCGGATCGTTTGACGCTGCTCGACCTGTACGATGGTCAGCAAAGCCAGGTTGTGTTGACCGGCGCGCCGAATATCTTTCATTTGAAAGGCACGGGCAAACTGTCCGGGCCGCTCAAGGTGGCGTATGCCAAAGAAGGCTCGACCATTTATGACGGTCACGCGGACGGGCTGGTGCTGACGACCCTCAAGCGGGCAAAGATCCGCGGGGTGGAGTCATATTCGATGGTTGCCTCGGAGAAGGAACTCGGCATTTCTGAGGAGCACGCCGGTATCATCATTCTGGATGACGATGCACCGGTCGGCATGCCGCTCGTGGATTACATGGGCGACGCCGTTCTCGACATCAGCATTGTGCCGAATATGGCGCGCAATGCGAATGTGATCGGCGTGGCGCGCGAGCTCTCCGCACTGACGGGCCGCGAGCTCAAAAAGCCGAATCTCAAATATAAGACGGAAGGTCAGCCGGTCGAGGAGTTAGTCTCCATCGAGATCAGCGAGCCGAAGCTTAATCCGCGCTTTGTGATCGGGTTGATCCGCGATGTGGAGATCAAGCCGAGCCCTTATCAGATCCAGCGCAGGTTGCGGCTGGCGGGGATCCGTCCGATCAATAACATTGTGGATGCCACCAATTATGCGATGGTCGATATCGGTGAGCCGCTGCATGCGTTCGATTATGACGCGCTCAAAGACCGCGCTGGCGGGAAAAATGTCAGGATCATCACGCGTACCGCAAAAGATGGCGAGAAGCTAACCACCCTCGATGGCGTGGACCGGAAACTCACATCCACGAACGTCCTGGTTTGCGATGAGAAGGGTCCGGTTTCGCTGGCAGGAGTGATGGGTGGCGTGGAGACGGAGGTGTACGATGCGTCCGAAGAAGTGCTCGACGCAATATCTCCGGATGTAAAGCCTGGCGAAATGAAAACGGGAAAAGCCAGTGCCCGCGGCGTGAGCACGACGAACATCCTGCTCGAGGGCGCAGCCTGGAACTTCATCAACATTCGCAAGACAGCCCAGCAGCATAACCTGCCGTCTGAAGCCTCCTTCCGGTTCTCGCGCGGCGTTCATCCGGCGGTTGCCGAGCAGGGCGTGAAGCGCGGGCTGCAACTGATGGCGCAATGGTCGGGCGGCAAGATCGTTCCGGGCCTGGTGGACGAATATCCGCTCAAGCCGAAGGATCCGACGGTCACCATTACACCAAAAGATGTGAAACGGCTGCTCGGCATCGACCTCACGGCGAAGAAAATCGCTGAGCTGCTGACCCGGCTTGAATTCAAATGCACGCTGGAAAAGAACGCTGTCAAAGCCGAGACGCCGCCTCACCGCCTTGACATCGGCGAAGGCATCGTCGGGCTGGCGGATGTTCTCGAGGAAGTTGCGCGCAGCTATGGCTACGACAACATCCCCGAAACGCGCATGGCGGATGCGCTCCCGCCTCAGATCGGCAACCCGGTTTATGAATGGGAGGAACGCGTCCGCGATCTCCTCGTCAATCTCGGGCTGCAGGAAGTTGTCAGCTATCGTTTGACGTCGCCCGAACGCGAGAGTCGTCTCGTTCAGTATGATGAGTACGTCAGGCTTGCCAATTCCATTACCCCGGAGCGGCGTGTGATGCGTCGCAGCCTGCTGGCAGGGGTGCTCGAGGCAGTGGAGAAAAACGCGCGCGCCGGGTCGATCGCGCTGTTCGAGCTGGGTCCCATCTTCGAGCCGAAGAAAAATGATCTGCCTGACGAACCAAGCAAACTTGCCATGGTGATGACCGGAGCACGCATCGCCACTGCCTGGGATGTGAAAGACGCTCCGGCCTTTGATTTCTATGACATGAAGGGCCGCATTGAACTCCTGCTGAGCGGCCTCCGCCATAAGGATGTTTCCTACACTCCGACTGATTCCGTTAACTATCTGCACCCGGGCAAAGCCGCGGAAGTAAAAGTGGATGGACAAACCGTGGGTGTCTTCGGCGAGCTGCATCCGCTCGTCAGGGAGAAATATGAAGTGGGTGAGGCGCCGGTCATTGTGGCCGAGTTCGACCTGGAGAAGCTGCGGGGGCTGAGTCCCAGCTATGGCATCCTGCCCGTCTCCGAGTTCCCGCCGGTCTATGAAGATATCGCCGTCATCGTTGACGAAGCGGTGCCGGCCGCGCGCCTCGAAGCACTGATCCGGCAGACGGGCGGCAAGACCGTGACCGACGTCCATCTGTTCGATGTGTATCGCGGAGAGCAGATCGGCGCGGGCAAAAAGTCACTGGCATATAGTCTCACCTACCAATCCGATAAAACGATGACCGATGCTGAAGCTGCTGCCATCCGCAATAAAATTGTAAAGCGTTTGGAGCACGAAGTAGGAGCCAAATTAAGAAGTTAGGAGTATGATTGGGATGTACTCGCAGACCACATGTTGACCCACTAACATTTCGTAGGAGACATAAGTTATGAACAACAAGAACACCAGCATGATTGCCACCATTGCCACAGCCGTACTATGCGGATGCCCAGGGCTGTTTGGTTTATGCTTTGGGGCAACGTTCGTTTTTGCAGGCTTTACTCCCGGCGCCGAGATCGATGTCTTTGGCAGCAGTGATCCCACAGCGGCAATCACTTCGGGACTTGCCACCTTGTGCCTCAGTGTTATTTTTATCGCCATCCCGGTTGTTGTGTGGTTTGTGACACGCCCGAAGAATGTCACGGGTTTACCCGAGTCCGATGTGCCCGGCATGAATGAGCCGATGCCTCCTGCTTCTTAATCACAAAAAAAACAGCGGTGACGCCCAGGCGTCACCGCTGTTCCATTACCATTCTCGCTATCTCACAACAATGGTGAGCCGCAGGGGGCAAAAGGTATCGTCACCAATACGCATGGTCCAGGTTGTGGAGTAGCTGCCCGCGTCCTTGGGTGCCCGCATATCCGCTCCCAGATTGATGGAACCACCGACTGCAACGTTTTCCTCCAGATCGTAGCCTGAGACTTTGTGGATCTTGGCGCCGGTGGAATAAAGATAATCCACACTGATACGCTCCCAGTTCCTTTTGCCAATGTTCTTGACCGTCCAAAAAGCATCGAAATCGTAACGGGGATTAAAGGTGCTTCCATTGGGAGGTGAAACCCTGGTTACCTCACAGGCATAGTTTTGATTACTGACTGCGCCTGCGCTGGTAAACGTGGGAAGAATGACGATCGTGGTAGGGGTGTAGAAGAGAAAGAGCATCGTGGACGTGGCGGTCGGCGTGTTCGTTGCCGTAGGACGGGTTGCTGTAACAAACGGCGTCAATGTTGCGGAGGGCAGCGCCGCAACCGTCTGTGTCGCCGCGGCGCGGGCAGTCTGTGCGATGAAAGTGTTGACCACTCCAGGGTTCACTGTCGGGGCGGATGGAGGGCTGAATGATGGGATAGTGCACGCCATGATCAGCGTCAGAGTTGTGACCCAGATCAACAACTTTGTTTTCTGTGTTGTTGCCATATCTTCCTCTTCCACGTCGGAACAAAGTTAGAATACGAAGCCCATTTTATTTCTCAACGACAATGTTCGTATATGGATAGCACAAGCCGCCATCCACCATCCATGCCATTGTGTAGTTGCCTTCCTTCTCCGGGGCCACAGCATCCATTTCCATAACATATTGTTCGCCGGGTTTCAATTGAGGAAGTTCAAATCTTGTGGTTGTGGTCAATTTCGTCCCGCTGGTAAATTTGACATCAAGCCCCGCCTCCATTGTTTTGGTGCCGGTATTGACGATCGTCCAGCGAATGTCAAATTCATCATTTGGACGGAAGATGGTCCCGTCGGCAGGTTTACGGGGCCACGGGTTGCAGGCGTACTGCGCTTGTGTCGTTGATCCGCCGCCGCCGCCACCGCCTCCGGAGGCAGTAGTCGCAGTAGGCAGCACCACTACCGTCGGAGTTTCAGTGGGAGGGACAGGCAGAGCTTCTGTTTGCGTGGCAAGCGTGGTGTTCGTCGCTGCGGGGACAAGGGATTGTGCAGCCTGCGTCTGGGCGTTCTGAGCGGCAACCGTCAAGGCGACGGCGGTATCGACCTGATTCGCAATGTCACTGGCGCTCGTTGTCGGTTGAGCAGGCGCACAGGCAGAGAGCAGGAAGAGCAATGCCATTGCAAAGGACAGGGATTTTTTTATTGATGGATGCATACATTTCTCCTTTTACTTGTTTTCTTTTTCCTCATTGTTGGACTCCAGGATCTCCTGGCTGGCAGAGCCGGGCTCCGAAGCTGGAATACTTCGGGCTTCACGGCTGGAGGCGCCTGCGCCAATTCCAAGGGGCTGCCATTTCTTCTCATCTTTCAGGCGATGCTGGATCCCGTGACGGTCATGCATTTCGTCGAAACCTTCCGGTTTGATGAACATCTGCTCGCCATCCAGCAAGCCGGAAATGCCAGATTGGCCCGGTTCCGGTCGTTTTTCGCCTTTGAACTTGGCGGCATCGCTTGGAAGGTAATCGGTAGGCTCCTCGTACGTGGTCACGTACCCTTCGTAATTGCGCAGGATCACCTTGTGATCAGACATGCTGAGCAGGTAGTTGGGTGCGACGGGGATCTTGCCGCCACCCCCCGGCGCGTCGACAATGTACTGCGGCACGGCGTAACCGGAGGTGTGTCCGCGCAAACCTTCCATGATCTCGATACCTTTCGCCACCGGCGTGCGGAAGTGGCCTGCGCCTTCCACCAGGTCACATTGATAAAGGTAGTACGGCCGCACACGAATGCGGACCAGGTCCTGCACAAGTTTGCGCTGGATGTGAACATTATCGTTCACGCCCGCCAGTAACACAGATTGATTCCCGAGTGGAATACCTGCTCTTGTAAGACGGTCGCAGGCTTGTTCCAGTTCCAATGAGATTTCGTTGGAGTGGTTGACGTGGATGTTCAGCCACAAGGGATGATATTTTGCCAGCGTCTCACACAATTCCGGGGTAATACGCATTGGCATAAAGACGGGCACCCGGGAGCCGATGCGGATGATCTCGATATGCGGGATCTCACGCAGCCGGGAGAGCAATTCTTCCAGGATTTTAGGCGCGAGCACCAGCGGGTCACCGCCGGAGAGCAGGACATCCCGTACCTGGGGCGTCCGTTTGAGATATTCGATCTGCATCTCGAAGTCCTGGCGGTTGAAGGTCTGCCCGGGGTCACCGACGATGCGCGAGCGCGTGCAGTACCGGCAATAGGACGCGCACTGGGTCGTGACCAGCATGAGCACCCGGTCGGGGTAACGGTGGACCAGCCCGGGTACGGGAGAGTGGCGGTCCTCCGCCAGGGAGTCCTCCATCATCGCAGTGAAGGACTGCATCTCCTCCGCGAGCGGGATGACCTGCTTGCGGATGGGGTCGTCCGGATCGTCCGGATCGATCAGGGAAATGAAGTAAGGTGTAATATCGACGCGGAACAAGCCGCTCGTATTGAGCGCCTTGCGTTCGGACTCGTTCAGTGGGAGCACTTTCTCGATCTCTTCCGTTGAATTCAAGCGATGGCTTAACTGCCAGCGCCAGTCGTTCCACTTCTCATCGGGAACGTCTGCGTAGATGGGGGCACGTTTGGAAACAAACGGGGTAGGCATGTGATTTTCCTCCGAATATGATTAAAAGTAAACAACACTAAGGGAACAAATGCCAAAACGCATTTGTGGAGGGTCATGATCGGGTCGAAAAAAGCCGGCAAACTGCAATTTCATCGATAGTATTGTAAGAGCAAACAAAAGTCAGGTCAATGACCATATTAGGGAAGGGGATCAGGGGACGTTTTGTGAACGTGGGCACAATTCCATTTGGGTCTGAGTACGATAGAATTAAGAGATTATGAGTATTCAAAGATCGTCGAAAGTCAGCGGCGGGTTCCAGGCGGCGACGGTGGCGCAAACCATGATGCAGGAGGAGTTCCCGGATGAGGGCAGCAAAAGGTTACGCGCCTGCGCTGACCGTGCAACCTGCTCTGGCAGCCCTCCCCCGCTGGAATCACGAAGGAAGGATATAGCTCCGATATAGCTAAGATATGGCTACGATATAGCTACCTTATAGACACCCTATAAGAGGATCGAAGGATCATTGAAGGAACTTTTATTGGCGAACTCTCTCCATCGCTGGCAGAGGGCTTTCATAAGAGTTCTATCTATAATACGGAACCATCTCCCCTTCAGCGGTGTATTCAATCATAATGAAAGACCTCTCCGGAGAGGCTGAGTGGACGAGTCCACCTTAATCCGCCACGCGGCAAAGGGCGACGCGGCGGCCTGGGAACCGTTGGTGCTTACGCACCAGGAGGCGGTTTTCCGGCTGTCGTACCTGCTCCTCGGCGATCCCGACGATGCGGAAGACATTGCCCAGGAAACCTTTCTGCGCGCCTGGAATCACCTTAGGCGTTTTGACCCCACGCGCCCCCTGCGTCCCTGGCTGTTGAGCATTGCCTCGAACCTGGCGAGCAACCGCCGTCGTTCTGCGGGGAGGTATGTCTCTGCGTTGATGCGCGCCTTTCGCAACGAGCCGGCCTCCTCTCCCGGCGTCGAAGAGAAAAGCGCACAAAAGCTGGAAGCTGCCGATCTCTGGAAAGCGGTTCAAAATTTAAGTATGCCTGACCAGCAGGTGATTTACCTGCGTTATTTCCTTGAGCTTTCGGTCGTCGAAACGGCGCAAGCTCTCAACATCGCGGAGGGGACGGTCAAATCACGGTTGAGCCGGGCGCTGGAACGATTGCGAGGGATCATTCAACAGGATTTTCCGGTTCTCGCCGAGAGGCGCGAAGGGCATGAGGCATGAACGAGTCGCAACGAGAACTCTTTGAAAAACAACTACTCTCCATCTCAAAAGGACTGGAGTATCCGCGCACGCCGGATGTTGCGGGATCTGTGATGGGGCGTTTGCGGGCTTCCACACGCCCTCGTTTCCTTGCGCGACCCCTGGCCTGGTCGCTGACCCTGATCCTGGTCCTCTGCTCGAGCCTGATGCTCATCCCCTCGGCGCGTGCGGCGATCATCGAGTTTATCCAGATCGGCGTCGTGCGGATCTTCCGCGCCGAACCGACTCCATTGGCTCCGCCGAATGAAGAGCTGCCTTTTTTGCCAGTCACTGCCACACCCGGGCCGACCTCACAACCACTTGTTCCCATGCTCGAGAATCTGGCTGGCGAAATGACGCTTGAGGAAGCACAGCAAGGCGCTGATTATCCGATCCTGCTGCCTTCCTACCCGTCCGACCTCGGCCCGCCTGACCGCATTTTTGTCCAGGATGCGGACGGTGCAATGACGATCCTTGTCTGGCTGGACCCACAACAGCCTGATGAGGTGCTGATGAGCCTGCATTTCGTCCCGGATGGAAGCTGGGCTGTGAAAAAGGTGAACCCCACACTCATCCAGGAGACAACGGTCAACGGTCAACCTGCCATCTGGGCAATTGGTCCATATCCTTTGCGGTTCTCCAATGGCAATCTTGATTTCGTACGATTGATCGACGGTCACGTGTTGATCTGGGCGGAGGGGGAGGTGACCTATCGCCTCGAGACAGACCTGAGCCTGGAGGAAGCGCTCAAAATAGCGGAATCGCTTGAAGCCGTCCCATAAACCTTAGGGAACCAAACCTCCGTAAGTGGTGTAATGAGTTCACATACTCCAAAGGAGGTACGAATGTTTTCCCGAATCCGAGTTGTGGCTGGGACTGCGTTAATGCTTACTCTCGTGACAACCGTCACAGCTTTCGCCAAGGGCGGCTTCGCCTTCATTGTCATTAGCGGCCCCAATCTACAGGAGGCAGTGCGTGTGACGGATAGCGCATTGACCGCTGACTTCTTCACCTTTGCAAACTTCTACGAAGACAGGACGGACGCGCCTGCCAGCCCCGGAGAAGGGTACGAGATCACCCGCTATTATGTGGATGGTAAGCGCGAGATCATTTTTGACCGCCTGCATTACTATCCCGAAGCCGGCTTTGTATTCTATGATGGCATCGAAAACGGCGAGTCCGAATATGACGGTGACTGGTACAGCGCGGACCCTGAAATAAGAACGGTATTCGCATCCGCTCTGTCAATACAGACCGGGTCTGTCCCACCGCTGGAAGAAAAACAGCCTCTCTCATCCGCTTCTCAGCCTGCTGCAGCAGATCTCCAGCCTATCCCCATCCTCGTTATTGTCGTTGCAACTGGGCTGGCTGCCCTGTTCGCATTTGCTTTCTGGCAGCGTAAATCTTCCGCCCACTAGTTGATTCTATATTTATTCGTTCAATGGAGGCCGACATGTTTTCACGATTTCGTATTGCGCTTGGATTTGCACTGTTGCTGTCCCTGGTGATTGCCATCCCTGCTTTCGCGGGAGGCTGGGCAGTCATCACACTGGATGAGCTGCCGGGGGATGTCGTGGCGGGCGAACCGCTGACCGTTGGATTCACCGTTCTGCAACATGGCCGCACGCCAATGAGTGATCTTGCCCCGTCCATCATTGCCAACTCTAAAGAAGAGAAGTTCGTGGTCCTTGCTGAACCCGAGGGCAAGCCCGGACATTACACAGCGGTTCTCACATTTCCGAAAGAGGGAGACTGGAGCTGGTCCATTCAGGCATTTACCATGGAGCAGCCTATGCCGGTGTTGCGTGTTGCTGCAGCTGCAAGTCAGCCGGTGGTGAAGACCGAACCAGTGCCTGCAGTTCTCTCCCCGCTGTTGATCGTCCGCGGGCTGGCTTTTGGGTTCATGTTTGCCGGTTTGATCCTGGCATATCGATTGAAAAGCCGCCTGGCGCTGGTTTTGACGGTGGCAGCCCTTTTGATCGGAGTCGCTTCTTTCGTAACGGGATCAGCGGTCGCGGAGGCGGAAGCGCAGAGCAAGCCGTCTTCCAACGCATTCCCTGATCCATCCCTCTCGCAAGTGGAGCTGGGCGAGCAATTGTTCGTCGCCAAGGGCTGCATCACCTGTCATGTCAACAACAAGGTGGCGAATGCCTCCCAATATTGGACCATCGATATGGGCGCCACGAATCTGACGAAATTTACTGGCAGCCCGGAGGTCTTACGTTTGAGGTTGAAAGACCCTGCGTCGGTGAAATCAGATACCAAGATGCCGAACCTGGGTCTGAAAGAGACCGAGATCGAAGCATTGATCGCGTTCATCAATTCGAAATAGGTTTGTCGCAGCATCCCAGCGGACAGTGGTGAAGATCACTGTCCGTTTTTATTTGCCGCTTGTGCCATCTACATCCTTCGTGTATAGTAAGTTAAGTTTCTGTGACGCCGTCGATAGTTCGCCGGACATGGATTGCCCTGTCCCGGCATTTGCTCGAGAAAAACAGGATCGATAGAGAGGATGATTTCATGAAGGTGGATTTGGATAAACTGGAAGTGACCCATAACAAAGCCGCAAACACGTTTGAAACCTGGATTAATGGGCATCTCTCCAAACTGGATTACTTCCAGGACGATAAAAATTTCGTGATCACTCACGTGGGGGTGCATCCCGAGTTTAGAGGTCAGGGTGTCGCGGGGAAGATTGTGGATGCCAGCCTGGAGTACGCGAAACAGAATTCACTGAGGGTTGTTCCGATGTGTTCGTATGCGGCCTCCTACATCCGCAGAAATCCCGAGCATATGAAGTTGACCGAACAGGAAAGAAGCGAATGACATTGCCAGACATTTTCTTTCGTCTGGCAAGCCGCGCCGACCTGCCGTCCATTGTGCGGATGCTCGCGGACGACGACCTGGGCAGCCAGCGTGAACGCTACGAAGACCCGCTGCCCGAAGCCTACTATTCGGCATTTGGGCAGATCGACAGTGACCCAAACCATGAATTGATCGTTGCCGAACGGAATGGGGAAGTGATCGGTACGCTGCACCTGATGTTCCTGCCCTCTGTCAGCTTTCAGGGCGGGCGGCGGGCGCAGATCGAATCGGTGCGGGTGGACAAGCGCTTTCAAAGCCAGGGGATCGGGAGTGAAATGATGAAGTGGTCGATGGAACGTGCCAGGCAGCGCGGCGCGCATGTCGTCCAACTGACGACCCACAAGACCCGTCTCGACGCGCAGCGCTTCTATGAGAGATTAGGTTTTAAAGGGTCCCACCTGGGAATGAAGTTTAGTTTGAAATAGTTCTTAGTTCTTTTTATTTCCAACTTCTTACTTTCGCCTTTTGCCATAAAACAAAATACGCCCAAAACTGAGCGTATCTTGTAAGTGGCGGGGAGGGCGGGATTCGAACCCGCGACTGGTTTAACCCAGCACTCACTTAGCAGGCGAGCCCATTCAGCCACTCTGGCACCTCCCCATATTCGGTTTGAGGTTTCAAGCTGGCAGGTGCGCAACTTGTGCTAAAAAACCTTCAAACGTTTGGACATTTTATCATGCAACCCTCAGCGGAGGGAGTGGGATTCGAACCCACGTTGGTGTGACCCAAACATGTTTTCAAGACATGCGCCTTCAGCCGCTCGGCCATCCCTCCATAAGCTCCTGACGATCTCTCGGGGGGCGGACGCGATTTTACCATAAGATGAAACCAGATGCCTCCTCCAGCCTATTTTTTATATTTTGCTAATACTCTCATGCTACACTTACAGCTTCAACTTAAGAGAGTGGATCATTGCATGGCTTGTCCATGACTTCGCCACAGAGACCACTGAGAACACGGAGTCTTCCTTTTTGTTTTCTCAGAGAGCTCCGTGGTGAGAAACCAATTTAGTGATTCGAGGAAGAGGCAGTATAATCTTTCCCCGAAAAGGTCAATAATGCTGAAAAACTTTGTCAAAATATTCGGGGGCGACCCCAACCGGAAGACGATCGAGCAATTCCGTGTGATTGCCGAGCAGATCAACTCACTTGAACCTCAATTTGAGTCCTTGAGTGATGAGGCGTTGCGCCTCAAAACAGACGAATTCCGGGCGCGGATCGCCGAATCCGTCGGGAATATGGATGGGCTCGAGGAAAAGGAGCAGTTCAAGGCGCAGCAGGCGGCGCTGGAGGAGATCCTGCCCGAAGCGTTCGCGGTGGTCCGTGAAGCCTCCAAACGAACGATCGGCTTGCGCCATTTCGATGTGCAGATGATCGGTGGGGTTGCCCTGCACCGCGGCTCCATCGCCGAGATGCGCACGGGCGAAGGCAAAACGCTGGTCGCTACCTTACCGGTGTATCTCAACGCGCTGCTCGGCAAGGGTATCCATCTTGTCACGGTCAATGATTACCTGGCGCGGCGGGATGCGCGCTGGATGGCGCCCATCTATCACATGCTGGGGTTGTCCGTCGGTGTTCTGCAGATGGCGGCTGTAACAGAGAACGGAAAGAAAGCGTTTCTGATCGACTTCGAACGCGAGTCTCCGCACGAAGACCAGCGGCATTTGCGCATGGTGGATCGGCGACTGGCTTATGAAGCTGACGTGACCTTTGGCACGAATGCCGAGTTCGGCTTTGATTATCTGCGCGACAACATGACCATGCGCTTGAGTGACCGCGTGCAACGCGGGCATCATTATGCGATCGTCGACGAGGTGGATAACGTCCTGGTCGATGAAGCGCGGACCCCGCTGATCATCTCGGGTCCTGCTTCGGGGGATCTGGAATGGTATGGCAGGATGGCGCAGGTCGTCAAACAGCTGCGACCGGAAGATTATGAAGTCAATGAAAAAGATCGCAACGTGTCGATCACCGAAGTGGGCCTGGCGCGCGTGGAACAGATGTTGGGCCAGCCTCTCATGGACCCCGACCGCCCCGAGGATGTGACGCCGGAACAGGCGCGTTTGCGAGGCCATCTGGAACAGGCGCTGCGCGCCCATTTTGTTTTCCATCGCAACAAGGATTATCTTGTGCAGGGCGGCAAGGTTGTGATCGTGGATGAGTTCACCGGCCGCCTCATGCCGGGCCGCCGCTGGAGCGACGGTCTGCACCAGGCTGTGGAAGCCAAGGAGGGCGCGAAGATCGAGCCCGAGAACGTGACCTACGCCACGATCACACTGCAGAATTACTTCCGCATGTACAAGAAGCTGGCAGGCATGACGGGAACCGCTCTCACCGAAGCTGAAGAATTTAGCAAGATCTACAACCTGGAAGTGGTGCCGATCCCGCCCAATCTGGAATATCAGGCGTTCGGCAACACTGCCTCCCTGGTCGAAATCAAAACGAAAGATGAAGAAGGCTACCAATACGCTTACTTTGCAAAGCGGGAAGACGATCAGCAGGCGCCGCTTTTCTATCGCCGCAAGGATTACCCGGATGTGATCTATAAGACCGTTGAGGCGAAGTTACGTTCCATTGCAAGGGAGATCGTGCGCGAGCACGTGCGCGGCCGTCCGATGCTGGTGGGCACCACCTCGGTTGAATCGTCGGAAATGCTGTCGAATCGACTCAAGGCGGAGCCTGTCCGTCGTTTGATCCAGGTCGCCCTCGTCCGGCATGTCTGGATGGAAGCGAACAAGCGCGAAGAAGATGGGCGTCTCATCGCTGAACTGCAGCCTTTCAACGAGCCTCTCGAAAAGGTGACACCGGATTCGCTGCGCAAGTTCATCCAGCCGTACGGTTTGACCAACATCAATCCCGAGGATCCATCCAACCTGCCTGTGGTTCTTGATATTCTCCGGCTCGAGGAGCGGGATGTAGACCGGCTTAAGAGAGTTTTGCAGGGCGGTGTGCCTCACAATGTGTTGAACGCCCGCAAGCATACGGAGGAATCTCAAATTATTGCCGGTGCAGGCGGATTCGGCGCGGTGACGATTGCCACGAACATGGCAGGCCGCGGTGTCGACATCAAGCTTGGCGGCGAGCTGGCGGAGGAAGTGATCGCGGCCGTCAATCGTGTGCTTGGGAAATCGGGCTCTGAGAATCCCTTCGACATGACCCAGGAAGAACGCCGCGAAGCGTTGAAGAATGTCGACCCGGCGAACTACGGCATTTACGATGCTGAAGTAAAACTCTTCCTGCAATATTTCGAAGACATGGAACGCGTCAAGGAACTGGGTGGTTTGCACGTGATCGGCTCCGAGCGGCATGAAGCCCGCCGCATCGACAACCAGTTGCGTGGTCGTGCTGCCCGTCAGGGTGACCCCGGTTCGTCACGTTTTTATCTATCGCTTCAGGATGACCTGATGCGCCTGCAGGGCGGCTCACAGGTCAGCACTCTCATGGAACGGTTGCGCGTGGACGACTCGCTGCCTCTCGAAGTACGGCTGGTGGGCAACATCATCGAACAGTCCCAGCACCGCATCGAGGGCGCGAACTTCGATGTGCGCAAACACCTGCTCGAATATGATGACGTGCTCAATCAGCAGCGCGCCCAGATCTACGGTCAGCGGGACCGCATCTTTGTAAAAGAGGATCTGAGCGACAACATAGACGAAATGCTGGAGCTGGAAGTAAGAGAGCGTGTCGAAACCGGGCTGGCTGATGAAGAGGGTCCGTGGAAGCTGATCGCCTGGCTCGAACAGGTGCAGCCGCCGTTCATGAGCGGGGATCGGCTCTTTCCCAGCTTTGGCTTATCTCTCCTGCTCAGAGAGTTGAATCAGTCTGGCGACCCTTCGACAGAGCAGGGACTTCGGCAGGCGATGCTGGATCTCATTACCCAGGCGATCGACACGGAGAATGCACATCACCTGCGCGCCATTCGGGACTTGATCGGCAAGACTGGAGAGGGTCTGGATACACAGATTTCGGCGCGAGAAGATACGCTCGATGCCTATTTTGAGGGCTTGCGCGAAATGGAAGATGCAGAGCGTCCACGTCCGCAAAAAATGCTGGAGGAGATGAGTGCCCTGCTCGGGGTGCAGCTGAAATTCAACGGCGAACAGTTACGCAGGTTGGGGGAAGATCCGGAAGATGTCAAAGAGGATGTTCGGAATCAGCTCGCGGGCCATTTTACCGTGCTGTATGCCTCGCGCGTCATCGCCGCGGTCCAGAATCGCTTTGGCGAACAATTGGGTGAGAAGTTCGAGATCTCCAATTGGGAGGACGCGGCGGATAAGATCAGCGAAGCCGCGGAAAATGCGCTGAAACGCCGCCGGGAACGACTGGTCGGCGATGCTGAGCGCGGCGGCCAGATCAAGCACGACATCGAGAATCTCATGCCGCGCGAAGTCAATGACACCTCCAGGCTGCAATTGATGCTTTCCCTCTCGCAGGGCGCGCGCACCGATTTTGACCAGAAGACGCATCGCCAGGTCAAACGCGTTTTTGCCCGCTTTAGTTATGCTTTCCTCATCGCGCAATTACTGGAAGGCCGTGATGTAGCGGAAGTGACCGAAGAGGTTTTGAGCCATCTGGATGAGGCCGAGGAATCCCTGCGTTATGCCTGGGGCGAACGCGAATATGCCCGTCTCTCCGCGAATGCGCAGCGACTGGCGGATTTCGGTATCGCGGCAAAGAAGGCTTTCGGCGAGGAACGGCTCAATGAACCCGTGGCAAGCCTCGGGGAGTCGGACCGGGAAGCGCTGGTCGAGTCGATTGGACGCTATGCCTTGAACGAAGTCCACCGGCAGCTGATGTTGAGCGCCACCACCGAACTCTGGGTCGATTACCTGACGCGCATCGAAGCATTAAGGGTTGCCATCGGCCTGGAGGCTTACGCACAGCGTGACCCGCTGGTACAATATAAATCGAGAGCCTCTGAAATGTTCACACAGCTGGTGGAAGATATTCGAGGTTTGGTGATCGGTCGGGTGTTCGCCTATCAGCCGAGGCCTGTCGAGATCACACCAGTTGAGGTTGCAGGCACCTCAACCACAACAACACAAACTGTACAGACAGAGAATGGTAAGAAAAAGAAACGACGGCGACACTAATAGTTGTTTAGTTTTGTGGTTCGCCTTATCAACTATCAAACTATTGAACTGCCAAACTATCGAACTACTGGACGTATGTCAATAGCAGAACGCGTCACGGCTTCTCTCAATACTTATCGAGCCCTCCCCAAGGTGGAGTTGCATCGTCATCTGGAAGGCTCGCTGCGACTGGATACCATGCTCGATATTGCCCGCCAGCATGGTATCTTCATTCCTGAAGATATTCTGCGATTGAGCAATCTGGTCCAGATCCAGGAAGAAGAAAAGTTCACTTTTCAGAATTTTCTTGCCAAATTCAACACCTTGCGTTTATTCTACCGCTCGCCGGATGCGATCGACCGCATTACCCGCGAAGCGGTGGAGGATGCGGCAAAAGACAATGTGAAATACATGGAACTGCGTTTTACGCCCGTTGCCTTGAGCCGGGCGGAACGCTTCCCCCTGCATGACGTCGTGGATTGGGTCATTAGCAGTGCAAAAGAGGCGGCAAAGAAGTACGGTGTGATCGTCCGTTTGATCGCCTCTGTCAACCGCCATGAAAGCATAGACCTGGCTGAGCAGGTGGCGTGGCTGGCGGTGGAACGCATGCAGGATGGCATGGTCGGACTCGATCTGGCTGGTAATGAAGCTGAATTCTCGTACCAGCCTTTTTATGGGATTTTCCGGGAAGCCAAACAAGCCGGGTTGCATCTGACCATCCATGCCGGAGAATGGGGACCCGCTCAGCACGTTTGGGATGCGATCGCAGAGATCGGCGCCGAGCGAATCGGCCACGGCGTGCGTGTGCTCGAAGACCAAAACGTTGCCGGTTTGGCGCGTGAGCGCGGCACGGCATTCGAAGTATGTGTGACCAGTAATTATCAATCAGGAGTTGTTCAATCCCTGGAGACCCACCCTCTGATGAAGATGCTGGAGGCAGGCTTGAACGTAACAATCAACACGGATGATCCCAGCATCTCGCGCATCACATTGAGTCATGAGTATTACACGGCTTGCGAAGACCTGCACATGCCACAAAGCACATTAAAACAGCGGATCGTTGCTGCTGCACAAGCCTGCTTCCTGTCAGATGACGAGAAGGAAAAGCTGGCACATCAAATCAACAAAGACCTGCAGTTATAATATCACCACACCAGAGCAAGGATATCAAAGGCGCTCCTTTGTGTTCTTTAGCGGTTTGTGGGTGAGAGACCTCACGAATGGCATGAGGAATAAATCACACTCCAAAGGAGACACAATGAAGGATTTTTTTAATGCACGCGACGTATTAAAAGTTGGGGATAAGGAATATGTCATTTATCGCCTCGACGCGCTGGAAAAAGCGGGTCTGACGGACCTCAAGCGGCTCCCGTTTTCCATCCGCGTCGTCCTGGAGGCGGCTCTCCGCCAATGTAATGACAATGAGATCACCCAAGTCGATGTAAAGAATATCGCCGCCTGGACGCCTACCGGGGTGCGCCCCGGCATTCCGTTTTTGCCCGCGCGAGTGATCATGCAGGATTTCACGGGTGTCCCGGCTGTGGTGGACCTGGCTGCAATGCGCTCGGCTGTTGCCCGCCTCGGCGGTGACCCGAAGACGATCAATCCGCTTGTGCCGGTCGACCTGGTCATCGATCATTCCATCCAGGTGGATTTCTTCGCGACCGCCGACGCCCTCACCCGCAATACGGAAGTCGAATTCCAGCGTAATCGCGAACGCTATGAGTTCCTCAAATGGGGCCAGAAGGCATTTCGCAATTTCCGCGTCGTCCCACCGATGACGGGGATCGTCCATCAGGTCAATCTTGAATATCTTGCCAATGTGGTCATGACGAAACAAGACGAAGGTGAAACCTTCGCTTTTCCCGATACACTCGTCGGCACCGACTCGCATACCACCATGATCAATGGTCTGGGGGTAGTGGGATGGGGCGTAGGCGGCATCGAAGCCGAAGCCGTGATGCTCGGTCAGCCCATGGATATGCTCCTGCCGGACGTCATTGGTTTCAAACTGTACGGCAAACTACGCGACGGCGTCACCGCGACTGACCTCGTCCTCACTGTAACTCAGATGCTGCGCAAGAGGGGCGTGGTGGATAAGTTCGTCGAGTTCTTCGGCGAGGGTCTCAACAGCATGTCGCTGACCGATCGCGCCACGATCGCGAACATGGCTCCGGAATACGGGGCGACCATCGGTTACTTCCCTGTGGATGCTGAGACACTTCGCTACATGCGCCTGACGGGCCGCTCGGAGGAAGTGATCGCCCGGACCGAAGCCTACATGCGTGCCCAGGGACTCTTCCACGAGCCGGGTATGCTCGAGCCGGAATACACCGATACACTCGAGCTGGACCTCGCGTCTGTGGTGCCATCCCTGGCGGGACCCAAACGCCCGCAGGACCGCGTCGCCCTCTCCGACCTGAAATCCACTTTTGAAAGCGCTCTGACTGCACCGGTAAATGAGCGCGGCTACGCACTCACGCCCGAGGCACTGACCCGGGAAGCAGTCTTCGGCACAAACGGTGGCACGCAAAAGATGAAGCACGGCGCGGTGGTAATCGCGGCGATCACCTCCTGCACCAACACATCCAATCCTTCGGTGCTGGTTGCGGCGGGATTGCTCGCAAAGAAAGCCATCGAAAAAGGACTCAACGTCAAGCCTTACGTCAAGACCTCGCTGGCGCCTGGCTCGCGCGTGGTCACGGAATATCTCAAAAAGGCCGGTCTGATCGACCCGCTTTCCCAGCTTGGCTTTAATGTGATTGCCTATGGCTGTACAACCTGTATCGGGAACTCCGGTCCGTTGCCGGGTGAGGTTGCCAAGGCGGTCACCGGCTCGGACCTGGTGGCGGCGGCGGTCATTTCGGGCAACCGCAACTTCGAAGGCCGCGTCCACCCGCTGGTGAAGGCAAATTATCTTGCTTCGCCTCCGCTGGTCGTCGCCTATGCCCTGGCTGGCACCGTTGACATCGACTTGAACAATGAGCCGCTTGGGATTGGCTCTGACGGTTCGCCCGTTTATCTCAAGGACTTATGGCCATCGCAGCAGGAGATCAACGAGGCGATTGCCGCGAGCGTCAGGGCGGAGATGTTCAAGGAAAAGTATGCCGACGTATTCAGCGGCTCCGAAATGTGGCAGGAGATCCAGATCAAGGAAGGCGACCTGTTCGAGTGGAGCGAAGACTCTACCTATATCCATCATCCGCCTTACTTCCAGACACTGACATTGGATGTGCCTCCGGCTCAGGAGATCAAAGGCGCGCGCCTCCTGGGCATGTTTGGCGATTCGATCACCACCGACCATATTTCTCCGGCCGGCAACATCGCAGCCGATTCTCCCGCCGGGAAATTCCTGCAGGAGCGCGGCGTGCAGCCGAAAGACTTCAACCAATACGGGACTCGGCGCGGCAACGACCTGGTGATGGCGCGCGGGACGTTTGCCAACATCCGCTTGAAGAACCTGATGGTCGCGCCCCGGGAAGGCAACTGGACAAAGCACCAGCCCTCCGGCGTGGAGATGTCCATCTTTGATGCGGCGATGAAGTACCAGGCTGACGGTGTCCCGACGATCGTCCTGGCGGGCAAGGAATACGGGACAGGCTCCAGCCGCGACTGGGCGGCGAAAGGTCCCATGCTGCAGGGCGTGAAAGCCGTCATTGCCGAATCGTTCGAACGCATTCACCGCTCCAACCTGGTAGGGATGGGCATCCTGCCGTTGAAATTCATCGAAGGCCAAAACGCCGGATCCCTTGGGCTCACCGGTGAAGAGGTCTTCGATATCGAAGGCTTGAGCGATACCATGGCTCCAAAATCGGTTGTCAAGGTCACCGCCAAAAAGGCGGACGGTTCCATGGTGGAATTCACCGCCACTGCGCTGCTGAATACCACCGTGGAAGTCAATTATTATCGTAATGGAGGCATCCTCCATACGGTGTTGCGGAATTTGGTGAAGTAAACCTCGTATGTAATCAAAAAGAGACTCGCCTCAAGCGAGTCTCTTTTCATTTCACTTCAGCATCTCAAATAAACCCGTTGGATACAGAATACACTTCCCTTCCCCAAACTCGTCCAGGTCTTTCCACACCGCACAGAAATCTTCCCCGTTCGCCTCTTTTCCCACGATCACAGCCTGCTCATAGGCCCCGCGCTCTTTCAACGCCCCATCGTAGATCAGCACGATTTCATGCCCCGGAGCGCCATTGAAGGTGAAAATGTTTTCCACCGTCCCGAGATACGTTAAGCTGCCTTCATCTACTTCAACATTAATTTCTTCCATCAACTCGCGGCAAATGGTTTCTTTGCTCTTCTCGCCAAACTCAATGCCTCCGCCCAGCGGACGGTAAAATTGCTCGTTCTTGACAGGATCGTAGCCTTCCATGACAAGGACACGGTTGTTATTCAGAAACACACAAATCGCGATCGGACGGATCTGATTCATATTCCCTCCAACGTAGGGGCGACCCATCGGGTCGCCCATTTTATAAAGAGATTAACTCAGCTTGCTTCTGCAGATTCGCCTGCATCGACCAGGGTCCCGTCCAGGTGACGGTGACGGGCAGGGTTTTGCCTTTCAAATCTTCCGCCGATTCAACGAAGACGAGTTTGTTGGTCGGCGTGCGGCCTCGCCAGCGGTTCTTCACTTTTTCCTCGAACAACACTTCCACGGTTTGACCGAGATACTTTTTGTTGATCCCGGCAACGATCCCTTCCTGTAATTCTTCCAACAGGCGGAAGCGGCGCATCTTCTCTTCGTCCGGGAGGTTGTCGTCCATGCGGCGGGTGGCAACGGTCCCTTCGCGGGAGGAGCAGCGCGCCAGATGCGCGACATCCAGCCTGAGGTCTGCCAGGACGCGGTAGGTCTCCATGAACTGTTCCTCGGTCTCGCCGGGGAAGCCCACGATGATGTCCGT
>Ga0105104_10001025_pt1 | contig 21456 bp, 19 predicted proteins | sample PPLLaktember2015_3_FD_87034 | JGI IMG/M metagenome (GOLD analysis project Ga0105104, IMG submission 87034) | Freshwater sediment microbial communities from Prairie Pothole Lake near Jamestown, North Dakota, USA - PPLs Lake P7 Core (6) Depth... | ecosystem: Environmental > Aquatic > Freshwater >... | reverse complement strand
GGAATTAATTTTTATGTCGGTCAGGGCTTTGCCTGCATAAATCGGGCGTGTCGCGATGAGAGCGCCGTTTTCCACTTTCAGCGCCGTACAATCCGAGGCAAATCCGGCATCCAGTTTCACAGCGACACGAGGAGCAGAATCCCGGCCCATCGCCGTGGCAGAACAAAGAACGATCTCTGCCTGTTCTTTCTTTGCCGCTTCCGCAATGATTTTGGCATATGCCGACGATGCATAATTTCCCAGGGTTGGCTGCTGGACGACCAGGACTTTCGTTGCACCGTAACCGCCAAGTTCGCCGGCGATGGATTGCACCTGATCACCGATCACCAGGGCAACGACGTCACCGCCCATTTGGTCGGCGATGGTCCGTGCGGTGCGGACAACTTCAAAGGCCGGTTTCTTAAATTTGTTTTCCCGTTGTTCTGCGACTGCGAGTATCTTCATATCATTATTTCAATTTGGAATTAGTCCCGGTGAAAAAAATAGTTTATGGCATCCATAATATTATCAGAGAGTGATTCGTTCTGCCCCAAGCGGATCGGAAATGAACTCCGGATCCCTGATTAAATGACTTTTGCTTCTTCGTGGAGCAGGCGGACCAGCTCGGGCACTGCACTGATATCGGTTCCGACAATTTTTCCGGCATTCTTTGAAGCCGGTTTGCGCATTGTCACGATTTCTACTTTCACCTGCGGCAGCACCGGTACTTTCTCGGCGATCGGTTTGCTCTTGGCCGACATGATACCTTTGAGCGACGGATACCGCGGTTCATTCAATCCTTTTTGAGCCGTGAACACTGCGGGAAGAGTGGTCTGGACCTTCTCTTTTCCGCCTTCAATTTCACGTTCGGCAGTCACCACGCCGTTGACGACTTCCAGCTTGACCACAACCGAAACGGAGGGCAGCCCCAGCATTTCCGCGACCATCGTTCCCACCGCGGCATCATCGGAATCGACAGACTGCTTGCCGAAGAAAATCGCATCGGCAGAAATCTCTTTCAGCTCATCGGCGAGCGCACGGGCAACGGCAAAAGAATCCAGCACCGATTCGTTTTTCAACAGGATTGCTTTATCCACGCCCATCGCCAGCGCTTTGCGCAGGGATTCTTTATGGGCATCCCCGCCGAGCGAGATCGCGATCACTTCACCGGTGTTCTTCTCTTTGAGGCGCAGACATTCTTCAATGGCATACTCGTCGTATGGATTGAGAATGTAGGTGACCCCGGTTTTGTCAAGGGTTTTTCCATCCGGTGCGACAGTGATTTTTGCAGCGGTGTCCGGTACGTGATTGATGCAAACGGCAAGCTTCATGGTGTTTTTTCGTTTTCTTAATCAGTTGTTTTCATAAATTCCGTGATCGTTCTGTTTTTTGAAAACATTTTTTCTCTTACCAAAATAGGAAAGTTTTGATAAACGAACAAGTCTCCTCATGGCGGACTTTTCGATATCTATAACCATTGTTTAAGGAGAGATGGTTCCACATTCCAAGGCTGTGTGATCTTCTCGAAAAAAGAAGAATAGATAATATTTAAGCACTTTCCCATTGCAAGCACAGATTACCTTTTCTAATACTCAGCCTCCAGTAACTCCGAGAATGTTTTGTGTCTGATATACCTTTTAGTTACCTTTCTATGGACTGCCATCAGTAATAAATGCCGCACTTGAGTCGTCTATTCTAAGAAATGTTGTATAGCAATATTTCAGAGAAGATCCATGGAAGCATTTCTAATCATTCTGTTTATTCTGATTTTATTAATACTAATCATCATTATTTATAATTACTCGTCAGGCGAAGGGCAGCAGAATCAACGCACATATATTTCGTGCCCTCCTCAAAAAATTGAAATCCCAATAAAAGTAACAGTGTCTTATGGAACTGGTTACACCAATGATAATCAAATTATTAAAGGGTCAAGAGCAAATCCGGACAGTCTATGGGTTTCATTTGGGCAGAGTATTACCGTAAATAATTATGAAATTTGTGATGGATTGATATATGTAGGTAAAAATTTGGTAGGCGAATATGGTTACATCGATCCATCATTAATAAATCCAGAATTACCGATAGACAGTTCAAATCCAGACCATAAAGGAACATCATTATCCTATTGGCCATCCTACAGTGAAATTTCTCCCCAAGCTCGTGCAGCATATTTGGAATGGCTTACACGAGGAAGAAGAACGCCAGACACTAATATTGGATACGTATTTTTGTTCTTCTATGGCCTAGAACGCAGGATTCTCCGTGATGCAAGGACGTCGGATAAAGCTAAACTAGAAGTCCAAGAGATAGTAACTGAAATTGAAGAATTATTAAAAGTATATAATAGCAATAATTCTTTCTGTAATTATGCTAACAGTTTTCTTGAATATCTGAAGGCTGCATTCCTTCCTGATACGCTCGAGCTCGATCCTTCGCGACTTAACCGCAGTTGGCAATATCCATTGGGTCTAAAAATTGTGCTAGGTAGCTTTGCAGAAATTTTAAAACCCATACCATCTGAATGGGCTCTTGCTTGGGTTGAAAATGATCCACAAAGATGGCTTCGCACTCCAGCGCATCGATGCAGAGATGAATTCTCCCAACTATTTGCCTTACGTTATCGTGATAAATATGGAGATGGACTCGTAGTAAAACCAAATGCAACAAAAATTAAGGTTGAGTATAGGCCTGCTAGTAATGGTTTTAATAATACATTCTTGAAAGAAATTGATAAGCCAGATATAACGGTTCTTGACGGTCCACTTCGTAAAATTCATGAAATTGCAGAGAGCTGTATTAATGATCTGGATCCGTATAGTCGATTTATAGGGAGGCGATCTGGAGATGCAAAAACACTCGCTGCAATGGCTCTTCTGCCAGACGAGCTTCTTTTAGCTATACAAGATAAAATAGTTAATGACTTGAAACAGTATTTGTATAACTCTACAAGTACATCGTCAGATTCGACTGTGATTAAAGCAAAAGACTTACTTCGGTTTTTCAATTTAGAGAACAAGGGAAAAATAGCGAAGGCTGATGTGGTTTCGATTACTCAGTTGCTTGGAAGATTTGGATATGCGGTTATTCCTGATATTAGATTCCAAGAAGGACAAATAGACCCTCAGGAATCTGTGGTCGTGTTTAAATCTAAGTCATCAACACAGGCTGTTTCAACAAAGGCCTATAGTACTTCAACAATGATCATGAAGCTTGCGGTTGCAGTAAGTGCATCAGACAATGATATTAGTACGAATGAGAAATCGATTCTTGAATCACAACTCAATCGAATGCTGGATCTTACCGATTACGAAAAGGAACGATTGCGAGCATATCTTCGGTGGTTGTACGAATCCCCATCAGAATTTACGGGCCTGAAACGAAAGCTCAGCGAATTAGGTGTCTCTCAAAGAGAATCTGTTGCAAGTTTTGTTGTTCAGGTTGCTAATGCGGATGGTGTCATTCAAACCGATGAAATAAAAATGTTGAAAAAAATATATGGTATACTTTCTCTCGATCCAGAAAATATTTATTCTGATATCCATAAATTCCAAACCTCTCAAAAAGAAGAATTAATAACCATCCAACCAGGGATTCAGAAAAAGACTGGATATGCAATACCGAAGCGTAAATCTAATGAGAATACAGTAGAACTTGATGAGGGTTTAATCCAAAGGACTCTGCGAGACACAGAAAAAGTACAAGTAATATTGGCTGAAGTATTCGGTAATGAAGATATACAAACAACGACGACTGAATCCAAATTTATTGGAGTAATTGGCCTTGATTCTTCTCATTCAATGTTACTGAATCTATTGCTCGAGAAAGATAATTGGGCTCATGAGGAATTTTATTCTATTTGTGAAAAATGTGACGTGCTTCCCGAAGGTGCAATTGAGACGATCAATAGCCGATCTTATGAGGTATTAAATGATGCACTCATTGAAGAAGGAGAAGATTATAAAATTAATATTAATCTGGCAAAGGAGATATAACGTTGACAGTTCTCAATAACATTCGACCAAAAGAACGAGATGCGATACTTCAATCCCTCCGAGCGGGTGTTGTTCCACGAATTGGGCTTCAACATATTCAAGTCGGTCGTGCTCTAGAAGTTCAATCAATGCTTACCGATATAGAGAGGCTTAAGGATGGAGGATCGTCGATACGCTTTATCATTGGAGAGTATGGTTCGGGAAAGACATTCTTTCTTCATTTAATCCGCTCAATCGCTCTCGAAAAAGGTATGTTGACTCTACATGCAGATTTAACACCCGATCGACGTATTCACGCTACAGGTGGCCAAGCAAGAAGTCTTTATGCGGAACTTATGAGAAATCTCGCATCAAGAACAAAACCGGATGGCGGTGCTTTAACTAGTGTAGTTGAAAGGTTTGTTACTAGTGCATTATCTGAGGCCAAGGAAAGCAATAAGAAAGTAGAAACCATCATTCAACAAAAATTGGAAATATTGAATGATATGGTTGGCGGATATGACTTTGCAGAGGTGATCGCTGCATATTGGAAAGGTCACGATACAGGCAATGAACAATTGAAGTCGGACGCTGTACGTTGGTTACGTGGTGAGTTTACTACAAAAACAGATGCAAGGGCAGCATTGGGAGTTCGCACTATTGTTGATGATTTAAATGTCTATGATCACTTAAAACTCTTCGCACTTTTTGCTAGGCTTTCTGGATATGGGGGGATTCTTATTGGACTAGATGAGCTTGTCAATTTATATAAACTTGCAAACTCACAAGCACGAAATGCAAATTATGAACAAATACTAAGGATCCTTAACGACTGCTTACAAGGTGGAGTAACCGGATTGGGATTTCTTATGTGTGGAACACCTGATCTTTTGATGGATACAAGACGTGGGTTATATAGTTACCCTGCATTGCAATCTAGACTTACTGAGAATGTGTTCGCAAAAAACGCTGGGGTTAGTGATTATAGTGGTACTGTGCTTAGACTGTCAAATTTATCGGCAGAAGATTTGTATGTGTTGCTGAGTAAATTAAGACATGTTTTTGCTCAAGGAGATCCAAATAAATATCTACTTCCCGATGCAGCTTTAAAAGCGTTTATGCTTCATTGTTCAAAACGCATAGGTGAAGCGTATTTTCGAACTCCTAGAACAACAATTAAATCATTCGTAGATCTATTATCGATCCTCGAACAAAGTCCTGAACTCGAATGGCAAAGTCTGTTAGGTCAAATAACGATTGAAGCAGATGTAAATCAAGAATCCATTCTGTCTCCTATTGAGGATAATAAAGCAATCGAAACTGGAGAGATGATAGGAAAAAAAATGTCTCAGGATGGCGATGAACTCACATCTTTCAAGTTGTGATAGTTCTGCAAATCAAGAGGAATCACAATCCTTTTCATTGCTTGATGAACGTATCCGTCGGTGGATATGGGAACAACAATGGACGGAACTAAGAGACGTACAAGAAAAAGCTATCCAGCCCATTCTATCTGGTGATACAGATGTTATAATGTCCTCACCAACAGCAAGTGGAAAAACCGAAGCTGCTTTCCTGCCAATTCTTACACGTATTCTTCAATCTCCAGCAGTTGATAGTATTGATAGTGTATATATAAGTCCTCTAAAGGCCTTAATCAACGATCAATTTGACCGCCTCGACTTGCTTTGTGAACATCTCAATGTATCAGTATCACGTTGGCATGGTGATGTAAGCCAGAGCAAGAAAAAGCTTGTATTAGAAGATCCTAAGGGAATACTTTTAATAACTCCAGAATCTTTGGAATCTCTCTTTGTAAATCATGGGACAGCAATTCCACGTTTATTTTCTGGTATTAAATTCATAGTAATTGATGAATTGCACTCATTCATCGGATCCGAAAGAGGTCGTCAACTTCAATCTCTTCTTCGTAGACTTGATTTATCAATTAATAAAACTGTTCCAAGAATTGCACTTAGTGCGACACTAGGTGATATGCCTTCGGTTAGTCTTTATCTTCGGCCCGATAAAAAACTGCCTTGTGCGATTATTCAAAGCAATTTGAATCAGCAGGAAATTAAAATACAAGTTAGAGGGTACCATTCGAAACAGATCTTGAGTGTAAAAAGCCAATCAAATGAAAGCGAAAATAGTGATTATTCGGAGGAGGGGGGAGGAGATCGCTTTGAAATAGCTGGTGATCTTTACAGAACCTTGCGCGGTGATTCCAATCTAATATTTGCAAATCGAAGAACAGAAGTGGAAATATATGCTGATATTCTTAGAAGGATGTGTGAAGAAAATTGTGTCCCTAATGAATTTTGGCCACACCATGGAAGTCTATCGAAAGATTTGAGAGAAGATGTTGAAGCGACAATCAAGGATAAATCACGCCCAGCGACAGTAGTTTGTACAACTACACTTGAAATGGGTATTGATATTGGTGCTGTTTGTAGTATAGCACAAGTAGGTTCTCCACCAAGCGTAGCAAGTTTACGACAACGACTTGGTCGTTCAGGAAGGCGTGGTCAACCAGCGGTTATTAGAATATATATTCAAGAAAATGAAATTAATACAGATACACCGCCTCAAGATAGATTACGAAGTGATTTGTTCCAGACAACTGCGATGATAGAATTGTTAACAAGAGGATGGTATGAACCTCCGAGCGATACAAAACTACATTTGTCAACACTCGTTCAACAAATATTATCACTTATCGCCCAATACGGTGGGATACTAGCTTTAACTGCGTGGGAGATTCTTTGTAATTCAGGGCCCTTTAAAGCCGTGGACAAATCGACCTTTGCAAGATTATTAAGAAGTCTCGCATCATTCGATATACTTATGCAGGATTCGGAAGGGCTCCTACTGCCGGGTAAAAAAGGTGAGAGAATAGTAAATCATTATTCATTCTATACAGCATTCATCACTCCAGAGGAATACAAACTTGTAACGCAAGAAGGAAGGTCGATTGGTTCGTTACCGATAAATTATCCTTTGGTTCCCGGTGTCTTTATTATATTTGCTGGAAAACGATGGGAAGTAGTCGATGTTGAAATAGGCCATAAAATTGTAATTTTAAAACCAAGTAAAGGTGGTCGCCCCCCAAAGTTTGGTGGAGCAATTAAATCAATTCATGACAAGATACGACAGGAAATGTTCTCAATATACTCATCAACTATTATTCCCCCCTATCTTAATCCCTGTGCTCGAGATTTATTTCTAGAGGGTCGTGCGTATTTTAAACAAATGGAGCTAAACAAGAGACGTATAATCGAATATAGTGGTGGAGCACTTGTTTTTCCTTGGCGAGGAGATCAAGTAATGAATACTCTCGCCGTTGGCATGATTGCAGATGGTTATAAAGTAAGTATGGAAGGTGTTGCGTTAAACGTATTAAATGTAAATAGAGACGATGTTGTTGATTATTTTTTAAACCTTTCTTCAAAAAAGACAAGATCATCGTTAGAACTTGCATCTACTATTCCTAATAAAGTTGAAGAAAAATATGATCAATTCTTAACTGAAGATCTTTTAGATATCAATTATGTATCATCTCATCTGTCAGTGATAGATACAGCAGAAATAATTAAAGAAATTGTCTCACTCCACTTGCGATGACTTGAAAAAGAAAGTCTTTGCAATTTCCCAACGAACAAGTCTCCTCATGGCGGACTTTTCGATATCTATAACCATTGTTTGAGGAGAGATGGTTCCACGTTCCCGCCGCTGATGATGGCACAGATATTCTTGCCGGATCCGTTGATCCCATGGCGGAATGCCGCCGCCGGAGCAACAGCGCCGGTGGGTTCGACGATAATTTTCATGCGCTGCATCAACAAGCGCATCATGTCAATGACCTGTGCATCGGTGACGGTGACCATGTCGTCGACGTACTTCATGATGATCTCAAAGTTACGCCGGCCCACGGACTGCGTCCGCATCCCGTCGGCAATCGTCGCAGGCGGTGCAATGCGGACAATTTCTTTTTTCCGGAACGACTGCTGACCATCGTTCGCTGGTTCGGTCTCCACGCCGATGATCCTGATCCCGGGGAAATAATGCCGGGCGGCAACGGCGCATCCGCTGATGAGGCCGCCGCCTCCGACAGGCACAAAGAGATAGTCCAGCGAATCAAGTTCTTCCGCGACCTCCACCATCACGGTGCCCTGGCCCGCAATAATTTTATCATCGTCGAAGGGAGGCACCATGGCGTATCCGAATTCCTTCTGCAGTGCGGCTGCGACGCGCTCCCGGTCGTCGGAAGAATCCTCGCAGAACACCACTTCCGCGCCGTAGGATTGAGTGGCCTCGACTTTGATGTGCGGTGAATTTTTCGGCATGACCACGACCGCTTTGACGTAGAGCAGCCTGGCTGCGAGAGCGACACCCTGGGCATGGTTTCCGGAGGAATGTGCAACAATGCCCCGGCGTTTCTCTTCCGGGGAAAGCGAGAGAATCTTATTATAGGCGCCGCGGATCTTGAACGCGCCGATCCGCTGGAAGTTTTCCGCCTTGAAAAAGACCTGGCTGCCGCATTGTTCGTTCATCCAGCGGGAGGTCAACAGGGGAGTATGATGCACCACCGGTTTGATGTTGCGGTATGCCAGCGTAATATCTTCAATTGAAATCATTTAAATTTCACCAATTTATGCAATTCTAAAGTAGAGAAAAGGATTTTCTTTGACAAGTAAAAAAATACTTGACACTCTGGAAAAAATTCTCTAATCTTTTATCAGAGTAAAGCATGAAAAAACCAAGCACCAAAGAAGTCGACGATCTCTACAACGCGATCCTCACGCTGAATTCGCTGGATGAATGCCGGCGTTTTTTCCGCGACCTGCTGACGGAATACGAAATCAAAGAATTCGTTGAACGGTGGAAAGCAGCGCAAATGCTCGCCGACGGCATCCCCTACACGCAAATCGAAGCGGAAACCGGTTTGAGCACCCGCACCATTGCCCGCGTCGGACGGTGGCTGAAGAAGGGGAAGGGCGGATATTCCATGATGCTGAAACGGACGACAAAATAACGATCATTTTTTTTTGGATGGAACACTTTATCAGGATAAAGTATGCTCGCAACGAATGGAAGAATGAAAATCGCAATTCAGCGCAACGGTCGCCTCACCGAGGATTCCGTCGCCCTGCTCCGCGCATGCGGATTAAGTTTTGAATTTCAAAAACAAAGCCTCTACTCCCCGTGCAGCAACTTCGACCTGGATGTGCTGGCGATACGGGATGATGATATTCCCGAGTATGTGCAGGATGGAGTCGCCGATCTCGGTATTATCGGAGAAAACGTCCTCCTGGAACGGAGTGCACGCGTCCACCAACTTGTACCGCTGGGGTTCGGCGGATGCAAGCTCATGATCAGCGTTCCGCAAAGGTCCGCCGTCCGTAAAATTTCCGACCTCAACGGTCTGCGCATCGGCACGACATATCCGACGATCCTCAAATCATTTTTAAAAGATCATAAAGTCCGGTCGGAGATCGTCGAATTAAGCGGCTCGGTCGAACTGGCTCCCAGCTTGAATGTCGCCGATGTGATCTGTGATATTGTCTCAACCGGTACCACCGCAAAAATGTACGGGTTGCGGACCTTCTGCACCGTTCTGGAATCACAGGCGGTGCTCGTCGCGAATCTCGCGTCCATGCGCGATAAGAAAAAACGCGCCATCATTGACCGGCTCATGATCCGTGTTCAGGGCTCACAGGAAGCAGGCGGAAAACGCTACCTCATGATGAATGCCCCCGCGAATTCCGTTGCACGGCTGAAGCGTGTTATCCCGAGTCTGAAAAGTCCGACGGTCGTACCGCTTGCAGAAACCGGCATGGTGGCGATTCACTCGGTGGTCGCGGAAGATGTGTTCTGGGATGTCATGGAAAAACTCAAAAAAGCAGGCGCGAGCGATATTATTGTCGTACCGATAGAAACCATTATTCGATGAAGTCCTATTCCGAAAATACACTGACCAGGGAAGAACGGCTTTCGCTGCTTCGCCGTCCCAGTACCCGGCGAACCGATTCCGCAAATGTCCAGGAAGTATGCCTCGCGGTCAAACAACGCGGAGATGAGGCGGTACGTGAATATACCCGCAAATTCGATAACGCAGAACCGTCATCCCTTCGCGTCACGGCAAAGGATTGGGAAGCGGCACAGCGGCAGCTCACGCAGGAATTTAAAGATGCACTCACCGTCGCAATAAAAAATATCCGGACGTTCCATAAATCCCAGCTGCAAAAATCACGACGCATCACGACGACCGACGGTATTGTCTGCTGGAGAGAAACCCGCCCGATTGAACGGGTCGGGTTGTACGTCCCCGCGGGTTCGGCACCGCTTCCCTCAACAGTCCTCATGCTGGGGATCCCTGCGATGCTTGCCGGCTGTTCGCGTATCGTGCTTTGTTCACCGCCGAAGGCTGACGGATCCGTCGATCCGCTTGTGCTCGCCGCTGCGGTACGGATTGGAATAAACGAAGTGTACAACGTCGGAGGCGCGCAGGCCATTGCTGCAATGGCTTATGGAACCGAGTCTCTTCCGAAGGTCGACAAAATATTCGGCCCCGGCAACCGCTTCGTGACTGCGGCAAAACAATTTGTTTCGAACGATCCTGACGGCGCGGCAATGGATTTGCCTGCCGGACCTTCCGAAGTCTTGATTCTTGCTGATGAAACTGCGGACCCGGAAGTGGTTGCGTACGATTTGCTATCTCAGGCAGAACACGATGCCGACTCCCAGGCGGTGCTGGTGACAACGAGTGAAAAAGTGGCAAAGGAAGTCCTCCGTGTTTTACCTCAAAAGGCATTGGAATTTCCGCGGAATAAAATTGTCGAGTCTTCTTTGGAACAGAGTTTTATCCTGGTGGCCGGATCGATCGAGTCCGCCGTGAGATTCTCAAACGACTACGCGCCGGAGCACCTTATTCTGAATATGAAAAATGCAGCCGCTGTCGTACCGTCGATTCTCAATGCCGGATCGGTATTTGTGGGTTCGTTTGCCCCTGTCACGGCCGGAGATTATGCATCCGGAACAAACCACACGCTGCCGACCAGCGGCAGTGCGCGATGGGCCAGCGGTGTCTCGCTTGACAGTTTTGTAAAAAATGTTACGTTTCAATCTATAACAAAATCCGGCCTGAAACGCCTGGCGCCCACGTTGACCACATTTGCAACTGTTGAGGGTCTGCTCGCACATGCACGTGCCGTTACTTCGCGGCTGTTAAAATAAAGTGTTATTCCTATGAATATTGAATCACTGGTTCGAACAAATATCCGGGCGTTGAAACCGTACCACAGTGCACGGCAGGATTTTTTATCCGGTATCCTTCTGGATGCCAACGAGAATTCTTTTGGAAGCACCATGTCTGAAACGGGATTATCCCTGAACCGGTATCCTGATCCGTCTCAACACGAACTTCGAGTTGCTCTCGCCGGCATGAACGGCGTCGCGGTGGAGCATGTGTTTGTCGGCGTGGGTTCGGATGAAGTGATCGATCTTCTGGTGCGGATATTTTGCGAACCGAGGAAAGATTCGATCGTGCTCCTGGAACCGACCTATGGAATGTACCGGGTTGCCGCATCCATTCAGGATGTCGAAGTCCGGTCTTGTCTGCTCACCGATAAATTCCAAATCGACATGGATGCGGTGAAGAACACCCTAAGTAAGTCGACGAAACTGATCTTCTGCTGTTCTCCCAATAATCCGACCGCCAATTTATTGAAGCCGGACGACATCCTGGCCATGTGCGATCTGGGACCACTCGTGATTGTTGATGAAGCGTATATCGATTTTGCGCCATCGTCTTCGATGGCGAAACAGGTGCTGACGCATCCCCAACTGGTCGTGATGCGCACACTTTCAAAAGCCTGGGGACTGGCGGGAATTCGGCTCGGGTACTGCATCGCTGATCCTGTAATTCAATCGTATATGATGAAAGTCAAGGCGCCCTACAATATCAATGCGCTCACGAGCCGAACGGCGGTACAGGCGCTTCGCAAGAAAGACGAACTGCGCAGATCAATAGATGCAATCGTATGCGAGCGGGAACGTCTTTCTCAGGCCCTGGCATCCCTGCCATGTATCACGCAGGTTTTTCCCTCCGATGCGAATTTTATCCTCGTCCGATGTACCGATGCAGGAGCGCTGTACGCGTCACTAGTGAAGAAAGAAATAATTGTCCGGAACCGCAGCACCGAACCGCTCCTGAAGAATTGTTTACGCATTACGGTCGGCACCCGCGAAGAGAATGAACAGTTACTTCTGGCAATAAAGGAGTATGGCGCATGAACGTTGTATTTTTGGACCGCGACGGAACTCTCGTTGCAGAACCGCCCGATGAACAGGTCGACTCATTGGAGAAACTTGAATTGATTCCCGGAGTTATTCAGGGACTGCGTCTTCTCCAGGACCGCGGATATACACTGGTGATGGTGTCGAACCAGGATAACCTCGGGACAGCTGCATATCCCCAAAAAAATTACGATATGGTTCAGGATAAATTAACGCGTCTCCTGAACGGAGAAGGAATTCAGTTTCAGGCGGTATTCGTCTGTCCTCATGGAGCTCATGAACAATGTCCGTGCCGGAAACCGAAGACCGGACTGGTTGACGAATTTATCCGGGCCGACAGCGTCAATCTTTTACGATCGTTTGTTCTCGGAGATCGTGAATCGGATGTGCTCCTTGCACGGAACATCGGCTGCAAAGCGGTCCGGCTGACCTCCGATGCATCGACGCAGGCTGATTTTGCGACCGAACGTTTTCTTGAGGCGTGCCGGTATATTGCCCGATCAGCCCGCAGTGCGGCAGTCGAACGAACGACGAGCGAGACACGGATTACCATCGAAGTGTTTCTGGATGGGTCGGGTATCTCGAAAATAAACACCGGGATCGGATTTTTTGATCACATGCTCGCATTGCTTTCGAAACACTCCGGGATCGATTTGACCATCGACGTTCAGGGCGATCTTCATGTGGATGAACATCATAGTGTGGAAGATACGGGCCTGGCACTTGGCGATGCGATCCGTCAGGCGCTCGGCGATAAACGGGGTATCGAACGGTACGGATTCCTGCTGCCGATGGATGAATCGCTGGCACAGGCGGCGCTGGATCTCGGCGGCCGGCCGTTCTGCAAGTTTGAGGCGAAATTTGAACGTGAACAGGTCGGTGAATTTCCCACGGAATTGGTGGAGGATTTTTTCCGGGCATTTGCCGACGGCATGAGGGCGAACCTGCACATCACCGTCAGCGGCAGAAATGATCACCACAAAATTGAAGCGATCTTTAAAGCGGTGGCAAAATCGTTGCTCCAGGCAGTACGGATTGATGAACAGCGTTCGACCGCCATCCCTTCGACGAAAGGAAGACTGTAAAGATTGAAGATTTAAGATTGAAGAATGAAGATTTTAAGCTTGTGAGATTATGAGATTTTAAGATTGAATGATAAGTTAAGAGACGATGAAAATTTGTATACTGATTACTGTTCACTGTTAACTGTTTACTGTTTGCTGAATACTTTATGATAGGAATTATTAATTACGGGGCTGGCAATATTCGTTCGGTCAGCAATGCCCTCAACCGGTTAAGCGTACCGCATTTTATTTCGAGCGACTACACGAAGCTAAACCAGGCCGACAAACTTATTTTCCCGGGAGTCGGAGAGGCACGCAGTGCGATGGATGCGTTGAACCGAGCCGGCCTTACAGAATGGCTGAAAGAAGTGAGCGTTCCTTTTCTTGGAATCTGTCTGGGGATGCAGTTACTGTTTGACCATACCACAGAACGTGCCACCGGATGTCTCGGTGTCGTTTCAGGTACCAACGAACGGTTCAACAATAATAATACGCAGCTCAAAGTACCCCATATGGGATGGAACCAGGTCCGTCTGAACGGCGACAATCCATTGTTTTCCGGAATGAGGACGGGGGAATATTTTTATTTTGTACATTCATATTATGCGCCGATCGTGCAGGCAACGATTGGAACAACCGAGTACGATGTGCAATTTACATCGGCAATCCAGCAGAAGAATTATTACGGGGTTCAGTTCCACCCCGAAAAATCCAGTACCGCCGGATTAAAACTTTTAAAAAATTTTATCGACGTATGCTGATACTTCCGGCCATAGATATTATTGACGGCAAATGCGTTCGCCTGCGTCAGGGTGATTACCGGCAAAAAACGGTGTATTCCGCATCTCCTGCAGATGTGGCAAAACAATATGCGGATGCCGGATTTACATTTCTCCATGTGGTCGATCTGCAGGGAGCGAAAGAAAAAAAGATTATCAACTGGGATTCCATCGCCTCCATCATTGCCGTGTCCGGGCTACAGCTGGAGGTCGGCGGCGGCATCCGGACAACGGACGATATTAAAAAACTTCTCGATATCGGGGTGTCGCGTGTCGTGATCGGCAGTGTCGCGGCGAAATCACCGGAGCTCGTGGAGTACTGGATAAAACAGTTTGGGCCCGAAAAAATTGTGATCGGGATGGATGTGAAAGACGATTCGGTTGCCATCAGCGGCTGGCTGGAAGACAGCCATCGTGCACCGATGGGCTTTGTGCTGGATCTTATGAAACGGGGAGCAACCATATTCATTTGCACCGATATTTCGCGTGACGGAATGCTGGGCGGAGTGAATGTTGATTTTTATAAGAATCTCAAATCCGCATTTCCCAAACTCTCCATTATCGCATCGGGAGGAATTTCGACGCTGGAAGATGTGAGAAAACTGCAGCACGCAGAATTAACCGGAGTCATTGTCGGCAAAGCCATCTATGAGAACAAGTTCCCGATCGAAGAACTTGCGAAAATGAACGGGGCAATATGCTGACAAAACGCATCATCCCGTGCCTCGATGTCAAAGACGGCAGAACGGTGAAAGGCACAAATTTCCTGCAGCTGCGTGATGCGGGCGATCCCGTGGAGCTGGCCGCGCGGTATTCCGAAGAAGGCGCCGATGAACTGGTCTTCCTGGATATCAGTGCGACGCTCGAAGGACGGAAAACATTTTTAAGGATGGTGGAACGCGTCGCAGAGGCGATTCAAATACCATTCACCGTCGGCGGCGGCATCAGCACGGTGGAAGACGCCGGACGCGCTCTTGAAGCAGGCGCCGATAAAGTCTCGTTGAACTCTGCGGTGCTGGCACGCCCGTCATTTATCGAAGAAACAAGCAGGCGGGTCGGTTCGCAGTCCGTGGTCGTTGCAATCGACGTAAAAAAAATCGACGGTCAATGGACGGTGTGGACGAAGGCCGGAACAGAGGCCACGGGGAAGGACGCGCTCCTGTGGGCGGAAGAGGCGGTTCAGCGCGGCGCCGGTGAGCTGCTCGTCACATCGATGGACCGCGACGGCACGACGTCGGGGTACGATGTGGAACTGCTTAAGGCGATTTCAGACCGCGTTTCCGTTCCGCTGATTGCATCCGGGGGAGCGGGAACGAAAGAACATCTGCGGGATGCCATCCTGTTGGGACATGCAGATGCAGTCCTGGCTGCAAGTATCTTTCACTACAATAAAATTTCGATTTCCGAACTGAAATCATTTCTTCACGATAGTCATATTCCGGTGCGCAAGACATGGACAACTTGAACTTTGAAAAATTAGGCGGACTCGTACCCGCGGTGATTCAGGATGCGAGAACGAATCAGGTGCTCATGGTAGGCTTTATGAATGCCGAAGCGCTGAAAAAAACACTCGCCGATAAAAAAATAACGTTCTGGAGCCGTACGAAGAAACGGTTATGGCAGAAAGGGGAAACCTCCGGCAATTTTCTTGAATATGTATCCATGCAAACGGATTGCGACCTTGATTCACTCCTCATGAAAGCCATTCCGCATGGTCCGGTCTGCCATACGAATACGTTTACATGTTTCGGCGAAGATGAAACGATGGATGTCGGCAGTGTCCTGGTCCGGCTTGAAGAAACCATCCGTCAGCGTCAGCAGCAGATGCCGGAAGGATCCTACACGTCGAAATTGTTCAAAGAAGGAACTCCGCGTATTGCGCAAAAAGTCGGAGAAGAAGGAGTGGAGGTGGCGCTTGCATCGGTCCTGGGTGATAAAAAACGGCTCACCGAAGAATCCGCAGACCTGCTCTTTCATCTTCTGGTACTGCTCCGTCAACAGGAATTGACGCTTGCCGATGTGACGGGAGAATTGAAAAGACGGATGAAATGAGGTTCCGGAAACTTCCCATCGTCAATTTTCAAAATTTCCAATAACCAATCACACGGTATTGAAAATATTTAACATTTGAATTTGTTTGAGATTTGAAATTTGAATAACGGAAGTGAGTGCTACTCTTCGTGAATAAACTCATGCCCCGCATGCTGGAGTGCCTGAGTTGCTTTGACGAGGTGTTCTTCCATCAAAAAGATGTAATCGGAGTGGAACGTCGATACGGCAAAGACACTGATCCCTGCTTCGGTCAACGGCTTTACCAGTGCGATCAGAACGCCGGTCGTTTCTAACGGAATCGGTCCTATGGTTCGAATGCAGCGATATCCGATCTGCTGCTGTCCGTTATCCGGCGCCATAAACTCGGGGCTGATAATCGTCAGGTCTTCATCGGTCCGCATCACGAAACACATTTCACCCTTTGCAAAGACAGACGGCAGTTCAGCGAACTGCGCCATTTTGCTGATCGCAAATTTTTCGTCCAACAATTGAAGCTTCAGCTGGCCCATAGATGTTGTCCTGCAGACACAGGACGAATCTCCCCCTTAAAAAAAGAATATGGGAAGATACAACTTCTCTACCAATCCCGCAAGGGCATTTCTCACACAAACATGAAAAACAGTGTGAGAGTCTTTACGGTTCAGACGGTCTTCGCCTCTCCGTCGAAATGCGGCATCTTGTCAGGGTTATTGTTCAAAATCAATGTTTTTATATCTATTTAAGTCCAAAACGGAGTCGATGCCGATGCTTTCGAGAAAATCCTGATCATGCGAGATAACAAACAATGCTCCGGTGTATTGCTGCAGGGCGCTTTGCATTTGCTCGATGCCGGCGAGGTCGAGATTATTTGTCGGTTCGTCAAGGATAAGAAGATCCGGTTCGTTTGAAACAGCGAGCAGACATGCCATGGAAAGTCTGCATTTCTCGCCGCCACTCAGATCTTTTGCCTGTTTGAACACTTCCTCTTTGTAGAAAAGGAACCTGCCTAACCGGATGCGCAGTTCGTGTTCAAGCATCTCTGATGGAGCAAATCGCCGGAGGTTATCCAGGATCGTGATACCAGGATCGATGATTTCATATTTCTGGTCGATGCTGCCGATACGGATATCGTTGCGGAGAATGGTCCCGCAAACCGGTTGAATTTGTCCAGTCAAAAGATGAGCAAGTGTTGTTTTGCCGGATCCATTGTCTCCTGCGAGAGAGATTCGTACCCGTGTATGCAATGTGAAATCTATATTCTGCCGCCACAACAGTGTTCCGTTATATCCAAAGTTAATTCCATCCGCTTTGAGAAGGATTTTTCCGTTATACGCCGGCTCTGTTCGTAAATCAATTTTGAGATTGTTCAGAACGGTCAGGCCGTCTTTTAATTCATCAACACGGTGTTGCAGCCGGTTGAGTTTCTTTTCGTGGACCGCATTCATGCGTGCCAGCGACTGTTCTCCCTTTCCTCTTCTCCGGTTGAGTAAAATTTTAGGGATGCCGCCCTTCGCGGAATTCTTTTCCGCCCGTGTGTTCATTTTCTTTCGGGAGGCTGCGGCATCGGCAGCAGCGCGCTGTTCTTTTTTCAGTTCTAATTCCGCGGTCAGGATCTGCTGCTCCAGAGCATTGCGCTCGGTTGCTTTTTGCCGGACATAGAAATCGTAATTCCCGCCGTACAGGTGAGCGGCAGACGGCGTGAGTTCTATGATCGTATCCATCAGCCGGAGCAATTGCCGGTCATGGCTGACCACCAGAAGACCGTTTTTATATTCCCGGACCATCTCATACAACAACCTTCTGTTTTTTCCGTCAAGGTGGTTCGTCGGCTCATCCAGCATGATGAGATCCGGATGTTGCAGCAGGCATTTTGCAAATAACAGCCGGCTCGCCTCCCCGCCGCTCAGGTGTCGGAAGCGGCGGTCCAGAGGAATGTGGTCCAATCCGGATGCATAGAGAATACGATGGATGCGTTCTTCGGTGTCCCAGTCATCGCCGATCAGGACGAAATCGGTTTCGCTTCCTTTCCCTTCTGCGATCGCATGGAGTGCGGCAATTTTTTTATCGGCCTCCAGCACTTCTGAAAGTGTGAGCGCGGAATAGCCGGATTGTTCCTGTTCGAGGACTGCAAAATTTCCGTTTGTACGGAGAGATCCTTCCGTCGGAGAGCATTCCTTCCTGATGATCTTCAGGAGAGTCGTTTTGCCGCAACCGTTCGCACCGACCAAACCTGTTTTGCCGCCGGTCATGGTAAAGCTGATATTCTGAAAGAGCGTGTATCCATCCGGGAACGAATATCCCAGTCCGGACACGCAAATAGTGGGAAGCATATAATTATCCTCATAATGAAATGGTCAAGAATGAATTTTTCGTTATGCGATAATTATAGTTTCATCGGTGATGGGGTTGGTGAAAGGGAGTCCGTTCCTGCGTGAAACACGGCGTTATTAATGTATATAATGTACGAAATATTTATAAATAGTTGCCAGTGCAGAAATTCGATGGCCGTTCAGCCTGAGGATTAGTCACCAGGAGAAAGAGCAGGCGCAATCTATTTTTGAGTCAGAGAAAACAGCGGCAGATTTTGCAACGCTGGTGCGGCAGGCAATTTTTTCCGCTTTGGTTTGCCGATATGGAAATGTATTTTCAGCCGGTCCTTGTCGTATCCCAGCGGAAGGAGGAGTGTTTCTACGGCCCGCAGTGCGAGCTCGGTATATTGTTCGATGTCGTAGCCGTCTTCGAACGCATACAGCGCAACGGGCTTGGCTTTTTCCGGTTTTTTCTTTCCGGACTGGTCAATAATGATAAATTCGATCGATTCCCCCGCCGACAGATGTACGCCCATGGCTTCCACCATCTTTGAAACAACCGCACTGATGCTGTTGTTGACATATTCATCCGCTTCGTGCGAGATATGGCGTTTCAGAATCAATTCCATCGGGTTTGCGCGTCCGCTTTGGAGAAGGGCGATAAACCCCCCGGCAACTTCCAGCACTTCCGGGAGCAATGCCGAAAGTTCTTCAACGTTCCTGGCGGACGACATTTTCTCCAGCATTGCCTTCTGCATGTTCTTGATGAACGCCGGCGTATCGCGGCGCCGGGCCTCGATGCCGCGCATTTTGCTTTCGCCGTTCTTGTACCACCCGACGTAATGATTCGCGGTGGTAATCATCGGATCTGTTTTGGAGGCGGGGAAGAGAATCCAGCGATAGATGCCTTCCAGCGAAATATCGATGCCGACCCGCGTGGAAATTTCGCGGGCGAGTTCTTCATAGTCCTGCTGCGTCGCGCCGGGTTTTTTCAGCCAGACGCAGTCGATAATTCCATGAAGCAGCCGGTAGCCGCGGCTCTCGGCAATTTCTTTTGCCGTGAGAATGATGTCGCGCGAAAATGCATTGATCGATTCATGCGCTTCGATGCGCCCGAACCGCGCGTTTTTATATCCGAGGTACCCGAAGCAGCTCACGAGCATCCACTTGAGGGCGCTTTGCCGGCAGTCGTACCGCTTGAAGAGTGTTTCATTGTTCCCCTTGTATTCTTTTTTCTTCCGCTTGTAATACGCGCGGTTTGCAACGACGGCGCGCAGTGTTTCCGGCACCACTCCTTTCCGTTTTTCACAGATCGTGTAGCCGAGTTCCGGTACCGCCTCGTTCTTGCAGCAGCGGCAGTTGACGGTCTCCGGCGAAACGTTGTTATTGACCATGATGCTCGGATACATCGACACGAAATCGAGTTCGGCAACATCTTCATGGTAGCCCAGCGGCGGATTGAAAATGAGCCCGCCCCGGTCGGCGAGCAGGAGGGTTGCGGCGGATTTGAATTCTTCCGGTTCACGCTTCTTCGACGGAATGAGAACGTTGTTCCGGTATGCCCATGAAAGCTGCATGGACGACATCGACGTGCCGATGCTTGCGCGCCCCTGCCGCTGTCCGCACATCTGCGTGATGCGGGTCATTTCGAACAGGCCGTCCAGGTCCGCCTCCGCCACCGTAAAGGAATTGTACGCATCCACATGCCAGCGGCCGGCGAGCGTGAAGGCACCGTCCTTGTGAACGATCTTGCCGTACTGAAAGAAACTGGATTCTTTCGTCGTGTTGAACTTCGTGCCTGCATCCCGGTTGAGCAGCAGCGGGACATTGCATTGCTTGGAAAGGGCAAATAGCTTCGGCAGAAGGACCGCGTCGCCGTAATCGGTGACGATGATGTCGGGATCGCAGCGGTAGAGATGCCAGTTGAACGCTTCGAGCAGTTCTTTCGGAGAATCCTGCTCCAGCGCGTACGTGCGGCCGTCGTAGCTGATTTCGAGCTGCAGGAATTTTTGATACTTCGGCGGAACGAAATCGTTGCTGTTGCGGATCTGCATCATGGAAAACGGCGGCAGTTCGTATTCCGGCGCTTCGCGGTCGTCGTTCAGATGCCAGGAAAGAAGTTCGCCGCCGCTGACTTCATACTCGCCCAGGGCCAGCGGGAATAACTGTGTCTCATACAAAAACTGCTGTTCCACCGATACGTCGGAATTAAAGAACGCAAAATGGGGAAAGAACTTTTCATAATACCAGACCGCTTCCCGGAACTGTATCGGGTTCTGCACGAAGACCTGCAGGACGTCGATCGAATCGCCGGAGTAAATCTCGGTGCGCGTGGTCGGCGTGAACGAGACGGGAACCGGACACCGGGCGCCCAGCGCCGCCGCGCGCCTGGCGTCGGATGCGTTGAGATGAAGAAAAAAATACGGCGTGAATTTCCGGTGGACCCGCAGACGGTTCCCGCGCTGATCAATGAACCACAGCGTGACGCCATGGTCAGAGGGATAGACGTCGAACAGCCATGCGGAGATGGCGGTGTGGCTGCTGACAGCCGTTGGCAGAAGAGCATTCATATTATTCGTTGTTCAGAGCGGCGATCACGTAATGGAGCATCTGACGGAACACTATCAAAAATATTTTATAACGCATGTATTTTCCATGGGGAAATAATATATGGCAGACGTCGCCGAGAACGGCATTGAGGTATACATACGCTGCAGATACTCATCTGCTCATCTGCTCAATGGCTCAATGGCTCAATGGTTTATCTCTTCAACCTCTCAATCTCTCATCTTCTTAATTCTCTCTTCTAATCTCCTGATCGTTTTCTGCTGCTCTATCAGAATGGACATCATCATGCTTTCAAACGGTACCGCACGCATGGCATAAAAATTTTCCGCCAGGTGCAGCTTTGCCGCGCGGAATATTTCATCGAACACTTCCTGGTCTTCTTTGCGCAGTCCGCGGCGGAACTTTGCCCAGCTCGACAATTCCGCGTCGATCAGGTTGGTGAAGGTGGGCACCG
>Ga0105104_10001024_pt1 | contig 21475 bp, 20 predicted proteins | sample PPLLaktember2015_3_FD_87034 | JGI IMG/M metagenome (GOLD analysis project Ga0105104, IMG submission 87034) | Freshwater sediment microbial communities from Prairie Pothole Lake near Jamestown, North Dakota, USA - PPLs Lake P7 Core (6) Depth... | ecosystem: Environmental > Aquatic > Freshwater >... | reverse complement strand
TCTATCAAACCATCGGCCAGGGGAGAGCTTGAAATCACAGACCTGAACATCGCCTACCTTAAAGCAAACAAGCTCAAGGTCGAGCTTCTCGGCCGGGGTATCGCCTGGCTCGATACAGGCACGCCCGAATCGATGCTGCAGGCCGCAAACTTCGTCCAGACCATTCAGCAAAGACAGGGCCTGATGATTGCCTGCCCGGAGGAAATCGCGTTTCACCTTGGATTTATCGACGCAAAACAGGTTGCCAAACTTGCCGAGCCGCTTGCCAAAAACTGGTATGGTCAATATCTTCTTGCGCTTTTGGACGAGCATCGGTAAATGAAAGTAACGCAATCAAAACTGCCGGAAGTGCTGATTATCGAACCCGAGGCGTTCGGCGACGCCCGCGGTTTCTTTCTCGAAACCTTCAGCAATAAACGTTACGAGCAGGCCGGCATAAAACTGCCCTTTGTGCAGGACAACATCTCTTTATCTGCGAAAAACGTCCTGCGCGGACTTCATTTTCAATATCCGCACCCCCAGGGCAAACTCGTGCAGGTGCTTTCAGGTGAGGTCTTTGACGCAGCAGTCGATATTCGAGCCGGTTCGCCGACCTTCGGACAGTGGGTCGGGGATAATCTCTCCGCGTCCAATCACAAACAGCTTTATATCCCGCCGGGTTTCGCTCACGGTTTTTGCGTACTCAGCGACACAGCTATATTTTCTTACAAATGCACCGAATACTACAACCAGGCCGCTGAAGGAGGCATAATTTTCAATGACCCCGACATCAGCATCTCCTGGCCGGTTCAAACGCCAATCGTCTCGGCTAAAGACGCAAGATGCCCTCGCCTGAAAGAAATTCCAAAAGACAAACTACCTCGATTCGAGGAAAACAAATGAGCAGTCCGTCTGACAAGGTAATCATCCTCGGCGGTAAAGGGATGCTGGGTTCGGAAGTCGCGGCGGAATGTAAAAGCCGGGGTATCGAATTCGAGGTGTTTGACCTGCCCGAGTTCGATATAACCGACGAGCATCAGCTTGCCCGGGCTGTCGGTCACAATAAAATAATAATCAATTGCGCCGCCTTCACAAACGTCGATAAGGCAGAGACCGAAACGGACCTTGCGTTTCGCGTTAATTCCGAGGCTGTCGGCAATCTCGCATCCATTGCTAAAAGAAACGACGCCTGGGTGCTTCATATCAGCACCGATTTTGTTTTCGACGGCAAGGGCAGCGATCCTTATGCCGAAAAGGACGTTCCCCATCCGATTAACGCCTACGGAAGGACGAAACTCGCCGGCGAGCGGCTTCTGGATGAAAATAAATGCAGTTATTGTATAATGCGGGTCGAGTGGACCTACGGATTGAACGGGGATAACTTTATTAAAAAGATTTTACAAAAAGCCCGGACGACAAAAGAAATGAAAGTCGTGGATGACCAATTCGGTTCACCGACGGCGACAACCGAGGCGGCCAAAGTCGTTTGCGACCTTATGCTGAAAAAACCACAAGGCATTTTCCATTTCGCAAGCCAGGGCTATGCCAGCCGGCTCGAAGTCGCGCAGTTCATCGTCCGCAAGCTCGGCCTGGACGTGCAGTTGGCCGGCTGCAAAACAAGCGATTATCCCTCCGCGGCAGCCAGGCCTCTTAACAGCAGGTTCGACTGCGGCAAAATAAGGCATCTGCTGAGCGGACCGATTAAACCCTGGCAGTCGCCTCTGGAAGAATTTCTGAAAAAATTATGAGAAAGATATTAGTTACAGGCGGAGCAGGTTTTATAGGCAGCAATTTCGTCAGGATGGCGCTTGCCGAGCAGCCGGACTGCTTTGTCGTCAATCTCGACAAGCTCACCTACGCGGGAAACCTCGAAAATCTCGCCGGCTTTGAAAGCCACCCCAATCATAAATTCATAAAAGGCGATATCTGCGACGGCCCACTGATAAATCGCATCATCGACGAGTATAAAATCGATTCAATCATAAATTTCGCCGCCGAAAGTCACGTTGACCGCTCTATTTCCGAACCAAAAATCTTCATCGAAACCAATGTTTCCGGAACGCTGACGCTGCTCGAAGCCGCGAGAGATAGAAAATTGCAGCGTTTTGTTCAGATTTCTACCGACGAAGTCTATGGTGCGCTAGGTGCAAAAGGCCAGTTTGTCGAGCAGACGCCCCTTTCTCCCAATTCGCCTTATTCGGCCAGTAAGGCATCAGCAGACCTGCTCGTCGGCGCTTTTGGCCACACATGGGGCGTCAAATACAACATTACACGCTGCTCAAATAACTACGGGCCATATCAATTCCCCGAAAAGCTTATCCCGCTGATGATTAACAACGCCCTCAACGATAAGGAATTGCCCGTCTATGGCGACGGAATGCAGGTCCGCGACTGGCTTTATGTTTACGACCATTGCACTGCTATATGGAAAGTCCTGACTGAAGCGCAGCCGGGGGAAATCTTCAATATCGGCGGCTGTAATGAAAAAGCCAATATCGAGGTAGTCGGGCTGATTCTCGAACGCCTTGGCAAACCAAAATCGCTTATCAAACACGTTACCGACCGCCTCGGCCACGACAGGCGCTACGCCATCGACGCGTCAAAGATAATCAATAAGCTCGGCTGGCGACCTTCGGTCACCTTTGAACAGGGTATCGTTAAAACTATCGACTGGTATCTGGCTAATCGAACCTGGCTCGCAAACGTCGTCTCGGGCGATTACCAGAAGTATTACGATTCGATGTATAAAAACAGGTAAGCCGCGCAATGCCTGAACTGATAAATAACAAGGCGACGATATGCATTGTTAACTATAAAACACTCGATTTGACGCGGCTTTGTCTGCGAAGTATCCGCAAATTCACAAATTATCCATACGAAGTGATTGTCGTCGATAACAATTCCAACGACGAGTCCGTCGAGTATCTGCGCGGACTGAAGTGGATTCGTTTGATTGAGCGTTCTCACCCGCCGGCAGCCCCGCGAGGCAGCTTTGACCACAGCGCCGCTCTCGATTTGGGACTGAGCAACTGCAATACCGAATTTTTCGTCGCGATGCACTCCGACGCCCTGGTAAAAGGCCCCTCCTTCGCTGACGCTGCGGAGGGCAGGCCCTGCTGGCTGACCGAGCTAACCTCTTATTTCGCGAATAATCCTAAAATCGCCTGCGTCGGCTCAGGAAAATTAGAGCTGGCCCCGAATTGGCAGATTCTTGTTAAAGAACTTACCGATTTCAAGGCCCTCGGCCGCAAACTATTCGGAACATCCCGCCAGAAGGCAAAATCCCGTTATTACAACCGCCCTATTTGCTGCCTGTATCGAACCGGGATTTTACAGTCGGAAGAACTAACCTTTTTGATGGGTAAAGACGAAGGACTTACCGTCGGCCAAAAACTATATTTCGAGCTGGTTGACCGGGGATATAAAACCGTGGAATTGCCCCCCTCCGTGATGGGTCGCTATGTAGTTCATCTGGCGCATGCTACTCAGGCGGTCAACCTGCAGGAATTCAAACTCGCGGCCAGGACCGTCAGCAAATACAACAGGACAATCGACAAAGTGTTGTCTTCCAGGGCAATTCAAGATATAATAAATGACGACTCATTAGACAAATAGCAGCTAATAAATAATATTTCACTGACAGGACCAAAGAGACCCTTGACAGTCAGCTTTAACAATGACAGTTATCATCTTTTCCTGCGTTCCCACAAGAACAAGCTTTTCTATCGCAGTCCATACCCCGGGAATCCGGGCGATTTGCTTATTTGCAGGGCAACAGCCGCGATGCTCTCCGATATTGGAATAACAACAACGGAGAACCCGCAGGAGGCGGAAATAATTTTATATCCCGGCGGCTGTCCGACAATGTGGCCGACGGCCATGGTTCATATCGAAGAAAGTTTGAAAAAATACACGCGGGCAAAGCTCGTCATCGGGCCGGCAACCTTCGAATTCGGCTATACCGGCTGGGATAAAAATTTTAAGGAATTCGGTCCGCAGATTTCAGGATTGTTCGCCCGCGACCCACAAAGTTACGTTAACCTCAAAAACGCGAACCTGCCTTCCAATATCCAAACAGGCCTTTCGCACGACCCTTCACTCTATCTTCTGAATTCATCCTGGATGGAAGAGCAAAGGAAAAATTGTTCGCAGGAATACATACTTGCGGCGTTTCGACGGGACCATGAATCAAGCCCGGGCGCGGAAGAAAGATGCATAAAGCCGTTGAAAGCAATTTTGCCGGAAAAGATGTTCGCGAAAATGACGAGATGGTGCAAAAAGCGGTCCAAGCGAAGGAAAATCCTGGTCGCACAGAAGTTATCGAACGATAAACTCCCCTTCAGGGACGAAGATATATGGCGAATGGCTTTCGATGATTACGTGGAAACTATAAGACGGGCAAAAGAAATTCATACCGACCGGCTGCACGTAATGATATTGGGTGCTATGCTGGGAAAAAGAATATACGGCTATCCGACGTCTTATGGAAAGCTGAATAACATTTACGAGCACAGCTTAAAGGGCTGGGCGGACGTAACATTTGCGGGCTGAAAGAAAATAATATGCTGAGGATTGGAAACATAAAAAAGCATAAAACTGAGACGCAGTGCATTTTGACGGCCCTGGTAAACAGCGATAACGGTTTTTATAATGATTTTCAGGTTTGGCATAAATATCCGCTCGAATATTACGACAAGGTCTCAACAAGCGGCAATTCCTTTTTGGCAGCGTGTATTTTACCTGCAATGCGGCTTGGGGAGAACTTGCTGATTGAGGAAAAAGTTTCAAAAAAGCTGCTTGCCGGCGTTGGAACTTTCATGCAGATTATTAACAAATGGAAGCCGGATTATAAAATCATAAAAATAGCGCATTCGGGTTACGAAGAAAATAAATCCTGCGGCAAAGAAACAGGAATGTTTTTCTCAGGCGGCGTCGATTCGTTTTATACCCTGCTTAAAAACGAAAATTCCCCGCCGGGCGAGACGGACAAAATAAAATATCTCCTGTTTGTCAGGGGCTTCGACATTTACGTGAAAAATGAAGATATTTACGAGGAGGCGTTAAGCCATGTTAAAAAGGTTTCCAGCGCCTATAATAAATCCCTGATGCCGATAGAGACAAACGTCAGGGAGATAAGCAGAAGATTAATCGACTGGGACATGTATCATGGCGCTGCGATGGCAAGCGTGGCTTTGGGGGTTGAGATTTTGTTTAAGGAAATTCATATAAGCGCAAGTCAGAGTTATAAACATTTGAAACCCTGGGGGGTTCACCCGCTTACCGACCCCCTGTGGTCCACGGAATCGCTTGTTTTTGTGCATGACGGGTGCGAAGCAAGCCGAGTGGAAAAAATTCTGTGGCAGTTGGGAAAATCGCAGGTTGCTCTCGATAACCTGCGAGTGTGCTGGGAGAACCGCCAGGGCATGTTAAACTGCTGCGAATGTGAAAAATGTTTAAGAACAATGCTTAATCTGCACGCAGCCGGGGCGCTCGATAAATGCGGGACCTTTAACGGAAAATTATCGTATTCGGCCGTGGCGAATATGAAAATCGAAACGAGAGGCGAACGTGCTTTTGCGGAAGAAAATTATGAAGCCCTTGTTTTAAATGGAAGAGACTCTAAATTAATCAAATCACTGAAAAAAGCGATGAGTCCTTTGTCGCCGTATCGAATCAAAAAAATTATTAAAAAGATTTTTTAGCAATCGAGTATTATGAGCAGCATCAGCATAGTCATCGCGACTTACAATCGCAGTAAACTCCTCAGGGAGTGCCTCGATAGCTTGCTGGGCCAGACGTATCGCGGCATCGAGATCATCGTCGTGGATGATGGTTCCGCCGATGATACACAGGCGGCTGTAACTGCGCTTGCCCTGAAAGACAACCGTATCAGATATTATTCGAGACCTCACCTCGGAGCGCCTGCGGCAAGAAACTTCGGTTTGGAGCAGGCCAAAAGCGAATATATCGCTTTTTTTGACAGCGACGACCTGTGGCCCGCCGACTATATCGAAACAATGGTGAAAAATCTCAATGCAAATCCTGGTTTTGACGCGGCTTATTCAAGGATTATGCTGTTAGTAGATGGTGAGGTTCGCGGACCATATATAACGATGACTCATCCGTCTGAGGGAAATATTACCAGCGCCCTGTTTTTCCGCGCCAAGCCGTTTAACCTGCCTTCCTCGACGGTATTCCGGAAAAATGTCTGGACAGGCGTTGTTTGGGACGAAACCATAAAACACTGCGACGATTACGATGTCTTTCTGCGCATATCTACCAGGGCAAAATTCATGTATGTGCCCGACGCCTATGCGTTATATCGTAAAGTCGAAGACAGCATGTCTGCCTCGGCATTTAAAAACCTGTTTACGGACCATATGCGTATTATGGAGCGGTTTTATTTTCACCTTGGCGGCAGCTCGTTTGTGCCGAGAAGGCAGGCGTTTCGCAGAATAAGCCATTTGTATCGCAGTTACGCCCTGAAACATTACCAGGCGGGCAACAGAAAGGCGTCGATAACCCTGTTGAAAAAAGCGTTGTATTATCTGCCGCTTGATTTGCGCCTTTACGTTAATCTGCTGCGGGCATACCTGCCAAATCCGGGAAATGATAAAATGCCTGACTGACAGATGCCTATGGCGATGCCGGCCGATTCCGCAAAAGAAGATTAAGCAATACGCCTCTACGAAGGAATATCGGTCGAATTATTTTGTTGCTACAAGCATGGGCCTGCAATTATTGCCGGCAAGCGCATCATCTCTGGACATACCCAATATCCTGACTTCGCGGAATCCAGACCTGACCAGAATGTTTTTAACTTTCTCAGGATTGGTTGTAGAATTGCCCTCGAAGTATAAAACTTCGGCGGTCGCATGGGAAAGAAGTTCAAAAAGCTTTGTTGGGTTTTTAACGTGCGCCTCCAGTGCCAGGCAAAAAACCACGTTATAAGGACCTTCCAGTTGCTGCAGATTTATCAAATCGACGTCCGCCGCAACAAACTTGACGTTATTTAATCCGTTGTATGCGGCTATTTGTTCGGCTAGAAGCACCTTTTCCGAATCATATTCAATTCCCAGGCAATTTCCGGGATTATATTTTTGTAGTGCAAACAGCGTTCCACCGATATTGCATCCGAGGTCCAGAACCCTTTTGCCTTTGATAATTTGTTCCGTTATTCCAAAATCTTTGAGCCGTATCGATGAATCACGTTGTGCTTCGTCATGGCGGACGGAAAAATACGGCAGTTCAAAAGTCGCATATATTCTTTCGGCCTTGCATGTGTGCCGTGTTTCTTTGGTTGCAAAGGTTCTGCACGCCTGACGAAGCTTTTCCTTGAAGTCTTTGCTGAATTCCTCAATCGCTTGCTCGACTGTAACCCCAAGCGTTTTATACAGCGAAACGCCGCCCCGCTTCTCGCATGTGTAACACATCTTTCCCGTTATGAAAGGACTTTCCAGACCTTCTCCGGTAATATCGTAACACAAGGGGAAAGGCGGTCGTTTTCCCTGCGGATAAGGTTCGATGCACTCATAGTCAATAAGCATAAGTTGATTGTCGAGCCAGAAGAGGTTTCTTGAATGAAAATCCCGATGCGCGTATCCGGCAGAGAAAATGTCGAAAAGAATTGATATGGCCTGTTTGGCGATTTCGATTCGGGCAGGCTTGTCCAGACCCGCGGCGAGCAGGTCCAGACGGCTTGCTTGCGGATAAAGAGGCGTTGAAAACCAAAGCTGGCCCTTGTCTTTAATGGGCGGCTTCCATGACCTTGACCCGAATAATCTGTCCGCTTCGAGTTCACGCTCAAAAGAGACCCTGCCCTGCGGTGTGTCTTCAAATTGCTTTTTGAAATACTCGAGGTTTGCTCCTTCGGCTTCAACTTTTGTGGAAATAGCGCGTTTTCCGGCGTGAATAACGTTCGGCATCCGCTCAATCAGGGCCCGGCGCAACCGCCCTGGATCGCGAATGGTCCTGCGTATCTGTTTCCATATTCTGTTCATACTCATTATTTACAGTATTTACCCCGCAAATACAAATCCAATACTTTATACGGCCGTAACACCCCCGCTTATGTAGTTCAGATAACGGTCGCCGCCGTTCTATGAAGCCTCCAGAAAGTGCTCCATAATGAATTTCCATATTCTATCCGATGCTCCTGAGTCCTCATACTTGAAAGCCATCTTTTTTGTCTGGTCTCGTTTGGCCAAATAATCATCTCTGCAATTGATGATGAGATTGAATATCGTTTCTTCGAGCCGGTCCTGAGAATGACATATTGGGCCTGGAACAGCCGAGTCGTAATCAAACAAAAGGCCGTCCTGCGACTTTAGATATTTTTCGTGATCATAAGGAAAGAATATTATCGGCCTGTTTAACAGCAAATAATCCATATACACGGATGAATAGTCGGTTACAAGAACGTCGGATATTTTCAGAAGGGGCTGAATGTCCTTTGTGCTGTCGTAGTAAATTATATTATCATACTCGCCGAATCCTTCTGCGTAACTTATTGACGGATGGAATTTAAAAACAAATAACACTTTGTGTTGCCGTGCAAACAAAGAAAGTTTTTCCATGTTTATAACACCGTTTTTAATGGGATTTCCCGTCGGATTGTCCCATGTTGGCGCGTAAAGGACGGACCTGAATCCCCTGCCTCTAAGCTCGTTTATCCTGCGAAGAGACTCGACGTCTGTCTCGAGTAAATCGTTCCCATCGAGCTGTTCTTTAAAAAAGATGTCATTTCTCGGATAGCCCGATTCTATAAAATTTCTTGACCTTACCGCTTTTGAAAAGATATTCCCGGTGATATGCCGGGAAGTGGAGACAAACAAATCATAAACGTAATTTTTGCCTCTTAAAGCATTGCTTATTTTTCCCCAAAAAGAATTTGAGTACTTTGCGATCTCCGGTATAAGCAACCCTATTCTTTTCAGCGGTATCCCGTGCCATAACTGGACCTTTTTCGCCCTCGACGAAAGGTGATACTTGAAATTCTTGGCCCACGGCGTGCTGCACGATATTACGACGTTCGCGCGAACCATGGCGCATATCGAACGAAGGGTCGGGTGGAGCAGGACGGGGAGATTGTGCCGTTTGAGCGTCTCATACACTGTTTTGTTTTCCGTAAAAAAGTAATACTCGACGCCATTTTGTTTTAAGCCGTGCAGGTATAAATAAAGATACTTTACGTTATCGAAAAACAGCCCCTTGTTCTTACCTATGAATAAAACCAAATTCTTTTTCACAGGGAACAGATATGTCAATGGAACAATAATCCCCCATCCTAATATCAGCATCTTAGCGGTTTTGAAGGTTTGGCTGATTATTTTCATCGCAGTCCGGCTATCTCATTATTCGCGAGCAGATACGCCCTTACCGCCCTGAGGTCTTCTTCGAAATCTATCTCGTTACAATAAAAAGATCCCACGTCTATCGGCTTCAATCGCATCTTCGTCGAAACGGTCAGGTTTTCTATCGCTTTCTCAAAATAATCCTGATTTCCAACCTTTCCAAGCTCGTCACGAAAAACCCCGAGGTCATTCTTTAATATGACGTTAACGCCCAGGCATTCGCCCTGGGGCTCCTGTATGTCCTTGGAAATATTATGGATGAAATTAAAATCGTTAAGATTGTATTTGACCTCTTCCGGGCCGCACTTTTTCCGGTCGACTAGACAGCAGGAATATTCCGTTTCGAGCAATAATCCGAGGACCTCCGGCTCGAAATAAACGTCGCCGTTGACCCAGATTACGTCGTCATCGATGCCTCTCAACCCCATCAGCAAGCTCTTGCTTGTGTTGGTTTGAGCAAAATCATCGTTATAAACATACGAAAGGCCGGGGAACCGCTCCATTATCATTTCTTTCTTGAAACCCACGACAACAATTATGTTTTTTTCGCCGACTGCGTTCGAAAGATGCTCAACCTGAAAATCCATTATGGTTCTTTCGTCGGTCAAGCTCGTCAGGGGCTTGGGAGTTAAACTCCCTAATCTTTTCCCCATTCCCGCGGCCAAAATTACAGCTTTCATTTATTGCTCTCGGAAATCTTCATTGAACGGTATTCCACCCGGTCCTCCATAATGCCGGTTTTTGTCAAGCTCCTCATATTTATCTTTGTCCCGGCATCCCAGGATTCGCCATTTTTCACTGCCGATAATGCTGCACGCGGGAACATCGCCGGACACCACTGTGCCCATCCCGATTACGGCTCCATCGCCGATTTTTGTCCCCGGCGCAACGCACACATTCATTCCTATCCAGACGTTTCGACCAATTACCACCGGCTTAAGCTCAAGACTATCATCATACGGAAGACGTTCTCCCCTGAAACGATGATTGGCCGTGTAAAGGGTAAAATTTCTGCTTATATGACAATTGTCCCCGATTGTCAGTCCCCCGTCTCCTTGTATCCAGGCATTATCGCCAATGTGCACGTTATTGCCTATCTCCACATTATTTGCCGAGTGAATGACTATCCGGCCGGAAAAGCCAGTCCCCCTGCCGCAGGCGGCAAGTCGTGAGATTAATCTGCGATTGCTCTCTACGTGGGCCCGGCGCTGAAACCACAGGATTATCCGCCATAGCCGGTAAATACAGCGGTTGAAAAGGTTCCATCCTCGTAAAGACTTCTTCATCCCTATAAAATTCCTGCCGTCCTGCAAACGCGAAAAACTGTCATACACAAATTTTATGTGTATTATGAGTTCTGATATTAACATAATCTCTTCAATGATTCAATCCTCCCACTTGATTATCATCGATTTTCCTTTTATTATTACAATTTGATGACAAACGCAAAAAGAATACTAATGGTCTCGGACCTGCGCTTAGACGCGGTCCAGATGTTCAAGAACAATCCCTTAAAATTTGCCAAGGGCTTCATCCGCCTCGGGCACGACGTTCGCCATTTCAGTTATTTCGAAATGGCGCTGGGCCTCAGTCCCGTCAAGAACAGGACCTTTGCCCGGCTGTTTTCCAAGAACAAAACAGACGAAATGCTGATTAAAACCATAAAAAACTACAAGCCGGACATAATCTTCATTTCGTTCGTTCGAATATTCGACGCCCGGACTATCGAACAAATGAGGCAGGCGGCGCCGAAAGCCGCTTTTATCGGTTTTGACGCCGATGCCTGGCCCCAACTGCGCGTCGGCAGAATCGATATAGCGAAAAAATTCGATATCCTTATGGCTACCAACGATGGCCTTTACCTGCAAACCTATAGGGATGCCGGAGTTTCGAAGTGCGTCTTTTTGCCCAACTGCTGCGACCCCGATATCGACCGCCGATACGAAGTCGAGGACAAATGGAAAAAAGACATCCTCTGGACGGGGCTGATTTTACACGACTCCAAACGCTATCCCGGCGAGGATTTGCGGTATAAATTAGTCAGCCGAATCGCCGAAATGCCGAACTGCGCCGTTTACGGCTGCTGCGGCAAACCCAAAATCGGCGGTTTCGACTATCTATACGCCATAAGCGGCGCCCGCATAGGCCTCAGCATAAACGGCGACAACAACGTCCGGATGTATCATTCCAATCGGCTGACCCATTACCTCGCCTGCGGCGCCTTTGTCCTGGCAAAAAAAGTCCCCGATTCCGACCTGCTTTTCAAAGACAAGCTGCACCTGCGATATTTTGATACAGCCGAAGAATTCTTCGAGCTGGCTGACTGGTATTTAAAGCACGAGGATGAAAGAAAAAAAATAGCAGACGCGGGCATGAAATGGACCCACGAACAGTTCAACTGTGTTAAAATCGCCGGCTATATCCTCGATTTGGTCGAAAAAGGCAAATACTCGGCTCCATGGAATAAGTTCCCATGACAAGGACATGTCCTGTTTTATGTAATATTTGCGGAAGCGACCGTTCGAAACCGCTCTGGACGGCCATTGACCGTCTTCACGGCTTCGAAGGTCAATTTCAATACGTTCGGTGCCTCGACTGCTCCTGCGTTTATATGAATCCACAGATTATTCCCGCCGACATCGTGCAATTTTACCCCGCCGACTATGCACCGCATCAGGCGCAGGAGAAATCTGTTTCAAAACCGGACCTGCCGAAAATCATTCTCGATACCCTGAATCACAACTCAAGGGCGCTTGACGTTGGCTGCGGCAATGGTGATTTCCTCAATCAATTGCGGCAATTCTGTCATTGCCGGGTTGACGGGGTAGATTTTTCCGAAAATGCCGTGCTTTGCGCTAAAAAACAATACGGCCTTGAGATTTTTAAGGGAGACATATTTACAGGCCCGTTTGAACAGAATTCCTTTGACCTGATTACTTTCCGGTCCTGCATTGAACATATACCTAATCCGGCCCAGGCATTGCAAAAGGCCTTTACCCTTTGCAAGCCCTCCGGCCGGCTGTTCATTAAAACTCCAAATTACGACAGCTTTCCGGCCAGGTTTTTTAAAGACAAATGGTACCATCTCGATTGCCCCCGCCATTTATATCTCTTTGCGCCCTCGACCATTACAAGGCTGCTTGAAAAATGCGGTTTTGAGGTGCTAAGAATCGGCTATGAGACATCATCCAAAGGATGGCTGGGTTCGCTTCAGTACTTTTTTTACGGAAATAATTATTGTCCTCAAACAAAAAACAAGCTGCGTCGTTCTTCTTTGACCAGATTTTTTGTCTCCCCGTTATCACGCTTGTCGGCCTGGCTTAAAAAGGCGGATACAATGACGGTTATCGCCCGGCGAGAACACCTATGAAGCTCCTGATTTTGTCAAACAATTCCGACCGGGCCGGCTTCAGGCAGCGAATATATATCCACATGGAGCATTTGAGGGCAAACGACATAGCTTGCGAGGTCGTACAGCTGCCATTGAATTTCCTTTCTCGTCGCCGGCTTTTTAAGCGGGCAATGAATTACGACGGCGTATTTCTTCACAAAAAAACGCTGAATCCCTTCGACTCTTATTACCTCAAAAAGTACGCCCGTAAAATCATTTATGACTTTGATGACGCAATAATGTTTGACAACAAACGCCCCGAAAAAACACACAGTAAAAGACAAAGTTCTTTTCGCAGAACAGTCCGGCTCGCGGACCTCGTTATCGCCGGCAATGTTTATCTCGCCGGACACGCAAAGTTATTTAATCCTGCCGTTGAGATACTGCCCACAGGTCTGGACATAACCGCGTATCAACTCCAAAAACCTGCCCTCAATGACGGCAAAATTCGTCTCGTCTGGATTGGCAGCCGCCCTACAATGCCTAATCTGAAACAAATCGCTCCCGCACTCGAGGAAATCGGCATGCGATTCGACAACGTCGTCTTGAGATTAATCAGCGATGAATTCCTCGATCTGCGGAATATGAAAGTCGAAAAATACCTATGGACACAACAGGACGAGGCGGCCAATCTGGTCTCCTGCGACATAGGCCTTGCGCCTCTTATCGACAACGCCTTCACAAAGGGAAAATGCGGATTCAAAGTTCTTCAATATGCCGCCGCCGGCCTGCCTGCGGTCGCTTCCCCTGTCGGCGTCAATGCGGAACTGGTCCGCGACGGCATAAATGGTTATCATGCCGTTTCCGCCCGGGACTGGGTCGAAAAAATTTCCTCTCTTGTCAAAAATGCCCCTTTAAGAGAACAGATGGCCCGCTCCGCGAGACAAATGGTCAGATCTTTTGATGTAAGCATTATAAGCAAACGGCTCGTCGGACTTATTAAAAACACACTTGGAAATCCATAACTGCGGCCTCACGGTTTTTGCTCGTGATATTCCTCTTCGGTATCGACGACCTATATATTGCTTTTGCACTTCTCTGTTTTTATAATGTTCCCAACCGCTGTAATCGCCGCCGCGGCCAGGAATTAGACTCATCAACAGGATAATTGTGTTAAGATGGCCGGCTATTTGCCGGATTTGATTGAAAAAGCGAATACTTTGCTCTATGGAACCAGGTTTAATGCCTCAATCCGATTCGAAAATATCAACGGGCCGTCCCGTAAAACTCCTTATTTTGTCCAATAATCCCAACCGGGGCAGTTTCAAGGACAGAATCGGAAGATACCTCGACATTCTGCGGGACACCGAAATAAATTATGAAATCGCGTCCCTTCACGTCGGCTGGCCGGCCAGGCGAAACCTTTTCAAAACCGCGAGCCGGTTCGACGGCGTTTTACTTCACAAAAAGAAACTGTCTTTGCCGGACGCTTATCTTCTTGGCCGCTACTGCAAAAAACTGATTTATAACTACGACGACGCCGTAATGTATGACCAGGACAAACCCTGGCGCAGCAGCTTGTTGAGATGGATGCCTTTTCGCAGAACGGTCCGCATGGCCGATATGGTCCTCGTCGGCAGCCAATACCTCGCCGAGCACGCCCTTAAATTTAATCGAAATGTCGAAATACTGCCCTTAGGGCTGAAGGTAAACTTTTACAATATTACCCCTCCCGCCAGAACGGACGACAAAATTCGTCTCGTCTGGATAGGAAGTGAAAGCAACTTGAAATATCTCGAAGCAATTAAGCCTGTCATCGAAGCTGTTGGCTCACGCTTTCCTAATGTTGTTCTGCGGATAATAGGCGACACGTTTTTTGATATGCCCAATATGCAGGTGGAAAAATTGAAATGGTCCGAGCAAACCAGGGGCCTTGGACTGATTGAAAGCGATATCGGCCTGGCGCCTTTGCCCGACGACCGGTTTACGCGGGGTAAATGCAGCTTCAAGGTCCTCGAATACGCCGCCGCGGGCTTGCCCGTCGTCGCCTCGCCAGTCGGCACAAACGCGGAACATATACGCGAGGGTATTACCGGCTTTTTAGTTAAAAACCATGACCAGTGGCTCGAAAAAATATCGCTGCTCGTCAAAGACAGGCAGCTTTGCCAGGCAATGGGCAGACAAGGACGCGATTTTGCCCGGCAGTTCGATGTCTCTGTGATTGGCAAACAGCTTTGCGCGATTATAAGGAAATGCCTCGAAAGCGGCCAGTGAAAGGATAATTTATGTCAACCAGATTCAGCACTTTTCTAAAGAAGAAATTTTTGGGCAGGGAGCATAACCTGGTTTCTCTCGACGACCACTACGAGGTGATGCGCCGTCTTTTGAAAGACAGCCCCATTACGGGAATCATGGACGCCGGCGCAAGTAACGGCCGGATATCGAAAAAGCTTCTTCGTAAATTCCCCGGCGCCAATGCTTACGCGTTTGAGCCGAATCCCCTCTTTCGCGAAACGCTCCAGCAATACACAAAAGAAGATAACCGATTTCACCCATGTTTTGCCGCGTTGTCGGATTTTGTCGGGACGGCTGAATTTTACGTTACAAATGCGCCCGGCGATTCGTCCCTTCTCGCCCCCGAAAAGCGCCTCAGCGAAATCAGCCCCACCGGTGCGCCGGTTAAAAATATGGCAACCGTTGACGTTATTACAATCGACGAATGGGCCAAACGCAACGGCGACGCGCCTGTCCAGTTGATGAAATTCGATATCCAGGGCGCCGAACTTAAGGCCCTCCAGGGCGCAAAGCACGTCCTTAGCACCTCAACGCTGCTGATATATATCGAAATCTGGTTTACACCCGCTTACCAGGGCTGCGCTCTTTTTGGCGACATCGACGAGTTCATGCGCCAAAACGGCTTCGAGCTTTACGACCTTTTCAAGCCCCACTACGACAAGCTCGGCCGGTTTTCCTGGGCAAACGCCATATACATCCACTCGCAGCGGCTTGGCTCCAAACTAACCGGTTAATCCAAGTTGTATATGGCCGTCACTTCTTTTTTGCAGTTATGTAAATCTGGGGACCCAGCTTTATTAAATCGTGAAGATAAAAAAGAACATACGCGGTTTCAAAAACGAACCTTTTGCGAAGCGAAAGCTCTCCTTCGAGGTAATTTTGCCGGACTTTTTCAAATCTCAGGTTCGTGAGGTATTTCTGCAGGGCAAAGAACGGGAAACCCCACAGTCGCGACTTTTCAATCTCAAAACCCATGTGCTTTAATACCGCGTCCAGATGCTCAATCTCAAAATGCTGCGTGTGGCCCGTATATTTGTCCGAGGCGTGAATTTTACCCGCCTGGGTCGTAAGAATGAGCCGGCCCCCGTCGGCAAGGTTGTTTTTTATCCATCGCAGGATATAAAAATAATCCTTAGTGTGCTCAATCACCTCACTGCATATAATATAATCGCACTTGCGCCCGAGCTTCGGAAACACCTCGGCGTAAAGTTCCGGACTGGCCAGCTTTTGCCTCGCGATTTCGACGGCCTTACCTGAAATATCGCATCCCCCAAGCTGTTCATCGGCCAATCCAAAAACGCTTTTGACCTCGCCCAGAACGCCGCCCTCTCCGCAGCCGTAATCAAAAACGAAAGAATCTGCGCCGATGCCGTATCTCTTCAATTCATCAATAATAAATCTTTTCCTATGCCGCACGGTGGGATAATAAGGATACGCCACGCCCGTGTCGGTCCAGTAAACATCGGGATTGTAATCGGGATTTTCGCCGCTTTGCTGAGCATAAGCGTCGGTCAGGTGCTCGATACCCGTCAGTTTCATTTCGTGATACTCTTCTTCGACGTTGACCTGCCAGATATTGTCTTTCGTGGTAACACCTTTTGCCGCGTTTTCCGCTGCCGCCATCGCAGAAAGCATCGAGTGGTCCTGATTATTGTAGCGGTGCATTCCGTTTCTTCCGATTAAAAACAGGTTGGCGAAACCATCTACGTAATTTTTCACGATATCGAACCGGTCAAAACTGCCGAAATACGCCGGATAGGTTTTTTTCATTCGCACAACGGTCCCGTCAAGCACGTCGGACCGCTCAACGATATTCAGTTTGACAAGCTCGCTGACGGCAAAATCCTTCATTTCCTCATCGGTCAGGTTCCAAAGCTCGTCGCCCTCGTTACAAAAGTACTCGATACCCAGCCAGACGGTTTTTTCGTCTGCCACCATATAGGGGCTCCAGTTATTGAATATCTGAAGCCGGCCAACCTTTACGTCCCGTTCCTGAACATAAATCCAGTTGTCGGGCACAATATCGTTAACGGTTTTTACACTCGTATCGTTTCTGATTTTCAGTTTTTTAACCAGAAGCCCAACCGTAATAAAATCCCTGTAACACAAACCCGCCGCAACATCTTTGACCTGCGAAGGAACGTTTTGCCCCATCGCCTCAATCAAATCCTTAACGGGCATCGTCGAGAATACATAATCGGCAGGCACATCGGTAATCTCCGAAGTTTGTTCGTTTTTCACCTTCACGGAAAGTATCCGCTTCCCGTCATGCTCGATGCCGATTACCTTGTGCAGACATTGTATTTCTCCTCCCCCGGATTGAATTGCCTCGGCAAGCCGCTGCCACAACTGCCCGGGGCCGTATTTGGGATACAGAAACCGGCTGATAAGACTTGTCTCGACCTCTTTCTGGCCGATTGAAATGTCCCTGCGGAAAAGCCCTTTGACGGCGTGCTTTATCGCCCTTGCCACCGAAAGTCCTTTTATCCGCTATGCGCCCCATTCAGGCCGGATTTTGACGCAGCTTACGCCCCAGACCTTTTCGGTGTAATCCTTGAAAAAAGTCCTGTAGAGTTCTTTGCCGAACCTGTTGACAAAAAAATCTTCGAGCGAATCTTCCTCTCTGGGGCCTGCCAATTTTACCTTAAAGTAGCTTGCCGCGATTTTCAATGTCCGCATAACCCCCAGGCCCGCAACCGTCCGCATCGAAAGGGAAACGGGATAATCGAAGAACCTTCGCATAAACAGTATCCGCGAAAGACGGTGGCGGATGAGCATAACATTATCTGTTTTTTCCGGGTCAGTTTCAGTTGCCCCTTTTTTCCCGCTTTCGAGAAGCGCATCCTCGACCGCGGGGGCCTGCCTGCCGAGCAAAATATCGTCCTTTGAAGGCGCAGTTTGAACGGGCAAAAGGTCCAGCCAGAATTTCATGACCTTGTCTGATTTTGAAAAAAACCTGTGCCCGCCGATGTCTATCCTGTTGCCCTTGTAGTTTATCGTTTTCGATATGCCGCCGATATCGCTGCCCGCCTCATAAATAACCGGGTGTATGTCTGTTTTGCGGACAAGCTCATACGCCGCGGTCAATCCCGCGGGACCTGCCCCGATTATGATTGCCCTGCGACCCGCCATCAGCCCGGCTCCTCGACAAAATATGATTTCCACACAAACCCGTTTTTACGCCTCTCGATATAAGCTAAAGGTCTGACTTTTAGCCCTGCTTCTTCCCATCTCCTTTTGGCAGGCGATTTGAACAGGGTATTTTGCAGCGATTTGAAAAATCCTTCGGGATTAAAACGCCTGGCCGTCATTTCACGGTTTTGCCATTTAATCACCGAGACAAGACAATCTCGCTCATCCCTGAGTATATTGCCCGTACTGATTAAGCCGTCAATTCTCTCCATAAAAACGAGCGCTTCAGCGAGCGCATCGCTGTCCGTGCAGAATCCGTCCCTGAATACGCCCCTGTAATCGCCGCCCCAGACACACAAATCCCCCGCATTTGTCCGCTTGCTTTTCTTCAATTCCTTTCGTCTTTGTTTTTTTATGTCGAGACGCTGATTCATCTGGTTAAAAACTGCTTTTATTATGGCTTTCCCCTGAACTTTGCTCTCCCCTGTCTGGCTGAAATATTCTTTGAAGAACCTCATCCGGTTGGTATTACTCAATTTGCCCGCAGGCGCCATATTCACCTGCACAAGATTTTTCAGTCGCAGTGAACAGGGCAGTTTGTCAAATTTTTTCGTCCGCTCGTTATCGAGAAAAAACAGCCGTTGCGTTTGGCCCTCACCTCCCAATAGTATATTGCCTAACCGCAAATCCCCGTGAATAATACCTTTGGTGTGCATCAATCCCGCAGCCCGCCCTATTTCCCGCATGAGCTTGCGCAGGTCTTTCTGTTTTTGGCCGGCCGCATCGTCGGGTTTGCGCATAAAATGACTGACAGGCATCGCGTTTTCAATCGCAATCGTCGCCAGAAAACTCCCTTTTTGAGAAAAACCTCCCCGCCACTGGCCCATCGCGATTACTTCGGGAACATTAAAACCATTAGCGGCCATCATCATGCTGTGCTCATAGTCGCACCAGGCCCGGCTTCCGAAAAATAAACATTTGATAATAGCGCTTATCGACCTGCACAGATATTGCTTCAGATATATCTCTCTTGGGACCCCGTTTATTTCCGCGACAAACCTGTGAATGCGGGCGTATTCCGAAGATATGACTCTTTTCAGCTCGTATCGCTGCCGTAATCCCTCTTCGCCGGTCAAAAACGCCTCGCCAAGGACGCTATCGCGAATATCTCTTTTGATATATAACGTGCAGTCGCCGCGCCGTATTTTTTCAAAATCTCTGTCCAAGGTCTTATTGCCCCTGATACTTCAAAAGATACAAATAAAAACTTTCGTCATGCTGTAGGTTATCGGTAAATTGTGCCAATGGAATTGTACCATTCTCTTCTCCAATATCATAGTTCAGCATCAGGATAACGTCCGACTTTTTATTTTCGGCAAGCTGCCTCGCCTTTGTCAGCACCTCGTCAGTGCCCAATGTCTGCCTTCGGCTGCCGTCAAATAATACGAACGTTCCAAAGCTGTCGCTGTTGGGGTAATAAATCTGCCTGTCAAGATACCCCCCTGCCGTTGAAGCTACATAGTCAATGTAGCCGGCTATCGGCAAACCGTTCAGGCCGCTTTCTTTGATGAACCTCGCAACTTGTTTGCCCTCGGAAAAAGGATAACGCCATTCCATCACACTCGCGAATATCCCCACGCCGAAATGAACAACCAGCAGCGCTATAATAAGCGCCTGCCTGGGACGGGTCAATGCCTCGGATAATCTCGTTAATATACCCCGTCCCACCGAACCGCTGTTCCATATCCTTTCGAGCCAGATGCTGATGATGACAACTATAAAGAAATGCCCGAAGTGCCTCAGGAAGCCCGCATAAACAACATACTGAAATGCCAGCATCCCGGCGACAGCTAACGAGAAAAAAATAAACGCCGCACGGTTTTTCATCAGCGACAGGAGTAAAAATAACAACAGGACTACGCTGAGAATATTTTGCGGCTCACGCAGCGCGATTACAGTGCTGCCCCAGCTTTCCGGAAAAGGCAAAAGCGATAGTAGCGGCATGTCATCCTTCTCCAGTATGTTGCTGTTCCAGTAACGATGTTTAAACTCAGGAATCGGCACAAGGCCATGCCAGACGGTCGATACCGTCTTGCCAATCCTCAACCCACTGTAACTGGTTTGCCATCCTTCCGCGTATTGACAGTCAGATTTCGGGAACATTATCACGCCGGAAATCGCAAGCCCCAATAAAACCGCTGTGATACACACTAACACGGCTGGTTTGTGTCTGCTCCAGGCCGCTCGAATGTCGGCGCCTCCGGCCGACTTGAACGCGAGCGTCAAGAACAAGCATATCGCGATTATGAAAGCGTAGGGATTAGACAACCCCATTAATATAAGGATGATACTGAGAATCCAGAAATTCCTGCTGATATTCCCGCAGGCGGCGCAAAAACAAAACATCAAAAGTATCCCGATACCGTAATTCCTGCTTATCGCGGCGTATTCGTATATCGGAAAATATCCCAGCAGAAAAAACAATCGCTGCAAACACGAAAACGGAGCGAATTTCAGAAAAACGCCGGCGCTTGTTACGGCTATCGCGTAGTGCAGAACCTGCATCCATTCGGGATTTCGCGTCAGCCGGCTCAACGCGTAAAGCATAATATACCACAGAGGCGGGTGCCCCTGGCATTTCATGTTTTGAAACAATCCCACTAAGCCTGCGCTGCCTTTGGCAGTAAGCCAGACGTGCATTTCGTCGCGCCACATCTCGTGCGTGAAAATATTGGCTCCCGCCAGGAGAATATATACCAGCAGGGCAAATACTATGAAGGTCTTCTCGTTGAGTAATTCAATCCGGTTTCTGAGGTTTCTTATCGGCCCTGCGGCTTTGTGCCAAAGCATATCCATTCTGTTATTTGCCGATAACGCATATTCCCAGTTCGTCTGCCAGCTTAAGCGTCTGGGGCTTATCGATGATTATGGTCTTGCCCGCCTCCACCACCAGGCATTTAGCGCCCCCGGCCGCCATCGACCTGATTGTGTCGGTCCCTACGCAGGGCACGTCAAACCGCATGTCCTGATTGTGCTTGGCCGCCTTCAATAAGGTCCAGCCGCCCATTTTGCAAAGCCCCGCGGCGCGTTCAATCATCCGGGCGGTCCCCTCAATCGCCTCTACCGCGATGACTTCTCTTTCCCTGACCGCGATTGCCTGGCCAATATCCATCTCAGCCATTTTTTTGACAATCGGCCAGCCGAATTCAATATCGCCTGCCGTCGATGAGCCGGGTTTGTGGCTTGTCTGCGGCCCCTGCGTCGCTAAGTGCTCCTTGCAGTATTTCGTCGAATCTTCCAGGATTATTCCCCCGCTCGCCAGCTCGTCGGCAAGCGCAGAAAGCAATGTTTCATTCTGTTTGTTTTTTTTGCGAAGCCGCCAGTA
>Ga0105104_10001023_pt1 | contig 21479 bp, 19 predicted proteins | sample PPLLaktember2015_3_FD_87034 | JGI IMG/M metagenome (GOLD analysis project Ga0105104, IMG submission 87034) | Freshwater sediment microbial communities from Prairie Pothole Lake near Jamestown, North Dakota, USA - PPLs Lake P7 Core (6) Depth... | ecosystem: Environmental > Aquatic > Freshwater >... | reverse complement strand
GTCAGCATAACCATCCTCGTTTCGATCAGGCAGGGTTCATTCAGGACATTATATGGTCGCCGATGCACCCGGTCAATCGACGGTATGGAAGGGGTCCGGGTTACACCAGGCCGATCCGGGAGAGGTCGCCTGGAGATAACCGGTTTAGCAAGGCTTCGGGGTTTTTCAGGTACTTTTCGCGGTTTTCGGATCCATCGGCCAGGCGGGAAAGTATCCCGGCCAGCAGGGCATTGACCGGGGCCGGTACTCCGAGCTCCCGTCCGGTCCGCTCCACGGCGCCGTTCAGCCAGTGCACCTCGGTCTTCCCGCGTCCGGCCTGCAAATCGAGGAACAGCGAAGGCATCTTGCCGCCGCGGCCGCCGCCGACAGCCCGCGCCAGAATCGGGCGCGCGAAATTCGCCGGCAGGTGTTGGACGGCCAGCGCCAGCGCCCGGACCGGCGTGCCGGGAAGATCGGTCACCGGAATCCCGGCGGTGCGCATCACCCGCAGGCATTCGCGGAGCATCGCCCGTTCGAGGAGGAACAAGCGCGGGTGGGCATACACCTCCGCGGGGGACAATCCCAGGATTGCCGAGGATGCATTGGCGATTAAATTAGTGAGCAGTTTCGACCATTTCATCGACGAGCCGGAAGGATACAGGCGGGCGTTCAACCCGGCGCGGGTGAAAGCATCCGCGATCGGGAGGCTGAGCGCATGGCCGGCGGCGATCCCCACTCCGCGCCGGCGCTCAAGCGTCACGGCTCCGGCCGGGCTACGGCCGACGGCGCTTGTCACCGTGCCGGGGATCACGCTGCCCGGCTCGAACACCGACTCCAGCATTTTCTCGTTTTCCACACCGTTCTGAAGGCAAAGCACTGGCGGAAGCTTCCCCTGGAGCGTTTGCATGTTTTGGATCGCCGCGGCGGTGTCGTAGGATTTCAGCGCGAAGACGGAAACATCGAATGGACCGGATCGCATGGCTTCCACCATGCTGAGGAATGTGTCGGGAACCGGAATTTGGTGCGCCCGGTCCGCGATTATGAGCGAGATGCCGTCGCGCCGCACTCGCGCCGCCACCTCCGGGCGTTCCACGAAGCCGATTTTTTCACCGGAGAGCGCGAGGCTTCCGCCGATGTAGGTGCCGATCGCCCCCGCGCCGAAGAAGAGAATTCTCATTTCGATCCGCCCGTCCGTAATCGGTCCAACAATTGGACCATGATCGTCGCCGTCGCGCCCCAGATGACATGCCCCTGATACGGCTCAAAGAAAATCGCTTCGCGTTCCCCAACCGGGTGCGGAATAAGTGAGCTTGTCATTGCGAGCGACCGGAGGGAGCGAAGCAATCTCCTCCTCCTGTCGAAAACCGGAGATTGCTTCGTCGCTTCGCTCCTCGCAATGGCCTGTGACGAGTTTTCCCGCACCGAGTTGTTGTTTTCGTCGGCGTGCACGATTTTCCTTTCCCACCTTCCCTCCGCCGCCAGCCAATCCAGGGGTATCCAAAACGCTTCGGCCACTTCGGGAGAAGATGGCCTTGGATCCGCCGGCGTGCGGATGACCCCGACCACGGGCCAGACCCGGTAGCCGGTTGACGTATCCACCGGTTTGAGAATCCAAAGCGGGTGTACCGCGCCCGGCGGGATGCCGACTTCCTCACAGGTTTCCCGCAGCGCGGTTTGCAGCGGACCCGAATCACCCGGCTCGGCACGGCCCCCCGGAAAGGCGATCTGCCCGCGATGATCAGCGAGCGCTTCACTCCGCCGGGTGAAGAAAACCTCCCAGGCGTCCTTCCGGTGGCGCAGGAGGATCATCACGGCGGATAATTTGCCGCCGGCCGCGAGGGGCGGATAACGCTCCGTAAAATTCCTACGCAGAGAGTCCTTTAATAGAATTTCCGGATCAATCATGTATTTCGACGGGAATGGCGGACCGTATCGCGGTTCAGATTTTTTCCGGACGGATCGGAGATCCGCAATAGGCGCATTCCGCCGTCTGCACATCGATCCATTCGACCTCATTGGTCCGGATCAGAGCACCACATTTTCCGCAGTTGGTCGGAAGGGCAGGGTGGACCGGCTCGGCCGGCGGCATGGCGGAGGCCTCGGCGGGCGCGGGGATATCCGTCAGGAATTTTCTCACCTCGGCGGCTTCCGGCGCATGCCCCAACTGATCCAGTTCATCCGCCGCAGACGAAGCGATCTGGCGGACCCGCCCGATCGCGCCGGCGGTCAGCAGGATGCCGAGACCGGTGCGCAGCAGCTGCATGCCCTGCGGGATTTGGCCGGCCTGCCAGTTGGCGCGCGCCGCCTGGAAGAACAGTCGCGGGGCGAAGGGGAGTTTGGAGGCGCTGGCGGCTTTCGCGAGCATTTCGAATTGCTCGGCTGCCGGGCCAAAATGCCCCGCGGTGAAAAGCCGGTTGGCATTCGCGAGCGCGTGGATCGGCCCCGGCGCGAGCGGACGGACCGCCCCAAAGGGCCGCCTGAGACCGGGGAAGAGCGGCGGGCCGATGCGGCGGGGAGGTCTACCAAATCTTGGCATGATGGCTCATCCTTCCGGAATGGTCTCGTCCGGCGGCGCGTCCTGCCGGCCGGGAGTCTTTTCGGCGATCTTCTCCAGGACCGGCCGGGCGAAGATCAGGTAGCCGGTGTGGGCCACCATCCGGTCGGTCGGGCGAAGCCGTTCCGGAACCGGTTTGTAATAGCGGAGGGAAAGCTCGCTGACTTCGACGAATTCGAATTCGTGCCGCTCGAGCGCCGAGAGCAGCGTGCAGACCTGATTGGTGGTCGGGACGATCGAGCCGAAGAATCCGCCCGGGCGCAGCGCAGCCCGCACCTGGCCGATATATTCGTGCGGCACGGGGACATCGAGGAACAGCGAGGGAATGTCGGTTTCTTCGAAGCCCTGGGAGATATCGCGCAGCCGGAATTCGACACGATCCTCCAGCCCGAGCTGTTCCAGGTTGTGGCGGGCGAGGTTCTGCATGTCTTCGCGCTGATCGTAGGAGATCACGCGCCCCTGCGGGCCGACGGCGGTGGCCAGGGCCGTGGTCAGCGCGCCGGATCCGGTCCCGGCTTCGATCACGGTGACGCCCGGCGCGATCGACAGCTTTAGAAGGATGTAGCCGATATCCTTCGGAAAAATGATCTGGCTGCTGCGTTTCGTATCGCGCAGGACGTCGTGCAGGGAAGGGGGCAGCAGATAGAACGGGCGGCCGAGATGGCTGTCCACCCGGGCGCCCCACGGCTTCCCGATCATATCGTCGTGATAAAGCAGCCCGCGGTGGGTGTGGAGTTCCGCACCGGGCTGCAGGCGCACCAGGCGGTATTTGTGGTCGCGCCCGACCAGTTGAACCATATCACCTGCTTTAGTTGATGTCACGTTGTCTCCTCCGGCGGGGATGATTGTAACGTGCCGGGGGCGGGGAGGCAATCGGACCCCCGTTCCATAGTCCCTCCCCCTCCTGTGTCCTCCCCCGTTAGCGCTCCTACTGATGGAATATGAGATCCATTTTTCCAAGCGCTAACGGGGGAGCTAGGAGGGGGAGGGGAAGGAACAAAAAAACCGGGCGGTTTCCCGCCCGGTTTGCAGGCATTTTTTTAAGTGTCCTTCAGATCTTCTTCATGACCTTCGCGGAATCCATCACCCCGATTTTTTATCCGCCGTGGCCGAAGACGGATTCTCCTCAAGCGGCAATCCATAGCGATCGTAAGCCAGGTTCAGGATTTCGTTGATCAGGATCGAATACTGCATGCCCTCCGCCTTGGCCATTATGCATAGATCGCTGACGTCCGGATTCACACCGGGCAGGGTATTGATCTCCAGCAAGTACGGGTGGCCTTCGGAATCCAGCCGGATGTCGACCCGGCTGCAGTCGTCGGCTCCGATCGCGACCGTCGCCGATTTGGTCAGGCGGTACATGTCTTTTTTCAGATTATCAGGGATATCGGCCGGGCAGGTGTATACCGGAGATCCCTCAGCGCCCGGAACGATCCCCTTGGCTTCCGACCCGTATACGCCCTGGCCGACGCCGACATTCGGATCGATCTCGAGAACCGGGAAATAATGGAAGCCGTCCGCCGAGTACAAGTCCGGATTGGCGCGCCTTCGGCCGGTGGGAGGGTTGCCGATGATCCCGACGGTGAACTCGCGGCCGGGGAGGAAGCTCTCCACCAGCGCCGGCTGGTGATAATCCTGGATGATCCGGCGCGCCTCGCGCCGCAATTCCTCTTCGTTCTGGACGATCGACGTCGGGGAAACGCCCTTGCCGGAGCCTTCCCGGACCGGTTTAACGAACAGCGGAAACCGCAGGGTGGAGCGCAGCGGGGCATCCGGATCGTGGAACAGCTGAAAGGGAACGGTGGGCAGGCCGCGGTCGCGCCAGATGCGTTTGGCGATCACTTTTTCGAGCGAGATGGCGTTGGCCAGTATCCGCGATCCGCTGTAGGGGATGCCAAGCATCTCGAGGATCGCCGGGATGTGCGATTCGCGCGCGTCGCCGCGCAGACCCTCCGAGATATTAAAGCAAAACTGGGGCTTGGTCTTGCGGACGCTGTCGAGCAGCGAGACGTCGGCTTCGAGGAAAAACGGCTTGTGCCCGACCAAGCGCAGCGACTGGAGGATCGCTTCCACCGTTTCTTCGCGGTCGTATTCGACATTCTCGTCGGGGGGAGCGTCCGTCCGCAGCGGAACGTTCTTTTTCATATTCGCCAGCACGGCGACTTTCAACGGGGGACCGACCCGGCGCGGAAGGGCCGGAACGATCGGGAGCGAAATTTGTGACCCAGGAGGTTCTTCGATGGGCTTCTCTCTGTTCATGCTATCCTCGGCGGATTGAGGTGACTCCAAGGCAACAGAAAAGCCCCACCCGCCGGGTCAGGGCTCCAGGATTCCTTGTCTCGAAGTGCCTTTATTATCGCATGATTTTATAAAAGTGCAAGATGCCGTTCCGCTTCCGCGGCGGATCCCATATAATCAGTATCGGACCGCCCGCCGGTGCAACGCCGCATCCGCCGACCGGGATGAACCGGAATACCCGCAAAGGAGATCGCATGACCAGAATCATCGATGTGTCGGTGGATGTTTTTTCGGGAATGCTTGTTTGGCCGGGGGATGACGGCGTGGAACTGCACCGCACGCAGAAGATGGAAGAGGGCGCGCACAATAATTTTTCGCGGATCGCCTGCGGCGTGCACACCGGAACGCACGTCGACGCCCCGCGGCATTTCATCCCCGGCGGCAAGACCATCGAAGCTCTGCCGCTCGACGTTCTCTGCGGCCCCGCCTGGACGGCCGATTTTTCCCCCATTCAACGAATTGGAGAAGAACATTTGGAAAGGGCGGGAATTCCCGCGGGCATAAGGCGGCTATTGCTGAAAACAGATAACTCAAAAGTACTCGAATCGATGAAGGAATTCCAGACCGACTATGCCGGATTGGATGAAAGCGGCGCGAAGTGGATTGTCGCTAGGGGGATTCACCTGGTGGGGAGCGATTATCTGTCGGTGGCCGTCCGGGATCAGACCGGTCCGGTTCACCGCGTGCTGCTGGGCGCGGAAGTGATCCTTGTGGAAGGGCTGGTATTAAAAAATGTCCCGTCTGGAGCATGCCGCTTCACCTGCCTGCCGGTAAAAATCCGCGGCTCCGACGGCGCGCTCGCCCGCGCCATGGTGGAAGTGGAATAAATAAACTACATAGAACACCTAGGTTATAAAAGGAAAAAACTGAACCCGGTGGCATCTTGAAGTATTTCCGTGACCTTTGTGCCTATTGTGAAATAGCAATCGCCACAAAGAACACATAGGTCACAAAAAGGAAAAACTGAGTCCGGCGGCATCTTGAGGTATTTCCGTGACCTTTGTGCCTTTTGTGGAAAAGTAATAGCCACAAAGAACACATATGTCACAAAATTAAAAAAACAAGACCGGTGAGGATTCGTTTCAAGGGGCGGTCCAGCAAAAGAATGGTTTCAACCGGTTTGCGGCGGATTTCCCTGCAAATCGAGTTCAGCCGCAATAGGCCGCATGGCCAGAATGACGTTATCGACGTGCTCCCACAGTTCCACGCCGAATTCGGCGGCGCCGCGTTCCATCTCCTCGCGGTTGGCACCGGCGGCAAAGGCGCGGTCCTTCCACTTCTTCTTCACCGATTTGGCGGTCAGGTCCGAGAGCGAGCGCGACGGCCGCACCAGCGCGACGGCGGTGATCAGTCCGGTCAGCTCGTCGCAGGCGAAGAGCGCTTTTTCCATGCGGTTGTCGCGCGCCACGCCGGTGTGATCGGCGTGCGAAAGCACCCCGTGGACAATTTCCTCCGGAATGTGGCGCTGGCGCAGAATCTGCGCCCCCGCCTGCGGGTGGCTCTCCAGGTCAGGGTGGATCTCCCAGTCGAAATCGTGCAGCAGCCCGACCGCGCCCCATAATTCCTCGTCTTCGCCGAACTTCTTCGCGTAGAAACGCATCGCCGCCTCAACCGCCAGCATGTGCCGGACGAGGTTCTCGTTCTTCACGAATTCGCGGACGATGGCGAGCGCTTCTTCACGTTTCATGGCATCTCCTTTTCTTCCCCGCTCTCCCCCCTGTAGGCCCCCATTTGCCCCCCCCTCCTTTTATCCTCCCCCATTTGCCTCCCGAGCAAGGTTCGAAAGCGGCGGTGCGATCGCGGGGCAAATAGGGGAGGGAAGGGAGAGGGCGGATGGGATGGGAGGCAGTCACTCCAGCGGTTCCACCGGGCCGAGGACCGGCTGCGGATGGGTGATCTGGGTCTCCAGGATCGCGAAAATGCAGGCCGGCCATTCGCGCAGGTTCCATTGGATGAGGGAGGATGTGCGGTACGCGCGCCGGTCGGAGGCGACGCCGACGGCGTCGATCCCCAGCTGATCGCAAAGGTATACCGCCCGCGGCAGGTGAAATTCCTGCGTGACGAGGATCGCTTTCTTCACCTGGAAGATGTACTGCGCCCGGTAGCAGCTGTCGTAGGTGCGGCGCCCGGCAAAATCTGCGACCAGGTCGGCCTCGGGCACGCCGAGTGTTATCGCGTACTGGCGCATCGCTTCGGGTTCGTTGTATTCCGGGAAGCGGTTATCCCCGCTGAGAAGGATTTTGCGGACTTTGCCGGCTTTATACAAATCGACCGCCGTGGCGACGCGGTCGGCCAGGACAGGCTGGGGGGTGCCGTCGCGGTAAAGCCCGGCGCCGAAGACGATCGCCACCGGCGCACTCGGGGCGTCGGCCACGGCCCGGTATATCCGCGATTGAGTTTTCAGCCGCACGTAAATCCACGGCAGGCCGATGATGAACGCGCCTCCGAGGATGAAGCCGATCCACTTCCAGGGGAACCGTTTTTTATTCATGAGGAGAATTCATAAGATTGGCAAGTGAGGGGGCGATTTTAGCGAGCATGTGACGCGCCTCCCGGGAGGGTGATCGTTTCGGGAACCCGTGTTCTTCCTGCCTGGGTGAAAAAGGCGAAGAGAGGATAGAACGGACGGATTTTTGCATCCAATCCCTTTGTTTTGGGACTGGTGAATGAAGATGAGGGATGGAGAAAGAAAAAACCCGGTTGCCCGGGTTAGTGCCGAAGCAGGGAGTTGAACCCTGATGGCCTTACGGCCACTGCGCCCTGAACGCAGCGCGTCTGCCAGTTCCGCCACTCCGGCATCAAGGACCAAATTGTAATTGGAAAAATGGATTTGTCAATCATGTGTATAGCCGGACCGGGGCGATACCCGTCAAGAACACGCGGGTAGGACGGATCGCCCCGGTCCGGCATGAGGAAGACTGCATCATTTTCGATTATTGGATAATCCGGGAAGAAGCGGATTATTTCCGGTGAAGGGTAATGATAATCAGAGCCCCGACCAGGCTTTGACCAGGGCGGCATCGGTGGTATCGAACACCTCCGCGCCGAGCGATTGCAGGACGGCGCGCTTCTCGCCGCCTTTCGCCACGCCCAGAATCGACAGGCGGATGTCCAGGTACTTGCGCTTCAACAGGTCAACCGCGCTCTGGGTTCCGATTACGCCGGTCGGCGAGTCCTCAAAGACGGTTACCGTGGCGCCCGATTCCTTGAACGAATCGAGCGGGGGGAGCAGCTTTCCCTCTTCGACGAACACCCGCGCGGCTTCGAGCGCGTCACCCTCTTTTCCTCCCAGCGCGAGCGCGAGCGCGGCCAGTGAATGGACCGGGCTGGGTTTCAGGTATCCATCGCTGATCTGGCCGTGCTGGCGGGCGAGCCATTGCATGTGCCCGGCGCCGGCCAGCGGCAGTGTTTCCAGGCCGAGCAGCTTTTGCGCAATCTCCGCCTCAGGCGGGTAATCGGCAAGGTTCGCGCCGGCGGCCTGCGGCCGGCAGGGGCGGGCGGTGATGATCACGGAACGGATTCGTTTTTCCGCCTGCAGCGCGAGGATCCGGTCACGGACGCCTGTGGAGATCCCCGGCCGGTCCAGTTCGGCAAGCAGGGAGGGGGTTTCGAGGACCGGCTTGGCGCCGTACTGCCGTTCGTACGCCAGGCTGCCGAGCGTAAACTGCTGGAAGTACTGCATCACCGGCGAGCGGGCGAATTCACGCGCATGCCCGAGCACCAGCTCTTGTATGAGGTCGAACGCGCTCAGCCGGGCCAGGTCCTCTTCGGCATGGCCCGCTGCCTGTTTGAAAAGTTTGATCGCGGAAGCCGAAGGAGTTTCGCCGCCGAGCGCTCCGACCTGGTGCGCCCAATCGGCGAAACCAGGTTCCGGGCGGATCCACTCGGGGGATTGGAGCGCGCGCAGGCAATCGTCCAGGTCGGGCGGCAGGTGCAGCCCCGGATTCGCCTGCCAAAGCGTGAAAATATCCGCCATTAGGCAGATCCCGGCGATGTCCCACTCGCAGGTGATGCCCTGCGCCTCGAACGATTCGATCGTGGATTCATCCAGGAGCCGTTGCGGATAACCCGCCGCGCGCGAAAAATACGCCACGGTCCGGCGCAGGGCTTCGCGGTAACCCGCGGGATGGATCAGCACGCCGTCGAGATCAAACAGCCACAGGTTCATTTATGCCTTCTTTCCAGTTCGGCTTCCACGTCGGCAAGGGTCAGCCCGCGCGCGGCGAGCAGGACCAGCGTGTGATACATCAGGTCCGCGACCTCGCTGACCACCCGGTCGTCGGTTTGCCCGAGCGCGGCGACGATCGTCTCGGTGGATTCCTCCCCGACCTTCTGGGATATTTTATTTATCCCTTCGCGGAAAAGCGCGCTGGTGTAGGATCCCTCGTCCGGGTTGGCCTTGCGGTCGGCGATTACGGCTTCCAAATGGGATAGAAATCCGGCCGGAAAGATTTTCCCCTCGCCGGCGATACGGGTGAAAAAGCATGAGCGTTCGCCGGTGTGACAGGCCGGACCGGCCGGGGTCACCTTCAGGAGCACCGCATCCGCATCGCAATCCAGACGCACTTCCTCGACTTTCATGGTGTTCCCGGAGGTTGCGCCCTTGCGCCACAGTTCCCTGCGTCCGCGGCTCCAGAAGTGCGCGTCGCGGGTGTCGAGCGTTTTCCGCCATGCCTCGGCGTTCATCCAGGCCAGCATCAATACTTCGCCGGTGCGCGCGTCCTGCGTGACCGCGGGGATCAATCCTTGTTCGTTGTATTTGGGTTCCATAGATTCTCCAAGTACCGACCTAACCCCCTCTCCCCCTTCCCTTAAGGGAAGGGGGAGAGGGGCAGGGGTGAGGGGGATAGGTCAGGTCAGCCTTACCTTCACTCCATGTTGATCCAAGTACTGCTTAAGCTCCGTTACTGTTGTAATTCCATAATGCAGCAGCGACGCGACAAGCGCGGCGTCGGCTTTGCCGTCGGTTAGCACCTGGTGGAGATGCTCGGCTTTGCCTCCGCCGCCGGAGGCGACCACCGGAATTCGGACGGCTTCGGCGATCCGGCGGGTCAGGTCGAGCGCATACCCTTCCTGCGTGCCGTCGGCGTCGATCGAATTCACCACCAGCTCGCCCGCGCCGAGCTCCTCGCCGCGCCGGGCCCAGGCAATCGCGTCCAGCCCGGTGCGGGTGCGCCCGCCGTGGGTGACGATCTCGTACCCGGACGGCGCGGCGGGGGTGGGCGGAGCCGCCAGCACATCCATCGAAAGCACGACGCACTGCGCGCCGAAGGCGCGCGAAGAGTCCGCGATCAACTGTGGATTTTGCACCGCGGCGGTGTTGACGTTCACTTTTTCGGCGCCGGCCAGAAGGACCTTGGCGCAATCCTCTACCGTCCGCAATCCGCCGCCGACCGAAAACGGGATGAAGACCTGCGCGGCGACGGCGGACACCACGTCGAGCATAATGGAGCGCTGGTCGCTCGAGGCGGTAATGTCGTACAGGACCAGCTCGTCGATCCCGGCTTCGTAATAGCGCCGCGCCGTCTCGACCGGGTCGCCGATATCCTTCGTGTCGACGAACTTGATGCTTTTGGCAAGCCTGCCGTCGCGCACGTCCAGGCAGGCGATGATCCGTTTACTTAACATAAGCCGCTACCTCCCGCCTCCATGCCACTCGACGAAGTTGCGCAGGATCCGCAACCCGGCCGGACCGCTTTTCTCCGGGTGAAATTGCGCCGCGATCAGGTTCGCGCGACCGATCACGGCCGGGAAGGGGGATCCGTATTCGCACACCGCGAAAACGCATTCGGGATCCTCCGGCTGCGGATAAAAGGAATGCACGAAGTAGAGTTCCTCTTCCGCCAAAACGCCTTTCAGAACCGGATGATCCCGCACCACCCGGATCCGGTTCCATCCCATGTGCGGAATTTTCAAGGCCGGATCGGAAAGGACAAACCGTTTGCTTTCACCCGCGAGCAGCCCCAGGCAGGCGGTATCACCCTCCTCGGAGTGATCCAGTACGATCTGGGATCCGAGGCAGATGCCAAGGATGGGTGCGCCGCGCGCGCAGACTTCCCGCAGCGCGAGATCCAAACCGCGTTCGCGCAGGACCTCCATCGCGCTGGCTGCCTGGCCGACGCCGGGAAAAATCACCTTGTCGGCGCGGCGGAGGATGTCCGGATCTGGCGTGATGATGGAATCCACGCCGAGATGATTAAGCCCGCGCTTAACCGAGGTGATGTTGCCGGCTTTGTAATCCACGATGTGAATCATAATGAACCGCCGTGTCGGGAAGATGATGTTTGGGAAATATCGCTGCCCGGTCGATCGGCGCCGCGTTCCAGTGCCAACGCCGACTTAAGTGCGATCGCGTGTTCATACAAAGCCCGGCCGATGATGATCCCCGGCAGGCCGGCCCGGGCGGCGGCCTCGACATCCCTGAGCGAAGCAACGCCGCCGGATGCTATCACCTGCAGGCCGGTCGCCCGCGCCAGTTTGACCGTCGCCGGGATGTTAACGCCCGTGGAAACACCGTCCCGTTCGATATCGGTGAATACGCACCAGCGGACTCCCTGGGCGGAGATTCTGCGGCCGAGATCGAGTGCATCGAGCTGGGAGTCCTTCTCCCAACCGCGCGTTTTTACAAGTCCGGCGCGTGCGTCAATCCCTATTACGACCTGATTTGGTCCATATATGCGCATAGCCACATCAATCAGTGAAGGATTCTCTATCGCTGCGGTACCGATCACTACCCTGGCAACGCCCGCATCCATAGCCCGCTGGATTCCGGAAACTTCCCGCATCCCGCCGCCGAATTGCACCTTCAGACCGGTTCGAAGAATTTCAGAAAGAGCGAGCTCATTCGCGGCGGTGGAATCACCGAAAGCGCCGTCCAGGTTGACGACGTGCAGCCAGGTAGCCCCTTCGGCCTGCCAGCGGCGGGCGATTTCGAGCGGGTTGTCGCCGTACACAGTTTGCCGCTTTGGGTCACCCTGTGCCAGGCGCACGACCTTTCCGCCGCGCAGGTCGATCGCGGGGTAGACAAGAAATTCGGTTACTTCCTTAGTCTCTTCCATCAATCCAGTTCCGGATTAGTTTTTTTCACCGCAAAGACGCTAAGAACGCCAAGAATTCGTGGAAACATAAAAAACCTTAGCGCTCTTCGCGCCTTTGCGGTGAGAAAGGTTTTAAATGACGCCCTTGGTGGAGGGAATGCCGCCGGCGCGGCGCGGGTCGATCTGCGTCGCCCGGTCGAGCGCGCGCCCGAAAGCCTTGAACATCGCCTCGGCCTGATGGTGGTCGTCGCCGCGTTCCAGCAGCCGCACGTGTACGGTGGCTTTGGCCGCGGAGGCGAAGCTGCGGAAGAAGTGTTCCACCAGCGTGACGGGCAGTTCCCCGATCATCGGGAGCGCCCATTCGGCGCGCACCAGCGTGTGCGGGCGCCCGGAGAAATCGACCACCGCCAGCGCGAGCGCCTCGTCCATCGGCACCACGGCGTGCCCGATCCGCACCAGCCCGCGCCTTTCCCCCAGCGCGTGGTCGAGCGCTTCGCCGAGGGCCAGCGCCGTATTCTCCACCGTGTGATGCAGGTCCACATGCACATCGCCTTTGGCCGAAACCTTCAGATCGAAGAGGCCGTGCACCGCGATTTGGTCGAGCATGTGGTCGAGGAAGCCGATGCCGGTTCCAACCTCGGCTCGGCCCTTCCCGTCGAGCGTGAGTTCCACGCGGATATCGGTTTCCTTGGTCTTGCATTCGATCGTCGCTTTGCGCATGATCTCTCCTTTTCTCTTCTGACCTAACCCCCTCACCCGGCCGTTGCCCCGGAAGGACACCGGGGAACCGGCCCCCCTCTCCCCCTTCCCTTAAGGGAAGGGGGAGAGGGGGTTAGGTCAGTTCTTCCAACGCTTCCATCAACGCATCCGTATCCCGCGGCTTGCCGACCGAGATGCGCAGACAGTCGCGCAGCCCGGGCCGGTCGAAGTATCGCACCAGGATTCCCCGTTCGGCGAGTTCCTTTTGCACGGCCCGCGGATCGCGGCCGGAAATCCGGCACAGGAAGAAGTTCGAGCAGCTGGGATACACTTTCATCCATGGGAGCCGCTGCAATTGCGCGTACATCCGTTCACGCTCGGCGATGATTTTATCGAAGGTTTTCTTGAGTGCGGTGTAATCATCGAGCGACGCCATCGCCGCCTGATACGCCGCGGCGTTCACGTTGTACGGCTGCTTCATCGTCATCATCCGCCCCATCAGGCTTTGCGGGAAGACGCCGTACCCGATCCGCAGCCCGGCCAGCCCGGCCCATTTGCTGAACGTCCGCAGGACCGCGAGGTTCGCGTACTCCAAAGTCCAGCGGATCCGGCTGGCGCCGGAAAATTCGGCATACGCCTCGTCCACCACGACCAGCACCGGCAATTTTAACAGCCGCCGGAGGGTTTCGTCTGGAACGAGGGAACCGTCGGGATTGTTCGGCGAGCAGACGAACAGGATCTTGGCGCGCGGCTCGGCCCGCACCGCCGCTTCGATGCCATCCACGTCAAGCGAAAAATCAGCCTTCCGGTCGACCGCGAGCACGCGCGCCTTATGCACGCCGGCCGAGAAGGAATACATGCCGAAGGTGGGCGGGCAGTTAACGATCACATCCCCCGCTTCCAGCACGACGCTCATCACCACGTCGATCGGTTCGTCCGCGCCGGCGCCGGTGAAGATCCGTTCCGGGGGCAGCTCCAGGAACTCGCCCAGCCGCTTGCGCAGCAGCGTGTTTTGGGGATCCGGGTAGATGCTGAAATACTTTCCCGCCGCGACCGCCGCGAGCGCCCGTTTCGAGATCCCGTACGGGTTCTCGTTGGCGTCGAGCTTGACGATCCGCTTTTTGGTCTTCGCGAACTCCCCGGAGAAAATCTCGAAGGGGATAACCGGCGTGTAGGCTTCCGGCTCGCGCCCTCCGGGAAGAAATCGGAATTGCTCCGGGGATTCGGTTTCCCCTCCCTTGCCAGCTTCGGCCCGCAAGCGCGCCGCTTCGGCGTGCGAATCCAGGCTTTCGGCGCGGGCGATCGTCTCCGCGTGCGGGCTGATCGCCGCCGCGGTCGCTTCATCCAGCGCGATGATGCTGGTGATGCGCACGAAATCCAGCACGTTGAGCGGCGACGCAAAACGCGCCGTCCCGCCGGTCGGCATCACGTGACTCGGCCCGGCGGTGTAATCCCCGAGGACCTCGAAGGACCGTTCGCCGAGGAACAGGCCGCCGGCACTGCGGATCCGCCCCTTCCAGGCATCCGGATCCTCTACCGAGAGGCACATGTGCTCGGGCGCATACTCTTCCGCGGCCGCCACCGCGCCCGCCAGATCCGGCGTGATGACGATCCCACCCTGGGTGGTGAGCGCAGCGGCTATGATCTCCGCCCGCCCGCGGCTTTCAATCTGTCCGGCCACTTCCGCCTGGACCTTTTCGCCCAGCGCGCGCGACGGCGTGAGCAGGATGGCCGTGGCCAGCCGGTCGTGCTCCGCCTGGGCCAGAAGATCCGCCGCCACCCAGGCCGGATCGGCGCTGTCGTCGGCGATCACGACGGTCTCGGTCGGGCCGGCCAGTCCGTCGAGCCCGACGATCCCGAACACCTGTTGTTTGGCCAGCGTGACGAAGAGGTTCCCGGCGCCGACGATCTTATCCACCCGCGGGATGGATTGCGTGCCGTACGCCAGCGCGGCCACCGCCTGCGCGCCGCCGATGCGGTAGAGCGCGTTGACCTTGGCGATATAGGCGCAGGCCAGGACCACATCCGGGACCGCGCCGTTCTCCCGGCCGGGCGGGGTGACGACGATAATTTCATCGACTCCCGCCACTCTGGCGGGAATGGCCGACATCAGGAGTGACGAGGGCAGGGGCGCGGTTCCGCCGGGAACGTAAACGCCAACTCTGCGCAGAGGGGTCACCTGCTGACCGAGAATCCCGCCCAGATCGCCGGTCGTCCAGGAGGGAATCGGCTGGCGGGTGTGAAACGCACGGATCCGTTCGGCGGCCAGCGTGAGCGATTGCCGCAGGTTCTCCGGGATCCGCTCATAGGCGGCCTGCCACTCGGCGGGCGGGATGCGCGGATCGTCGATGCGTTGCCCGTCGGCTTTTTCGGTCCAGCGCGCGACGGCCGGATCGCCGTCCTTCCGCACGTCGGCGAGGATCCGCCGCACCGCTTCGGCGGGCGTGAGCGGTTCGCCGAACACGCGCGCGAGGCTTTCCCGCAATGAGAGCGGAGTTTCCTCGCCCTGCGGCTTCCGTTTTAAGATTGTCTGCCTGGCTTCCGCCAGGTCGATGATTTTAAGCATTCGTCCTCCCAGCCTTCCTCACCCCCAACCCCTGCACCTGGCTGTAGCTGTAGGGGCGACCCATTGGGTCGCCCCTACTTGGGTGGTGGGGGGAAGAGGATTATCTTCCCAATTCTTCCCGCATGCGCACAAAGCGCGCCGGTTCTTCCTCGAAAATGTAGGTTACAGGCGAGACTACCACGCCGCTCCCGCCGATCGCCCTCAGCTGCTGGACCGCCTGCATGATTTTATCCTTACGGACGACGATATTTACAGCGAACCATTCCGGCGTACCGCTCTCGCGGGTGAAGATTTCGCAGACCGTTGGTCCTTGCAACCCGCCGAGATCGGTTTGGGCGAAGATTTTGGCGGCGATCTCCTGCTGGGATTTTCCGCGCATGTTGGCGAACACGAGGTAGGCTTCCTGCGCGCGCAGGTGCGCTTCGATGTATTCCAGGAGCGAGTGAGCCGCCTCGAGCACCTCCGGGCGGGCTTTCAGGGCGGGACGGTTGGCGATCAGGCAGGCCTGGGAGCGGATGATTTCCCCGTCCCCGAGCGGTACCAGGTGATTATCCCGCAGCGTGGTTCCGGTTGAGACCAGGTCGCTGATCATATCCGCATACCCGATCGCGGGCGCAACCTCGAGCGTACCCTCCGACGAGATCAATTCGAACGGTTCGATCTTCTTTTCCCGCAGGAACCGGGCCGTGAGGACCGGATATTTCGTCGCCACACGCAGAGGTTTGCCCTCCTTCGGCATGCCCGGCGCCTTGCGCGCAAGATCCGGTACGCCGCGGACCCCGTCCCATTCTTCGGGCACCGCCAGGAACAGCGAACAGGCGCCGAATCCAAGCGAATCGTGCAGGATAATCACGTCACCGCTGTCGCCTTTCTTCTCCTCGATGATATCCGTCCCGGAGATCCCGAAATCCAGGCTGCCCTGGCGGACTCCGACAACGATATCCCCGGGCCGCTGGAACAGGACGGTGAGGCCGGGCACGGCCGGAATCCCGGCCTGGTATTGGCGCGGATTGGGCTTGAAGACATCCAGCCCGCAGGCTTCCAGGAATTCCAGCGCTTCCGCTTCCAAACGGCCCTTCGACGGCAACGCCAAACGAATATCAGTTCTGTTCTTCATCAGTCCTCCAAAAAGAAACGCCCTCCGGCTGAGGGAGGGCGCAGAAAAAATAATTCCATGGGAAAGCGCGGCCGCTCAACTCAGCGATGCTGGTTGACCTTGAGTATGAGCATGAGTATGGGAAAGCCGCTTGTTCATGATGGGCCAAATATACCAACGAAGCAGGAATTTGTCCAGCGGCTGATTTGGGCGGGCGGCGCGGCAATCCCCCATCGAATATAATTACCCCAGCCAAGGTGAACACCCCTGTCCCGCCCATTGGTAACCATGAGACGTATCGCAGACATGATTGTGAAGATCCCAAGCCGGTTCCTGGCCATCCTGCGGATCAAAAAGCCGCTCGAGCGCAAAGGCACCGCCGTCCTGGCCGTCTTCATCCTCGGGGTCTGGCTCTCGGGTGTCGTCTTCACCGAATCAATGCACGAATTCTGGCGCGATGAGGTCCGCCCGCTCTCCCTTGCCCGAGCCGCCGCAACGCCCGCGGATTTGTACAACTCGGTGCAATACGACGGGCATCCGATGCTGTGGCATTTTCTTCTATATGCCGGAAAATCGATCGTGGATTCCCCGCTGATCCTCCCGATTTTCGCCGTCGGGATCGGGTTCGTGGCGGTTGCCGTTTTCCTCCTTTTTGCGCCAATGCCTTTATGGTTGAAAAGCCTTTTCATTTTTTCCGCATTTCCTTTCTACGAATATTCCGTTATGGCGCGGAATTACGGGATCACCATGCTTATGTTGTTCCTTATCGCATGGGTTTACCCGCATCGTGAGAAATGGGGTTTGTTATTAGCCTTTCTCGTTGCTCTGCTTGCAAATACCAATGCGCATTCGATTATTTTTGCCGGTCTACTCACGGCGATATGGATGTGGGATGCGATAGTAGAGCGTCGGGCGGAGCTCTCTCGCCGAAAAATACTGTCTCTTGGATTGTCCGCCATCCTCATCACCGCCGGAGCGGGGTTCAGCATCCTGTGCTTCATGCCACGGGAAAACACGATTTTAACAAGCGTCCACAATATATTAACATGGCCGAACTTCCTTGAGGCTTTGAAAGAGTCCGCGCTTCATCCCGAGATATCCTTTTATCAAATCATGCCGGCATGGGTACCGCCCGCCGCCGTGGCGTTGATCATCTTCTTGGCGATACTTGGCCTAATGCATCGCCCGTCGCTGCTTGTCGCGGCGTTCTTGGGGGAAATCGGGCTGGGGATTCTCTTCCATCTTGTGTATGTCGGACAATATCGCCATCAAGGTTTGTTTTTAATCTTTACCATTACCCTTTACTGGCTGCTTCTTGAGATGCAGGGGAACGAAAATATTTCCGGAATACGCAAGCATCTTTTTCGCATCGGTTTTTTTATCGCCATTCCGTTGATTGTCCTGGCGGGTGTATCTCAAATGCGGGGCACCGCTTGGCGGGATATTCGCATGGAGCAAAGCTCGAGCAAGGCATTGGGCGATTTTTTAAATAGCGATCCGTCCTACCGGAACGCGATACTTCTTCCCGAACCGGATTACTCCATCGAAGCCGTGGCATATTATGCGGAAAACGAAATTTATCTGCCGCGTGAACAGCGGTTCGGAAATACAGTAGCCTGGACGAAAGACTCCAAAACCGATCTCTCCCTAAGTGAATTAATGGCCGCTGCCAGGGATCTTCAGAACCGATGCGGGAAGCCGGTACTTATTATCCTTGGACATTTTGGCGTGGAATTTTCCCAACCAGGTGAAAGGCGCTACTCATACAATAAACTATTTACTTGGGATACCGGAAGTGGGGCCGATTTTCGTAACAGCACCTTGTTTCTCGCCGAATTCAAACAATCCCTCGATGAGGATGAGAAGTACCAGGTCTACGCTCTTCTGGAGAAACCCGTGCAATCCGTTGAGAATTCAAAGGGACTCCCCTTTGATTTTACGAAAAATCTGGGATGCGCGCAACGGGAGGATTCGGCCGCTTTTGGACAAACAGCGGAGATCGCAGCCAGTGCGGCCTTTATCGGAAATACCGCCGGGCGGCTGAATGCACTTTTTAGAGGATTGCAATTTTCAACAGCATGGATTGCACGGATTAACGATCGACTAATCGGTTACCCCCCCTTTCTAACAATTTGGAATTATCCGTGACATCCTCGTGTTGCAAACGCATCCGGCGCACAAACCGGCAAATCCGGCGCGGGTGGTGGACGACAGGCGCTCGATTAGAAGGGAAGAAGAATTAGTGCCGGCACGTGCCATCGGTGTTGGAAATGCGGGAACAGTGATTGGGCGCTCATGCCCATCCCCATTCCGGGGAATCGCGTTTCTCGGGTCGATCCGCCCGACCCATCACCTTGGCGAGGGCGGGTTTCTTTGGTAACCTACGCTGTGCAGGCGCCGGCCTGCAAATACCAGTAGCTACCAAGGAGGTGCGGTATGAAAATCGCAGTCATCGGCGGGGGATCCACCTATTCGCCCGAACTTGTCAACGGCTTGCTCGAGCGCACGAAAATTTTACCGGTGCGGGAACTGTGGCTGGTCGATATCGATCCGGAACGCCTGGACGTTGTCGGCGGATTCGTCCGGCGCATGGTCGGCGCGGCGGGAAATCCGTTTTCCGTCGAGTTGACGGACGACTACAAACAGGCCGTCGCCGGCGCAGCCTATGTTGTGACCCAGCTGCGGGTCGGCAAGATGCCCGCCCGCCGGGAGGATGAATACCTCGGCAAGCGCCATGGTCTGATCGGCCAGGAGACGACCGGCGTCGGCGGGATGGCCAAGGCGCTGCGCACAATCCCGGTCGTGCGCGCCATCGCCGCCGAAATGCAGCGCGTCTCGCCCGCGGCGGTGCTGGCGAACTTCACCAATCCCGCCGGTCTGGTCACCCAGGCGCTGACCGATGTGCTCCCTCACGGACAGGGGATCGGGGTGTGCAACGTGCCGATCACCACCCGAATGGGCATCATCAAGCGCCTCGAAAAAATGACAGGCACGAAGATTGACCCCGCGCGGACGCAGCTCGACACGCTCGGGTTGAATCACCTCTCCTGGCACCGGGGTTTCACGCTGGACGGCGAGGATATGTGGGGGCAGATCCTCGAGGATACGGTGAAGGAACTGCGGGCGCAGAAGGAACCGGAATGGGATCCGGATTGGATCGAGAAGAACCGGCTGATCCCGAATTACTATCTGCAATATTATTACTCTACCGATCATAAACTGGCGGCCCAGGAAAAATGGCCGCCCTCGCGGGCGGAAGAGGTTATGGAGATCGAGAAGCGGCTGCTGGCGGAATATGCCGAGCCGGACCGCACCAAACCGCCGGAGGATCTGATGAAGCGCGGAGGCGCCTATTATTCGACCGCCGCGACCCAGTTGATCGCCGCCCATCATGCCGGAAAGGGGGAAGTGCATGTGGTCAACATCGCCCACCACGGAGCGGTGGAGGGCTGGCCGAAGGAGTGGGTGCTGGAGATGCCGGTCAACGTCTCGCGCGGAAAAGTGGAGACCTTTCCCGCGCCGCCGCTGCCGAAGATGTGCTTCGACCTGATCGCGCGGGTGAAGGAATATGAACTCCTGACCGTTCAGGCGGCGGTCCACGGCGACCGCAAGGCGGCCCGCGAAGCCTTGCTGGCGCATCCGCTGGGGCCGAAAGTGGATCGGGTGGATGCTGTTCTGCAGGATATGCTGGAGACGAACCGTAGGCACCTGCCGCTTTTTTGGGAAGGATGAATCGTCCCCCATGTTGGGACTATCCAAGAAGAATCACTTGAACACCCATGTTCGTCATGCCCGCGTGTACCTAGCGGGCATCCACTCCTGAAAACCATGGATTCCCGCTACGAACACGCGGGAATGACGACCAAACCAGGGCAAGGTATCAACCGAAAAACCATCCTTTCGCTTTCTGGACAGCCCCAGTGATCTTCAGGGGGGAGGCAAATAACGGAATGTTCTCGGATCGGAAAATTTTCCTGGGCGTGGACATCGGCGCGACCAAAACCCGGGCGCTGCTGGTCGATAACAACGGCGCGGTGCTGGGCTTTGGCATCGCCGGTCCCGGAAACCACGAATCGGTCGGCTGGGACGGCCTGGCGGCCGCGTTGCAGGCGGCGCTGGATAAAGCGTGCAAGGACGCGGATGCGCGGACAGCGGATATTCTCGCGGCCGGTTTCGGAATCGGCGGGCTGGATTGGGATGCGCAGGAGCCGGATACGCGCCGGGCGATCGGTAAGACCGGATTGAGCTGCCCGATGCATCTCGTAAACGACACGATCCTCGGCCTGGTCGCCGGGGCTCCGGAGGGGTGGGGGATCGCGGTCGTATCCGGGACCGGCTGCAACTGCTGGGGATGGAAGCGGGACCGCACCCGGATCGGGAGGGTGACCGGCGGCGGGATCATGATGGGGGAAGGTGCGGGCGCCACGGAATTGACGGCCGAAGCTGTCAAAGCGGTCGCCCGCGCGTGGATCCGGCGGAGCCCCGCCACTGCCCTGTCGGATGTTCTGCTCGATTGCACCGGCGCGCGCGATCTTCCCGACATGTTTGAGGGGCTGATGGAAGACCGATATCGCTTGGAGCCTTGCGCGGCTCCGCGGATATTTGACACGGCCGCGAAGGGGGATGCGGCCGCGAAGGGACTGATCGATTGGGCCGGGACGGAACTCGGCGAAATGATCAACGCGGTCGCCCGCCAACTGGAATTCCAGGGGCTTGAATTCGATGTGGTGATGATCGGCAGCATGTTCGATGCCGGACCGGTGCTCGTGGATCCGATGCGGCGCAAAGTGCAATCGGAAGCGCCGCGCGCGCGGTTCATCCGGCTGGCATGCCCGCCGGTGGTTGGCGCGGCGATCTTGGCGCTGGAGCGGGGCGGCATTACGGTGGACGGATCAATCCGGACGCGGCTTGTCCGCGAAACGATCGCGCGCATGTAGCCGTCCGGTTGTCGGTCATTCCGAGGGGCTGAAAGCCCTGAGGAATCGGTTACTATTTTTAATCACCGATTCTTCGCCTTCGGTTCCGGCTTGGAGGGACATCCTGATAATTCGAAAGGGGTCGAAAAACCGATGGAATCCCTGCTTTGGAAGGAAATCCATGAACAACCGGAAATCATCCGGCAGCTAATCGCCGCCGAGAGAGATCATGTGCTCCGCCTCGGCCGCGAACTCCGCGGGAAGAATTGCCGCTTCGTCTACCTGGCGGCGCGCGGCACTTCCGACAACGCCGCCCGCTACGGGCAATATTTGT
>Ga0105104_10001022_pt1 | contig 21483 bp, 29 predicted proteins | sample PPLLaktember2015_3_FD_87034 | JGI IMG/M metagenome (GOLD analysis project Ga0105104, IMG submission 87034) | Freshwater sediment microbial communities from Prairie Pothole Lake near Jamestown, North Dakota, USA - PPLs Lake P7 Core (6) Depth... | ecosystem: Environmental > Aquatic > Freshwater >... | reverse complement strand
TGAAAAGTACTCTCACTATGATAGAATTATTTCACTAAATTGAGAACAAAGCATTTGTCTTATGCGGTAAGATGCTAGCGCAAATAGGTATAGTGTAAATAGAAGTTGAAGATATAACATTCAAATTTCTCGTCTTGAAAAGAAATCTAATTAACAAATAGGCAAAATATATAGAAATAGAATTAAACAAAAGGTTGGACGTATCAGCTTCTTGACGCTTTCGCATCTAGCTTAGAAAGGTTTTTTATTCACCGGATTTCCGTAGGGATTTATTGGCTGCAAAACCACTTGATCTAAAGAAGTTAATAAAGAATTTTCCCGATTTCCCAAAACAAGGGGTATTATTCAGGGATATTAATCCTCTAATTAGTGACGGAGGTGCCTTGAATTATATCTCGGAAGAATTTTATCGCAGGTTTAGTGCAGAAAAACCTACGATGATCGCAGGAATTGAATCTAGAGGCTTTATTATTGCGACCTGTATCGCAATTAGATTTGGCGTAGGTGTGACCATGATTAGAAAAGCTGGAAAATTGCCAGGCAAGATTAGTCGGCAATCATATCAGATTGAATACGGCACAGCGGAGATGGAAATTCAACAAGGCAGTCTTCTACCAGGACAAAATGTCATTGTTGCTGATGATTTGATAGCAACGGGCGGCACGGCCTTGGCAGCTGCGAGGTTATTGAGAGAAGAGGGGGCTAATATCTCTGGATTCGCTTTTTTGATAGAACTAGGTGACCTGAGAGGTGGAGCAGCTTTACGCGAATTAGGATATAATACTCAGTCATTAATAGAGTACTAGTTCAAAATGACGTCCGAGATCACTGCCGATATTGCAATTATTGGGGGAACAGGCATGTATGATACTACCATACTCACAAATCTAGTAGAAGCTAAGATGAGCACTCCATTTGGACATCCTTCTGACCTCATCACCATAGGTGAATTGGAAGGTGTAAAGGTGGCATTTTTGCCTCGACACGGTAGAAATCATACAATACCTCCTCATGGCATTAACTATAGAGCAAACATTTGGGCGTTAAAGGAGATTGGAGTAACAAGAATAATTTCTCCCTCCGCTGTCGGAAGCCTTGATAGGGCTTTTGTCCCAGGGGACATCATATTACCTGACCAATTTGTAGATTTTACTAAAAGGAGAGAACAAACCTTCTACTCGGGAGGAAGAGTTTGTCATATTTCAGTAGCCGACCCATTCTGTCCCGAGCTTAGAGATATAACTGCCAAATTGGCTAGAAAACATTCATTCCCTTGTCATGATCGGGCCGCATACTTGTGCATAGAAGGCCCGAGATTCTCAACAAGGGCGGAATCCAAATATTACCGCGAGGTGGTAGGCGCCCAAATAATCGGGATGACCCTAGTTCCTGAATGTGTGTTGGCGAGAGAGGCGGAAATTTGCTATTTATCATTGGCAACAATTACTGACTTTGATGTATGGGCTCAACAACCCGTTAGCTCTCAAGGTATTTTGACCCAATTGAAAGAAAATATTGGGAAGATTAAGACCCTGATCAAGGAACTAATCTTAGAGATACCGAAAAGTAGAAGTAGATGCAGCTGTGGAATCTCACTCAAAGATGCCTTGGTCTAGACAGTCATTTTATCTATATCCCCTTGCCGATTCGGTTTCAGAATGACGTCCCCCTCAATAAGTTTTCTCTGGAGACTCAGTGAAAGTTTTTCGCCATCTAGACCCATTTTTGTGACCTCAGCAAGAGTTTTCTTTGAAAGATTGAAGCTAATGTTATGCCCACCGATCCTCCCAAATGCTATCGCAATAAAATTAAATTTCTTACCATCTATCAATAAATATCCTCTCAACTTGCTTTCAATGTTTCCTCCTCTAGAGGAAGTTATCACCACAGTATAAGGGTGAGGGAATTCTGGAATCTTATTTGGTTGCATTTCCAGGAAGAACCTCAGTAACATCTAATGTTCGATTTACATTGGGCTCAACCAAAAAACTCCACCAATCAGCATCAACAATACTAAAGTTCTCACTATTGACATCAACCACTGACTCATCATCTGAATCAATGAATCGTTGAAGACCCTCTACAGCAAGTTCTACTAGCTTCCATCTGTTAGTCCCACTTCGCTTTCTATTTACTGCTACCGCCCATTTCTTACTTTTGTCAATTCTATGCAGCCCGATCTTGTCTGAAATATCTAGGACACCGATTCTTTTTTCTTCACAGAATAACTCTTTCGTCACTACGCTTCGCCAGACATCAACAGATCCAATATTTCTATGTCCTTCATTTATATTGATAACCCCAAAATACACAACTCCGGTGACTGAATTGGAATTACTCGAATCCGATGCCAATCAATTCGTCCTTAGATTTAACCATCGGTATATTTAATTGGTTCTCGCCAAATCGTAGTACTTTTCTAAATAGACTGCTAGGCTATCCACTTTATCGTTCTTACCATATTCCACGCCAAGCTCATTGCATCTCCTTCTATACCTGTTAGAGAGGGCGAATCGGGGATGAAGTGATTCAAATTTATCGTCTCCGATTTCGATAAACATTCCTTTCTCCGTCAACATAGTTGAATAGAGCTTGGCCTTCTCAGCATTCCAACTGCAAGCCTCTGCAATTTTGGATACAGTCAATTTCCCAGAATATACGACCAACAAGTAAAGTTGGGCTTCATTTGGATCCAGCCCTAATATTGATGTTAATGTATAATCGCAATTTCTACGACGCGCAATCACGACAGTTCCCAGTACTTTGCAATAGCCTTTATTAAGGTATAATCGCTTTGTTCAGCTAAAATCCAGGTGTAAATTAATTTAATACACTACTTGATTCATCGTAACCTGAGCACCCAGCCCGGAGAACACAAGAATATTAACAATGACTACAGAAATTACAATAAGCGCCGGAAATGTCAATCCTTTTACCCCTCCCGGGATTATCTGGTGCCTGAAAATAACCAAGAATGCAGCAGCGAGAATACCTGTTATAGATAAAGATGATATCAAACTTGCATTTGCGATTAGCTCAGTGGCATAAGAAACACTAGAAATCACACCGATCTGTGTATAAAGCCCCGAGAATACTATCAGATTCACGGCCACCACCGATGCTACAGTAACCGTAGATAAGAAGACGCCTTTTGTTCCCCTAGGAATTATCTGCCTCCTGAACATAATCAGGAACGCCGCAGCGAGAATACCTGTTATCGATAAAGATGATATCAAACTTGCATTTGCGATCATCTTGTCTAAATCCAATCCAGGGAGGCCCAAAGCCGAATTAACCTGCAATACAGATATTATTGCAGCAACGATACCTGCATAAGGAATTATCCACATAAACTCCTTTAATGACTGTCGCCCTATGCTTCCTCTGGATGGCATCTGATCCTCCATCACCTTAGGAGAGACAGAAACTTGCTCTGGTCGATTGTCGATGTAACTATGATCGATTTCTTGAAGAAACCGAAATCCTTGGTCAGTAAGGGTATATTGCTTCGAATTTTTTCCTACATAATTAGCCATTCGCTCAAGATGATAGTATATGGAGCCGGTAGAAAGTCCGGTAGAATTTCTTATGTCGGAGAACCGTGCAGCTCCTCTCTTTTCTGCTATCGCTCTCAAGATCTTTATTCTAGTTCGTCTTGCCCGCAGCTGCGTCTCTCCGGTCAATATCGTTGGGTATGCTCCGAAATTATTTATCTCTTTCCTTGATAGGTATTCATACCTAAATCATCTAGGTGGCGGAGATACGCTGATATTACGCTTCAATATTTACAGCCGTTGCTGGGTGGGGTCGTAGCGAAGCCAGGGATCGCAACGGGCTCCAGATCTTACATCCCAACCAACGTAATTGGGCAGAAACCCGTGGATCAAGGGTTCAATTACTGACACTTAATGGTGCAGGTAGAACATATCCCTTCGGCCCCATCCCTTCATATTATGAATATTTAGACTCAAGTATGTAGTAATCACGCTAAAACCGAAATGCTCCCCAGGTTACGGCATGAGTAGATTGTTGGTTTTCATACTAAAGGTGTATGCCTGTTGTAACGTTATTGAATCAACCTATGTGATTTTTCTCGTGTTGCGCCACATTCCTAGCCTTAGCAATAATATTCCTGCAGCTATTCCTGCCAAAGACACAATTAGGGTAATAGGTTGAACAATACCTCTAAGGGGTTCAGGAGCATCAGAAATGAATTCACACTTGTCAGTGCTATCTTCACAGTATTTTGAGACTGGGAAAGCCAAAAGTACAATAATCAACGTCACCAGGATGGCAACTCCTATCAGAGAGGAAATTGCCCCACCCTTGATCAAGACATCTTCAAACCGATCCAATCTTTTACTCACTCATTATTCAAAATAAATTTGAATCATAGATGGCGAAGTCGCTTGACGTCCATTACCTTGAAATAATATGTTGAGTCGACTGAAACTTGCACAAACTTATCATTGTGGTACAAAAAGGGAATTGAGCCCCTCACATGGCCTTCCCATAGATCATGCACCAATGAAAAATACTCTTTTCTATGTCTTCCTAGGAGTCTCAAACACTCATGAGTAAGAAGGTGAGATATTTTTGTACAGTTGTTTTCCGCAAAGAATCTGGATCTATCATAACCAACTACATTATCTTCTGGTCTCTTCCAATAAACCATCGAAAAATTTTCGGCTGAATAGCCCTCAATCTTACAATCAGTCCAGATCGGTTTAAAATAGGCCAAATAGAAATGATAAGTTGATGAACCTCGTTCTTTGTGATCTCTTGTCAGGTAGCCAATTGACATTCGATCGAACAAATGGCCTGGAATCACAGGCAATATATCAGCATCTAATGTGAAACTAATATTGAAATTCCTTTTCATCCACCAATTGAAAAAACGTACCATGGATAGAACATAATTCCAATCTTGACGTTCTCTGTCCTTCCATTCTGACTCTTTGGCAACATAGATGAAAAATAATTTTCCTCTATTCATAAAGGATTCCAGACACAACTCTAGATATAGACATTTTTCTGCCCGTGCAGTCCAATAATTGATCATTTGTGTTACCTCCGATTCAGTTATGGTATCTAACAAAAGAGCCGCCCAGAGGCCCCCCTATGCAAACAAAAATGATGCGATAAAGCAATATTGACTTATTTGTTATAGGGCGCTAGCGTGGCGGTAAATGGAGGCAAGGGGGGAAGATGTCATGTTATTTCGTGTCTCTACTTCCGTCAGTGTAACGGACCCAATAGTATTGGCTGGTTCCTAGGCTGTTAGATAGATAAAAATATCTTCAAATCAGAAGACGGACTCACAATCTGAGCAATTAAAAGTAAAGATATGCAACGAAGTGCATCCCCCTTATATCGCTGATAAGGTATATTTTATCCGGATGATAGACGATATTCTTTGGCGGAAATTGGCAAACAAGGCATACACTGATCAATGGACACGTCTCATAAACTCAGTTGATGCTAGTCATTTTCAGGTCCATCCGTCAATGGTCTTTGTCCCTGATGACGTGACAGATGTAATCAACATTTGTCAATATGCATATAGAAAAGAAATTCCATTAACTCCTAGAGGAGGTGGGACGGGTCTGCTTGGACAAGCGCTAACGCAGGGGATAGTAGTTGACATTAGCAAACAGTTGAACAGGATTATCGAAATCGAAGAAAGTTATGTGGTGGTTGAACCCGGAGTCGTAAAGGCAGTACTGGACATAGAGCTCAAGAAAAAGGGAAAGTTCTTCCCTCCCGATCCATCGAGCAGTAATTTTTGCACAATTGGGGGCATGATTGCCAACAATTCAAGTGGGGCTCACACATTAAGATATGGTAGTACTATTGATTACGTTGAAGAATTGGATGTTGTATACTCTGATGGATCCATGAGTACAATCGGTTCTTCAATACAGCCTGATCATCGTTGTGCGTCGCTACTGCCAATAGTCTTGACAAAGCTGGGCCTAATCGGAGCATCTTACCCAGATACCTCAAAAAATTCCTCTGGATTTAGGTTGGATGCTTTGGTCCGAAATGGATCATATTTTCCTCAAAGGGTTTTTGCAGGTGCAGAGGGTACGCTTGGTATAATAACCAAAGCCAAACTGAGGACAGTAGACATCCCACAGTTTGAGATTCTCCTTGTGTGTGAATTTTTAGATTTGAAAGGCTTACTGCAATCTATCTCGAAAATACTATCCTTTCATCCTTCGGCTGTCGAGCTCTTAAGTTTCGGAAGCCTTCGCTCAGAGATGGTTCAGGATAGCGAGAGAGGCCTAACGGAATTCCCCACAATCTATGTGGAGTTCTGTGGAGAATCCATAACAAAACTAGATCGACAGGTTGATCGATGTAGATCCTTCCTTCAACAGAGATGCATTTCTATAGAAACCTTGTCTGACGCGACTAGCTTTAATGCCGCATGGAAAGACAGAAGAAACTCATTAAATCATATACTGCGAATCAGTGACGGTAACAAGAAAGCTGTAGGAATTATTGAGGATACTATTGTTAATCCGTCCCTATTAGAAGAATACATTCCATTCATTCAGAGAATTTATGATAAGTATATGTTAGACTATGTGATGTACGGTCATATTGGTAATGGGAATATTCACACAAGACCGCTAATAAATGCACAGTCTGCTCAAGGTGAACAAGTCATTGAGCATCTTGCCGGTGAAGTTTTTTTGAAAGTGAAGGAGCTCAGAGGAAGCATAAGTGCGGAGCATGGGGACGGGTTGGCGCGTTCTAGATACATTAAGGAAATGTTCGGTGTTGATACTCACCGGCTTTTCGTCCAAGTAAAGAAGGTTTTCGACAACAAAAACATTATGAATCCAGGAAAAAAAGTGTTGCCCGCCTAATAATGGAATTTGAGCAAATTTTCAAGAGGATTTTATTATCCTTCCTAAAGTTAGATTGCGTGATATCACCTTGGAAGAAATTCAATCTTCAAGTCAGATGCAAACCTAGTAGCAGTGTATCTCCAAGGTCTAGCTATGGCTTTTGATACCCCTATCCTTGTGCTTGCTATAAAGTCGGCGATATCCAGCCCATGATGGATAGTGATAAGGGAGGTCTCTTTAGTAACGTCCAAGCCATTGTCAGCCAGCGTTATTGACATAGCCTCTGTAATTCGACCAGGACCCGTTGTCAAATTTTTAGAATACTTTCTATTCTTGCTCATCATATCTTGTCCCGCCAAGGGCAGAATGGATCGTATTAGTACTGCACCAGCTTCGGTATCGTTCTTTCTTGCGGTGACGTTAGCACAAAAGTGCCTACCATAAACAAAATATACATATAAACAGCCCACATCCCCGAACATGACAGAGTTCCTTGGCCTAAGACCACTGAACGCATGACTAGCAGGGTCATCACTGTAACCATAAGCTTCAGTTTCTGTGATGTAACCAGCTAACCTTAAGATATTACCAGGTAATGCCAATTTCCGTACAAGGATCTTCCCCAAAAGTGATTTTGCTACCTCAGTGGTATCCTTCTCGTAGAAAGTACGTTCTAAGCAAGCTATTACATGATTGAGAAATTCGATCGTCATAAGTGCATGGTTACTTCCTGTTTCGAAAGAACAAGCTTAAAAAATCTTCGAAGTCTAAAGCTGTGTTAATGTTCGGTAGAGGTGAAATCTTTTGCTAATTTCTTCGTTGTCGATGTTAAGAAGTCTGGTTAGACCAAAATCTTCTACTGCAAATGAACCCATGACGTTACCGTAAACCACTGCTGATCTAAATTCTTTTACGCCGTTAGTCTCAATTGAGGCCAAGTGCCCCATAAATCCTCCAGCAAAGGAATCACCGGCTCCAGTAGGATCGACGATCTCTTCCAGGGGATAAGCAGGAGCAACAAATAGCATGTCTGATCGCACCAAAACCGAGCCGTGTTCCCCCTTTTTGACGATAACAAATTCTGGACCCCATGACAGTATCTCTTTAGCGCATTTAATTAGGTTTGACATGCCACAAAGCATTCTGGCTTCTTGATCGTTAATAATAACACCATGTACCATTCCGAACATTTTCTTCACTGCATCGGGCTTTGTTTGAATCCAAAATTCTATGGTATCACAAACTACCAACTTTGGATTTGTGAATTGTTTGAGCATCTTGATGTTCTGGATAGGATCGTTGTTCGCCAAATAGACATACTGTGAAGTCTTAAGTAGATCTGGAACCGACGGTTCGTATTCTGCGATTACGTTTAGCTCCGTCTTGTTAGTAGTCCTGTGTGAAAGATCGTAATTAAATGAAGAATCGTATCTAAATGTTCTTTTACCAGATTTCGTCTCCAATCCTGATGTTCCAACTTTTGATCTCAAGATCTCCAGGTATTTTTCTGGAAAATCAGATCCGATTACCCCCAGAATTTCTGTTTCGACAAACTTGCTAGAGGCAAGAGCTGCATAAGTAGCAGCGCCTCCCATTATTTCCACTTCCGTTCTAAATGGAGTTCTAGTGGTGTCCAATGCAAGACTTCCAAAAACTGTTAAGCGCATCCGTGGAACTCTCTTAGTTAAAAGTACATTAATTTGTTTTTGTTACTGCTAGGTCATCAGGAATAAATAGGAATTGGCTTTTACTAAGGTGGAATATGAAATTCATAGTAGGGATCACCGGAGGCTCTGGAGTTATTTATGGGATAAAATTTCTAGAGGCACTTTTTGAGTTGAATATTGAAAGTCATTTGATTATCAGTGAATGGGGCGAAAAAACCATTAGGATTGAAACGAATTTCACCACCAAGTACGTTAAATCACTTGCATCTGTAAATTACGATCCTCTTAATATGGCATCGGAAATATCCAGCGGGTCGTTTATCTCAGATGGCATGGTGATAATACCTTGTAGCATGAAAACGTTGTCAAGCATAGCGAATGGCTATGATGACAATCTAATTTCACGTGCTGCAGACGTTTGTTTGAAAGAGTCACGGAGATTGGTGATAGTTCCGCGCGAAACGCCACTATCCAGAATTCATCTTTTAAACATGCTTCGACTGAATAAGGCGGGTGCCGTATTGCTACCTGCCATGCCCGGTTTCTACCATAAACCTGAATCTGTCGACGATCTAGTGAACCACATCGTAGGAAAGGTCCTAGATCAATTCCGTATTCCAAATACCGTCTTCAGGCGATGGGCACAAAGCCTTGATAGAACGAAATAGATACCCAACGTTCCAATATTCAGAAGCAGGAGCTGAATAAGGGTTCGGCCTAAATGTTGAAGTCCTGACCTAAATCTCAGCTGAATTTAGCTGTTCTTCCCACAGAGACAGTTTTTCTTGTTTTAATTTTCGTCTGTAGTTCTGCAACATTGTATAAACATTCTTGTGAGAACTTCCTTTCAATAATAGAATTATAGCCTCAACTGCTACCTTAATGGCCTCAAAAATTCCAATAAAACCAACGGTGTGTCCGTAGACTGAAACATCGGCCCCGCTTAGCTCTTCGATGGTACGTCTAGACTTTCCACCTTCACCGATGATTCTGCCCTTTAATCTGCGTATTGAACTCTGCGAGTTCCCTACATAGTCCCTCATATCAAGCAGCTGAAAAACAACGTCTTCATGGAGCAATTTGAAGGCCCTCTCTGGTGAAAAGCCTCTGGCAATCGCAGAGATTATCTCAAGCCCTTTGAAAGGATTTCCTTCACGTAGAGACCTGGAGTCGTATCCAACAATCACATTTCCGGTCTCACTCTCAATCTCAACGTTAACCCTACATTCCTGTTTTATTCTTTCTACGACTGCGCCTTTCTTTCCTATCAGGACCCCTATCCTTTCTCCGGGAACCTTGATGAACTGTTGGGAGACTTCTGGTCCATATTTAGACGTTCCCAAGTTATCTTCTAAGCTCAATCCTGGTATTTCCCTGTTCATTCATTTGGATAAGTTAGATATATTAAAGTAACAGCCTTGAAAATTCAAAAAAAGTCGAACAACAATTCTACCTGTGGTAGAACTTGAAAATCATTAAGAAAGGGATGCCGCAGATTCGTTTCACACTAACCTCTCGTGCTAGTCCCATAGAAATGGCCATCGCGACTATCCTCTCGCCAACAAGATTGGCAACAGAGCACTTGTTAAGAAGGTAAGCGGCTTTCTCCTTTTCAATTACTTCTTCCTGAAAATAATCTCGCGACAAGGAAATGACGATTTCTCCCTGAGTTAATGTTTTACCAACCAGATCTGCATCGCAGACGCTTATCATTAGGGAGTCACTATATTTTGTCGTTCTGGCGGCATAAATTTGGCTATCTCCGCGCATTGAATTCATGTATGAAAGTCCCATGTTAATAAATCAACTATGACTTATTTGCATAAACCAGTCTGAAAATGAAGTGAAGATTTCAATGTCGTCGATTTTTCCGTTTCATGTTTAGATGTTATTTTCTCAGATCTCTTATTGATCAGATTAATTAGGAGGTTCAACCTTCTTGTAACTTGTACGTGCCCTCTAAATGCCAGATGTAATCGGTAAGAGTAAAGGATATCGAAAGAGTTTGCTTTCATCCTCAGAGGAAATCATAAAGAGACCCGGATCACATAACAAGATTCTTGTCCTTTGTGTTGATAGAGATGACGACATAGGCTCTAAGGGAGGTCTGCAGACGCCTATTGTTGGACGAAGTTCATGCATAAATGCAGGGATACGCTTGGCAATCGAAGACCCTGAAGATCCTGATGCAAATGCTATCTTTGGAGCAGTGAAAACGTATGAAGAGTTGATATCTAAGGGACATAATGCCGAGGTCGCACTGGTAGCTGGAAGATATGAGAGAGGGATAGAGGCTGATGAAAAGATCTATTCAGAAGTTCAACTAATTATTAATTCGTACCAAGCAGACGCGGTTGTTTTGGTATCTGACGGAGAAGATGACGAAGCAGTAGTCCCTGTTTTGCAAACACTAGTGCCTATTATTTCACTGCAACGGATAATAATTAAGCATAGCAGGAGTGTGGAGTATTCATACGCGGTTCTAGGCAGATATATAAAAATGCTAGTGTATGATCCAAGATATTCCAAATTCTTTTTGGGTGTTCCCGGAGCGCTGTTGGTTGCGACGGGGGTCGCTACTGTTTTTGGGCTTACCAAGGAAGCAGTTGCCCTTGCCTTAAGCATTCTTGGCATTGCCTTCATCATGCGAGCCTTTGATTTAGATAAAGCAATCGGGTCGTTAGGCAGGCCTACACCTTCTGGTTTCATTAGAATATTTTCGGTTTTCTCAGGAATACTCATAATTCTGGTTGCAATAGTAAATGGATTTTCAAGCATTCCCTCTAATTTAATCGAACCTAATTCCGGCATCACTGCAATAATTACGAATAGGATGATAGTTGGGTCTTTTATCCAAGGCACAATTACGCTCCTGTGGATAGGTATTGCTACTATATTTGTTGGTTCGCTGCTCAGCAATTGGTTCAAAGGTAGTATCAGGACAATGTCAGATATTCTCAGATTGGTAGTCCTGGCGTTGCTTTATATACCAGTCCTTCAGTTCACTTCGATTCTTACCGGGAGAGCAAATCCCTTTAGTCTGATATCATCTATCCTGATTGGTTTGGCAGTTACACTTGTCGCGGCTACATTTTTGTTCCAGTACTTTAGAAATAGAAAGGGCGGAGAAGTCCTGAAACACTAGGCTCACTGATCCTAAATTAAGTCCAAACAATAAAATCGCAGTTGAGGCTTTCGCCTGTTTGGATAGGCTCCAATGCAGACAATTGAGAACGGGAAGGCATTTGCTGAGACTCTTCTCCAATTGAGCGGGCTATACCAGTATTATGAGAGAAAACTTCAATCACACATTTTGCATAATCCGTTACCAAATCACGTCGCGATAATTCTGGATGGAAACAGGCGTTGGGCGAGACTAAATCTCTTAAATGTTGATAAAGGACATTTTGTGGGCGCAGACAAGGCCGAAGAGCTTCTCAACTGGATCCATGACATTGGTATTCGAATTACTACCCTCTATATCCTTTCTACTGAAAACCTCAATAGAGATGATGAAGAAATAAACAATATTTATGACCTACTTTGTATAAAATTGCAAAGGCTCTACAATGATTCGCGTATTCATAAAAGAAGAATGAAGATAAAGGCCATTGGGAACGTAAAGCTAGTGCCGCCCAAGCTACAAAAGATACTATACGAGTTAGAAAAAGCAACCTGTGAATATGACACGATGTTTTTAAATATAGCCGTGGCCTACGGCGGTCAAAAGGAGCTTGTTGATGCGATTAGGCGAATAGCTGGAATGGCCGTCTCAGGTGAAATTAGAGTGGGGGATATCAACGAAAAAACGATTGAATCTTGCCTCTATACTTCCCACTTACCGCAACCAGAGCCTGATCTCGTTCTACGGACCTCTGGAGAAAAGCGTCTCAGCGGCTTCCTGTTATGGCAGAGCGCATATAGCGAGATCGTATTCATGGATGTTTTCTGGCCTCAATTCAGGAAGATCGACTTTATGAGAGCAATTAGAATTTATCAGAACAGAGTAAGAAAATATGGTCTTTAGAAAATTATGCTATTTGTATTGTCAGGTAACATTTGATTTTATGGATAAATGTTGCATCGATTCCAAACTGCCAAATGAAATATATCGTAGGCGAAGAATGGATCTCCTTCGTCAGCGTAGCGGTTGGCATAGTGAACAGAGTAACTTCTGCAGGCTGAGACTTGGACGATTGTTCGCTGGTCATGAACGTTCCAAAAAATGATTAATGAGCATTCAGCGGGAGCAGTTCTTTATCGATACTTGACAAATGTTGAACGAAAGTTTTTGTTGCTGCACTATTCTTCAGGTCATTGGGACTTCCCGAAAGGTAATATAGAAACAGGGGAGACTGAAGTAGATACTGTCATTAGGGAAATTTTCGAAGAGACTGGAATAACCGACTTGAAATTCGTAGAAGGATTTATCCAACCAATATTTTATAATTATAGACGAGATGGAAATTTGGTGCAAAAGAAGGTCAGCTTTTACCTTGCCCAAACGCTAACCAGAAATATTAAGCTCTCAAATGAACATCAGGATTTTCTCTGGGCGGATTATCCTTCAGCTTTATCGGCTCTAACTTACAGATCGGCTAGAGATATTCTCATCTTAGCAAACAAGTTTGTCAAAGGCAGGCAGACATTATGAACATGGCACTAACATTTTCTTAGACTATCCTGGAGGAAACCCAGGGTCTTCAATGGTTCTGCACTCTGAATTATGCTTCTCCCAACGATAAAATAATCTACCCCATACGTCGAGGCTTCCGATATGCTACCCCCCTGACGACCTATTCCTGGAGAGAAAATCGGTGCTGGTTTTGCTGATGCAACTTCCCTTATTATGTTGTGCCTTGTAGCTCCTACAACCAATCCATCCACCCTTGCTTCCTTGGCATACCTCAAAAGTATTTTATATAATGGCACTTTTCTATTTCCATTCTCTTCAGACTTATCATAGACTTGGATTCCGTACGTTTGGGAGGCGCCCGGATGGCTCATGTAGATTAGCGCTAAAATGCCTGCACCTAGTGAGTGGGCTTTTTTTGCTAATTCAATTATCTCCAATCTGCCGATAATGGGATTCACTATTACTGCGTCAAAACCCTCTTCAATTAGACATTTCAAGGCTATCTCATTGGTCGAAGGGATATCATTAAGTTTAATGTCCGCTATTACTTGTATACCAAATGAATGGCACAACTGTATTATTTTAGTCATTTCATCTTGACCTAGAGGTACGATTACATGAAGGTTAAATTTGATGGCGCAAATGCCAGATTCTAGGAGATCGATAGTTTCAAACAAATATTTGGATAGGTCATTTTTTTGGATGGGATCGAGTGCCAAGATAATGTTACTTTGCTTTTTCTTGGAAGATTTCCAAATCCGAGAGGAGAAATCATCAACTGAACTCAAAGGATCTCACTAATGGATGGGGTTTTGCAAGTCGTATCAATTTGAGGTATATATAGCCGTGTTCATCAATTCTGTTGTAAAATGAGGTAGCCTCGGATTTCTGGCTTGAATATCTTAGGAATGATGCTGCTGGACTTTCATCCAAAACTACATAATAGAAATAAGAGAAAGTGTCGCTCTCACTTACGCTCATCGGCGCTCCTATGATGTACTTTATTTGACCTTCGATTTTTTGTTCAAATACCAAAAGAGGTAAGGGTGGTTCTTCATAGATGGTCTTGTAGGCACACACCTTGGACAAACTTGCAAGATCCGCCAGTCTGATCGCTATATACTCAAACGTAGAAGTGACCTTGCTTGACCTCGAAAAACTTTTGGGAGATTTATCGATCTTTACAATTGGAGAATAGACAAAAGTGGGATTGGATACATAATCGACCAGTGTTACCTCTTCCGCTTCACCTACAATTCGATACGCTAAATACTCCCCCACCCTCCCAAACTCATTCTTGACAAAGAATATGACAGGTCTCCCATTCACAAAATCGACCTGTACTGCCAAGGCTGGAGCTCCATTCAGCGAAAGGGCAAACGACGGGAGAGGTACACGTTCCAGAGCACAAACAAGCCTGCCAAAGTCCCTCAACCCAGAAAGCTCAACATACCATGGAGATTTTATCCGCAATTTCAAATAGATTCATCAGAGATCCTATTAAAAGCATGTGAAAAAAATACACGATGCTTCCATACGGGATACTTAAAAATGTCAGGATGAGCTATTCTATTTTTAATTGATGGTATTGCCTTTCGACAACATGGCTCGACAATATTTAGGTCGCCAAGTTCAAGTAGCCGAGTTCTTGTCGGTTTGAGGATATTAACGCTACAGATTTGATAGGTGAATTAAGCTTCTCTTCCTCCCTCTATTAAATTAAACCGCAAAACCAAGTGCTTGGACCTTAACAATGAATGAGATTTGGTTCGACTTGATTTGGATTGAACTATTATCTGCGATCTATTATGTCATCAAGTTCTTGTCCGGTTCCTATTACTGCAACTTTTAGACCTATTTCTTTTTCCATATTATTAACAAACCTTTTGGCCACATTGGACAGATTATTGAACTTCCTTTTTCCTGCGTCAGAAGGAAAAACAATATCGAGTTTCGTTAATGCTACCTGTGTGGCGCTGTTCAACATTATTGAACGTCTGGCTAACTCAAAATTGAAAGGCGAGGCTCTCCTCAGTCGTCCCGTGACACTACCAAATTCAGTCCATCCTTTTGAAGTAGTTTCCTCTTGTTCCAGTTCCCCCTCTAGGGGACCTGATCCTACTCTTGTAACATATGCCTTGAATACTACCATTACCTCGCTTACTTTTTTTGGTCCAATTCCAACATCAGAACATATAGCAGATGCCGTCACATCCTTTGAGGTCACGAAAGGATAGGTCCCATGGTAAAGAGAGAGGAACGTACCTTGTGTGCCTTCAATTAGAACAGTCTTATCACTGTCTATCGAGCTGTTTACAATACTAGGTATGTCCTGTAAATATTCCGAGAGCTCAAATGAATCCCTTGCAAGAAAAGCTTTTCGCAACGCTCTGTCGGCATTTGCAGGTCCTGTTCCCGTTCCAGTTGTTCCTATCCTATTTAGATTTGGGTCGGAGGCATCCTTTTCAATGTGAGTACTATCTATTATGCCACACTGAGGATCAACAAATGTTCTATCTTTCGTATTGAAATTTTTAATTTCTTCAAGGAGGACGTTCACGTTAATAAGAACTCCTGGGCCGATCATAAGTCTGGTGTGATTGCATACTAACGCACTTGGTAACATTCTGGTTTTATGTTCTTTTCCATGGAACATTATCGTATGCCCTGCATTGGGTCCTACACCGCCTCGAACCGCAACATCGGCTTTATCTTTCCTAGCTAGATATGCAACAATTTTCCCCTTTCCTTCGTCGCCATAAAATCCACCTACTATTACTGTGCACGGCATCCCTCTCATAGGTAAGGATCTCAGATATTTTAAGCAAATGGCACTATTGTGGTGATCAAAATACCCTCTTACATAAGTGAGATTTCAAAATTACTAAAATATGCATGATGAATTGCAGCAATACCCTACCGAGAATATTGTTCTAATATTGTCGAAGCTTCCTGAATTCCTACGTGAGTCGATGATGAGAAGTCGACTTCAGGAGCTTTGTGCCAAGGATTCAAAGGCGCGGGAAGAATTCATCGACTCGATATTGATGGGTCTTTCCTTGGCAGATTACCTTGAGGAAGGTAATTCGAACCTGGCTCGGAGTAATATCAAGGCTAGAGAACAACGAAATCTTGACTGTATTTACCGCATTTATAGACATTTACGAAAGGGAGCTTACTTTATGCGAAAAGGATTACTTTGAAGTTCTCTTTGAAGCTTATCAATCATTAGAAGAAAATCAAAGGGTTATACTTCGTGATTGTTTTGTTGAAGTGGTACTCAATCAATATCTAGGTAGACATACAATGTTTACTTTGCCTATGAAAGTACGTTCAGCGCTAGTGTTGTGATGAATTGTTTTGATCCATGTTGTCGGGATTCTTTTGCAATTCCTCTGGCTTCTCCAATCCAAAGAACATTCTTTCATGTTTGCGTAGCGCTTTTCTATGTTCGGGAAGAGACATATCAAGTCTCAGTTCGTTGATTACCATCACGGAATAAGTGTTCCATTCAGCCCAACAAGTCGGACATGAAGGATACTTCTGGGACATCGGGTCAGTAATAGAGGAATCATCAAAATCCTTCCCACATTTCATGCAGGTTTTAGACATCAACCGACTTTTAGCTTTCGAATATTTTATTGTTTGTTACTTTACTAATAAAAGGCTACACAGGAATCTTCTAGGGTGTTTCCCTTCAATTTTTTTTGCAAATTCATAGCCTAACCGTTAGATTCTCTTATTGCTGTAGCTATGAAATTTCATGATGTGAGCCCGCATTTGTTCCATCCCAAAATATTCCAGTCCGCAGGAGTTACATCTATAGGATTTGTCTTTTCCATGAACGACTTGTTGGTGTTGCATTAACTCTTCGATTTTTCTAAATGATTTCCCACATTCTACGCACTTATTTTTCTTAAGAAGCAAATTTGTGGTCGACGTTCTCCTTTTGTGTTTGGTACCGCAAATTAACAGATGATTTCAAATTAGTTGTCATTTCCGAATTCCTCTCGTATTCTAATCTCATAATACTTTAATAAAAGGTCATTGTTTAGCTAATTGACTCCACCTTTGAAAAAGATAGAGGCAATCTTGCCACACGCACGTCTGGAACTTGTGTTTTCGGCGTTAAGGGATATGGGATTGGGAGGCCTAACGTATTACGAGTCAAAGGGAAGAGGGCAGAACCCACGTCCGATATTACATTCTGGGAGAGGTACGTCCACCTATACCCCTGAATTCAATCTCAACGCTACTTTGGTGGTCGTGGCTCGAGACTCAGCCATAGATAACATAATTAACACTATACTAGAGAATTCTAGCACTGGACTCAAGGGAGAAGGAAAGATATTCGTCTACGATCTGGATGATGCCGTAGACATAGGGTCAAAATCCAGAGGTGAAGCAGCGATCTGAAAATCATTTTGGTTGGAGTGACACCGTACATTAAATACGCCTCGGCTTCATCGCTGGGAATATTACTATGCAGTTCGTAGTGTATTCGAATTAGATCTTAGTTATGCTGGCAATAATCGGAGATACTTAGAATGTATCCTATTTGCAGGAATTGGTTTTAAAGATGATCCATTATTAATCTAGTTATGATTTGTAATAATCATAGTTTGCTACCCCTCAACTAGATTGGGAGAGAAGGGTGACGCTGCATCACGGAACAACCTCTGTCCGTTCTAACCTTTCGCTCGCACTACTTTAATTCGTTCTAGCACTCTCCAGTATTCAACTTCGCCGCCCTGCCTGATCTTGTCTTTCATTTCATCATCAGCGGCCTCAGTCTCGAATACTTCAAAGGTTTCAAGGTCCATAATTTGTAGCGACTGGCCAGACATTGATATGATTTGACCGCTCCGTTTGTCAATAAGTGGCACATCAACGTTAGCAGAGACTGGCGAAACCATACTATGTTTAGAACCATCGAAAACGCCAATCGCTGAGATTCGAGCCTTAGCTGACCCGTGCTTGCCAGGTTTGCTATGGTCGTAAGATACTATTCTACAGGGTTCATTGTCGATTATTATATAGGATCCCACTTTTAGGCTACCCAATTCCATTGGCTTACTCAATGTCGATCAGGTATCAGGAACTTGAAGGGATGTATTTAATATTTCTGCTCAGGTTACTTAAATTCCTCTAGAATGGAAAAATTAAACAAGTTAGACAGGGATATACCCTTTCGTATTGCATCTCGTCTAGTCCTTTCACAGTACCTTTGATCACTCTGATGAGTACGACCACCATCTACTTCAAGGATCAATAGATTCCTTGAATAGGGAAAGCTAAACTTAGGTTTCATTGAACAGGACAGTGTCATTTCCGCCAGTGCGGCCTTTGTTACTCTGTCTCTCTTCGCCAGTGAAGTGGCCAGGTCGATCAGTTCTTTCTGTCCATAAGAGTACCTCATGAAATAAATGGAAACATAGTTAAGTCGCTCACATAGTCTTTCAAAGAGAGTAGTAGTTATCTTAAACTCAAATACGTGTCTCTCCTGGGTGGAAATTATTTCCGTTGTGTTCTCTTTGTCTTGCTGACCTAGATTCGAGATCAAGATATAATGATTTGCTCTGCCTGGGAAATAGAGCCTGGTTTCTTCCGTAAATGTTGCAGTTACAAAGTACACCCTCTTGGGTCTCTGGGAGCCTTTCCATTTTTCAAGAGACATATCAAGGCTCGCATGATGTGGAATACACAAGTAGCTCTGATCACTATCTCGCTGGTGCTCCAACCCAGAGGTTTTCTATTATGGAAAGTATTTATATGCTACGATATTTTGTTACTTCGCTTTGGAACCTTAGGTCCAGAAAGGCAATTCTGAATAATGAAAAATTGCTATTTAGTCCGCCACTTTAGCTTTTGTGGAGGTTGCAATCGCCCATTTGTACGAATTAGTTCCGGGGAGTCTCGAACTATAGAAAGGGAGAAGGCAAGAACATAGGAGCATAAAAAAAGCATTAATAGGATTGCCATAGGCAGTCTTTATAGATGCCATCAAAACTGACCACGGCGAAGCTTTGATTCCAAGCCTTCGTACCTGAGTGGAAATTTGTCTGTGGCCATTCCTAGACCTCAAGACCTGGGATGCAAAGTCCCTCATAGTAGATGGTGGTGTGAAATGTACCCTGGCTTTTTCTCTGTAAAGGATGTGATATCCCATTTCTAGAATTCTGCATTGCAGATACAGGTCGATTGCAATCGTTTCTTTAGGAATAATAATCCTCTTGGCCAAGTCATTGCGTATAGAAAGCGATCTACCCATAACAGTGTATTGGGAAAGTCCACGCCTTCTGATAGATTCTAACCAACTTGAGATGAACGAAGCAGCCCTTGCGGTTGACGAAGCTGGTTTGAGGCAAATGGGATTTGATGCACATAATCCTACTTTGTTGCTCGCCATACTTGGCGCAAGTTCACCTATACATTCTTTGAGGGGCAAGACATCTGCGTCGAAGAGCACAATGATGTCACCTGTAGCTAAGGAAAAAATTTCATTCCATGCCGATGCAGCGCCCCCTCTTTCGTCATGATGCACTAAATGTATCGGTAGGTAACGGTGTTGAGACATGAACGACCTTAAGATCTGAGGTGTCGAATCAGAAGAATGGTCACAAATTATTACTTCACTAATTCGAACTTCATCTGCATTGAGCGTACTTTCATATACAGATCTAATTAAGGATATGATTCTATCTCCTTCATTGTAGGATGGGATTCCTATTGTTAGTCTCAAGATGATCCCTTCGATGGGCAATGAGGTATTAGCTATTTAATATTTTGCATACAGATACGACAAGCGTTTAGAGAAGAAATACGCATGCTGATTCAAATTTTTAATTCTTGCCATGCACTTCTTTTTTTGTCGAGCTCTAGCCTGATGACTTTCGCACGACACAGAACTCGGAATGATATGATATTATAGTGGGAAGCTGAAATTCTGTAGCTAAATGTCCTTAACGGTCTCAGACCTAATTATACCTATTCTAGTTTATCCGAGGAGCCTGCAACATCTCATTTTCGACATTAGAAAAGGTGTTCCGATACTAGCCTCTTCAGATGACGAGATCTGTTTACTTGTGAATGATCTGATTAAGAATGGAATCACCGACGTCCTTTTATTCGGACTGCCTTCTAAGAGAGATCAGAATGGAACATCGGCGGCAGACAAATCTGGAGCAGTTCAGGTTGCTATTAAAGAGATTAAACGAGACATTGGTTCCGCTGTAAATGTGATTAGCGATGTCTGCGTATGTCAATACAATTTTTCAGGACATTGTGGGATATCGGGCAATAGCCAAGATAACGTGGATAATTTCAAATCTCTTGCTCAACTTGATAAAATAGCAATTAGTCATGCAGATAGCGGAGCCGACTGCGTTGCACCATCTTCCATGATGGACGGGCAAGTATATTCGATTAGGAAGTCCCTTGATTCTTGTGGTTTTGGGGCCGTCAAAATAATGTCCTATTCGGCAAAGCATGCGTCCTCATTGTATGGTCCGTTTAGATCAGTTGCCTTCGCTAGGGGTAAGTCTCGTGATATTGCATTTGACAAATCAACGTATCAATTATCATATTCTAATAGAAGAGAAGCTATACGAGAAATTGAGCAAGATATCAGCGAAGGTGCAAATATGGTGATGATCAAACCAACTTTATGGTATTTAGATTTGGTGTACGAAGTCAAAAAAATGATTGATGTACCATTGGTGGTTCAAGTGGTTTCTGGAGAATATTTGATGCTCATGATGGGGGAGAAAATAAGAGTACAAATACGTGACGGATCTGACGAGTTAGTTGAAACGCTGATCTCGGTCAAGCGTGCAGGATCAGATAGAGTGATAACATATATCGCAATGGATCTTCTTGAACAAATTAACAAAAGGCTTTCTTGAAGCCATGCTTCGATCTAAATTGGGTTCCCGATTCAATTATCAACTTTCAGTGTAAAAGATTATGAAAAGATAGATAACAGAACCAAGCGGCATCACAATTATATATCATGAACTTGACGATTGGATTATCCCGCGGTAGCTCAGCCTGGTAGAGCTTTCGGCTGTAGATGTCGGCAAATGTTGGTGCTGACCGCGTGAAGCAGCCTATCGGGCTAACATGTTAGCAGTAACCGAAGAGTCGCAGGCTCAATCAATAATGCGGAATTGCATTTTGGAGCAAATCCTGCCCGCGGGATACAGTTTCACATTTAAGATGTAATACACTATCTCATCCTACGTATTAGCAATTAGGCGTAGAAGTGATTGTAATTGGCAACGTTTAGAGCCGAATCATCATTATTTTCTGAGTGCGATCT
>Ga0105104_10001021_pt1 | contig 21485 bp, 19 predicted proteins | sample PPLLaktember2015_3_FD_87034 | JGI IMG/M metagenome (GOLD analysis project Ga0105104, IMG submission 87034) | Freshwater sediment microbial communities from Prairie Pothole Lake near Jamestown, North Dakota, USA - PPLs Lake P7 Core (6) Depth... | ecosystem: Environmental > Aquatic > Freshwater >... | reverse complement strand
GGAGACGAGTATGAGATCGTTCAACTTTGCCTTCATTATCATGTTGTAAGCATCCATGTCCTTGCCGACAATTGTCTTTGTGATCTCGTTCTCCAGGTCATATTCGCCTCTCAACCCGACCGAGAAGGCCCTGACCCCGCCGGTCTCAAGGTCCATGGTGCCGTTGACGACCTGGTCCCTTCCGGTATCGAGCTGTGCCCCTGTCCGGTTGTCAATGAGCCTGTAATTGGAGGCGAAGACCGTAGTGAAATGGACGGCGCCCACACCGTAGTTATCGGGTATGGTCCACTGGATATCGTTCGAAGGGATGGGGATCCCGAGTATGACGGCATATAGCGCGGTCATCTGCCCAATAGTATAGTACGTCTCTGTCCTGAGGGTTCCGGTCTCCCTGTCGAGCTCTATGTCATATGTAACTGTCAGCTCGGAGAAAGCGAAGACCCAGCCAGTCCTGTGCACCATTGTCAGAAGGGGGTTCTCGGTGGCTATCGCATACATGTTCTTGTAGGTAATGCCCATCTGATAATGGTCGGCCCCTATCGTCTTGACCTGATGGTTGGTCACGGTCGGTGGATACGTCCCGTTCACGACCTTGCTCGCTCCGAACGGTACGACATAGAAGAACCTCTCCCCTGGGCCCGGGACCGAATTGTTGTCGTTATCCTCCCAGACCGTCAGGAAGGCAAGGAGGGCGCCTATGAACATCTCCTGTCCTCCCTTCGTATAGTAATGCATACCGAACATCTGATAGGGCAGGACACCATGGTCCCCGTTGTCGTTCTCTATGCTGTTCAGCGTAACAAGGAACGCCTGGATGTCACCCTCTATGTTCAGATATGATACTCCGAACTCGACGGTCTCGTTCGTCTTCGTCCTGTTCGTGACCGTAGTGTACCATGAGCTCTCATCGAAGGTATGGCCGAAGACCGCGGACTCATCCCCGGCTACCCACCCGCTGGTTGGCATGACCTGAAGGGTCAGAAGTACCACCGCGATCAGCCCGGCTGGAAATATTTTTCTAAGTGTATTGCCCATGCTATCACCTGCCTATGAAATGTAAGGTATTGTTCCTGTATTAATCCATTTTCATATCAATATCGATGAAAAGGAAGTACATGTCCACAACTGATGCACAGAACGTTTATGATATGGTTGTGAGTTGATGCAGTGTGCCACCGAACAGACCACCTGGTATCTGGGTCAAGGCCTTCTTCTGGCTGATAGTGGCGACCTATTCCGTCTTCTTCGCCGAGGTCCTTTCGGGCTCCTTCATTTTCCCGTTCTTCAATGTCTGGGGCTATCTGGTCCTCCTGCCCCTCTATGGCATCCATGCCCTGCTGCTCTTCACGCTGGTGGTGAGATGGGGGAACCGCTCCTTCGAAAGCCTGTTCTCCGTAGGTCTCCTCTTCGGCCTCTACGAGGCGTTCATCACCAAGGTCATCTTCAGCCCACCTGACGGCCGGTCCCCGTTCTTCTTCCTTGAGGTCGATTGGCTCCAGGTAAGCGTACTTGTGCTCTGGTGGCACATGTTCATGGCCTTCATCATACCTGTTCTGCTTGCGGTCACGGCCCTCACCAGGAGGAACGATATTTCCGGCTGGCTCCCTCGACCGGTCAGGATGCTGCTAGCGGACAGGAAGAGGTCGTTCTGGGCCATCATCGCCTTCCTGGTGTGGGCAGGAGCATTCATGGGCGGGAACACCGACCCCGTTTCCGGACCCCTTGCAGCGGCCTCGGGACTTGCCATCATCTACGCCCTTTCATGGCTGTGGAAGAAAAGGACCGGCAACGCTTTCACCATCGAGCGGCTCCTGCCGGATAAAAAGGAGTTCTTCATCCTCCTTGGGTTCCTTGTGGTATGGTGCTATCTCCTTCTCGGTTCTGCCTTCGGCAGCAAAGGTCTCCCTGGTATCACCGGGCATGCTGTTATCATGATCGTCTATGCCCTCTGCCTCCTCCTCATAATGCTGAAATTAAGGAAGCCTTCAGAAGAGATAGCCTCTGCAGGACCCTTGGTGGAACTCCCCCCCATCGACATGAAGGCCCTGGTCATAATGGTCCTGGTCCTTGGTGCCTCCATCTCCATCTCGTCGGTCACGGGCCTGGGGTGGTATGTGATCATCCTCTCGTTCCTGGGGGGCTCATTGCTGGGCCTCGTCTGTCTGGCCGCTGCCATCATCTCCGTGGTCCGGACATACCTGTTCCCTCGGACCGATGGATGAGATTAGGTCCTGCGCTCACCCGTGGAGCTTCTTCATGGTCCATGCGATGTTCCTGCCGAGCGTCCTCATGGTGTCCATGCCCTCCTCGTCCTCAAGGACCTTGCCCTTCTGCGGTCCGAAGGCGAAGTTCCAGTACCTGGAGCATGGGATGACCATCTGGTTGAGGAAGAACATGTTGTTGGCCGACATGAAGGCGTGGACGGCGCCCCCTCTCCGGACCGATATGACCGCCGCCCCCACCTTGCGGGCTAGAAGGTCCCCGTTGGTCCGGCATACCATGCCCGTCCTGTCTATGAAGGCCCTAAGCTCTGGCGTTATGTCACCAAAATAGGTCGGAGAACCTATGATTATCCCCTGGGCCTCTACCATCTTTTCGATGTAAGTGTTCATCATGTCGTCTTTCTGGACGCATTTCCCGTCCTTGTTCTCGGTGCACTTGTAGCATGCAGTACACGGATGGATGGGCCTCCTGAGCTGGATGAGCTCCGTGTCAATGCCCTCCTTCTCGAGCTCATCAAGCACCGTTTTGAGCAGGAGCGTCGTGTTCCCGTCGGGCCTGGGACTCGAATTGAATGCGACAGCCTTCATCGTTATCTCCAGCCCGGTCAGCGGATTAGGGGGATAATACCTTGTTGGAGGGAGCTGGACTCAATCCTGCTTCCATGTGGTGAGCTTCACTCCGAGCAGGAACACTATCACGGCGAAGATGGCTATGACCGACATGTAGCCCAGTGCTGCCATGGTATCGTTGAATATCATGGCCTCTCTCAGGGCCTGGTTCACATAGTAGAGAGGGAGGGCCTTGGCAATGGTCTGGATGAATGCGGGCATAGCTTCCACCTCGAAGAAGGTCCCTGACAGGAACATCATGGGGAACGTGATCGCATTGGCAAGGGCTGCGGCCGCCTGGGCATCCTTGACGAATCTCACCACCAGCATAGCAAGGCCGGTGAAGGCAAAGGCCTCGAATATGATGACGAGGGCGGCTATCGGGTTCAAATGGAGCCGGGCCCCAAAAACGACCCAGCCAACAAGTAAAATCACCGTTGCGGAGAGGGCTGCAAGGAACAGTTGGAACAGCATGGTCGATAGGATCCATTCGCCCCTGGTAATGGGCGTTGTCGAAAGCTTCCTGAAAATACCCTTCTTCTTTAGCTCAGTGTCCCCGAAGATGGTCCCGAAGACGGCACCCGACATAACGGAAAGACCTATGACCCCGGGAATGAAGAACTCTATATACTCGAAGTCCGCAGGGCTGATGGTATCCCCTTCGGAGAGCCCCATGACGTCGGTCGAGTTCATCATGACCTTGTTCAACTGGCCAACCACGCTCGCAAGGATGGAGTACTTCACCAGCGAAGAGCTCTGGGACCTGTCCATGTGGACGGTCAGATTCACGGGGGAGGAGCCATTGCCTATCATGTTGCCGAGCAGATGTTCCTGGAAGCCGTCTGGGATGACGATAATGAAACCCGCCTTGTCATCGTCCACCAGCTCCGAGAGCTTCCTGTCCGGTCCGACCTTGTGGACATCGAAAGCCTTGACCTCCTTTAAGCTCTCCGTAAGGTTCTCGGACATGGGGGTCAGGTCCCTGTCCTGGAGGTAGATGTCATATGTGACGTTGTCGCTCTCGGAGAATATGAAACCGAAAAGCAGCATGAGTATGACAGGAAAAAGGAAAGTGAAGAATAGCCCACCCTTGTCCCTTACGAAATCCCGTAAATTGACCAGGAACACGGAATAGATCCTTCGAGGGTTCATGGTCTGTCCCCCTCGTCCTTCAGGGCCTTCCCGGTGAGCTTGAGGAAGACCTCCTCCAGATTGCTCCTCCTTACGTTCAATGCCTTGTAGTTCAGGCCTGAACCCTTGACCAGCTCGAGGATACCGAGTATCTGGTCCTTGTTCTTCAGGTTCATGACCGCCTGGGACCCCTTGACCTGGACCTGCCCGCAGCCCATTCCGTTCAGGAACGGGACGAGCTTCGCATCTATTCCCGTTAACGTTAGGACGAGCCCGGTCCCGTGCCTGTCTATGAGTTCGTCCACCGTTCCCTCGGCGATTATCCTGCCCCGGTTGATTATGGCGACATGGTCAGCGAGCTCCTGGGCCTCTTCCATGTAATGGGTGGTGAGGAAGACGGTCCTCCCCTCCCTCTTCAGGTCCCTTATCACCTTCCAGACCTCCTGTCGGGATTGGGGGTCAAGGCCGGTAGTGGGCTCATCCAGAAAGATTATCTCCGGATCGTTGACCAGGGAAACTGCGATGCCTACCCTCTGCTTCAGACCGCCCGATAGCTTCTGGTACTGTTTCCTGGCATGCTCCTCTATGTTCAGGAGCTTCATCAGTTCCTTTGCGCTCCGTTTGTTCCCGTATAGGCTGGAGAAGAACGATATCGTTTCGCTCACGGTGACCCTGTCGAAGGACGAAAACTCCTGTGGGAGGACCCCTATCCTGCCCTTGACCTTGTTCGTCCCTTTGGTGATGTCCATGCCAAGCATTTGGATGGAGCCCTTTGTGGGGGTCCTTATGCCCTCTATCATCTCGACCGTCGTGGTCTTGCCGGCCCCGTTGGGACCCAGGAAGGCGAAGACCTCCCCTCTGACGATCCTGAGCGATAAGCCGTCTACTGCATTGACCTTCCCGTAGGTCTTGTACAGGTCCTTGATCACGATGACATCCTCTGCGGACCTGTTCTCAATAACCTCCTTTTTCATGGGTCCGGTAGATCGCCTTCCGACCATGCGGGGGTTGACGGAAGGGATATAGAACTATTTTTCGGCTGAGGATACCTTTATTTCCTTGAGGCAATCAACCTGTTCATGGGGTATCTATGCCCGTGGCAATCTGGACCTTTCTCCTCTATGATGTAGGTCTCTTTCCTAAGGATGTTCCATCCCTTGTAAAGGTCGAAAAGCTCGCCTTCCCGGAACACATCGCCCACAAGCATTGTCGTATCCGCTGGGAGGGGGACCTTATCGGTGAATACCGCTACAAGATCGATCCCGCCGACCTTGGTATGCTCTTTCATATCTTCGATCGATCGTTCCCAGCAGGACCTGGGCAGGAACTGCAGGATACCATGGGCTATGATGAGATCGTGAACATCCTTGAACTCGTACTGACGCACATCCCCACATCTTACATCTAGGTTCAGGTCCCTATCTTTAGCTTCGGCACTCAACCTTCGAACGGCAACCTTCGAAAGGTCCAGAGCTGTGACCTGATAACCCCTTTCTGCGAGTGCGATGGCAACCCTTCCCATACCACAGCCAAGGTCAAGTACGGATGCCCCTTCGGGCAGAAGGTCCATGACAAGGTCCAGTTCCGGACCTAACGGCTTGTCATAATGTTCCTTGGCATCGATACCGCTGAAAAGTGCGTCCCAATGGTCAGTCTGGTGCATTCCGATCATGCAAGGTTCTTTGCCCTGGAAGGATCGATGAACCGGTTGTATACGATGACCATGACGGCCCATACGGCAACTATGCCGACCAGCATTGCCGTGCCTATGGTGGCCATCTCCTTGAACATGACTGTTGTATCCGACCAGGAGCTGGCCGCCGTGAGGAACGGTGGAGTGAATATTATCTCCTTGTGGGCGATATGCTCAAGGGCCAATCCTATCACGCCGCCCCAGAGCAGCATGTTCAGCCAGTTCATGTGGAGCTTTGCAGAGACCTTCTTTCCGAAAGCCGTTGACATTATCCCGAACGCCATTGGTACCAAAAAGCATGCCATGTCTTCATACCTCCATATCGGACCTACCTTCTGTCGATCTCGAGCGTCCCTTGACCTTCTCGATGATGAGCGCTACCCCCCAAATGAGGAACACGGGTATCAACATTGCGATGCCCAGGACGATACCGCTATTTACGAGACCGTCGGTCTCCATCTCTAAGAACGGCCCCCCTTCGTATCCCAGAACATGGTCTATGGATATCATGACCCCCAGGCCCCAGAGCATGAGGCTGAGGAAACCGAGCTTGTACCTCTTCGGGGCTATGGCCCATGCACCCGTTACTGTAAGCGTTGCGATAAGCGTTGTTACCAGCCACATAGAGGTCACCGTACCACAAATTTCGGTTTCTTGCTACGGAATATTTAGGGTTTATTTAACCTTTAGGGTAGCAACTAATAATAATACGTAGCACGATACTCCACGGAAGGTGCTACCATGGCCGTGGAACGCGTTGGGATATCGTTCGAACCGGAACTTCTCAGGGAGTTCGATTCCCTGATCAAGAAGAAAGGTTACACCAACAGGTCGGAGGCCGTCAGGGACCTTGTCCGAAGGGCCATGGTGGAAGCAGGAACGGACGATGATGATGGGGAGGCCATAGGTTCTCTTACCATCATCTACGACCATGAGGCGGGGGGCCTGACCGACAGATTACTGAACCTTCAACACCAGCATCATTCAGAGATATCCTCGACCACCCATATCCATGTGGACGAGAACACATGCCTTGAAATGCTCATAGTCAAAGGAAAGGTCAAAGACGTTCGGAGATTGGCGGACAACATCAAGGCGCTCAGAGGTGTCAAACACGGCGAGCTGGTCCTGACCAAGACCATGTTCGAGGGTTCCCATATCGGGCATATGCACTAATGAAATAGGCCAGGTCCGGGTTATCGGATCCTCTCAGTTCGTGCTCTCCAATGAAGAGATGAGACGTTCGAACTCCCGATCCATATCCTTCATGAGCCCGTCGAACCGTTCCTGCTTCTTCTTTACCTCGACCGAACGGGCCAGTTCGAACTCTTCGAGGACCGGGTCATGGAGCTTGAGCGAGGATATCCTTTTCAGGTTCTCGAGGGTCTGCTTCCGCTCATCTACCCTGGTAAGGTCCATCTCGCTGATAAGACCCCTGATATTGTTCTCCAGCGACCCTGAGAAAACCCTCCGCGACCTGTCCTTGGGTCCGGGTGCGTCCCCGTGTAATTCCCCTCTGGCTATCATTGCATCCCGTTCCATGATTGGACAGATATATATATAAAACATCGCCAAAGGAACATACAAAAGGACCATATCCACCATGCCCTCGACGAGGTTCTGAATCAGGGGAATTTCCCAAGATATTGTCCATTCGCCATCCCCTTTGAAATGACAGAGTCAAATATGCCCCCTAATGTTCTACATACACATGTAGGGGGAACATTGAAAAGGTTATAAGCCCATTCTATGCTATAGGTGTCCCATATGGCATCCTTGAGGGACGAACAGATGGAATCCTACGTTCGAGGCAGGCTTGGCATAGGCCTTCCCCCGGGCAGGGAGCAGCTCCCGTCCCTCAGATTGAGGTTGGAAAACGGTTTGGAGCTGGAGAAGGATTCCCTGATCTCAGAGGTCCGACGTGTCTCTTTATCGAACATGTCCATCATAGGTGACCACAGGAACGAGCTCGGGATCACGGCTGTTCTAGATGGTATAGGTAAGGACCTGGACAGCATGATGTCATCCGTCCGCTCCTTCAAGGACCTCAAGGAGCGGCTCTACTGATAGATGTGGCCCTCATATCATCCGTTTTTCTGCTCCGTGGGAAATTAGGGAATATTCTTGATATACTCTCCTCCCCGTACTAATAGGGAGGTTAGACAATGCCTGATGAGCTGAGCGAACTTCTTAATGACCTCGACGAGGCGGAGAGGTTGGCCGAAGGCCAAAAAAAGGTCAATGTCCATGTTGCACCTTCGGACCCGCCGGAAGCGGAGGCACTACCGATAGATGGGGAAGAAGAGACCGTTCCCGATGCAGAACCCATAGAACCCACCCCTTCAGCCCCATCCAAGGACCCCGTGATATCGGGCCTTATGGACGACCTGCATAACATCATCGCATCCATGGGGGAATGCAGGTCGATCCTGAAGGGGTCGACCGACAGCTGAGACGGACATCTATCACTTCCACGGGCAGACTATTAATAGTCCGTGGTGGTATGCCTTCTTCGGATATGAATGACTGATGAGATGACCAAGCTCATAGAAGAATTGGACCAATTGCAGGGAGTCCCCACCAGGAGGTCGCTTACCAAGAAGGATGACCTCGTAAGGATAACGGGGACCCAAGGTTCCCTGACGGACCTGAATGAGAACGAGCTAACTTCCTGTGTCAAGGACTTGGAGAGACATCTGGATTCCATGCTCGGTTCGATACAGGAGTTCCAGGGCTTCCTGTCCAGGACCAAGGGCAGGATATGAACCTGACCTGGCACCCTCTTCAACGGATCGGGATGGGGGGCCATTTCTTATAGAAAGGTATAATTGAAATGTAGTTAATGGTCGATCATGGAAATTTTTTTCACAACGCCAATAGAGGATATCCTAGCCCTGCTCTGGATAGCAGACCCCGTCATAGCAAGGACCCTGAAAAAAGATGTTCCACTTCATGATGCAAGAGAGGAGATGTTCGAACATCTCAATTCCCTCGAGAGAAGTCTCTTCAATATCTATTCCGACAGAAGATTGAAGGATATGCATATAATCGAGAGGAACAATGCCAAGGAATGCATAAGGGTCCTGAAGAACATAATGAGGAGCGAGAACGAGAAGATAACAGGCTTCTCCGCCTTGAAAATGCTTCATGACCTGGCTTTGCACAGGAAGGGGCTTAACGATGTCAGCAAGGGGTTCCTGCTAGAATTCTATTTTCTATTCATGGGTATGCACGGCAGGTCCAAATTGAACAGGTCGGACGTTCATCTGGACGAGAACGAGAAGGGTTCGGCCGGTTCAAGGTCCCTTATCCTTGACGGCTATGCAAAGATCATGGACCGACAGATGAGGCGGTACCCTTCAGGGACCGACCCTACCCTTGTCAGGCGGGCCCGCAAGATGAAGGAAAGGCTCCTGTCCTATTTCAGCGGGACCGATAGGGACTGGAGGGACCATCTGTGGCAACTGACCCACATAGTAAATGACCTCTCTACATTGGAGGACCTGGTCGAATTGGACGAGGAGGAAAGGGCAGGGCTGAAGAGCGCTGATTCCCTGGGGATACCTTACCAGATAACTCCCTACTACCTTTCCCTGTTCGATCCGAAGGGGAAGAACGATAGCGACAGAACGGTGAGGGCACAGGTCATTCCCAGCAGGGTGTACTGCGAGACCGTCCACGGAAAGAGCTCTTTGGGGGAGGAGATGGATTTCATGGGGGAGAGGTCGACGAGCCCCATAGATCTCATCACAAGGAGATATCCCAAGATAGTGATATTGAAACCGTTCGATTCATGCCCCCAGATATGCGTTTACTGCCAGAGGAACTGGGAGATTAAGCGGATAGGCGAGGGGGAGGTCACACCAGGGTCGCTCGAGAAGGCCATGGACTGGATATCCGATACAAGGTCGATATCGGAGGTCCTGGTAACGGGCGGGGATCCGCTGACCCTCAACAACGGTCAGATAGCGCACATCCTTGAGAGGCTATACGATATCGAGCATCTTGAAAGGATCAGGATAGGCTCAAGGGTGTTCGTGACCCTGCCTTTCCGCATAGATGAGGGTTTGGTCAAGATATTGAAGAGAGGGCATATCCCTGGAAAGAGGGAGGTCTGCCTGGTGACCCACTTCGAACACACCACCGAGATCACGCCCGATGCCGTCGGGGCAGTTACCAGGGTCCGGAACGCAGGCATGAGCATCTACAACCAGCAGGTCTTCACCTACTTCAACAGCAGGAGGTTCGAGACCTGCGCATTGAGAAGGGGCCTGAAGCTCGCGGGTGTGGACCCGTACTACTCCTTCAACACCAAGGGTAAGGAGGAGACGGACGATTTCAGGGTACCGATAGCCAGGATGCTCCAGGAGAGAAAAGAGGAGGCCCGCCTCCTCCCCGGCCTCATAAGGACGGACGAACCTGTCTTCAACGTGCCCAAGCTCGGAAAGGTCCATCTACGGGCGTGGCAGGACCATGAGCCCATAATGATACTTCCAACGGGGCGGAGGGTTTACAGGTTCTACCCTTGGGAGGCTATTCTGACACTGGTCGATGATTACATCTACACCGATGTCTCCATCTGGGACTATCTGACCAGGCTCCATGACGAGGGCGAGAGCGCCTCCGGCTACCGTTCCATCTGGTACTACTTCTGAGCCCGTTTGACCGTAAAGTTCCCGTCCCACATATGGTAAAAAGCAACATATACATGTTAGTTGCATCCATCCATCATTGGGATGGACCGGAGAGTGAGATGAGATGGCCTTCAAGGAATCGAACCCAATAACCGTTCAGCTGGTCCTCCTCACGGTCGTCCTGTCGGTCCTGGTGCTGACCCATGGCCTGTTCCTGACGATGGCATTGAACCTGACGGTGATACTCTTCACCGAATCGGTGGTCACTGCCTTCGGTCTGATGGCCTCCGGTTACGGGCTGCTCTTCATCCTTCCCAAGGCTTACCTGTTCTCTCTCATCGCCTTCGGGGTCACCCTCTACAAGCGGGACGTCTACGGCCCTAAACATGCCCGTTCCGCGTTCATAGGTTTCTTGGTGTTCATCCTTGGAACGACCACGCCCGTGTTCCTTTTCCTCATGTCGTTGGTATTCGAGAAGGGGTACCTGACCCTGCCCTTCTTTCTCAACCTGATCTTCTTCTCGGTGGTCCTTGCGCTCTTCTTCTATGTCAAGGACATAGGAGGGGAGAGGTTCGGTATCATTGCTCTAGCATCATATTCGATCGGGTCACTGATGATCATCAACCTGGGGACAGCGGCGTTGTACCTTGGTACGGAGGATCTGATGACCGAAGGGATGGGAAAGGTGCTCTCTCTCATAGCTCTGCCCGGTACCTCACTTTGCCTTGCTGGTGTCGTATTGATGCTCGTAGCTTACATAAAGGCCTTCGGCTGGGTCAGGGAGCACAAGCCACTCATCGACGAGCAGCAGGGGAGACAGCTCAAGATGCAGGAGGAGACCATCGTCATGCAGCAGGAGCAGCTCGCTCTCCAGAAGGAGCAGGTGAGGATGCTTCGGGAGAACTTCGAGATGCTCTCAAGGCTTCAGAACGACCTGATAGCTTCAGGTGCCATACAGCTCCCGGAGAAGAGCGGCCATAGCGGAGCTGGCGGGTCCGATGCTCAGAGGAAGGTTGACGCTCCCGTTGCTCCCGACCCCGGAGGTCCGGGATGAGGGGCTGGGCGCTGGTCCTCTCATCCCTGCTGTTGTCGGTGTTGCTCTCGGCCGCAATTCCCGCAGGGGCCGAGAGGAGCTCATGGGGACCGGAGGAGGTGCTCGTTCACCTCAGGGTCCGGTTCGACACGGTCCGGTCAGGGGAGCTCCGTCTTTTCATAGGCAATGCTTCGGAGGGCCCAATGGTCCTTGATGTGGGATCGGCCCCTGTTATTAAGCAAGGGCCTGACAGCAATCTTGTCCGCGTCCATGAAGCCCTGAGCTCCTTCAATGCCACCTGGGTGTCGCTCTTGAGGTCCGTGCTCGATCCGGGCGGAGATGTGAACGTCACAGGTCCATCCCTTCTTTTTTCCTCCAAGGACAGCAGGTTCGGTTCGCTCTTCATGGCCAGGTTCAGTGTGACCGGGAACGATAGTCCTCCCGATTACAGACTGCTCTCTTTCCTCAGGACAATAAGGCCTAGGAAGCTCGATCCGAAAGACCCTTATTCGTCCATAGAACGCGACAGGGATATCGAAAGGCTATCGAAGGTCGTCCTTAGGATCGCTATCGAACCACCGGCAGGAACAAACATGGACCTCCAGTTCGATGGGACAGCGCATACGAGAGGGCTCACTTCTGAGATGTTCGACAGGACCCTGACGTTGATCGAATTCAACGACCTCGGTAACGGATTGGTAATGTCGGGATCGTTCATGTTCACCCCGCAGGTCGTTCTCGTCCTCTCGGTGGGAACGACCCTGGCCGCTTCCATCCTAATAACGGCCGCATGGGTACGGAAGAGGTTCCATGGGTGGGCCCTCATCTTCCCCTTGATAGCGATGGCACCCTGCCTTTTTACGTTATGGACATTCGTCCGGCCATATATCAACATCTACGGGACGTTCGAGGGGGGCATGATGGCATCCGCTTTCGTCATGCTAACGGCCGTCCTAGCCCTCCAGTTCGCTCCCGACGGGAGGAATAAAGGGGAAAGACCCCCCTCTGTGGAGAACGATGCTGAGGAGGGTCCTGTCGATCTGGAGATGCCCAAGGTCGTCTATGTTGACAGGCATGTTTTCGTGAACGTGGATACCAATAGAAAGAGGGCGGGGGCAGGGGAAGAAGATGACGCCCCGTATAGGGTCCTGGGAGTTACCAGGGATGCCGATGACGAAGAGGTCGATAAGGCATTCAGGGAGAAGATACGCCTTTACCATCCCGACAAGTTCGAGAACGGTCCGGATTGGGTCAGGGATAGGGCGAAGGAAGAGACCGTCAGGCTGAACAGGGCGTACGAGGTATTGAAGAAAGAAAAACTATGACAAGATCCATTCTTCAGGTCAGTCCATTCTCTACTTACTCAATTATTATAAACGAATGGGCCGACCCGGATTCGTAAAAATGGTGATTAAAATTGAATTCAATCTCCTTTTTCACTCTCAACGATTTAACTATGATCTCTTCGGGTCGTCCCATTCTACGAATACCTATCAATAAAAATCGAATGGGCCGACCCGGATTCGTAAAAAAGGTAATATCAGTCCGATAGCAAACTCCTTTTTCACTCTCTATGCAGATAGATAGCTTACTTCGGGTCGTCCCATTCTACGATTACCTATCAATTAATATCAAATGGGCCGACCCGGATTTGAACCGGGGACCTTCACCATGTCAAGGTGACGTCATAACCAGCTAGACCATCGGCCCGGTGGGTTCTAAGCGTTCCCGTCGGACATCAACACAACTTCGGATTTAAACGTTATCGTTCGCCGCTCGACCAGTGGCATGCTATATCAATGAGACAGTGACCTCGACCTGTTGGTAGGCGAACCTCTTCTGTGGTGGCTCCCCGTCGCCCGGTTCAATGGCCCCATTGGCCCCCACCGTGAAATAGACGATGAACACCTTCGACTGCTGGAAGGTGTGCTTGACCCTCAATACCCCCCCTGAATAATCCTGGAACTCCTGGAAGTAGTCCTCATCGTTCTCGACGTCCCAATCTATGAGGAGATAATCTATGCCCCCGTTCAGATCGGGGTCCGAGGTCGATATTCTGAACTCCACCTCCACCCCTTTCTTGGCCCTTTCTGGATAGTCGAAGTCGTCAATAACCGGGGCCCTGTTGACGAAAACGTCCAAGGTGGATGGTTCCGAATTTATCTGCCTGTACCTGGAAGTGGACCTGACAAGGGCGTTCTCCATCTGGGCGGATATGGTGTAGTAGCCCATGTAGTCCCCTTCTATCTCAAGCTGGGGGGAGTACGGGTCCAGAAGGAGCTCGTAAAGGCTCATCGTCCTGGGATCGTCGCTTCCGGTCGGGTCTAGCATGCTTATCTCGACATTGTACCTCTTGCTGTAAGGGGACAGGTCAATGGCCCATGAGGCCCCGAACTTGGGCTCCACAAGTACAAAGTTCCTGGTCTGCTTCGTTTCCTGGTCCTGGCTTTCGGTAATGGAGAGATTGAGGCTCACGGGGACATGGACTATCCTGTGAGCTGCGGTAGCCTTTTTACCTTCAATGGAGAACGTGAACTCGTACTCTCCGTTCTCGGTGACGAAATCGGAGAACTTCACTATGATGTCCGCCCGGTCCTCCTTCACCGTGACCTGCTTGGTATGGACCCTGGCCGAATCGAACGAGATGTCGAGCGCTCCCTTCCCATCGACGGTCTGTGCGCCGCGGCTCAGTGCCAGCATGCTCAGGGCTATCCCGTACCTGCCATCATCATCGGAGACCTCCACAGGCGCATTGAGGAACCTCACCGAGGTCACGCTCGTCCCCCAGAAGAAGTAGAACCCGGCGGCTGTAAGGAGGACAAGGACCACGATGATAGCTATGATGGGGCCGGCCGTTATCCTCCTTGAGGGCCTTTCGGTGGTCTCCTCCCCGTCAAGCCCCTCCAGGACATCTGCTCTAAGGACCTCCCTATCGCTCATGGGAACACCGTATCGGACAAAGCAGGCATCTAATCGGTTCATTATTATTTAAACTGATTTGAACCGGGATTGTCCTAAGTACTATCTTCCGAAAAGGTTCCTGACCAGTGAAAGAACTGCAAGAGGGGAGATGGCCATGAGCCCGACCAGGGCCTTCCCCAGGATCGTTGTGGATTCATAGTAGGTGCTGGGCCAATCGCCTATGAGGAACGGTGCGACCGCCACCACAGCGCCGATCCCCATGAACACAAGGGTGAAACCCACTTGCCTGGCAAGGAGGATGTTGCTCATGTGCGCCTCGTAATCCATGGATGCGTACCTGTTCCTCCAGTTGATCCCCTCAAGGAACCCCAGGACGGCCCAGATGAAGATGATGGAAAGGAACGGGTCCTGATGAGCGACCCTGACCTCCGAGGCCTGGGCATAGACCATGCCCGATAGTGCCAAGAGCAGGAACGATAGGACCGTTCCCCCCCGAGCCATCGTTGAGCGGTAAAGGACGCTGTGGACACCCAGCATGGTCGGGGCCATGCACACAAGGGTCCAGACGATGATGGCCCACGACCCTATCACCACCGACCCTTTCAATCTCTCATAATAGGACCCCTCCCCCAAGAACAGCGATATTACAAGCCCGAACACGAGCCAGGCGCCCAGGCCCAAGAATGCCCTGGCCCCGTAACGGATGGTCTGCCTGGGCCACCTTGACCTCAGGAACGATACGGCCGCCCCAAGGACGAGCCCTATGACCGACAAGAGGAACACTGGGACACCCTCGAGCGAGCCGGATACGAAGACCTGGAAAGTACCTATCTCCGGTACCGCGATCGGAAGGATGAACGCGGCCCCGATGAGGCAGAGCACGGGCCAGACCAGTAGGGCCTTCTGAAGGACCGCCCTCATTCCCATACCTCCAGAAGGGCCCACTGTACGTCCTTGCCCGGGTGCCAGTCCACAACCCTGGCCCCCATGGAGCCGAGCTCCATTAGGAGGTTCTCCCTTGACAACTTCTTCAACAGGTACTTGGGGACCGTCACATCGGAATAGAGCATCCTTTCGAAATCCACCCCTGACGGGGAGACCACCAGGGTCGGGTGCCCCCTTCCGACCAGCTGTCTCACCGCCTCCTTGACGGTGGGGTCCTCAGCAAGGGAAGAGAGTATGAGGATGGGGCAGTTGGGGGACAGATACGACAGGGCGTATGTGACGCTGGAGCCCAGAGTGTCCTGTCCCGACGGGGTGATGTCCGTGAGTATATGAAGAATGGACTGGAGCGCTCCTGGCCCGCCTTTAGGCTTTGTTACATTGACAGAACGGCCGTAGACCACAAGACCGACCCTGTTCGACATGTTCAGGAGGGCGGAAGATAGCGAAGCGCACAATCTGATGGACCGTTCGACGGGGTTGTCAGTCATTAGCCCGACCCTGCCGACAAGGCGGGCATCTATGAAGAACATGACATCGGTGACTGTCTCGGTCTCGTACTGGTTGACCTGCAGCTTACCCGTCCTTGCGAACGCCTTCCAATTGATGGTGTTGAACGGGTCCGTGGTCGTGTAACCACGGATGGAATGGAACTCCTTTCCCGACCCGATCCTCTTGACCTTCATCTCACCGGGCCTGTGGAGGTTCTGACTCACCTTCACGGTCCCCTGCCTGCCCTGGTGCATGGCGGGGAACACGGTCAGGTTCTGGGGCTCCCCGGAGGCGGACTCCCGATACCATAGCCATAGCGGGTCCCACCTTCGGACAAGGGTAGGACCGGTCGGATGGTAACCACGCAGGGGGGCCTTGACGACGAACGAATGGCGGCTCCTGCCCGGCGGCAGCAAGGCCAGGTTTGAACCCTTGTCGAGCTCTAGGTTGGGAGAGAGCCTGTGGAAGACCTCTATGTTGCCCCAGCTCCCCCGGGAATCTATCACCATGTCCACCCGGACGGTCTCTTCCTCGAACACCTGGGTCCGGTCCATCTCCGCCGTGACCCTGGGCCGACCGGGGAGGGTGGTCAAGGAGAGCAGCATGATGGCCCCTATGACAAGGGAACCGACAAGGAGAAGCTCGGATGATAGGACCAAGGAGAGCACCAGAAGCGTCAGGCTGGAGGCGGCGTAGGCCATGGCCCTCAGGGTGTAGTTCCTCACTTCCTCTGCCATCGTCCCACCTCCTCCATAATGTCCTCCATCGTCCCATCGTAACGTCCGCTCCGGGCGAAGGCTGAGAGCTCCTTGTCGCCTATCAGCCCATCGAGCTCTTCCCAGCTCGCTCTGGAGAAGGCTTCGACCGAGAGGCCGTGCAAGAGCCTGACCCTGTCCAGGAGCACCTTTCTGGCCTCATTTGAGTCCTCGGGTGCGAGCTCCGGTTCCGCAAGTTCGGCAACCCCGCTCCTGTCCAGGAGGCAGACGTGCTCGGGCCTTTCCAGGGGGTTGTAGAGGTACGCTATGGAGAGAAGGGCCACGGTCACAAGGGTCCCGACGACTATCTTCATGTTGATGTCCGTCGTGAACATGGCCACCCCATAGGCCGCTTTCCTTAGAGGGGATGATGGGAGCGGCGGGTCGTGGACAGAATCGTCTATGACTATCATACCGCCATCGGGGAGCAGGAACTCTATGAGGGCCTTGGCGAACTGTCCGTTCCCTTCCGAACCCAGCATCCCGTTCATGAACATGGAGGGGTCCGAGAGGAACACCGCCCCACCCCCGCCCGTCTGCGACAGGTCGGGGTCCGTGAGGACACAGACGTACCTCACGCCCTGGGCCTCGGGCGAACCGGAGCTCAGATTATCGTTCAGGCCGTTCCCGTTCTGATCGACCCATGCCGAGCTCGAGGATGCAATGAGGGCGACGCCCGAGGTGAAGAACAGCGAGGCGGGTCGGTTCATGAGGACGAAACCGTCGAAGAAGCTCGTCGAGACATCGAACTTGAGGTGGTTGACATCTCCGACGAAGTCCTGGTCGTAGAGCTGCCCCTTTGCGTAGCTTACCCCGTGGTCCTCCGCGACCCCGGAGGTCATGCCCTCATCGTCCGCCACAAGGAGCCTTCCTCCCCTCTCCGTGAACTTCTTGAGGGCAAGGGTCTCGGTGAGCGTCTACAGCCTCTGAGAGCCAAGGGAGATGAAGAGCACCTTGTCGGGGTCCTCGTCCTCAAGGAGCAGCGTCGGCGTGGTGGTAAGGACCCTGACACTGGCCCCGGTGGTCTTGGCGATGCTCAGGAACTCCGAGGCTCCCATCCAACCTTCCTCGGAGGTAGACAGGGTGGACCTTGTCTCCACTAGGAGGAGGGGCGCCGCCAGGGCGATGAGGATGAAAAGAGCTACCGCCGCCATGACCGAAAGCGAGAGCGCCCTGGCCCAACTGACCCTCAACCGGACACCCCCTTCTCGCCGAGGAGGTCCAAAAGATCGCTCCCGTGGTCCATCCTCAACCTGTGCATCTGAGGTCTGGGGACAGACCGGGAGGGTTCGGACCCCATGACCGATACCCTGCTTCCCAACCGCACATGGTCCACGGCCTCGGCGGACCGCAGGAGCCTCTGTTCGATATCCTTGGAGACCCCCATCAGATGGGACGACATCTCATGGTCGGAGTAACGGGCCTCCTCGAAGAGCTTCGTGAGGTTGTCGAGCTCCCTGAGCTCCGGGGCCTCCGATGTCATTATGGTGGAATATTCCCTTGCAGTCATCTCCTCAGGCCTGCCTGACCCGCCGGCCCTCAGCCGGTCCTGGACGCTGCGGTATGATTCGAAGATGGCCTTGTTGGTCCTTCCGGCGGGATCGAACGGATACAAGGTTCTCCTTTCCATCCGCTCGAGACGCTCATGCTCCGATTCCCTTCTGAGCTTCCTTGCCCGGATGTACATGGCCGCAGCCGCCGCTACCACTGCTGCAACGAGACCTGCAAGGAGGAAGGGAGCAAGGTCCATCCGCGGACCGGTCTCTTTGGACACCGGTACCGTCGTATTGTATCCGGTGCCTAAGAGGAACCTCGAAGGGTCGCCGGGGAACCTCAGGAAGAGTACATCCCCCTCCGACGTCCCGTTGAACATCAATGTGAGATTTCCCTGAGCATCCGTGAACCTGGTGGAGTAGGAAAGACCCTTGCCGAACTGGATCGGTGCGCCCCCTACGGGTGCCCCCTTCTCATCCGCAAGCCGAACCGTCATGTTGAAGCTGCCCGGTAAGGGGTCACCTTCGGCCGTCAGATATGTCCTGGACCGGACAATGACCTTCCATGAGGACTCGGACGGTCGATACCATCCTGCCCTCTCATCATTCAGGTCGCGGAACCTGACGGTCATGGTCCCGCTGCCGGTCCTTGTGAACCGGTCCATCGTATGGGACATGGTGAAGAACCCGCCCTCCCTTGAGTCCGTTACCTCGACCTGAACCCCGTCCATCAGGAGCTCTATCACCCCTTCCCCCACTATGCCGGCCCCGTTGTCATCCTCGAGCCTGCCCTCAACCTTCATGCCGTCCAGGAGCGTAAGCTCCATGGGCGGTTCCGTAAGTGTCAGCTTAGAGAGCGCCACCACCCAAACGGTGAACGACCCCGTCCCGCCAACGGCCCCCTGGGACCCTTCCGCCACATGCTCCACCATCATCCTTGCAGGGCCCAGGGGCGAACCCGGGATGACCTGAACCATTATGGACACCCATCCCGTGGAATTGGTGACAGCAGCGCCGGACGGGAGCCATGTAGCATCGGGGAACGTGACCCGCACGGTCCCTCCTTCCACGGGCTCTCCCGTCGAGGAGAGAAGGAGAACATCCAGTGAATGGACGGTCCCCCTGACCACCTCCAGGTCGGGGACCATGAGGATTGTCCTGTCCAGCGATCTGAAGGTTAGGGAGGAGTTGACCGCGGTCTGCCCTGGCGCGATGGTGAATGAGACCGATATCATATAAGCGCCCGGAGGGAAGGTCTCGGGAACGAGCCTCAAGCTCGATGTGAAGGCGCCTCCGCTCAAGGGGGCGGTGATGTCCGCCGCGGGCCCAGAGGCCCCGGTCCTGACGACCATGATTATGACCTCGCCCTCAGGGGTGGGACCGTTCCAGGACACCGTCCCGTTGACGTAGAGGACCGACCCCATGCTAAGAACGGAGGGTATAGGTGACAATCTCACCTCGGGGCCGGGGACCAGTTCGAAGGTGATGGAGGCCTGCGATCTGTCTATGTACTGTCCCCCCCTGTAACCGATCTCAACTGAATGCTCACCCTCCTCCTTCGGGAGCTCCAGGGAAACGAGGAAAACGCCCTTGCCGTCGGAACGTACCGCACCTGCGGCCTTCCCGTCCACCGATATATCAATGTCAAGGCTTCTTAGGGGCTCTCCCATTGCATCCACGATACTACCGTTCAACGGGACCCTGCTGCCTATGACGGACGTGGAAGGGAAAGGTCCCAGCAGGAGATCGGAAGATGACCTGACCGTCAGGGATACGGGGTCAGAGGCCGAGGGCGTGTATGACTTGAAGGAATGCACCGTTTCCCTGGTGACCGCGTAAAGGACCACCGGGCCTACGGGGGTACCCTTGACAGGAGCGCAGCTTGCCGAGAACCGGCCCCCCTCGTCCGTACCGGTCGAACTGCCGACCCTGTATGCGGGGTTCGCCTCGAGCGTGAGGATGGTCTCGGCGGGCATCCCTTCAGGGACTATGAGGACCGAAACGAAAGCACCCTTAACGGGCCTTCCGTCCCTGCCGGTCACCCTCCCCTCGACCTTGAAGGCCCCGTCCTTCCTTTCTGTGGTCTTGACCAGGGTCTGCGGGGCGGTCTCGATCAGGACTATCGGTCGCTCTTCGGGGAGGGGTTCCGAACCCGGGTCTCCGGGGTCGAGAGGGTTCGTACCCTCGGTCACCTCCCGCCCGTCCGTGAGCTGGTCCCTGTCCGTGTCCCTATCGTTCGGGTCGGTGGTATTGTCGAACCTCCCGTCACCGGTCCAATCAACAAAGCTATCTTCCCAGACATGGGTGACCTCCGCCAGGTCCGGCAGGCCGTCACCGTCGGTATCGGGCCTGTTGGGGTCGGTGCGATATGATACCAGCTCCTCAAGGTCCGTCAGGCCATCCCTGTCCGTATCGGCAGTAAGGGGATTGGTCCCCTCCACCAGCACCTCCTGCCCATCGGAGATGCCGTCGCCGTCCGTGTCCGCATCGTTCGGGTCGGGCTTGTTGTCCATGAGACCGTCACCGTTCCAGTCCACGGTCGTGAGCGGATAGTACAACGTCTCTCTCTCTTCGAAGTTCAGAAGACCGTCACCGTCATTGTCGAGCCATCTGTCGTCGTCCGACGGGTCCAGAGGGTCCATGGACCTCTCGACCTCGAGACCGTCCGGCATCCCTCCAAGGTCAGTATCGGGCCTGAGCGGGTCCGTTCCCAGCTCGAGCACCTCCTGGCCGTCCGTCAGACCATCTCCGTCGGTATCGGGCGAATGGGGGTCCGTCCCGTGCTCGGCCTCCCCGGGCAGGAAGACGCCCGAGGGTATCTGGACCGGGCCGCCGTCAAGGAGACCGTCGTCGTCCGTGTCGGGGTCCAGGGGGTCGGTGGGTGCATAGGGCCTCGACGGGTCCAATCTGTTCCTTGGCGTCCGTTCACCCTCCCGGAGCCTGCCCTGCCCGTCAACGATGTCGTAACCGTCCCAGAGGCCGTCCCCGTCCGTATCGGGGTCGTTGGGATCGGTCCGGTCGGATACCTCCAGGCCGTCCTTGACGCCGTCGCCGTCGGAATCGGGGTCACGAGGGTCCGTGGGATCGAAACCGTTATGTCCGGACCTTTCGCCCTTCATCTCCTTCCCATCGATGGTCACGGTCAGGGGGCCGTCCACCAGACCGTCCTTGTCGGTATCTGGGTCGTTCCATCTGGTCCCAAGCAGCATCTCATCGATGTCAGGGAGCCCGTCTCCATCGCTGTCGAGGATGAAACCGTCATCGTGGGGGCTCAGCGGATCGAAAGGAAGAGGCCTGTGCAGGACTTCCTTGCCGTCGGTCACACCCCCGCCATCGGTATCAGGTTCCAATGGGTCCGACTCACCGGGACCGGCCCCCCCGTTCCAATCCCCCGGCTCCACCAGGCCGTCAAGGTTACGGTCCTCGTACTCGCCCGGGTCCCTGACCCCGTTGACCTTCCCGTCGACCCAGCCGTCTATCCAGCCGTCAGGGAGACCGTCACCGTCGGTGTCGGGGTCCAAAGGGTCCGTCCTGGAGACGTTCAGCTCCATGACATCGC
>Ga0105104_10001020_pt1 | contig 21505 bp, 19 predicted proteins | sample PPLLaktember2015_3_FD_87034 | JGI IMG/M metagenome (GOLD analysis project Ga0105104, IMG submission 87034) | Freshwater sediment microbial communities from Prairie Pothole Lake near Jamestown, North Dakota, USA - PPLs Lake P7 Core (6) Depth... | ecosystem: Environmental > Aquatic > Freshwater >... | reverse complement strand
CAGGAACTGCTGCAAGTGATCATGGAGGATCTGCGCCAGACGACGCCGCTCACGCTCCTCCGCATTGGTCAGTTCGGCTGCCAGCGCCTGCAGCTGAGCGGCTCGTTGCGTCGCTTCCGCCGTCCGCTGTGCAACCCGCGACTCCAACTCCTGATTCAGCAGGCGCAATTCTTCGGCCCTGGCCCGTTCTCGCTTTTCGCTTTCCCGAAGCGCCTCCGCCGCCTTCTTCTGCTCGGTAATATCCCGGATCAGTCCCCACATGCCAATCGGCTTTCCGCGGTCGTCCTTCAAGAGCCACACCCGCTTGCTGATGGGGACAAGCCCCCCGTCCTTCCGGATATACTCTTTCTCGTACTCGTCGGAGTAACCGCGTTTCAGAACCTGGTCGTGGATGATCCGCTCCTGCATGGCATGCCAGCGTGGCGGAGTCAGCTGGAGGTAGGTGATATTGCGTAACTCCTGCAGGCTGCGACCCAGCATTCGCTGGAGAGCGGGATTGGCAGCCGTGATGTAGCCCGACATGTCGACCAGAATGATGCCCTCGCGGCTCGACTCAAAAAGGCGTCGGTACGGCTCTTCGCTCGCGGGTTTCGACCCGCTTTCCTGCTCACCCGAGCTCTGCGTGACCACGGCGAGGAAGCCCCGCACTCGTCCAGCTGAATCCCGGTCGGGGCTAAAACAGGCACCCGCCCAGCGTGTACCAATCGAGGGGTATGGCACGGGTTGTTCGAAAGAAACCTCCTCGCCGCGCAGGGCGCGCTCCATGTACGGCTTTACCACCTGCCAGGCTGGTTCCCCCAGAACGTCCCGGACATGGCGGCCTTGGATTTCTTCTGGTTTCAATCCGAACCAAAGCTTGTGGTTTTCGTTCGCCAGACGGTAGCGAAACTCGGAATCAATGTAGCTGACCAGAAGGGATTCCCGATCGATCATGGGTCGCAGTTGATGCTCCCACGCCTGCGCAGCCTGCGGCCCATCAACCAATTCGTTACTTAAACGGTCCGCCTGCCCCTCGCCGGAAGCGTCCTGACCAGGCGAATTCGGTCTAAACATTTTGGAACTCCAAGTAATCGCGAGAGCAAGGCGGAAAACCGATTTGGGTTCCCAGCCACGAACGGCCGAAACGCACGAAGCGACGAGAGAGTCGAATGCTCTCGAGAACAACTTCTTCAGAGTTGGGAAATCTTAAATCTAGTTTACCAGAACAGGGGCGTCGGAGCGATGGGACAAAGGGCCGAAGGGGCAAAGGGGCAGAGGGCAGAGGGCAGAGGGGGAGAGGGGGGCGGTTCCAGCGGCGGTTGAGTGGAGCGGGGTTTCGATACGATTCGCACAAAGCGCGAATCACTCAACCGCCGCTGATTCGATGCCCCTTCGCCCCTTCGCCCCTTCGCCCCTGTCTTTCGCTTGTGTCTCGAAGCTACTTCTTCACTTCGACCGGTTCTTCGACAGGTTCCTCACCGGTGAGAGTGCGCTTCACAGTGTCCAACACGCTGCGCCGTTTGCTCTCCGCCTCTCGCAGCCTGGTTTCCAGCGTGCTCCGCTCCTTCTCGGCGGCCTTTAGGCGTATCTCCATCTCGCGCGTTCCAGTACGTTCTTCCTCAATTCGTTCTCGAAGACTCTCCAACTCTTTCTCTTGTTGCGCCCGCTCGCTCCTCGCCGAAGCCATTTGATTCTCGGCTTCTCGGAGTCTGTCCTCATAGTCACGCACCTGGCCCTGCATCCGCTCGACCGTCTGGCTGAGGCCTTCGACCTTGACTTTCTCGTCGTTGGCTCTGGTATCCGCCGCCTGATACCGGTTCCGAAGGTCTTCAAGCTCAGCCTGTCGGTTGTTCAGTTCGGTCTCGAGTCCCGTTAAACGCTTGCCTGACTCTTCGAGCTGGCGGGTTCGGTCGCCGGCTTGTCGCACGTACCCCTGCATCTGCTGCCGAATCCTGGCCACGTACAAGAAATACATAACCGCGGCACCGATCAGGATGCCGATGATCCCAGCAACAATCAGCCAAACCGTGTTATCCATGGCTTACCTCCTTCGATTCGACTGGATTTACAGCAACGACAGTGCCAGACCGGGTCGCTTCTAACGCGTGTCAAGTCAAGGAGATAAATGCGATCAAGAAGCGGCCTGTTCGGCTGGAGTGGAAAAATTCCCCGTTTTCTAGCGCTTGAGCAGAAGCGATATCGTCATGGCAAGGCCTACCGCGACCGCGATGCCTCGAACCGCCTTCCGGCCTAGTTTCTGAGCGATAGCAGCTCCGCCGTAGCCCCCGCTGATCGCCCCAACCGCCATGACGGCCGAATCCGACCAGGACACCGAACCGGCAGCGACGAAGTAAATGGCGGCGACTCCGTTGATGCAGAAGGCGAAGAAATTCTTGAGGCCGTTCATCTGATAGATATCAGTCAGATGCAGGAGACCGAGCACCGCCAGCATGAGGATGCCGATCCCGGCCCCGAAATACCCGCCGTAAACGGCAACGAGGAACTGAAAGCACGCCGCTCCGGCCCACCACCAGGCAGACTCGTGATAGGAGCGATTCGAGAGCAGAAACCGTTGCAGGGGCTCCTGGAGAGCGAGCAGCAGCGTCGCTGCCAGAATGAGGTAAGGAACAAGATGCGCAAAGGTTTCGCTGGGCGTCTTCAAGAGGAGTATCGCGCCAACTAGACCGCCCACGACCGAAGGCCCGGAGAGCAGCAACAGCCATTTCCGGGTCCCGCCCAGGTGACGTCGGAATCCGAGCATTCCGGCCACCGAGCCCGGCCACAATGCCAGCGTGTTGCTGGCGTTGGCGAGAATCGGATCCCGGCCGAGCCATACCAGTGTCGGGAAAGTGAGCAACGTTCCCCCACCCGCCACCGAATTCACCATTCCAGCGAGGATTCCCACGAGAAGGATGATCGGATAGTCCCAGCCGTGACTCAGCACCAGACAGAGACTAGCATGGTTGCGGGCATTTCTACAGACCCGCTCACTCGTATCGTAAGGCGATGATCGGGTTCACGCGCGTCGCTCGGCGTGCCGGAATCCAGCAGGCGAGCACCGAAACCACGATCAGAAATGACGACACCGCAGCAAAAGTCACTGGATCGGTCGGCTCGACATGAAACAGAAGCTCTTTCATGTACCGGGTCAAGGCGAGAGACCCGGCCAGTCCGATCAGAAGACCGCCAGCCGTCAGGAAAAAGGCCTGGGTCAGGACGAGCCTGAGGACACTGCCTGTCCGTGCGCCAAGAGCCATCCGGACGCCTATTTCCTGGGTGCGCTGCGCGACCGAATAGGAGATGACTCCATACACACCGACCGCAGCCAAACCGACAGCGATCAAGGCAAACGCAGCCAGAAGGAAGGTGGTGAATCGGCGTCCGGCGATCGAATTTTCAACCAGCGTCTCCATCTGGCTAACCCGCGCCACCGCCAGACTGGAGTCGAGTTCGTGAATCACCTGCGGTATCGACTTGGCCAGAGAATCAAGCGGCTTGGACGAGCGCAGAACCACGAACATCCGTTGGTTTGGGGCCTGACTTTGCGGCAGGTAGTACTGAACGCGTGACTCGCCTTCCAACCCTTCGTGCTTGACATGCCCTACAACCCCCACAATCTCGCGCCACCGGGGCCCCTCCTGGGTTGTATCGAAAGCGATACGCCGGCCAACCGGGTTTTGGTTAGGGAAGTACTTGCGCGCCAGATTTTCATCGATCAAGACAACCGGCGCTCTGTCTGCCCGGTCCCATTCGGAAAAGTAGCGTCCCCTGAGCAGGGGAATTCTCATCGCATTGAAGTACCCCGAGGTCGCCCGCCATCTCGCCCCATGCGGGGCGCTCTGGCCGGGACCCAATTCCTGGCCCTCGATCCGAAAACTCCCGCTTGATCCAAAGCCGGTCAGCGGAAGCGTAGAGACGGCACCCGCTGAGACAACGCCCGGCAGCGCCTCGAACTTGGCTAAGGCGGTCTGGAAAAAGGCATAAATCTCCGCCGGTTCCTCGTACTGAGATTCAGGCAGGGCGAGGTGGAAACTAAGGACTCCTCGCGGATCAAACCCTGGTTTGACCTCCTGCACTCGTGAAAAGCTCTTAAGAAGCAACCCGGCTCCGACGAGGAGAACGAGCGCCAAAGCCGTCTCCAGCACGACGAGGCTGTTGCGCATCCGACGGCTGACCGCTCCGGTACCGGCTCGTCCGCCTTCCCGGAGCGTCTCCTGTAGTCTTCCTTCGAATTGATGGAGTGCCGGAGCCAGTCCGGAGAGGATGCCGGCCAGTATTGAAATCCCGAGGGCGAAGAGCAAAACGCGCATTTCCAGCGTGACCTCCGCGATTCGCGGAATGCGGACTTGCTCGAGGGTCGTCAGGAAGCGCACGCTGACAAAGGCCAGCAGGACCCCGAAGGCCCCCGCGACCAGAGCGAGCAACAGGCTCTCAGTGAGCAACTGGCGCACAATGCGCATCCGGCGAGCCCCCAAGGCGGCTCGGATGTCGATCTCCTTGCGTCGGGCTGCGGCCCGGACGAGGAGCAGGTTCGCAACATTGGCGCAGGCAATCAGCAATACGAAGGCCACTGCGCCGAGCAGTGCCAGAAAGGCTGGCCTGATCTCGCCGACGAGGGATTCCTGCAGGGAGTCGACCGCCAGTCCCCAGTGCGTGCGATTCATCTGCGGCATGTATTGACGGCGCAGATTGTCGGCGATCAGGTCCATCTCCGCCTGGGCCTGCTTGACTGTTACCTCCGGCTTCAGCCGGCCGATAACTGTCAGGAATTCCCAAGTAAGACGATCAGGTGTTCTTTGTACGGGCGTAAATAGTATCGGGACCCAGATGTCGACGGGCGCGCCCAGCTCCCGGCCGAACTGGAAGTCCGCAGGCATCACCCCTACAACCGTGACTGACTGCCCGTCCAAAATGATCGTGTTGTCGACAATTGACGATCTTCCGCCAAAGCGTCGCTGCCATAAACCGTAACCAAGGACAGCGACCTGCCCGCCCCCGGCCTCACCTTCTTCCCGCGTAAAGGCGCGTCCGTGGATCGGATCAACGCCTAGCGTCCTGAAGAAGGTCGTCGTGACGCGCATTCCAAGAATCCGCTCGGGTTCCCCGTGCCCGCTCAGGTTGCATTCCCAGCGCTGAAAGGCGGTCAGATTCTCAAAGGACTTCGCGTGGTCCCGGTAGTGCTCGTACCCAAAGGCGGAAACCGAAGCTTTAAGCTTGATCTGTGGATAGTCGTGATTGATCGTCACCAGGCGTTCGGAATCCTTATAGGGCAAGGGCCGCAGGAGAACCGCGTTTATGACACTGAACAAGGCGGTGTTCACTCCGACTCCGAGCGCCAGCGTCACCAGGGTTACCAAAGTGAAGCCAGGATGTCTTGCCAGCATCCGTGCCGCGTATCTGAGATCGCGAAGGAAAGTGTCCATGGTCGTACTCAACAGGCAGTACTCAACACCTGATTAGACCCAGCTCCACCCGATTCGGTTGGTGGCGTCTCGCGCGCACCACTTCTCCCACTTGTTCCCCGGCGCCAATTCCCTTAATACTATTGCACAATGAGCCAGCCGCCTTTCCTGGAATTCCGCAACGTCTCCAAGTCCTTCGGCGAGATCCGGGCTGTGGACGGCGTCTCGCTGGGCATCAAGCGCGGAGAATTCTTCTCGCTTCTCGGTCCGAGCGGATGCGGGAAAACGACTCTTCTGCGTCTCGTAGCCGGTTTCGAAATGCCCGACCAGGGCAGAGTGCTTCTGGATGGCCAGGATCTGACACACCTGCCGCCGAATCGGCGGAAGGTTAACACCATATTTCAGAGCTACGCCCTGTTTCCGCACCTTACTGTACGGGAGAACATCGCCTTCGGCCCGCGCACCGCCCGGCGGCCCAAGCAGGAAATCGCAGACGACGTGGAAAAGATGCTCCGCCTCACACAAATGGAGCCGTACGCGGACCAGAAGCCTGAGCAGTTGAGCGGCGGTCAAAAACAACGCGTGGCTATTGCCAGGGCGCTGATCAATAAGCCGGATGTTCTCCTCCTTGATGAGCCGCTCGCCGCGCTGGATCTGAAGCTTCGACAGCGAATGCTCGTCGAGCTCGATCAGATCCACGATCAGGCCGGCATCACCTTTCTGTACGTAACCCACGATCAGGGCGAGGCGATGAGCCTGAGTGATCGGATCGCGGTCATGAACGCGGGGAGGATCGAACAGGTGGGATCGCCGTCCGAGATCTACGAAGGACCAAAATCAACATTTGTCGCGGCTTTCATAGGTGACACGAACTTCCTGAAGGGCAAGGTGGTGCAGTTGCCGCAGCCAGGCGAGTCCGTGCTCGAGATCGAAGGATTCTCACCCGTCCGCTGCTCGATCAACGGGAGGAGGCAGGTAGGCGAGGACGTGCACGTGAGTATTCGGCCCGAAAAGTTTCAAATCACGAACGAGCAACCCAGCCCCGACGAGGGGTGCAACCTGGCGAGCGGCACGGTGGAGGACGTCATATACGTGGGTTCCCACACCCGCTTTCGCGTGAGGATCGGCAAATCACGCCTGACGATTCTCCAGCAACAGACCAGGTTCCTGCACGACGACCGACCGATAAGGGCCAACGAGAAGGTCTGGGTGCGATGGCACTGGCAGGACGGGTTTGTGGTGGAGGGCTAACGTGCAGCTCGTCCTGGCACGCCTCCGCGGGCGAAAGCTGCGGGCAAGGCAAATCGAAACAAGGATGAGGAGCAAGGATCGTCACCGACTCCACGAATGGCTGGTTAGTCTGCCGTCCCTTGGCTGGCTCACGGTTTTCTTCCTGTTTCCCAGCCTGATCGTTTTCGCGATTGCGTTCAAACCCAGCAATCCGTTCGGCGGGATCGACCCCGGCTGGACGCTCGATACAATCCGCAGCCTCGTCAATCCGGCGTACCTCCCGATCATCTGGCGGACTCTCTGGCTCAGCTTCATGACCACACTCGTCTGTATTTTGCTCGCCACGCCGACCGGCTACTACATAGCGAGATCGGAGCCTGGCCGCCAGCGACTGTTGCTGCTCGCCGTGATTGTCCCGTTTTGGACCAGTTTCCTGATCCGCATCTTTGCCTGGAAAGTGATTCTGCATCCGGATGGAGCGGTCAAACGCGCCTTGGTGTTCCTCCATCTCCTTTCCCCCGACACTTCCCTGCTCTACTCCTCGGGCGCTGTCCTCCTCGTCATGATCTATACGTTCCTGCCCTTTGCGATCCTCCCGATTTACGCAGCTGCGGAGAGATTTGACTTCCGGCTGGTGGAAGCCGCGCGGGATCTGGGCGCGTCGCCGCTTGGCGCCTTCCTGCGGATCTTCCTGCCCGGCGTGCGAAGAGGGATGGTAACGGCAATCCTGGTGGTTTTCATACCGGCGCTCGGCTCGTACGTGATTCCCGACCTCGTAGGAGGCCCAGGCGGGGAGATGATCGGGAACAAGATTGCCCAACGGACGTTTGTCGATCGAAATTTGCCGCATGCGAGCGCGCTTTCGGCCTGCCTGATGCTGGCGGTTTTGGTCCCTCTTCTGCTGGTGCTCATGCAGCAGACACAGAAGCGGAGTCAGGGGAAGGCCAATGAAACGTAACCGCGTGCCCCTGGTTGTTACCGCTCTGGTTCTCGTTTTCTTCTATCTGCCCATGGTGATCCTCATCATCAATTCGTTTAACGCCTCGCGTTTCGGGGGAAGCTGGGAAGGCTTCTCTCTTTACTGGTACGCTCGGCTGCTGAACGAGCACGAGATCTGGGCGGCAGTCGAGAACACATTGGTCATAGGGGTAGCCGCCACCTTGATCTCGACACTGCTGGGGACCACCGCCGCCTTTGCCTTGCACCGCTACGCCGGAACTCTGCAGAAGGCGCATTACACCCTGATCTACACACCTCTCGTTGTGCCCGAGGTCCTGATGGGGATGAGCCTGCTTCTTCTCTTTGTCAGTCTGGGAGTGGATCTGGGTCTCTTTACGATATTCCTCGCACACGTGACATTCTGTATCAGCTACGTGGCGATGGTAGTGCTGGCGCGGCTTCAAGACCTCGACTTCTCGATCGTTGAGGCCGCCCGCGATCTGGGCGCCGGCTGGTGGACGGCCACGTGGCGCATCCTGTTGCCTCTTCTCGCGCCCGGTATCGCCGCCGCCGGCCTTTTGGCTTTCACGCTCTCAGTCGATGATTTCGTTATCTCGTTCTTCGTCGCCGGTCCCGGGTCCACGACTCTCCCGATCCGAATCTACAGCATGATCAAGCACGGCTCTCCGCCCTTGATCAATGCACTCTCGACGATTCTGCTCGTGGTAACCTTCACCGTGCTGCTGATCACCCAGCGGCTTACTCAGGAGAAAAAACGATGAAGAGACTCTGCGCGGCGCTGTTTATCCTGGCCCTGGCGGGCGGATGCGCCATAGATCGCCCCACGCTGCACGTCTTCACCTGGTCCGATTACATCAAACCGGATCTCATCCAGCGGTTCGAGAAAGAGAATTCGTGCCGGGTCACTATCGATACCTTCGACTCGAACGAGTCCATGTACGCCAAGCTCAAGGGGGGCGCGACAGGTTATGACATCGTTTCTCCGAGCAGCTACATGGCGCGGACGATGTGGCGTCAGGGAATGCTGCAAGAGCTGGACCGGAAGCAGGTACCGAATCTGTCTCATGTCGATCCCGAGTACTTGAAGATAGCGCTCGACAAGGAGATGAAATACAGCGCCCCCTATATGCTCACCGTCACAGGCGTGGCGTACTTGAAGAACCGCGTCCCGAACCTCCAGCCCACCTGGGCGGTCTTTGACCGTACTGATCTTAAGGGCCGGATGACCATGCTGAACGACATGCGCGAGACGATCGGCGGCGCACTCAAGTTCCTTGGGTACAGTCTCAACACCACGGATGAGCGCGAGCTGGCCGCCGCCCGGGACGTGGTGATCCGCTGGAAGAAGAACCTGGCAAAGTTCGAGAACGAGCAGTACAAGACGGGCTTGGCCTCCGCCGAATTTCTCCTGGTGCACGGATATAGCGGAGACATCCTCCAAGTGCAGGAGGAGAACCAGGAGATCGCCTTCACCGTCCCTAAAGAAGGCACTTCGATCGCCTGTGATGACATGGTGATACTGAAAGATAGCCGTCAGGCGCAGTTAGCCCATCGGTTCATCAATTTCATGCACGCGCCCCAGATCGCGGCCGAAAACACTGAGTTTGTCCGCTACCTGTGCCCGAATCTAGCCAGCTACCCGCTCCTTAGCCCCGAGACTCGCAGCAACCCGACGCTTTTCCCTTCCGCCGAAGTCAGGCAAAACGCGGAAGTGATCACGGATCTGGGAGCCGACAATGCCAAGTACACGAAGGTCTGGGACGAGATTAAAGCGGCCGAGTAAGTCTGGAGAGTTGTCGTGGACGAAGTGGACGAAATGGACCAGGTGGACGAAGCGTCCACGCCGTCCACTTCGTCCACGTCGTCCACTCGGTCCACCACGGGTGTTACGGCTCAAACGTGAACGTCACGCCGCCCCACACGGTATCTGCATACGACGACGGGGAGCCAGCCGTTCCGCGGTATAAGGCGGGCAGGTTGACGTATTGGTAATCCCGGTATTTTCCGAGCAAGGAGCTGTACCCGAGGAAGAGCTGGGAGGACCATCCCCGCCCGATCTCCAAAGGCACGCTCGCCGAAATACCGACATCGTGAAAACCTGCTTCGTCAGACTCGTAGCAGTACCTCGCGAAACCGCTATTTGCTATCCCCAACGTGCCCGACAAATCGATCGACTTCAGGCGTCCGCCGGGCAACGCCACCGAGTGACTGGCGCCCAATTCAAGATAGACGCCAGTCTTGCCCCGCTCCCGGCTCTCATCGATGTCGATATTCAAGCGCGCGGCCGGTGCCAACGGAACGGAGTCCAGGCTGAAGGCACCGAAAATCTCTGTGGTAGAGGGACAGGACTCGAGGTTGTAAGGAAGGATGTAGGTAATAGTGCCGGCTTCAATCGCTACGTCGCCCAGTTCCCTCGCATAGGAGAAGGTGAGATCGACTTCACCGAACTTGCCTCGCAACCCGTTGTTCTCTCGGCCTACGGGCGCATCCGGATTGTCGCGGAGGAAATAGGTGTCTCCTTCGGAAACGGCTTGCAGGTCGAATTTACCCCAGAGATTGACGGAGAAGCCCTTGACGCCCACTGTCCCGGCCGGCTGGAGGTTCCACCCGTCCGTCAAGCGCTGACCGCGCCACATGAACTTGCTGACCAGCGTAGTTTCAAACGAGTAACTTAAAATCGGCTCGGTATCAGGGGATTGGTCCTGACCCAATGCAAGAGAACCGGCAACGAAGAACGTCAGAACAAGGCTCCGGATTTTCGTCACATTCGCTCCCCCCGGAAGCGGACCAAAGTTAGGACAGTCTCCGCTTTTATGCAAGGGGGAGAGCGTGATAATCCAGAACCTGCTGCGGCTTTCTTCGTAAAACCTTCATATCGCGATACTCGATTCCGGACGAAACTACGTTGTGGTGGTCCTGTCGAACTACGATCCTCCGACGGCGGAGAAGGCCGCGCGCCAGATCCGGGCCTGGATGCCGAGGTGAGCCATCCGGGTAGTAAAATAGGAAGTCAGCGGAGGTTCGAAGTGGAAAATATCTGGAGATCCGTCGTTTGGCAGCAGTTCTCGGCAAGTATCGACATGCTGGAAAACGCGCTGCTCGCCTGTCCCGATGGCCTTTGGAGCGACGCGTCCCAGAAACCACAGTTCCGGTTCTGGTACCTCGTTTACCATACGGTCTTCTACCTGGATGTCTATTCGTCCGATTCGCTCCAGACGTTCGCTCCTCCGGCTCCCTTTACCCTTAGCGAGCTCGACCCCGCGGGCGTGCTTCCCGAACGGGTCTATACCAAAGACGAGCTTCAGACTTATCTCGACTATGGCCGCCGCAAGTGCCGGGCGATGATTGAGAGCCTGTCCGACGAGAAGGCCCAGCAACGCTGCGGATTCGAATGGGAGAGGGACTTGAGCGTCGCCGAGCTGGTTCTCGACAACCTCCGCCATGTCCAGCACCATGTTGCTCAGCTGAATCTCCTTTTGCGCCAACGAACGGGTTCCGCGCCCCGTTGGGTCTCAAAAAGCGCGACGGCGTAAGGGCTCGCAGCGGGCTTAGAGGCGCGGTACCGGACGTTTCTCTCTGCGTGCGCCTCAGCCTTCCCCTCTGATATCCTCTGGCGCATGAAGCGACTAGTGGTTTTGTCGACTCTCCTGGCACTCCTGCTGATTCCTTTACTCAACGGACAAACGAAGCGACCATCCCGCAAGCGGCCGGTCGCCCGACCTAACCCGGCCATCCTGACCCCGAAGCCCGGTCCGGCGCCCCGGATCAACGGTCCGAAGGTATACGGCTGTCGTCCGGGGAATCCTTTTATCTACCGGGTCCCGACGACCGGAAAACAGCCGATGGTGTTCTCTGCCAAGAAGCTGCCCGCGTCCCTGACACTCGACAAGGCGGAGGGAATCATCACCGGCACTGCCCCGGCCAAGGGCGAGTACCTCGTTACGTTGATTGCCCGAAACCGTGAAGGCGATTCAACCCGGCCGTTTAAGATCGTGAGCGGCGATACCCTGGCTCTCACGCCCCCGATGGGCTGGAATCACTGGTACGCGCACTACAACCGGGTGACAGACGCCATGATGCGGCAAGCGGCCGAGGCCATGGTCAGCAGCGGAATGGCCGACGTCGGATACCAGTACGTGAACATCGACGACTGCTGGATGAACTGTGCGCCCGATGAGGACCCTAAGAGATTCGACCCGAGTCGCGTGGGCCCCGTCCGTGATCAGGACGGCAACATCCTTCCCAACAAATACTTCCCGGACATGCGTGCATTGACTGCCTTCATTCACAAAAAGGGTCTCAAGGCGGGCATCTACACGTCCCCCGGACCCAAGACCTGCGCGGGCTACGCCGGGAGTTACGGGCACGAAGCCCAGGACGCCCGTCAATTCGCGGGATGGGGTTTCGACTTCCTCAAATATGACTGGTGCTCCTACAGCCAGATCGCCAAGGAAGACAAAAGCCTCGAGACACTCCAGAAACCTTACCGGCTGATGGGAGATATCCTCAGAGAACAGAAGCGCGATATCGTCTTTAACCTTTGCCAGTACGGCATGGGGGACGTGTGGGAATGGGGAGCCGAGGTCGGGGGCCACTCCTGGAGAACGGCCGGCGACCTGGGTTTCGAGTTGAACCGCATTACGGAAGTCGCGCTTAAGAACACGGGGCATCGTGCCTGGTCGAAACCAGGCGCCTGGAACGATCCCGACTATATCCAGATAGGCTACATCGGAGATGCGCGAACGGGCGGCTTGCCGAAGGCGTGCGCCTTGTCTCCGAACGAACAATACGCCTTCATGTCGCTGTGGTGCCTGATGGCTGCCCCACTCTTCTACAGCGGCGACATGGCACGGCTTGATGACTTCACAATCAACGTGCTCTGCAATTCGGAAGTCATTGACGTGAACCAGGATCCGCTCGGTCGTTGCGGCGCCATTCAGCAACTTGACGATGCGAGCTTCCTGATGGTGAAGATGCTCGAAGACGGTTCAAAAGCCGTCGGCCTCTTCAACCAGCGAAACACCGAGGCTACGCTGACCGCAGCCTGGCCTGCGCTCGGGATCATCGGGCCGAAGAGAGTGCGAGACTTGTGGCGGCAGCGCGATCTAGGAGTGTTTGAAAAGCAGTTTCAGGCGAAAGTGCCGGCTCACGGTGTGCTGCTGGTGCGCATCGGCGCACCTTAGTCGGAAAAATCTTAGCGCCCGCACTTGCACAGGACTCTGCTTGGTATACTGTAGCAATGCCGATTACACCCGGGCCGCCTTCGGGCGGCCGCGAGACAGACCATTCTCCGGAAAAGAAGCCTTCGCTCCTGGATGATCTCTTTTTGGACCCCGCCAAGCGTGAAAAAGAGGCCCAGAAGAGTCGAGTCGACGAAGATCTCAGTCATCCCCCTTCGCTTGTTGAAGATGTTTTTCCGAGCGGCCCGCCAAAGGCTAAGAAACGAATCCCCGTCTGGTTTTTTGTCTTCGCGGCTATCATCGTCAGCGTTTTTGGCAGTGTCTTAGTCTATCGGTCCAACAGCGCAGCGCCACCTCTCTGGAAGGAAGAGCCGAAGCCGAAGCTGGAGATGGCCACACCGCCGCCAGTCCCTCCACTGCCTGGCGAACCTTCCCAAGAGCCTGCTAAAGAGGTGCCCCAGACTCCGAAGCCTTCGGTTCAGAAGCAAACTCCTTTGCAGCGGCCGGTCAAGCCGGCGCAAGCACCAATACAGCCTGAAACGAGAAAAGGGATCAACCCGCCCGCGTCATCGGGGACTGGAACTGTGGCTGAGAGCAAACCCAAGCTGCTGCGAGAACCCGAGGATCTCGCCAAAGAACAAAGGGCCTTTGACCTCCTGCGCGAAAAATCCCAGGCAGCCCGGCAGTTGCTCGAAGGCAATCTAGAGCAGTTTCGCTTTCTCGAGTACCAGGTTATCCCTCAGGAGGCAGGCCTGTATTGGGTCGACCTCGTAGCCGAGCAAAAAGGTGCTGGCCTCGCCGTCCACTTTATCTGGACCGTGAACCCCGACAAGCAGACCGCCAAAGCGCTCAGCCAGGCGGCCCGGGACCTCGACCACTGAGTCTATTGACGATTTACTGTTGACGATTGACGATTAGCAAACCCCTTCGCTTCCCTAAATCGTCAATCGTCAATCCCCATGGAACCGGAGGGCCGCCTCTTCTACATGTTTGCGAGCGAGATTCACGAAAAGCTGCTGGAGAGCCTGGCAGAGCAGACGCTCCCGTTGCGGGCGGCAGCCCGAGGGGCGGCGGTGGGAGCGTAAAACTGAACAGACGTAGACCGGGTACCTGGTAGTCCGTGCTAGTCCGTGCCAGTGCGTGGGAGTCCTTCCCCGCGGGCTTGCCTTCGCACAACCGGGGCCGTCAGGAAGCTGTCCACTTCAAAATAGCCCCAGCTCTTTTCGATTCGGACGGTATTGCTGCCCTGCTGGAAGTAGACAAACCCGATATCCAGGTCCGTAAACCCAGGCGCGTACGGGAACTCCGTCTCAACGAGCGACTGTCCGTTCACGTGGACATAGTTCCGCTTGGATCCGTAGACTGAAGCGTATCTGATTTTGAGCCGGTAAAGACCGGGGTGCCGGACATTGATCCGCACCTCGATTGAGTCCCCCGCCTGGTCGAACGAGGTGACGTACCCGTTCCCCAGGTAACGCTTTAGGGATCGCGCAGGTTCGGTCCCCGTCATGACGCCTTCTTCCGCTTCGTGGGCCGTGTATCCCGGCGGGACAGGGGGAGCAGCCCAATACTCGAGCGGCTTGGCTGGCGGGGCCGGCAACGGCAGCCGGCCATAGATTAACTCCGAAGGAATCTCGTCGAGCGTCAGCACGTAGTCGTGACGGTAAACGTGCTGCAGATGGGCAGCCGAGTTGGTGACTTCATCCAGCAGAAAGCGGCCGCTCCAAGTGCTGAAGTAGAGCCAGCCGGCTTTTTGAGAGACCAGACGGTCAGGGTCAGGGATCGGGCCGTTTTCACTGAGTGCGACCATGCGCTGGTCAAGTGTCATCGTCACAAGCGCATTGAATTCGTTCGCAAATGGGCTGTAGTCACCGGCAGACGGGTAGCTGTCAAGTCCGAGGATATCGACGAGGTTGTCGCCTGGATACCAGTTGTACGACTGACTGGTCGTAAAGCTCGTCCAGACCCAGACCAGGTTGTTCAAACCATGGTGGTTGGTGAGACGATCAAAGAGGATCGCGTACAACTGCTTACAGGCCTGGGGACCCTTGGCCCCCCACCAGAACCACCCGCCTTCCGCCTCGTGCAGGGGTCTCCAAAGGACCGGCACTTTCGCATCCTGCAAGACTTTGAGCTTGACGGCGATTCCGTCGATGTCGCGGAGCACCAGGTCGTACTCGGCTGTCCCCGGTGTCACCGCTCGCGTGATATCAAACGTGGTGCCCCAGGTATAGAAGTCGCTCCCGCCCATGGGAGCGCGCCAGTGCCACGAGAAGGTTACAAGCCCGCCGTAGCTTGCCCACTCAAGCGCCCTCTCTGTCTCCCCGTCCGTCAGGAAATCAAAGCCACAAAGGGCCGGAAGCTTGCCCGTGAAGGTGTGGAGGTAATCCAGCTCTTCCATGACACCGGTGTATTGTCCGGCGATGATCTTCGTGCCATAGATCTCCGCCAGGTACTGCATCAGACGCGCGGTTTCCGGCGAAGCCTGGGGATCGACAGGGAGCGGGGAGATGGCCGCGCGGACGGGCGATAAGAGCATGAGCGCATACGTGAAGAGCGGCCAGATTCGGGCGAAAGATCCCATAGCAATCAAGACAGGAAGTCGTCTCGAACCGGGGTGAAGGCATCAATCAATACGCTGGGGGCGAAGGTCCTGATGTAATGCTTCACATTGGACGGCACGTAGTAGCTGGCGCCGCTTGTCAGACGCCGGACCTCTGCTCCTTCCATGAGCACGTCAATCTCGCCCGAAACCACGTAGCCGATCTGCTCGTGAGGATGGCTGTGCTCGAATGAGGCGACACCGGCCTTGAAAGTGAACTCGACGAGCATCAGGTGGCCGCCGTAACTCAAGATCCGTCGTTCGGCCCCATCCGGTGTGATCGTTGGTGACTCCTGAGCAGCGTCGGCAAAGAGTTTCGACGTCATGGTGGGCGAGTATATCACGCGGTTTTGTCGGAGAGGGCCGACCACGGACGCACACGGACGCTTCACGGACGAACACGGACGGGAAACGGGTGCCGTGTTCGTCCGTATCAGTCCGTGCGAGTCCGTGTTTGTCCTCTGGTTAATCGCGTCTATAATCCCCCACCATGGACATTAAGAAGACTGCCTCGCGCGTGAACCGCCGGAGTTTCATGCAGAGTTCTGTAGCCCTGGCCGGGGCCCCTCTCCTCGCATCTGAGCAGGAGAAGCCTGCGGATCAGGCAGCAGCCCCACCCGACTATTCCCGCAAGCTGAAGATCGGGCTCGTCGGCTGTGGTGGGCGCGGCAGCTGGATTGCCCAACTCTTTAAGAAGCACCCGGGTTACGAGTTTGTGGCGGTGGCCGACTATTTCCAGGACAATGCGAACCGTTGCGGGAAAAGCCTGGGTGTCGAACCCGCGCGGCAGTTCTCCGGCCTGTCCGGCTACAAGAAGGTGATCGCCAGCGGGATCGAAGCGGTAGTCCTGGAGACGCCTCCCTGCTTTTTTCCCGAACACGCGGCGGCGGCTGCTGACGCGGGCCTGCACGTCTACATGGCAAAACCGGTCGCGAGCGATGTCCCCGGCTGCCTGACGATCGAGAAGCTGGCGACGAACGCGAGCCGGAAGCAACGCTGCTTCTTTGTCGATTACCAGATGCAGACCGATCCGATTAACATCGAGATCGTCAAACGAATTCACGAAGGAGCGATGGGGAAACTGGACTACCTCGTCACGCTTGGTTTCTGCACCTACTTCGAGGACCCGCCTTATACCTCCAACCGCCGGGGAGCCTTGACCTGTCAAGTTTACGGCGGCAAGGCCAGCGCCGAGATCAACTACTGGGGCAACTCCTTCTTGCGCGGCGGTGCCAAGCCGTATCGCGGCGGCGAAGTGGTCAATCTGTACCAGGCCGGGGCTGAGCGGAATATTGCCGAGTTTTATCAGAACGTGACCCAGGGAAAGTTCGACAATACGACCGTGAGACGATCGGTCGACGGGGCTTTAGCCACGATTCTGGGCCGCGAAGCTGGTCTGCGGCACACCCGGCTGACGATGGACCAGATCCTCAAGGAAAACAAGCGCTTAGAAGTGGATCTGTCGGGACTGAAGGCATGAAGGCCCGTGTGGCGAGACACCCGCGCTCCCAGCGGCCGCCCCCTTCGGCTGCCACTTCCTTGGGAGCCGGAGCAGAGGACAAAATGCACCATTACCCAGAAACCAAGCCGGCCGAGCACATTCAGACGGCGAAACCCGCAACTCCTTCCGATCGGATTGATTCCCTGGACATCCTCCGCGGCCTGACTATTCTGGTTATGCTCTTCGTGAATGACCTGGCCGGTGTCACGGGGGTTCCCGGTTGGATGAAACACGTACACCCCTCTACGGCCGATGGCATGACGTTCGTTGACGTCGTCTTCCCGGCATTTTTGTTTATCGTCGGCCTGTCCCTGCCTCTGGCTTTTGAGCGACGCTTCTCGCGAGGAGAGTCCCTCGCATCCGTGGCTGGTCACATTGTCACAAGAGTGCTCAGCCTTCTGGTTATTGGGGTTTTCATGGTGAACTCCGATGACGCGTCAGGCCAAGGTTGGTTCCATCCCACAATCTGGGTCCTTTTGTTCTACGCGGCTGTCTGTCTGGTGTGGGCAAACCTCCCCGGCATCCGGCAAACCATCTGGTTCCGGATCGCCGGTTTGGCACTCCTCGCTGGACTGGCCTTTGCGTTTCGCGGTCCGGGAGAACAACCCGGTTTGATCGAACTTCGGTCCTCCTGGTGGGGCATTCTCGGCTTGATTGGCTGGGCTTACCTGGTCGCCTCGGTCATCTACCTGGCGTCGCGGCGAAACGGCTTGGTCTTGGCAGCCGCCATTCCACTTCTTTACTGCGTTTACTTCGCGGACCGGGTCGGATTCTTCGCTTCACTCTCGGGCCTCGACGTCTGGGTCGACATCGGAGCGATGCTCGGCTCCCATGCCGCAATCACGGTTTCGGGTGCTCTCCTCGGTCTGACCCTCCTTCCGCCGGCCCACTCACATCGTTCCCGCGTGCTCTCAGCCGTCCTGACAGGCTGCGTCTTTGCCGCTGCCGGGTTGTTGCTCCATTCTCTTCACGACCTGCACCCGATGTTCATTTACAACAAGAATGCCGCAAGTCCACCCTGGTGCCTGCTCAGCTCGGCATGGACCGCCTGGGTCTGGGCGGCGCTCTATTGGCTGGTCCAGGCGAAGAATCTAAGGAGGGGGACCGCCTGGCTGGCGGCGGCAGGTCAGAATGCTTTGTTCGCTTTTATCCTCGGGCCGATTGCATATACGCTGTTAGGATTTCCCGGCCTTGGCGGTCCGTACTCCTGGCTGGGCGATCAGTTCTCTACGGGCCTGGTTCGGTCGATCGCCTTCGCGGTCGCTGCTGCCTGGCTCACCGGTCTTCTGCAACGGCGCCGCCTGGCGCTGCGGTTGTAGGCCTACCTACCCCAGCCACTTAACGTCCTGACTCGTTTTTCTGTAGAATGAGATTAAGGTATTTCTTGTTTGTCGGGTGTGCAGGCGAGGTTAGTCGGACATTTTAGCGACCGAAGAGGAAAAGCCCTCATTGAGAACAGTTTGGGGCGCAGGTCACAATTTTGTCATATCCTCTGTGCATAATCATGGCCAGTATTGTTGCCTCGTGGCTCGTTCCACAAGAGATCCCGAAAGGAGTTGCTACCGATGAGCAAGCGTTTCGCCACGCTCGAAGAGTTGCAGGGCTGGCTCCGTAGCGCCGACCGAGGCGAATATCAGATTGAGTACATCATCAAAGAGGGATCTGACTTCATTGTGATGCTTCATCCGATACTCAAGGCAGCCTGAAACTCCTCCGCGACGGGACAACGGGCGCCACGGCCCGGGCGCCCGTTGTCCCTTGCCTCCCGCACGCGTCTCCCGCAAGTCTCGACTTGATTTCTGTTTTCCATTTCATTCCAACTCGATTACACTGCTCCCCAAAAGGGAGGTAGCACCATGTTTCGAGAATTCAAGGAATTCGCGATGCGGGGCAACGTTGTGGACCTGGCTGTCGGCCTGATCATCGGAGTGGCCTTCGGCAAGATCGTCACTTCGTTTGTGAACGATATCCTGATGCCGCCCATTGGCCTCCTGCTCGGGCGAGTCAATTTCGAGAGCCTCTTTGTGGTGTTGTCGGGTCCGCGATACGCCTCTTTGGCAGAAGCCAAGGCAGCCGGGGCACCGACGATCAACTACGGGATATTCATAAACAACATCCTCGACTTTATCCTCGTCGCTTTTGCTGTCTTCCTCCTCGTCCGCTGGATCAACCGGATGAGACGGCAACCGGAGGCGGCCCCTACGCCCTCTACTCGCAGTTGCCCCTACTGCTTTTCCATCATTCCGCTGCAGGCGGTGCGCTGTCCGCAATGTACGTCTCAGGTCGAGCCCAACCGGACCACGGCTTGAAGTCTCTGAGGTTCTATGTTTTCTCTGGAATGAGGAGAAAACATGGCGACCAAATGCTTTGGTATCTTGACGGCGGGCGGAGACTGCCCAGGTTTGAATGCTGCCATCCGCGGCGTGGGGCGTCCTTTAATGGACATGTACCAGGCCGAATTCATCGGATTCCGCGATGGTTTCCGCGGGCTGATCGAGAATCGTGTCACACGGTTCGCGGATGGCTCCCTCTCGGGCATACTCACGATCGGCGGAACCATCCTCGGCACGAGCCGTGACAAGCTGCATCGAATGACGGTCGGCGGCGAAGAAAGAGACATGACCGACGTGGCCGTCGAGAACTACCGGAAGCAGCATTTGGATGCGCTCATCTGCCTGGGCGGAGGCGGCACGCAGAAAAATGCGCTTCGACTTGCCGAGCGCGGGCTCAACATCGTCACCCTTCCCAAGACTATCGACAACGATGTGGCCAATACCGACGTGACATTCGGCTTCGACACCGCGATGGCCGTGGCAGCGGAGGCGATCGACCGGCTGCACAGCACGGCCGACAGCCACCACCGGGTGATCCTGGTCGAGATCATGGGTCACAATGCCGGTTGGCTGGCTCTCGGCGCCGGCATCGCCGGAGGGGCGGATGTCATCCTGATCCCGGAGATACCTTTCTCCGTCGACGCCGTGGCCAGCGCACTTATCCAGCGCAATCGTAAAGGAAAACGGTTCAGCATCGTCGCGATGGCCGAAGGCGCACAGCCCAAGCCGAACGGCAAAGCAGACAGGCGCAAAAATAGCGGGAGAAAGAAGGAGTCGAAGAAAGACGCTTCCGACCCTTGTCAGGAGGCACTGCACATGTCCCTGGTCGGCGGCGAGAACTGCGCCCGGTTGGCACATCAGCTCGAAGACATAACGGGACTCGAAATGCGAGTGACGTCGCTCGGTCATCTGCAGCGGGGCGGAACTCCCAGCCCGGCCGACCGCCTGCTGGCGACCCGGCTCGGCACCGCTTGCGCCCAACTCGTCCACGACGGGGAGTTCGGCGTCATGGTCGGCTTGCAGGGCAATGAGTGCGTTCCCGTGCCGCTTATCGAAGTGGCGGGAAACAGGAAGACGGTCCCCCTCGACCACCCCTGGCTCGAAACCGCCCGGCTGGTAGGGACGTCGCTGGGGGAGGAGAAGTGACAAGGTGACAGGGTGACAGGGTGACAAGGTGACAAGGTGACAAGGTGACAAGGTGACGGGGTGACCGGAGTTGTATCGAAACCCCGCGCCTCTGAAGCGCAGCGGTTGCGAGGATCTCTTTCGTAGTGCGGTGGCCGTGACACCGCTTTGTGTTCGCCGGCCTTGCCGGCGGCCTTTGCACTCTCGATCCTCAAAAGGCCGCCGGCAAGGCCGGCGAGAACAAAGCGGTGTCAGGGCCACCGCACTCCGAAAGAGCTCCTCGCAACCGCGGCGCTCCAGAGGCGCGGGGTTTCGATACAACTCGCCAAAAAGCGGCGAGTCACTCAACCGCCGCTGTGCTGACCGCCGTCACCTTGTCACCTTGTCACCGTGTCACCTTGTCACCCTGTCACCCTTGTCACCTTGTCACCTTGTCACCCCCACGTTCACGCCACTTTCAGGGCCAGCAGTGTCGCATCGTCGCCGGCTTCCGTTCCCGCGCGGTGCTGGCTGACGGCCTCGACGATGTCCGCCACAATCTGGTCGGGATCAAACTTACGCTCCTTCATGAGGATGGCCTCGAGGCGTTGGGTTCCGAACTCTTCTGCCTGGGGATTCTCGGCCTCCACCAGGCCGTCCGTATAGAGGAAGAGAAAATCCCCGGCCAGAAGGGTGATTTCGTGTTCTTCAAACCCGTCTCCCGGCAGGAGGCCGATCGGCTTGCCGGTTGCGCTCAGGACCTGCACCCGGCCATCGACTCCCAGCACGTACTGCGGATTGTGTCCTGCGTTAACCCAGCGCAACACCCTGCCATCGCGGCTGATGATACCCATGAAAAGGGTGGCGAAGGTCTGAGGCTCAGTCTGGCGGTTGATCTCGACATCTATTTCGTTGGCCAACCGGGCCAGGTTCCGTTCCACCTGCAGCCGTGCCTGCAGCCGCGCCTGGAGGTTCGCCATGAGCAGCGCAGCCGGGACTCCCTTTCCGGAAACGTCGCCCATCAGCACGGCCACGTCTCCTTCGGGCAGGACGAAGTAGTTGAAAAAATCTCCGCCTACCTGGCGGGCGGGAATCGAAATCCCCCGGGCTTCGGCAAAGCCGACCTTGAGCGGCTCGCGAGGCAGCAACACTTCCTGGATGCGCCGGCACATTTCGACTTCTTTCTGGAGGCGTTCCTGCTCCACCAGCCGTTT
>Ga0105104_10001019_pt1 | contig 21523 bp, 16 predicted proteins | sample PPLLaktember2015_3_FD_87034 | JGI IMG/M metagenome (GOLD analysis project Ga0105104, IMG submission 87034) | Freshwater sediment microbial communities from Prairie Pothole Lake near Jamestown, North Dakota, USA - PPLs Lake P7 Core (6) Depth... | ecosystem: Environmental > Aquatic > Freshwater >... | reverse complement strand
TGATGGTTTCGATTACCCGAAGCTCGCCTGGGATTTCGACGACAAATATCCTCTGGTTATTTCAAGATGTATCGTTAAAGCCAGCGGCACCGATTCAATTTCGATTTCGGGCCTGATGAGCGCATCGGCTGTCGATTTTGAAAATGCAGGCAATTCAACCGATGCCAACTTTGTCGAAATTTCTATCGGTTCTGAAGCTATGCTTCCTGGTATAGTAACTTTTCCTGTTAACAGCAATACATGGAAAAATGAGAAGTTTTATTACCTGGGAACGGCTGACGGCATAAGAAAATTATTCATATATAACGCGAGGACTCATAAATTTACTTTTTGGGCAAAAAAGCTCAACCTCAGCGGTCTGGAATGTCCGCTGACAATAGATATAAACGTGGGTGATTACGCAGGCACAGCCGAGGTCGAAGAAACGAAGGTTAACGGCAGAAGGCCAATACCTATAAAGCTGTTAATGGGAGTTCAGGACGCAATCAGGATTGATAAAATTCATGTAAGGCGTCATTCGACTGACAGGTTGTCGGTTAAGGGGGGCTTTGCGGTCGAAAACACGGATGTAAATATGGCAACTGTGCCATTATCAATCACGCTCGATTCGCAAACCTTTACCATACCAGCAGGAAGTTTCAGTGCAGTCAACAATAATTTCAAATGCTCAAATGTAATCATCGAAGGCGGTATTGCCAGCGCACGCTTTAACTACAACAAAGGCACTTTTGGGCTGATAATAAGAAATAGCAATATAACAGCCGAATCCGGCATTTTCGATTTTGGAATAGAATTTGATACGTTTGACGAAAATATACAGATTACTCTGCCATAGGCATACCTGAATTTTTACAAATTTACGGCGATGCCTCGGTCTCGGAGGTATTGTTTCATCTGGTTGATGGTGTAATTTTCGAAGTGGGTGATAGAGGCCATAAGGACGGCTTCGGCGCGGCCTTTTACTATGGCGTCGTAGAGGTGTTCTAATGTGCCCGCCCCGCCTGAGGCGATTACGGGGATAGTAACGGCGTCGGCTACGGCACGGGTCAACTCGATATCATAACCCTGCTGAGTGCCGTCGGCGTCCATACTGGTAAGGAGAATCTCGCCCGCCCCGCTTTTTGCGCCTTCGGCTGCCCATTCGACGGCGTCGATATCGGTGGCCTCGGTACCTGCCTTGACGGTAACCTGCCAGTGGTCCGCCTTTGTTTTCGAGCGGCGGGCGTCGATTGCGAGAACCACGCACTGGTTGCCGAATCGCTGGGCGGCCTTTGTGAGAATATCGGGATTTTGGACCGCGGCGGTATTGACCGAGCATTTTTCCGCTCCGCAGCGCAACAGCTCGTCCATTTGTTCAACACTGGTAATGCCGCCCCCTACCGTAAAGGGTATGAAGACGTTTTCGGCGACTTTGCGGACAAGCTCGACAATGGTTTTGCGTCTGCGAAGCGTGGCGGTGATATCGAGAAAGACAAGTTCGTCTGCCCCGTCGTCGCTATAGCGGGCGCCAAGCTCAACGGGGTCGCCGGCGTCGCGAAGGTTCTGGAAATGGATACCCTTGACGACCCGGCCATCTTTAACGTCCAGACAGGGAATGATTCTGCGGGCAAGCATCAGGCGGACCTTTCTCCGGCGATTTGGGCGAAATTGCGTAATACCTGCAAACCCTGGTTGCTGCTTTTTTCAGGGTGGAACTGCGTGCCGTAGATATTGCCCTTCTGGATGGAGGCGGGCAGCTTGAAACCATAGTCGGTATAAGCGATTTTCGCGGCTGTATCGGTAACGTCGGCATAGAAGGAATGAGCAAAGTAGAAATGCTTTTGGGCTTCGATACCTTCAAACAAGGCCATATCCTTCGGCAAAGTAACTTTATTCCAGCCCATGTGCGGAACAACCCGGCCAGGGGGTATATCGACGACATTGCCGCTAACCAGGCCCAAACCCTTGTATGAGCCGAACTCACAGCTTGTGTCGAAAAGCATCTGGTAGCCGACACATATACCTAACAGGGGTTTACCGGCTAAGGCAAGGTCTTTAATGAATGAGCCGAGATCTCCCAGGGCGTTGACGGCAAAACCAAAGGCGGCGACTCCCGGTAAGACAAGGGCCGAGGCCGCTTCAATTTTCTTGTGGTCACGGCTTAGTTCCGCATCGCAGCCGATGTGGCGAAAGGCGTTGCAAACGCTTTTTACATTTCCTACGTTATAATCAATAACAATCAGCATATATCAATCGTATATTTATCAAAGCGTAAAATCTTATAATAAAGTTAAGTTAAATTCAATTGCCAGTGTGAAACATTTACCCTAAAATAAACAAGTTGTTGCCCATTGCCTCTGTAAATCGTTAATATTTAATTAAAAATGAGGAAAAAAGAATGTGCGGAATAGTGGCGTATCTGGGTAAAAAGGCGGCTCAGCCGATTCTAATCGAGGGTTTGAAACGCTTAGAATACCGTGGTTATGACTCGGCGGGCGTTGCCTTGCTGAGCGACGGGGTAATAAAAATAAAAAAGACAAGCGGCAGGATTGCCTCATTAGAGCAGATTCTCGAAGAGCCAAAGGCCAACGAGACGCTGGGCCTGGGTCATACGCGATGGGCGACCCACGGCCAGCCGAATCAAATCAATGCGCATCCTCATTCGGACCATACCGGTAAAATTGCCGTCGTTCATAACGGCATCATCGAAAACTATGCCACGCTGAAAACCTGGCTTCAAAGCGAGAAAGTCCCGTTTGTCAGTGAAACCGATACCGAGGTCATATCAAACCTGATCGGGTATTTTTATGAAAATTGCGACGCCGGCGAGCAGACAAAAAAACCGCAGGGACAAAGCAGGTTCGAATGGGCGGTGCAGCGGGCACTTCGCGAGCTTCACGGCACTTACGGATTAGGCATACTTTGCTCGGACTGCCCCAATATGTTAATCGGGGCAAAAAAGGGAAGCCCTCTGATTTTGGGCGTGGGTAACGGCGAATACGTCCTGGCATCAGACGCCGCGGCCATTGTCGAGCATACCACGCGTGCGATATATATGTCAGATAATGAAATGGTAACCATCACGCCCAACGGATTTTACACCAAGACAATCGATAACGTAACTGTAACCAAGGAGCTTCAGGATATCGAGTTTTCCTTAGAGCAGATAGAGCTTGACGGCTTCACGCACCACATGCTCAAGGAGATTTTCGAGCAGCCCAAGTCGTTAAGCACCTGTATGGGCGGGCGCATTGACGCCAACAACGCAAAAATCCGGTTGGGCGGCGTGGAGGACTACCTGCGTGAATTGACGCGGGCAAAACGGCTGATTATCACCGCCTGCGGCACGGCCTTCCACGCGGGGCTTGTGGGGGAATTTTTGTTCGAGCAGTTGGCCCGGATTCCCGCCGAAACAGAATACGCAAGCGAATTCCGGTATCGTAACCCAATCATAGAAGACGGGACGATTGTTGTCGCGATAAGCCAGTCGGGCGAGACCGCCGATACCTTAGCGGCTGTCGAAAGCGCAAAAGAGCGGGGAGCGACGGTTCTGGGAATCGTCAACGTCGTCGGCTCATCAATCGCACGGGCAACCGACGCGGGGGTTTACCTGCACGCAGGTCCTGAGATAGGCGTGGCAAGCACAAAAGCGTTTACGGCGCAAGTTGCGGTATTGACGATGTTAGCCGCGGAACTTGGAAGAAGAAGACACATCAGCGCCGACGACGCGACCAGATATATAAAAGAATTGGCCACGATACCTGATAAGATATCGCGGATACTCGAGCAGTCGGAGCAAATCAAGAAAATAGCCGAAGCGAATATCGACAAGAACAACTGGCTGTTTTTAGGCCGGGGGGTCAATTACCCCGTTGCTCTGGAAGGCGCGTTAAAGCTCAAGGAAATAAGCTATATTCACGCCGAGGGGCTTCCTGCCGCGGAGATGAAACACGGTCCGATCGCGTTGATTGTTGACGGAATGCCGGCTGTTTTTGTCGCCACCTCAGGACCGCAATACGAAAAAATCATAGGCAATATCTGCGAGGTCCGCGCACGCAAGGGCAGAACCATTATCGTCGCCACCGAAGGCAACGAACACATAAAGCAATACGCCGATTACCTGATAACCGTACCCGATGCGCCGGAATTATTGCAGCCAATGCTCACAGTCATACCGCTTCAGCTTCTGGCATATCACGCCGCGGTCCTGCGAGGCCACGACGTCGATAAACCGCGCAATTTAGCCAAGAGCGTTACGGTCGAGTAACCCCGGAGGACGGATGACGGAAGACAGAGGACAGAGCTTCGTTAAGCTCGGCTTCAGTATAATCGAATTGCTTGTGGTTATAGCAATCATTGCCGCAATGCTGGCAATACTTATGCCGGGTCTTGGAAAAGCCAGGTCGCTTGCCCGAAGAACCGGCTGTTCAAGCAATCTAAAACAAATCGACGTAGCTATGCACTCCTACCTCAGCTCAAACGACGACAGGTATCCTTCTATCGATCCTAATGACCCCCTGCCGAAAAAACAAACAGCAGACCCGAATATCTGGTTGTGGATGGGACGCGGCTGGCGAGGTTTTATAGCGCCGCATCTCGGAGGAAATATTAATCCCAAAAATACTTCAGTATTGCTATGCCCTGCTGACAAAGTAGCGCCAATAAAATGGGAATCAACCAGCTATTCCTATTCAATGGCATTTTACCACAGTCCCGAACAAATTGATTCTCTTGGTTTAGCAGGCGATTTTAGCAAACTCCCGACCGTCGCGCAAAAGCCCTTCAATGTCACCAAACCCGAAGGTAAGATTTTTATCGGTGAATGGGCAAGCAATCATAAACAAATCCCGGACGGAATCGACAAGGGATGGTGGAGCGATAAGGGAAGCAGAAATTATCTGTTCGCCGACGGCCAGGTTCGATTCCTGAAAGCAGACAAGATAAAGCCAGCCAACGACGGCCTGCCAAATCCTAACCTGACATTTCATGGTATTCGTGGTATTGACTGTTCGCCTTAGTTTCCAAAGGAATTTATTTTCCCCCAAAGCTTATTACCACGGAGGTCCTTCAAGAAGCCAAAGATCACAAAAATCCGCCAAATCTTCTAAATCCACGTCACTGTTCCACCAGTCGATTCCAAATGCGGCAAATAGGCCAAAATCATATCGGCAATTATAGTTGGGAGGAGGACAAATAACAGGTATTTCTTTGACTCTTGCAACGCCGCCAAGCCCCGCAGTCCATGGTGGTATATACATCCAACCAACTGAGCATAAACAAGTTTCCCATTGTTCATTGTAGATTACATCGGTCCATACACAATCAGAGAGTATTGGAGCAGCACTTGCTGTAAAATAAGAAGCGAAACCAAACTGACTGCCGCCCCATGTCGATTCCGCATATACAGACAATGTATTATGAGGTTCGATATTATAATGAACCGTTATCTTTAGACCTGTGGCGATATCCGGAGGATTCCCTGGATTTCCAGGAAATCCCGGAGACCTTGTGCTGTATCCTTTGCTTCCGGTATAACTCCAAGTTAAAGGATTGGAGTTATGTTGGAACCTAAGCAAATATGTCCCATTGATTTCAGTGCTGCTGATTATACAATCTCCTTCATTGTGGCACTCTTCATTAACCGGATTTATGTCACTCAATGTTACTATAATATATTCGTTTACGTCTTCATAGACGCAAGAAGCATAACACTGCTCCATATTTGCAAAAATACAAAACAGAATTATTATCGCCAAGCTTAATGTCTTTCTCATAAATCACCTCATTTGAAAATATATCGTTTTTTATTCTGCGGGGACTTTTCACGTTTAAGCCCTTCTCCGCTTTAAAATCCAAATCATCGCATATTTCTTCCATTATTAAAGGCGTTTGAATCCGCAAGATGTTGACTGCTGTTTTTTATTAAATAATTCATAACAGTGGTTTTTATCCTCACAAGCTGATTCCGGTCAAAACTTTGACTTATGCCCTTATGAAGCTGGATTTCATCGAGACATTCCTTTGTATCCATTTCAGCCAGTTTTTTAGCGGCACAAAGGACATTTAACTGACTGAATAGCAAATGGCCGTTTTCTTGATTATCCCCTGTTTTCCCTAAATCCTCTCCGATTACGCCGACCATATTATCGATAATAACAATCATTTTATTTGCGCCATCCATAATTTTATAGAGAAGGTATGCGCAAATAAAGGTATAGACGGCGATCACCTCCGCCAATCGCTTGCTATTGGTATATTTGGAGCACCGGATGAGGACAAAGGGCAGGTATATTTCGATGGTCTTTCTGTAATACGAAAGATTTTCTTTCGGTCTTAAAACAATCTCCCTGTTCATATCGCGCTCCAAACGCGGGGTGTATTAAAAAGCACCGCCGCAACGCGCTCACTACTGGCTCGGAAAGCCATTGAAGAACGCGAAAGCTGACGGTGCTCTTCGCAAACAAAGCAAAGAACACCGAGGCCTTCCAAACGCTTCTTCAATTACAAAGTTCCGATTTGTAGTGAAACGTCTGAAAACTCAGTGTTTAAATATTCCGGCGGTTTTCTCTCCGCCGCTGGTATTTTATATCTGGAAGGTTTTATATTGCAAGAGAAATATGAATATTTTTTCAGGGGATTAAAGAAAGAAAAAAGCAACGGGCAGGGGGTATGGCAGCGGTTATAGCGCACCCGCCCGTCGTTGTTGGCCTTCTTTGAGGTCAGCAACCATTCCCAAGCACGAGAAGATAACATTTTTTTATCGTCCTAATTCGGCATCGACTTATAAATTGTTTACTAATATTATCGGAACATTTCTTGGTTTTCTGCCTCATCATCAGGCAAAAATGACATCTCAGAGGGCTTTTTCACGAGAAACAGCGTTTTTACACGAATAACGGTGTTTTTCCACGAATCGGCGAGGGTTTACACGAAGCGGCGAGAGTTTACACGAAGCGGCGAGGGTTTACACGAACCAGAGACAGTCCGCACGAAGCGGCGTATCGCCGCTTTAAGCGGCAAGGGTTTCCACGAAGCGACGGGGGTTTCCACGAATCAGACCGCTTTCGCACGAAGCAGCAGGGGTTTCCACGAATCAGACCGTGTTTACGCGAATCAGACGAAGTCCCGTCGAACGGGAACGGGTTTACGCGAATCGGCGACAGTTTCCACGAATCAAACCGTCGCCGCACGAAGAGGCGCGGGTTCGCAGTTTCCGCCTGTCCCTGCCTAAGAGGGAATTACCGGACTTAAACAAGCAAAACGGCATAAGAGGAATTAATTGGCAGAAATAATCAATCGAGGACGAAACAGCCGATATTTGAAGTTATGACGAATAAGTCATCAAAAAAGACCTTTGTATTTCTGGCGATTATACTGGCGTTTGCCGGCTGCAAGGATGACCGGGAGAAAAAGGCGCTTGAGGAAGCCGTTCAGGCAAGGGTCGAGCTTGTTAAAACGAAAGCCGAAGTGGTTGCACTTAAAAGCGAGACGAGCTTCCTGAAAGAAAAACTGCTGGCCGCCAACCTGGCAAAAGCCCAGCTTCATGACCAGCTTAATCAATCGCTCGAAGAGCACGATACCACTGCTACCGAGGCGCAGGACGCCGCCGGGGAAATCGACACCCTCAAAACCAAGCTGGCTGAACAGACCAAAAAATCAGCCGACCTCGAAAAGCAGGTTGACCAGCTTAAAGGGATAATCCGCGAGCTTCAGACCCGGCTCGACGAGCAAAAAACGACAGAGCCGAACGAAGTGTAAAGCAATTAAACGTCAAATCAATTCCGCGGCGGATTGCGGAATCCAGCCGTCGCTGTCGTCGGCAAGCTTAACATGAAACCATCCTGTGCGTCGCTCGATAAGCTCGAATTCCGTGCCGGCGTGAAGCGGGCCTTTGAAACTTTGCGGGTAATTAGACCCATCGCCCTGATAGGCAATAACTTCCGGCGAAACAATAACTCCCTCGAATTCGTTTGACTGACGATAACCATCGACGGCAAGCGAGACAACCAGGCAGAAAAGAATAACAGCGCTGACGCTTGAAATCACAGTCAGTAACGCACGCCTGCCCAACCATATCGCCAAAGTCAGGGCGATGCAAAAAACCGCGAAACACGCGCAGGCGATTGTGAACTTTACCCTCATCGACAAGTCGTAATGCCAGAAGAAAAGGGTCATAAGGATTCGCGTCTCGGTTTTCGTCTCGACCTTGTCAATTTTTTTTGAACGAGCAAAGGCGAGGTTTTTTTGAATGTCGGAATCCGACTTGTCGAGCAATTCCCCCCTGCGATAATTGAGGATTGCTTTTCCGAGGTCATCCCGTAATAAATAAGCATTGGCGAGGTTATAATAGAGTTTGGGATTTCTAACGCGGCCCTGGTTGATGATTTTTTCATAGCCGAGTACTGCTTTTTCATAAAGTGAATCCGCCTTGGCCGGGTCGCCGGTAACGGCATTGGCCTGGCGAAAGGCGTCGTTTGCCTGGGTGAAAAGGGAGTAGGTTTGCTCTTTAGATAATGTTTCCGCAGCCGGGCAGGACGCGGCAAAGAGCAAACCTGAAAAAAGCATCAGTAATAATCTGGCAATCATAATTTCGACTTTTTCTCAATCTTATAAATAAGCCCGATGACTTCATCTATTGTCGCCGAATCGACTTTCGACTCAACGGGGGCATACCGGGCGGCCTCGCAATCGCTGATAATATCCCCGTATCGATTGGCAAGTTCAGAATCACCTGCTCCGGCTATTATGGCCTGGCGGCAATCTTCCGCGGTCAGCGAGCCGGCAACCTTATCGAAACGCCGGCCGATATATTGTTTCATGGCATCGGCTAAAATTTCGTAACGATGTTGAGGTTGCGCCGATGTGATTTTTTTAAGCTGACCTGCTGCGTCGCGTGCGGCCCGGCGCTTTCGCCTTTGCGCCGCCTGCTGAGGCGTTTGATGAACGAATTTTTTAGTAATCACGCTTGCGATTAGCACCACCAAAGGAATCGCCCAACTTGCCAAGTAAACAGGTCTTATAGCCGCCCAGACCAATGAAAAACCGACATCCTGCAAGCAATCGAATCCCTCATAATTAGCAGAAAGCCCTTTTTTAACCTGCTCGATCTGGCTGCCTGCGGGAGTAAAATCCCGGCCCTCGACATCCGCGGCGGTCAGAATCTTGGTGGGAGCAACTTCAAGTTTTACAGGTTCGGTCTTCGCGATTTCATATCGGCCCGTCTGAGAATCGAAATATATAAGCCCAATCGCGGGTATTTCGGTAACTTTGTCGTTTAGGGACCTGATGGTCTGGGTGAAGACCTTGAAACCGTTTTCGAGAGTCGGCGAGGCCTTCTGCGACGGTATCTTGAAATTATCGGCAAGCGCAGGAATCTTTTCGAGGTCAGGCCACTGGACGGGCTTGAGGTAATCGCCGCCGATTTTGATTGTTAGCGTAATGGGGTCTCCGACGCTGACTTGTATTGGATTAGCAGAAGCCGAAATTGTGTATTGTCCGACCAGGCCATAAAAACCTTCAGGTACATCCTGCTGCGGCAAAGGCAATACGGAAAGTTTTAACGGCTGCGAGCTGACTAAAAATCGCTTGTATTGAACATTGGAACGGAAAAAGTCATCGAAAATGCTGTCTGATGAACGGTTTCGCCCGACGGCAACATCAGCCGAGACAGAAGGCGTTCCCAAATCCAAATCGCCGGTACGTTTCGGCATGAGAACTTTACTGAAAGACAAAAGAATTGCTTCCCTGTTCTTTCGGCTAATCCGGGATTGCCTGGGGCTGTCGAGGTCCTCAACGAAGAACGCGTCGCTTGTAAGAGCCGGGATAGCGAACTGATAATCGCCAACGTCGGCATATACGTAGAATTTCACCGTTAAAATCACCGGCTGACCAACGTAGCATTGCTGCTGCGAAAGGGTAACTTCAATCTCGAGATGGTCGGTTGTGCCGGGCTTGACGACGTTCAACTCGACGGGATTGGTTTGATATGTTTTTCCGTCAACCGTTACAGTCAGCGAGGGTATGCGTATGGGGCCTGCCTGGCCGGCGGTCAGGACGTAATTCATCACGTATCGTCTAACAACGGTTTGAGTTGTTCTGCCGTTGATGATGGATATTGATGTTTGCGATGCGTTGGAGCCGCCTGCGCCGCGGGGATTGAACGAAGCAAGCGGCGACAAATCGACCTGGCCCGGCTGGTCGTAGCCGTCTATGATTACCTGATAGGTGAAATTTTCGCCCGCGTAAATATCCCGCGAGGCATCGACATTGGCAAAGACCCGCAATTCGGCTGCACTCGCGGTCGAAGCGATAAACATCAAAAATATGCAAATCCAATTTTTACTCATACTACCAATCTTTATCGACCTTCTGGAAAGCCGGACTTTGCATTAATTGCCTTTCCTGCTTTTGCCGCTGTTCCCTGTCCAAGATTTCCTGGGCGGTTGAATCAGGCGCCTCGGCCTGCTCCTGCGGTTGCTGCTGCGGGACTTCGTTTGGTTCCTGCGGCTGATTGGGCTGCTGTTGCGCTTGCTGCTGTTGGTTTTGCTCCTTCTTTTCCGACAACGATTTCAACGCCTTTACAATATCTTGGGCGGCCTTATCCTGAGATTTTTTAGCGGCCTGGGCATCGGATTTATCCAATTTTTCCTTCGCGTCTTTCTGGTTTTCGGTCGCGTCCTTCAAATGCTCTGCGGCCTGCTGCCCGGGCTTATTTGCGTCTGCCTGTTTTTGAAGCTCCTGCTTCATCTGTTCTGTGCGGTCTTTTAACTCCGACTGCTCTTTAGCGATTTCATTAAAATCAGGCGACGGCTGTTGTTTGGCCTGTTCGGTCTTGTCAGCGAGGGCTTTCTGCTGTTCGAGAAGCTGTTTCAAGTCCTCCTGATTTTGCTTTTGCTGCTGCTGTTGCTGCTCTTGCTGTTGTTTTTGCTTTTCAATCTGTTCGAGGATGTCTTTGATAGATAGGCGCGCAACCTCGATATTTTTAGCTGCCTTTTCATTGGCGGGGTCAATATCGAGCGACTGTCTCCATGAACCAATAGCCGACTTCATACTCTCGATTGCCTTTTGCGAATCCGTCTGGGCAAGCTTTACCCCCTGCTCAAACATGCTGTTGCCAAGGTTATATTTGGCTTTGGCGACAAGCTGCATATCCCTGCTTTGGGCGGCAACTGCCTTATAAAGGTCGATTGCCTGCTGCAAGTCGTCCAGGCGAAAGTATCCGTCCGCTTTATTAAACCTCGGCTCAATCGCTTCGGGCGCTTCCTGCAACGCCCGGTCATAACCATCGACTGCCTCTTTGAATTGCCCCTGCCGATAGAGTTTATTCGCCTCGCGCACAACACCTGCCGGCGACTCTGCGAACGCCTGTTGAGCGACTGCAAACGACAAGAGCAGGATTACATTAAGCAATTTTACGTTCACTTCGTTCACTTATAAGAACCTCACAAATCAAAATTAAAAGGCCTGCCGCGAGAAAAATCTGGAAACCCTCATTGTATGTAATCATCGTAGCCGATTCGAGCTGTTGTTTTTGGGCAGAAGCGACAAGCTCTTTATAAATCTTACCCAAATCAAGGTCCGTTCCGGGTTCTATGCCGATGTATCTGCCGCCGGGAGTGGCCGCGGCGACTTTGCGAAGCGTCTCGGCGTCGAGTTTAGACCAGACCTCCTGCCCTTTGTATTTCAGAAACGCCGTTTGGCCGTCGGGGCCTGTAATCGGAATCCGTGAACCCTCTTTTTCGTCGCCCATACCGATTGCGATTATTCTTATCCCCTGCTCGGCCGCCTTTTGCGCCGCCTCGACAGGGAAGCTGTCGTGGTCTTCGCCGTCGGTGATGAGTATCAGGTCTTTGAACTGGCGGGACTGTTTATCGAAAACATCCGCCGACGCCTTGCGGATAGCATCGCCAATCGCTGTGCCGCCTCGCCCGGTGCTTTCGGTTGAAATATCCGAAACGGCCATTCTGACAAAAGCGTAATCCTGGGTCAGGGGACATTTGACAGTTGCGCTTCCGGCGAAAGTAACAATCGCGATGCGGTCGCCGCCAAGTTGTTCGAGCAGGTCGCCTATCGCGATTTTGGCCCGCTCCAGCCGGCTGGGCTTGATGTCCTCGGCCAGCATCGAGCGGGAGGTATCGAGCATAATCACAACATCCCTGCCCTGGCTTTTTATCTGCATAGGTTTTGCGTTCCATCTCGGCTGGGTCAGGGCTATCGCGATGAAAGCAAAGGCACAAACCAATAGGAACGCCTTGAGGATTTGCCTTTTCAAGCTGACCGCCGTATTGATTTGCTTTAGCATTTCGATACTGGCCAGGACCTTCAGCGCCGTCGCTTTTTTCCAGAAACACCACAGCCACGCCGGCAAAAGAACAACCGGTATTATGAATAACAGCCACAACGCGTTATCGTTTCCAAGATTCATTCTTTGTCATTCCCGCGAAAGCGGGAATCCAGTTTACATTACGGAATCTTCCTGAAAATCGTACAGCTTGCTAACATCTCACAAAGTAAAATAATCATCGCCGCAAACGCCCAGGGACCGAATCTTTCGGCGTATTGAGTAAACTGGACGCTTTTTACCTCAGTTTTTTCAAGCCGGTCAATCTCTTTTAAGATTTCCCGCAGCGCCTCTGCGTCGTCGGCCCTGCCGTAAAAACCGCCGGTTGCTTGTGCGATTGCCTTAAGCAGCGGCTCATCGAGGTCCTGCTCGACGGGCATTCTGATTGTACCCATCATCGTCTGGATGGTATTAAAGGCCTTACCCGAACCGATGCCGACGGTATAGATTTTTATACCCCATTTTTTGGCCAGCTCAGCCGCCTGCATCGGCGTATATTGGCCCGCGTTATGCCTGCCGTCGGTCAAAAGGATTATCGCCTTGCTTTTTATTTTATAATCGTCCTGTTTTAAATCGATTGTTCCGGCAAGACCAAACCGCGCATTTCTTTGTTTGATTTCCTCTTCGGCTTTTTGCAGGCGTGCCGAGGCCAAAGCGAGGGCGTCGCCTATGGCGGTACCGTCCTCGCTTCTGACCCGGACAATATCGGTATTCTTCAAAAATTCCAGCAGCACATTATGACCCAGCACCAGCGGGCAAACCGTGTCCGAATATCGGGCAAAAGTGATAAGACCAAGTAAATCACCGCTTCTGCCCGCAAGGCCGCCTGTTCCTCCGATTATAAAATCGGCAAGCACCTTTTTAGATGTTTCAAAGCGATTGAGCTTTTGCCCCTGGTAATCCATTTCAGCGCCCATACTCCCGGAATGGTCAACGACGATTTCAATCGCGACCCCTTCGGTGCTTATTTCCGACAGCACCGTGCCTTTTCGCGGCCTGGCAAGGGCGATTATCAAAAGCGTAATACAAAGCAATCTGGCAATAATCAGCACCGGCCTTAGACGCACCCGCCACGATACCGGGCAATCGCGCATGCCATTTAACGATGAAAATGTTACCGCCGCCGGGCGATTTTTACGAAAGCTGAACCATCCCAGCACAGGCACAATCAAAAGCAGCAGTAAAGCCCAGGGCCAATAGAATTGCATTTATGCCCCTCCCCGCCCGGTTACGTCGATTTGCTTTTCATCGGATTGTGTCTGCTCGATGAAATTTTTCGCCAACTCGATTGTGCGCTGAATCTGTTCGGAATCAGGACTGTATTTGGCAAACTTTACAAGGTCGCAGTGCGTGAGAAACTCAGCAAGCGATTTTCTGTGTTCCTGTGAAAGAACACCTGCATCCCGAATCTCGAACAAAAATTCCTCTGTAGTCCGTTCGGGCGCCTTAAGCTCGAAGCGATCCTCGATATAGTGTCGCAGGATATTGCTTAGACCTTCGTAAAATTCCTTGACCCTGCCTGCCGATATTAAATCCTGCTTTACAAGAGCATCCAGCCGATTGTATGCGATTTCGTGAGCCGCTTTGAAAATCCTGACTGCTTCTATTACCTTTTTGGCGCGAATGTATAACCATATCCCGGCACCCGCGAAAATCAGCACAATCGCAGCCAAAAGCCACCACAAAATTGACCCCGCGAACATATCAACCACGTCTTCGATATCCGCTATTTTTAACTCGCCCTGCTGTTGGCCCAGAACCGATATAACCTCAATATCTATCGGCCCGGTCGTAAGCTGATAGGTTTGATTAGCGTCGTGAAATTCAAATGTTAAAGCTGGTATCGAGAATTTCCCCGTTAAAAACGGCTCAAGACGATAGCGATTTGTACTGACAACGTTGTTATCGGCGTCCAGGCGATTACCTAAGCTCTGCCGGTCAATGACGCCGAAATCGTTTGAATCCTCAATTTTCGGCATATTGACCTCGTAACCGGTTGCGATAGCGGTTTCAAGCTCGAGATTAAGCGTCTGTGCTATTGTAATTTTGCTTTTATCGACGCGAACGTGAACAGTCAAAGGCCCCTTCTTACTTACCTTATCGATTTCATATTTCTGCTCAGCAGGCCCCTGCTTTTTACAGCCACCGACACTAAACAAGAGCAAAAGAGCAACCAATGCTCTTGTAATTTGCGACTTGCGCTCTTGTCCTCTTGTGAACATTTCAGTATCGCCTGTGTCTGAGATGGAAGAATTGAATCAAATCCTGAATATATGGTTTGCCCGTGCTTATATTGATATAGTCAACGTTTATTGAACGAAGGGTCTTTTTTAGCTCGCCCAAACGGCCTGCTGCCGTGCTTTCATATCGGCCTCGAAAAGCCCCGCTGGATGTATCGATACCGACAATCTGGCCTGATTCTGCGTCCTCGAATTCAATCAATCCCACGTTTGGCAGCTTCGCCTCAGCGGGGTCGCTTACGGATACCGCAATACAGTCGTGGCGTTTGTTTAATAGCGACAAAGATTTTTTGAAATCCGTCTGTATGAAATCCGACACCACAAATACAACCGCCCTTTTGCGAACGACCCGCGCCAGGTAATCGAGGGCAAGCGGGATATTGGTTTGCCTGCGAGCCGTTTGAAAGTAAAGCAATTCGCGAATCAGCCGAAGGATGTGCCTGCTGCCTTTTTTGGGAGGAATGTAAAGTTCAACTTGATCGGTAAAAATCAAAAGCCCGACTTTGTCGTTGTTTTTGGCCGCGGCAAAAGCCAGAACCGCGCAAAATTCCGCCGCAAGCTGGTTTTTTGTCTTATCTAACGTTCCGAACCTGCCCGATGCGCTTAAATCGACGGCGAAAATCACAGTCATCTCCCGTTCTTCGACGAACCGTTTGATATAGGGTTTACCTGTCCGGGCGGTGACGTTCCAGTCAATCGAGCGAATGTCGTCGCCGGGCATATACTCGCGGACCTCGTCAAACTGCATCCCCCTTCCCTTGAAGACGCTTTCGTACTGGCCCGCGAAGCTGGCGTTGACCGCCCGCGTGGTGTAAATCTGAATCTGCCTGACTTTTTTTATTATTTCCGGTGGAATCATTGTTGCAGGTCAGGGAACTTCTATGTTATCAAAAATCGTTTGAATCACGTCTTCGCTTGTTTTATTTTCCGCTTCGGCCTCGTAGCTGACAATCACCCTGTGGCGCAGGACGTCCATACCGATACTTTTGACGTCCTGCGGAGTAACGTAGCCGCGCTGCTGAACAAAGGCGTGGGCCTTGGCGGCGACGGCCAGATATATCGTCGCTCTCGGCGACGCCCCGTAGTTAATCATACCGGCAAGTTTCAGGCCGTATTTTTCGGGCTGCCTGGTCGCGGAAACAATATCAACGATGTAATCCTTAATCTTCTCGTCTATATATATTTCATCAATTACGGCCCTGACCTCGGCCAGCTCCGCCTGGTTAATAACGGGCCTTGTATCAAACTTCTTATCGGTAACCGCCATGCGGTCAAGAATCTGCCTTTCCTCGACCTTGTTGGGGTAATTCACCTTTAGCTTGAGCATAAACCGGTCCAATTGTGCTTCCGGCAAGGGGTATGTCCCTTCCTGCTCAATCGGGTTCTGGGTAGCCAGCACCATAAAGGGGGTGGGTAAGGGATGGGTCTCTTCGCCGATTGATACCTGTCTTTCCTGCATCGCCTCAAGCAACGCACTTTGCACCTTGGCGGGCGCCCTGTTGATTTCATCAGCAAGTATTATATTCGCGAATATCGGGCCTTTGCGCGTGTAAAACTGGCTGTCGGAGGCGCGGTAAATCTGGGTGCCTACTAAATCAGCGGGAAGCAGGTCGGGCGTGAACTGAATCCGGCGAAAATCGGCATTTATGGCCCTTGCCAGGGTTGTTACCGCCAGAGTTTTCGCGAGGCCGGGGACCCCCTCTAACAGTATGTGCCCGTTAGACAAAAGGCCTATAAGCATCCGTTCCAGCATATACCGCTGGCCAATTATGACCTTGTCGATTTCCGAAAAAAGTGCCCTTACAAACTCACTTTTCTGCTGAACCAAAGCCCCAATCTGTTTAACATCTGTCGTCATAGACAATCTCCTCTAAAAAATACCAGTCTCCCCAAATAAAATCCGCCTGCGGCGGATAAACCTCCGACACGGGGCTGACAAACAGCCCCTATATGGGTAAAAACTAAAATTACGAAAAATACGTTTAACCATTTCAAAGGTTCGCTTCTTGACGCTGATTTAAATGACTTTTTTTCAACGGATAAGCCATCTTAAGGGCTTTCTGAGAGGATTTCAACGCTTACTCCGGGAGTGATCATGCCTTGCCCTGAGAAATTCAAAGAATTTCCAGGACTTAGTCCTCGGAATCCTGCGGGATTCCAGAGGGGAACTCCAAGACGTTGCTTAATCTGTCGCATATCATGCTTCATATGGCACATATCATGCTTGATATCTCTTAGATGAGGCTTAATATGCCGCATATCATGCTTCATATGGCACATATCATGCTTGATAACTCTTAGATGATGCTTAATCTGTCGAAGATGATGCTTAATCTGTCGTATATCATGCTTCATAACTCTTAGATGAGGCTTAATATGTCGAAGATGAGGCTTAATATGCCGCATATCATGCTTCATAACTCTTAGATGATGCTTCATATTTCAAATATCATTTTTCTTTATGGGACGGAATCGCGCGAAATCGCGGTTATTGAATTAAAAACAAGGTTCACCACGAAGACCACCGAGAACACGAAGCTTTTAAATGGAGTGTTGATAAAAAGCAACGTTTTAAGACGAGTTCTTTACCACGAAGGCGTAAAGCCACGAATAAAACACGAAGTGTAACCCCGATATGGGACGGTTTTTTTAGTCACAGAAAACACAAGTACAGAGCCGATCAAAATTAAATCAAGCGTTTTTCTCCCAGTTTTTGGCAAGAACGGCGAAATCAGTAAAGTTAATAAAATTATCGCCGTTTGTATCTAATCTTGCCACAATGGGAATATCGAGCCAACTTGAGGCCAGATTGACCATTCCGTCTCCTGTCGCATCACTGAAAATCGGCTAATAGATTGTTTGGCCGGTATCAAGGTTGAAATTAACCTGCTCATTGAAACTGCCTATAGTTAAAGTTAAATCGATTTCCCCCGTCGTGGAGTTAATCTTCGTATTTTTTATACTGATAGAGAAAGTGCCCTTGCCGAAGTCAAACATCGCACTTGCGATACCGCCCGGAATCGCAATATTTTTGCATACATATTTATATCCGCTTCTTCCGCTGGGTATAAAGTTTGTATCTGGTATCGTGAAGGTCTGATTACCTATTTTAAGGACTACATCGCCCATAGACGACGGTAAAACCTCATAAGCAATTCCGCCTTTAATTGTCAGTGTATCCGTCGTTGTGTGTTTTATCGTAACTGATTGGATCTGCAAATAATCCTCAAGACCAGCCATCAATTGAACAGGAATAAATCGCCTGCCGTTAATTAGCGGTTCTTTGAGTTCACTGATACCCCGGTAATCGCCGATTTCAATTTCCACAACGAATGGAGAGTGTAAGCCGGTAAGGTCAACCTTCTGCACCTTCAAAGAGAATGTGTGCTTATTAGTATCTATAACAAGCGAGGTTATTCTTCCCTGTTCATACCTCGGTATTCTGTAGGTATATGTATATTTACCGCTTCTGGCAACAAACGATGACGCGGGAATTTCTTCTTGATACACATCACTGATTTTGACAACAATCACCCCGCCAAACTCGGCTGGCGTCACATCTATCAATCCTGAAAGAGTAATACTGTCATCGCTTGTTCCTTTTCCCGCCTTCACCGTGCATTTTGTAACCTGAATTTGTGATATTACAGTTGTTGTTGCATCCGGCTGACCCGGCGGCGGTTCAATATTGCCGACATTATCACGGGCAACGCTGTAAAACGCATAAGTATGGCCTGAGCCGCCCGTGAATGTCGCGGATGTGCCGTTGGTATCATCTAACCATAGAATGTAATCGCCGCCGTCGGTCGAGACATAAATATCATAGTAGCCGACTCCTGAACCATCATCATCGTCGCCTGTCCATTGGACTGTGAATTGAGACGCGGTTGTCGAAGCCGGCAGTAACAAAATGTGACTTGAAGGAGCTAATGAATCGATAGTATTCAACCACGGACCTTCTTTTGGGGCCGGATGATTATTGATGTCCCCCGCCCAGTCGAATTCCACAAATGCCTGGTTCTTAATCTGCGCTCCTGAAGGCAGACCTTCCTTTGGTTTAATACTGTAACCAACCCAGCCGACCTCTTCTCCGCTTTCGGTGATTGGCGGAAGGAAACCGGCCAGAGGGTCTTCAGGCGTCAGCAACGTATATGGGTCAAGCGAACGGAAAATCCACGTGATTTCGCCTGTTTCGTTATCGAATGTGCCTTCCACGTTTACAATCAAATTCACATCTGGCCGCATATCAACGTTGGCGTTGAAATACTGTCCGTGGTCAAGCTCTACGTTCCATTTGCGGAACCCAAAATCTTCAAATCTAAAACTACTCCAGTCAAGATTCGAGTCAAGAGTGTCCTTCACAAGCACATCGCACGCCGGTGCAGTAGCATCCTCCTTGTTCCAGAAATCGACCCTGTAATAAAATTCCTTTCCTTCCTGAACAAATCTCTTCCGTTCCCCAATGGGGGTCCCAGACGTATCAAAACCACTCGGCCCGTATTTGTCTTCCGGCGTTGCAGAACCAACTCCTATCATCGATATCTTCGAAGCCGCAGTTTCAATAATTTCTCCGGACATTCTCATGCGGTCCATTGTTGCATTAAACAAACCGATTCCTCCTTCTATTACAACGCCTAAACCGGCTCCAACTGCGGCTCCAGGCCAACCACCGAAAGCAAAACCTATTATTGAGCAGACCCCAGTAATTATACCAGGAGGAGATACAATTATTAATCCATGTTGAACACCTGTCTCACGAAGATATCCTTCAATGGTATTTTCCATATCGGGCCGGCTTACTGATGAAATTCCAAATGAATTTTCTTTGATTGCCTTCTCAAATTGAGACTCTGACATTGCAACATCGACTATTGCTTGAAAAATTGGCGAGGTTTTAATATTTTCTATTTTGCCAGATATAGAATATTCCGAGTTTTGAGGTGTAAATATCGAGGCGGATATCTCAATATTATCGGCCGGGAATGAAGAAGACATCTTTATTTTTAAGGGAATATTCCATTCTGATTTGGCACTCAATTTGAGAAGCCAGATAGGAACACCTAATTTACCATTATGAGGGCCAGCTACAGGGACAGATTTATCTACTTTATCAGGCATTACCAAAGTGAAATCCAAACCATCTGGCAAATCAACAATTAAAATTGAATCATAGGAATCAATATTTCCACTATTACCAAAACGGATAAAGTATGTTTGTTCCCGATCTCTTCGAATTTGTTCCCTGCCTTGTAAACTAATCCAAAGATTTGCTTGGCCGCCTTGTTCGATTGTGAAGGGATTTGGAGCGGATGCCTGAAAACCATCGGGATTGGTTACAACAAGATTATATTGGCCGGGAGTTTTACCTGTCAGGTCGAATGTGGCCGTAAGTGTAGTTTTGTCTGAATTGCCCAAAACTGTTTGAGCGTTGATATCTTCAAATCCAATCCTGACAAGTGAAACAGTCGCATTAGGGTCGAGCCAGCCGCCTTTAATTTCCACGGTCACAAGACCCGCGTTTCCGCCTTTTTCCGTTGAAAGAGAGGTAATAACAGGCAGATATACAGGCGGAGGCCGGATTGTGGAAGTTGTGTCGGCTTTGATGAGAACATCTCTCGTCTGGTCTATGCTCCAGTTGTTACCCGTGTAGAGCATCGCAGAATCGAGGAATTCAACGATATACGTGCCCGCAGCCGGCTTAGGTATCTCCATAGTCACCGTTACTCCTTGTCCACTTACCCAGTGTTTGGAACTGCCGTACTGGTCATAATAGACATCAAAGTGGCTCCAAAGACCCATCGCCTCGGCGTTGAGGCAGAGCTTATCCTGTGCAGGCGGAACATCGACCTGATACCATATAGAACCATAGCTGGTGTAAATCTTACCCACTACCCATTCGCCCAAAGTCAATTTTGGTAGTGACGCCCAGACGGTGAGTATCCCGCTTCCCGCCCTGTTGGCAGTTACACGGATGGTGTATAATCCCGGCTCAGGGTCTTTAACTTGCAAAATAAGGTCGTGAGAGCCGCTTGTAGCTGCGATTTCACTTCCATTATGCAGGATTGATAATTTAGATGACCAACTGTCACCATAGTTTGTAAGCGTGGTCTTTTGAAGTGTAACAAAAAGATTCAGCAAATCCGGGACCTGTATATCATAAGAGACGGTTTGCCCCTGGCTGAGTGCCATTTCCGGCAGTGCATACAAAGCGCCTTCCTGAAGCTCAGCTACTTCAATTACCGAATCAACTGTAACTTCATTCCCATCCGGCCACATGAGATGCAAATCATAATCACCCAGAGATACGCCGCTCAAGTCGAAGCTGGTAATCAGTAAATCAGAAGATGAAAGGATAGCCGATTGGGCCAAAATACTCCCGCCTGATGAATTCCGTAACTCAACCTGCATCCCCGTTGTCAATCCTAAGCCCAGAATATAAACCGGCGCCTTGAGCTCAGCAGCTATCTTCCTCGGATAAACATCCGAGATATACTTATCGACAATCGATGCAGTGATTTTGTAACTCGTCGTCCCGCTGACGCTTCGCCCGTATACACGAATATAATAAGACCCGGCCTGTGTCGGCGAAATTAACAGTGCGTAATCGCCGAAGCTGTTCTTTTTCTTCGTTGAGTATTCGGACTCGGACAACGACGGCACCTGCCCGAATTGCCCGTAAAGCTCCAATACTGCTGTCTGAGAATTTGGCTCGACGGTTATCAATAAATTTTTATTCGGGTCAACGTCCACTTTGAAAACGTGATAACCATCCGTAGAAATAGTTTTCTCGTTCGGCTCTCCAAGAGGTAAACCCCATATTGTAGTAGCAATCCTTGTGAAAGTGATATTGTAAGTCCCTGTGTTGATTGAGCTGCAGTCGTTTACCGCTATCGTGTAAAGCCCCGTCTTCTTCAGCTGGTAATCTATTCTGTCGTTGCACGTGGCGCTTTCGGCTGGACCCCCG
>Ga0105104_10001017_pt1 | contig 21557 bp, 15 predicted proteins | sample PPLLaktember2015_3_FD_87034 | JGI IMG/M metagenome (GOLD analysis project Ga0105104, IMG submission 87034) | Freshwater sediment microbial communities from Prairie Pothole Lake near Jamestown, North Dakota, USA - PPLs Lake P7 Core (6) Depth... | ecosystem: Environmental > Aquatic > Freshwater >... | reverse complement strand
TGCTCAGCCTCGGCCGCGAACTCCGCGGGAAGAATTGCCGCTTCGTCTACCTGGCGGCGCGCGGCACTTCCGACAACGCCGCCCGCTACGGGCAATATTTGTTCGGCGGGATCAACCGCCTGCCGGTCGCGCTCACCGCACCCTCGCTCTTCACCACCTACCGGACTCCGCCCCGGCTGGAATCCGCATTGGTGATCGGCATCTCGCAATCCGGGCAGTCGCCCGACATCGTCGAGGTGCTGGAGGAGGCGCGCCGGCAGGGGGCGCCGACCATCGCGATCACCAACGACGATAGTTCGCCGCTGGCCCGGGCGGCCGAGCATGTACTCCTGCTGGGGGCGGGGCGGGAAATAAGCGTGGCAGCCACCAAAACCTACACTTCGACACTCGCATTGATCGCGATGCTTTCCCTGGCGCTCGACGACCGGTTGCGTCCGGAAAGTCTGCAGCCGGTCGTGCCGTGGATGGAAACCGTCCTGAAGGCCGAGCCGCAGGCGCAGGCCGCCGCCGAACGGATGGCCGATTCCAGCCGGGCGGTCGTCCTTGGGCGCGGCTACCACTACTGCACCGCGCACGAGATCGCTCTGAAGATCAAGGAACTCTCCGGCGTCGAGGCCGAACCCTACTCGATGGCGGATTTCAAACACGGGCCGATTGCGATGGCGGAGGGCGGGCTGCCGGTGATCCTGGTCTCTTCCGGGGCAACCTTCCGGCGGGAAACAGCCGAACTGGCCGGGCTTGTCCGGTCGCAGGGCGCGCGCGTGCTGGCTTTGGCGGACGAGCTTCCCGGGCTCCAGCCGGCGGATTCATGGATTCCGCTTCCTCCGGGGGAACCCGAATGGCTGACGCCGATCGCCGCCATTCTGCCCGGGCAGCTGTTGGCGCTCCACCTGACCCGCGCCCGCGGGATGGACCCTGACCGGCCGCGGCATATCCGCAAGGTTACGTTGACACATTAATGACGGAAATAGCTTCGAAAAACATAATAGCAAAGTCAATTTTGAACCAATAAGACACACAGACACGAAAAGTTTTTTCCCTGGATATGGGAATGATCATGAAAAACGGAAAATCTCTAATCGTCAATGCGGATGATTACGGCCGGACCCCCGGAGTGTCAAAGGGAATCCTCAAAGCCCACCGCGACGGGATCGTCACTTCGACGACCGCTTTGATGAACATGCCCGGGATCGAGGAGGACCTGCGGATGGCGATGCGGGAGGCGCCGGATCTGGGAATGGGAGTGCACCTGGTGCTGACCTCCGGTTCGCCGATCCTGCCTCCGGCTGCGCTGGATTCCATAGTCGGCGGACGTAAAACCTTCCCGGACCAGAAGGCGTTAACTCGAAATCTGGACGCGATAAAACCGGAACAGGCCGAAGCCGAATGGGATGCGCAAATCCGGAAATTCATTGCCCTTACCGGCCGGAATCCGGATCACTTGGACTCCCACCACCACGTGTCCTATTTTTCCGAGCCGCTTTTCGTAAAATTTTTAGGGCTTGCACAACGGTATGCGTGCGCGATCCGGATACCGTTTCCCTGTCCGTCGGGATACTGCGACGGCCTGCCGCAGGAATTATGCCCTTCGGTACGGGAATTTGTCCCGCGGCTGGTGGCGCAGCATGACCGGGGAAAACCGGATTGGTTTATCGGGACGTTTTACGACGAGCAAGCAACCTACGAACAACTGGAGCTGATTATCGATCAGCTGGAATCGGGCGTTTCGGAGATCATGTGCCACCCGGGATATGCGGATCAGGCGCTGATCGAAGGTTCCGCCTATAACAAGCCGCGCGAGCGCGAGATCGAGATCCTCACGGCGGATTCCATCCGGAATGCGTTGGATGAACATGAGGTGCGGTTGATTAATTTTGCAGCGCTATAAAAGAATAGAAATAGGGTCATCGCGAGCGACCCCTTCGCTCTGCTCAGGGCAGGCTCCGGAGCGAAGCAATCCCCCTCTTCATAACCCCGCAATGACAATCCGATCGTTCTTCAGCATCCGCGTAATATCTTCGTGTCTTTGTGGTAAAAACTATAATTCAATGTAAAACATCCGAAAATGGACGGAACGGCTTCCATGGCCCCGCCATTATTTAGGGTGGATATCCTGTCTTGACATCCAGCCCAATCCTGGTTACTATATCCACAACGAATATATCCATCGAGGACATATACCGGCAAAAGGAGCCATACAACCATGGCGAAGCAATCGATGTCACCACAGCCCCTGACCCCCGCGGTTTTTCACATTCTGCTGTCGCTGGCCGACGGCGAAAAGCACGGGTACGGCATCATGAAGCATGTTGAACTCCAGACCAAAGGGGGGATAAAAATGGGCCCCGGGACGATGTACGGGTCGATCAAGCGCATGCTGGCCGCCGGATTGATCGAGGAAACCGAAGAACGCCCCGATCCGGAACTGGACGACGAGCGGCGGCGCTATTACCGCTTGACCGCCGTCGGACGCAAGGTGGCCGTGGCCGAGACGCAGCGGTTGACCCAAGTCCTGAAAATCGCCCGCCAAAAACACATTACGGTTTGTTCATAACAAGGGGAGAAAACCGATGACTACCAATTCATCCTTGGAGCTTTCACGCCGTTTGTATTCGGGCTTGCTGAAGTTGTACCCGCGGGATTTCTCCGGGGAATTCGGCTCCGCGATGATACAGCTTTTCACCGATCAGTGCCGGTGCGCGGTGCGGGAAAGCGGAACACGCGGGATGGTGTTCCTTTGGCTGCGAACGATTTCGGATCTGATCGGAAGCGTCCTGCGCGAACACCTCGCCTCCCCGCGGGCGTCGCTGGGGCTGCTCGAAGCGGTTCCGAACAAGCCTTTGCCGTGGAAGGGCGTCGCCTTGGTGATGATCCCCTGCCTGCTGTTTTTCGCCGGCCAAATCGGAACCCTGGCCGGGGAGGATTGGTTCTTCACCTTCGCCAGGCGGGCGGCGTACTATCTGATTGTCCCGGTCCTACTGGTCTGGTTCGTCAAGCGCAAATTCCCGATCTGGGGATTAATACCGCTCGGCATCTTCTACCGGACCCTGTTTGATGTGTCGTACCGAGTGAAGGCTATTTTGGAGAGTTCGATTGCCGCCAGGTACGAATCGCCGCTGTCGTTATCGGCCCGGTTCTGGAAAACGAATCCGGAGGTTCTTAGGTTCTCCGCTAGAATGCTCATCTGGTTGCAGAAATACGAGGATGCGATAAAAATACTCGCGGCGGTGATGCTGGGAAGCGCCATCGTGTTCCTGGTCGCCTGGCTTGTGCGTCGCCGGAGTTTTTCCACCGGTGCATGGATCTGCACGATGGGTCTACTGGCGTTTACCGTTCTGGAGATATACTCGGGAATCATCACCTATGTGAGTAAATACAAATGGTCTTGGGATCGGATGGTTGGGTACAGGAACTGGATGTGGATGCATTTTCTGCAAAATGCAAAGGACGCCAATTACACCGTTCTGGCCGATGCAATGGGATTTGTGCTGTTGATCCTGATCGGCGCGGTCCTCGCGAGGCGCCATGGACGGCTGGCAATGCTGCTCCCTCTCGGATACATCATCCCCACGGTCATCCTGGGCCGGTTCGATTACTCGCCGGACGTGCCGTTCTTCTTGATTTGGGCCGGCACCAGCGTGCTTATCTACCGGATGCTGGTCACCCTGGTGGCACCGATCTGGATCGTCCGTTCGGCATCCGAAGGCAAACAGCTGCGCGCCGGGGCGATCGGTTTACTGGTCGCCGTCGGGTTGATCGTCATCACCCACACCTGGTACACATTCGCTTTCACCGCGCCGGATTGGGCCGGATGGGAGGGAGTGTATCTGTATTACTCCATCTCTCCGGAGTTGATCCTGGCGGCGGGAATGGTCATGGCGTTGCTACTGTATAGGAAACCGGAATCGGCACAAACCGCAACCGGCCTGGAGCCGGTTGGGGCGGTGACTTCGCAAGGGTAGCTGCTGTTCGCCAATCTGGACGATTTATTTCGGCATCCGCGCCCCCGGATTTCGGATTCTCCGGGGGTTTTCCTTTATTAAGCTGGCGGTGGTGTTTTCCCGAAAACCGCGCCGGGAGAGTAGAATTAACCCAAAATACCGGGAGGATCCCGATGGCAGACTCCGTACTTATTCCCCTCAAAGAAATATCTCAAATGATCGACCATTCGCTGCTTCACCCGACGATGACCGACAAGGACATCCTCGCCGGCTGCGAAACCGCGAAGAAATACGAAACAGCCACGGTGTGCGTGAAACCGTATGCTGTCCCGATGGCGCGGGACGCGCTGGCCGGATCCGGGGTCGGGGTCTGCGCGGTGATCGGCTTCCCGCATGGCAACAGCACGACCGGGATCAAGCTCGCCGAGACTTTGCAGGCCGTCAAGGACGGCGCGGGCGAGATCGATATGGTAATCAATATCGGGAAGGCGCTCGGGGGGGAATGGGAGTACGTCTCGTGGGAGATCCAGGCAGTCAACGACGCCTGCCTGGCGGGGAACGCGATCCTCAAGGTCATCTTCGAAACGGATTTTCTCCGCGACGACCAGATCATCCAACTTTGCCGGGTGTGCTCGCAGATGCCGGTGGCGTTCATCAAAACCTCCACCGGGTATGGCTTTGTCAGACAGCCCGATGGAAAATACGCCTATAAGGGCGCGACGGAATATGTCGTCGAATTAATGCGCAAGCACGCCGATCCGCGCGTCCGGGTTAAAGCCGCGGGCGGCATTCGGACCCTGGATGATGTGCTGTGTTTTCGCGCGCTCGGCGCGGCCCGGATCGGCGCAACCGCGACGGAATCGATCCTGGAAGAAGCTAAGCGGCGCGGCCATACCTGAACCGTCCGGCGCTGCGACCGGAACTCCGGCGGTTTGCGGCCTGGGTATAATCAATCCATTATTACTACAGGCGGATACAGGTAAAGGTTTTTGGGCGGTTGAACGGATCCGGACACTGCGGCGGCGAAGAGCGCGAGGTTCCGTGAGGAAAGCAGGCGATGGAGAATAATCCGGCGCGCGGAAATCCTGATCATCCGGTGGATTCCGGAGCCGCCCGGCCGCGTCCGACCCTGGGATTCCTCCTGGCCAACATCCACATCGGCATTGGCCGCTCGCTGTGGCCGGCGATCGTCAAATCGGTGACCCGCCACGATGTTAACCTGATCTGTTTTCCAGGCGGCGGTTTGCGGGCGGCCGGCGGATTTGAAGCGCAACGGAACGCCATCTACGATCTGGTAAATCCCGGGAGTGTGGACGGATTGATCAGCTGGTCGTCCACGCTGGGCGGGGCGCTGGAGCCCTCCGTGGTTGCGGATTTTCACAACCGGTTCAAACCCCTGCCGCTGGTCAGCCTGGCACAGCTCATGGCGGAAGTCCCGACGGTGCTCATGGACAGCTACAACGGGATGCGCTCCGTCATCGCCCACCTGATCGAGGTACACGGCTACCGCCGTCTGGCCTTCATCCGCGGTCCGGAACGTCACTTTTACGCGCAGGAAAGGTTCCGCGCGTACACCGAGACCCTCCAGGCCTACGGTATCCCCTTTAGCGAATCGCTGGTCACGCCCCCCATGCAATGGGAAGCCGGCGCCGATGCGATCCGATTCCTTCTGGACGAAAATCAACTTCGCCCACGGATAGATTTCCAGGCCGTGCTGGCGGTCAGCGACCTGCTGGCTTTGGAGGCATTGAAGGCGCTGCAATCCCGCGGGATCGAGGTGCCCGGAGAAGTGGCGCTTTCCGGATTTAACGATTTCACCGAAAGCCGGTTGTCGACGCCGCCGCTGACAACCGTTTCGCTGCCATTCGGGGAACAGGGCGCGCGCGCGGTGGAAATGCTCCTGGCACGGCTCCGCGGAGAATCCGTTCCGGAAGAAGTCCTCCTTCCCTCGCGCCTGATCATCCGCCAATCGTGCGGCTGCCCCTCGGCGGCGGTCGTACAGGCGGCGGCGCGATCGGCGGCCTTCGAAGGGTTGGATTTTCCAATGGCGATGGCGGCCTTCCGCGAACGGGCGCTGGCGGATATGAGCGCGGCGCTTCCGGATTCGGTGGAAAGATCCGGGACCTGGGCGAAAATGCTGCTCGACGCGTTCCAGGCCGACCTGCAGGCGGCGCCGGCCGGGGGCTTCATCCCCGCCCTCGAGAAAGTACTGGCGGATGCGGTGGCGGCCGGGACGGATCTGGCCGCATGGCAGGGATTGATCTCGGCCTTGCGGCGCGGGTCGATCCCTTATCTCGCGCCGCCCGCGCGGGCATTGGCCGAAGACCTCTTCGGGCAGGCGCGGGTGGTGGTGGGTGAAACCACCCAGCGGATGCAGATCTTCCAGCAGTGGCAGGCCGAACGGCAGACGGCGCTGCTGCAGGAGATCGGGCAGGCGCTGATCACCACCTTCGATATCAGCAAGCTTGCGGATGTGCTGGCGGAAAGCCTCCCCCGGCTCGGCATCCCGGCCGCCTCCCTCGCGCTTTACGAACAGCCTGCCTATTCGCTCGAGTATTCGCGGCTGATCCTGGCCTACAACGAACATGGGCGCGTCCCGCTCGAGATCGGCGGCCGGCGATTTCCCTCGCGCCGGCTGCTTCCGGAAGGGTTGCTCCCGGTGGATCGGCGGTTCAGCCTCGTCGTCGAACCGCTCTATTTCCAGGACGCACAGATCGGTTTCGCGGTCTTCGAGATCGGGCCGTATGACGGTTCCGTATACGAAACCCTGCGCGGCCACATCTCAACCGCCCTGAAGGGCGCCCTGCTGTTTCAGGAGGCGCAACAGGCGCGCCTGACGGCCGAGAAGGCCGACCAGATAAAAACCCGGCTCCTGGCGAATGTCAGCCACGAATTGCGCACACCGCTGAATATCATCCTCGGTCACACCCGGAACGCCATGGAGGCGTCGCCGTCGGGGAGCGCCGGCTCGCCGCAGGGATTAACTCACGACCTGCAGCACATTCAAAGCAGCGCCGAACATCAGCTGCGTGTGATCAACGACCTCCTGGACCTTTCGCGGGCCGAGATCGACGAACTGGACCTGCATCCCGAACTGCTCGAACCTCTGCCGCTCTTAGCCGAGGTTTTCCAAAGCCTTTCCGGACGCGCGGATAATACCGGGGCCGTGCGCTGGAACCTGCGGATTCCCGATCAGCTTCCATTGATCCAGGCTGATCCGGTCCGGCTGCGCCAGATCCTCCTCAACCTGCTCAGCAATGCGAAGAAATACACTGAGCGGGGGACGATCACGCTGGGCGCCGAAGTATCCCCGCCGTTCCTCCACCTGTGGGTGGAGGATTCCGGGATCGGCATTCCCGAGGACCAGCAGGAGCATATCTTCGAACCGTTCGGGACCGGCGAGCACACCGGCGCCATTCCGGCCGGAATCGGATTGGGGCTTTCGATCACGCGCCATCTGGTGGCGCTGCATAATGGCTCCATCAAGGTAGACAGCCGGGCCGGTAAAGGCAGCACGTTCCACGTCTTCCTGCCGCTGCCGCGGATCGGCGGCGTGCCTGCGCCGGCGGTCGAATCCGCCCAGCCGGTTCTCCTGCTGATATCCGCCTCCGAACGGCCGGCGGAGGAAATCGTCGAACTGAGCCAGCGTCAGGGATTGGAAATCCGCCGGTTGCACGCTGCGGGGGATTGGGAACGCGAGTTGGAGGGCGTCCGGCCGGTGGCCCTGGCCTGGGATTTGGCAGGCGCGGGTGCGAACGATTGGACGATGGTCCGCCGGTTCCGCGCCCATCCGCTCCTGAGCCGGGCACCGGTGATCGTCTACGGCCAGGTCCAAAGGGAGCAGGGGGCCGAGATCGAGCTCACCCTGGGGTTGACGAGTTTCCTCGATAAATCCGCCGGATCGGAAGGGCTGCTGGAATCGATTCACACCGTGCGGGTGACGCCCGATGCCGGCCCGGTGCTGATCGTGGATGACGATCCGAACGTGCGCGCGGCGCACAAAGAAACCGTGCTCAAGGGGCTGCCGGGCTTTTCCATCCGTACCGCGGCCGACGGCGGCGCGGCCGTGGAAGCGATGCGCGAGGAGATCCCGAGTCTCGTCATTCTGGATTTAATGATGCCCGGGATGGGGGGCGAGGATGTGCTGGATTGGATGCGGGCGGATCCCCGGCTGCGGCCGGTGCCGGTGGTCATCCTCTCCAGCAAACTGCTCCGGGAGGACGACGTTAAACGGCTGGAGCGTTACGCGCGGGTGACGTTTCAGAGCAAGGGGATCCTTTCGGAGGCGGAAATGGTTGCCGCGCTGCACCGGGCGCTGTTTGGAGGCGATGCGCTCCCGCCGCAGACTTCCGCGCTGGTAAAACGCACGGTCGCCTTTCTGCACCACAATTACTCGCGCCCGCTCTCGCGCTGGGAACTGGCGAAATCACTCGGGATAAGCGAGGATTATCTCAGCCGGGTTTTCAACCGCGAGCTGGGGCTTTCCCCGTGGGATTACCTGAACCGATACCGAATCCTGCAGGCGAAGTCGCTGCTGCAAAACACGGCCAACAGCATCCGGATCATCGCCCATCAAGTCGGTTTCCGCGATCAATCGTATTTCAGCCGGGTTTTCCATAAATTCACCGGGCAATCCCCGCAGGCCTTCCGGGAGACTCCCGAATTGTGATTGTTGGTAAGGAAAGCAGAATCATAAGAAAGGAAACACCAAGACGCAAAGACACGAAATAAGATTATTCTTCGTGCCTAGGTGTCTTTGTGGTTCGATGATTTTCACAGGCTGAAAGCGAGCGTTTTTCATGCCAGGGGGGTTGAAAAAGGGATAAACAGGTGTCATTGCGAGCGGCCCCTTCACTGTGCTCAGGGCAGGCTCCGGGAGCGAACCAATCTCCCCCTCCATAAAAAAATGGAGATTGCTTCGTCGCTTCGCTCCTCGCAAAGACACCCTCGCATTCAACTCCTCGCTTCTTCCTTTTAAGAAAGGAAGGTAGCCACCAAGTAATTCTCCCCCATCCGAAGTTCCAAAATCAGCCCATTTGTGCGCCTTATTCCACCGCAAGCATCGTTTTTTTCCTATATCAAGGCGCCATAATCCATGGGGAGGTTTTTATAATGAAAAAAAGCGGTTTCGGCCGTTCTTACTATATTCAACAGGATAAAACAGTGACTGAAAAAACCACAATTCTTCCTGCGGCTGTGCCGGTTATTGGTATGGAAATTCCTTGGCGTGAAAGGCTCCGGCGGTTGTGGCGCGCCGTCTGGCGCCACCGCTGGCTTTACATCATCGTTATACCCTCCATAACTTTCTTTATAGTATTCAAATACTGGCCTTTATTTAACGCTCAGATCGCATTCAAGGATTTCAAACCGGTGCTGGGCGTGGTGGGCAGCCCGTGGGTCGGCTTTAAGCACCTGGAGGCCTTTTTCAATTCCTATTATTTTTCTCGGCTGATCGGGAACACACTGTTCTTCAGCATCGCCGGGCTAATCCTTGGAATGCCCACGGCGATCATCCTCGCCGTGGCGCTGTATGAAACGCGCTTCAATATGATCCGGTCCATCGTCCAGACCGGCGCCTACATCCCGCACTTCCTCTCGTGGGTCATCATGTTCGGCGTGCTGCTGACGATGCTTTCTCCCAGCGAAGGTCTGGTCAATGAAATCATCAAGGCGACGGGAGGGAAATCGATCTCATTTCTCACCTCGCCAAAATACTTCCGCTGGGTGGCGATCTTCTCCAACATCTGGAAGGAGACCGGGTGGAGCACGATTCTTTATTATGCGGCGCTGATGGGGATCGAACAATCCCTCTTCGAAGCGGCTTCGGTGGACGGGGCTTCGCGCTTGCAGCGCATCTGGCACATCTCCCTCCCGGGGATCCTGCCGGTGATCATGATCGTGACCCTGCTCCGCCTGGGGCACATCCTGGATGCGGGATTCAACGAGATCTTCGTGCTCTATTCGGTACCCGTGTACAGCGTCGCGGATATCATCGACACGTGGGTCTATCGCGCGGGTATTTTGGAATTCAAATACAGCCTGGCCACCGCCGTGGGAATGTTCAAGGGTGTGATCGGGCTCGTCCTGCTCGTCGTTTCGAACGAGCTTGCCAAGCGCTGGGCCCGTACCAGCCTTTACTAATCAGGAGAGATCTCCATGCCTGTCAAATCGCGGGAAGAAATAGTCTTCCAAATACTGATCAACACCTTCCTGGTTGTGTTCCTGCTCATCATCCTGGTCCCGATGTGGCGGGTCATCATGATGTCGGTCACCCCGCTGGGATATGCCGCGGAGGATACCAGCTTCGGCATGCTCATCCCGCCCTGGAAATGGAGCCTCGAGGCCTATAACCAGTTGTTGACGCATCCGAATTTCATAAATGCGGTCTGGAACAGCGTTCAGATCACCGTCCTCGGAACTTCGCTCAGCCTGTTCCTCACCGTACCGCTGGCATACGTCCTCTCGATCAAGACCCTTCCGGGCCGGGGTATCCTTATTAATTTCATCCTGCTCACGTATCTGTTCAGCGCGGGGATGATCCCGACCTTTCTGGTTGTGCACGAACTGGGGTTGACCGATCACCTGGCCGCCGTATTTGTCCCGGTGGCGATCGGAGTTTATAACGTCCTTCTGATGAAAGGATTTTTCGAAGGCCTGCCTGTCGAACTGGAGGAGGCGGCCCGGCTCGACGGTGCCAGCGAACTGCAGGTGCTGATTCAGGTGATTCTGCCGCTTTCGAAACCGATCCTGCTCACGATCGGATTGTTCTACGGAGTCTTTTATTGGAACGAGTTCTTCTATCCGATCCTGTACCTGAACGATAACAGCCTCATGCCGCTTCCGGTGCTGTTGCGCAACATCCTCATGGCATCCAGCCTGAACGAATACGTGGAATCGGACGCGTTCAGCGCCGCGCCCATACAATCGCTTAAAGCCGCGGGTGTATTCATCACCATGCTGCCCATGGTGGCCGTCTATCCGTTCATCCAGCGCTACTTCACCAAGGGTACGCTGACCGGTAGCGTAAAGCAGTAAGGAGGAGGTGAACCGGAAGAAACCTTCGAGACTTCATGCACCAACGCTTGGGAGATACCAAGCCGTGTATCACAACATTCTAAAGGAGGAATGGAATGAGAAACACATTCAAGCACTTGCTCCTGGCGGTCGCGATCGTGGCGCTGTTCCTCAGCGCCTGCGGCACGGCCACCACCGTCGCCCCGACGGTCGCCCAGAATACGCTCGCCCCGTCGGAGATCCCGCCGACCGCGGAGCCGACGGAAATCCAGCCTGCGACGATTTCTTTGTGGGCGGCCGGACGGGTTTCCGAGGCCGATGATCCGCCGGACGACTGGGTCGTCTATGACATCCTCAAGGAAAAACTGAAGATCACGCTGGACCTTGTGGTGATGAAGGGCGGCAATGACGACATGAATCAGAAGATCAACACGGCGGCTGCCGCCAATGATCTTCCGGACATCTTCTTCGTCAACCGCGATGCCTGGTACGCCCTCGTGGGGCAGGGCCTGGTCGCGCCGGTCGATGACCTGCTGCCGCTCATGCCGACCCGCACCGAATCCCACTACGGCGACGCGAACCGCAACCGGCTCGTCACGATCGACGGCAAAATGTACGGCCTGCCGGACCCGGGACAGATCCCGACCACCGACGGTCTGGTGATCCGCAAGGACTGGCTGGATAAGCTTGGTCTGGCGATGCCCAAGACCATGGACGAACTGATCGAGGTCGCGCGTAAATTCACCAACGACGATCCGGACGGCAACGGCAAGAACGACACCTACGGATTCGGCGCGTATCCTGAAATGGCCGGTGTTCCGGAAAACGGGCTCGGCCGGCGCTTCGACTACATGATGGGAGCTTACGGCGTTTCTGGAATGTGGAATGTCACCCAGGATGCCTTCGGCCTGAACGTCTTCAAACCGGAATTCCTCGACGCGCTGAAGGTCGTGCGCCAGATCAATGTCGAGGGGTTGATCACGCCGGATTGGCCGACTCTGAAGAAGGACGATTTCCGCGCCAAGTGGAAGCAGGGACAGTGGGGCATCATGCGCGAGAACTTCGCCGCCCTTTCCACCAAAGCCAACTACAAGGACTTTGATGCGAATAATCCCACCGGCGAGTGGGTCGTCCTGGCTCCGCCCACCGGACCGGCCGGACTGAGTTCGGAAGGCCTCTCCAATCAATCCGCCCGCATCTACGCCGTTTCGCAGAAGGCGATCGACGAGGGCAAGGGCGAGGCCATCGCCCGGTTCCTCGACTGGACCGCCGGTGACGAAGGCTACTACCTGCTGGGCTTCGGCGTAAAGGGCGAGAACTACAACCTGGATGCCAACGGCTACATCACCCTCGAAGGCATCGATCCGGCGAAAGCCTGGACCTCCAAGGAAATGCAACCCTTCACCCAGCTGGGGAATTTCGTCTACATCTTCACCGATGTGGAACTGAAAGCCCGGTATCCTGAATTCCAGACTGGGGACGGCCGGACGATCAAGCCGCTGGACTTCCTGGCCGGTTTCACCGCGCAAGCCTGGACGGAGTGCACCGCCTCCGGGATCATCAACCCTCCCGAAAACTGGGGCGATGTCCAAACCCGGTACAACGAGGGTATCCAAGCGTTCGTCCTGGATGTCGATAATGAGATTACCCAGGAAGCCTGGGATGCTTTCCTCGCTGATCTGAAAGGCATGGGCACGGATGGTTGGGTTGCCGATGCCAAAGACTTACTGACAGGGGCCGGGTACCTTAAGTAATACAAGGGACGGCACGCATTCCCTCATCTGTACGTTGGGCGGCCTTGAGCCGCCCAACGTACAGATGGGCCGGGAGCATCGGACCGAATGGCCGACACGGAACTGAAGATTGCATACGTCGGAGGTGGAAGCCGCGACTGGGCGCGCAAGCTGATGTTCGATCTTGCGCGGTGCCCGGACCTCGGCGGCCGGATGGCGCTCTTCGACATCGATTCCGCCTCCGCGCGGCTGAACGAACAGTTGGGAAATTGGCTGCAGGAACAGCCGGGTGTGATTTCCCGATGGGCCTATGAGACGGTTCCCACCCTGGACGAAGCGCTGCAAGGCGCGGATTTCGTGATCATCTCCATCCAGCCCGGCCCCCTGGATCTGATGGCGCAGGAAATCGCCATCGCCGAGGAATTCGGCATGTTCTTCCCGGTCGGCGATACGACCGGCGCACCGGGATTGAACCGCGGGCTCCGATCCGCCGCGATCTACAAGGGGTTCGCCGAAACGATCGCCAGGATCTGCCCGCAGGCATGGATCATCAACTACACCAACCCGATGTCGATCTGCACCCGGACGCTGGCAAAAGTGGCGCCGGCGCTCAAGGTATTCGGGTGCTGCCATGAGGTTTTCAACACGCAAAAAATGCTTGCGGGGCTGGTCGGCCGTTATTGGGGGGTAGTCCCCGAGCCCGACCGCCGCGAGCTGCACTGCAACGTCATCGGTATCAACCACTTCACCTGGATCGACCGATGCGAATTCCGCGGGCGGGATGTCCTCGAACTGGTGCGGCAGCATGCCGCCCAGCCCGGGATCCTCAAGGCGTTCACCCGGCCGGAAGTGGAAGGCTGGAAGGATTGGTTTCGCAGCGCGGACCAGGTCAAGTATGCGCTGCTGCCGCGTTTCGGACTGCTGGCCGCGGCCGGCGACCGCCATCTGGTGGAATTCCTGCCGGGATTCACCCGGTCCATCGATGGGCTCTTCCGCTGGGGCGTCATCCGCACTCCGGTTTCCTACCGGATCGAACGCTGGAGCGCCGCGCCGCAAAAAACCCGCGACTTGATGGAAGGCCGAACGCCGCTCAACCTCTCGGGAAGCGGAGAGGAAGGCGTGGAACAGATCAAGGCGCTGGCCGGATCGGGGGAACTGGACTCCAACGTCAACCTGCCCAATCGGGGGCAGATCGCCAACCTGCCCCTGGGCGCCGTTGTGGAAACCAATGCCCATTTCGGGCGCGACGAAGTCCGCCCGCTTGTTGCCGGCTCGCTGGCGCCGGGGTTGGCGCCGCTGATCGCCCGGCACGCCGCCAACCAGGAATTGATCATCGACGCCGCGTTGACCAACGATCCGGAACAGGCCTTTCAGGCCATGTTCACGGATCCGGCCAACATTCTGGATGTGGATGAGACCTGGAAAATGTTCCGCCGCTTGGCCGCCCTCAACCGGGAATACCTCCCGGATTGGAAACTCCCCGACCCGGATGCCGGCTGATGGGCGGCCAGGAAAGGGAACCGTCGCGGGAGAATTCCGCGGAGAGAATGGCAAACAAAGTGAACGCCCCCGATTCCGCGTGCTGGTCCGTCCGAATGACCGATTCCGTCCTGCGCCGGTTCTCCGCGGATCGGACGCACTGGCATTACGAAGAGGGACTGGTGGTGAAAGCCGTGGCGGATACCGCGGCCGTCACCGGGGATGACCGCCTGAACCGCTTCGTCCGGGATTGGGTGGATTTGTGGGTGACGCCCGACGGGGATATCCGCACCTACCGGATCGATGAGTTCAACCTGGACCAGGTTTATCCCGGCCGGCTGCTGTTCCCCCTATTTCGGCAAACAGGCGAGCCGCGCTACCGAAAGGCGATCGAACTGCTGCGGGAACAACTCCGCCGCCAGCCGCGGACGATGAGCGGCGGGTTCTGGCATAAACAGATTTATCCGCACCAGATGTGGCTGGACGGCATATATATGGCCTGCCCGTTTTACGCCGAGTATGCATCGCTGTTCGGTGACGGCGCGGCATTTGACGATATCGCCGCCCAGGTCGCGCTGATTGAAAAGCAAACCCGCGACCCGAAGACCGGCCTTTTGTACCACGGCTGGGATGAAAGCCGGCGGCAGCGCTGGGCTTCGCCCGAGACGGGATGCTCGCCGCAATTCTGGGGACGGGGAATGGGGTGGTTCGCCATGGCGGTCGCGGATGTGCTGGACTATTTTCCTGCCGACCACCGCGGGCGAACGGTTCTGAACGGCATTCTGAAACGAACCGCCGAGGCGGTTGTGCGCGTTCAGGATTCCGAATCAGGGCTTTGGTACCAGGTTCTTGACCGGGCAGGCGAACCGGGGAATTACCTCGAATCTTCCGCATCCGCCATGTTCGCCTATGCGTTCGCCAAAGGGGTTCGCAAGAACCTTTTTTCTTCGGAATACCTGGGCGCCGCATGCAAGGCATTCCACGGCCTGTTGGATCATCAGGTAATCCAGGATGCCGACGGCGGTTGGTCGCTGAACGGGATTTGCTCCGTCGCCGGCCTGGGCGGCGAGCCGTACCGGGATGGCTCCTACCGTTACTACACGGGTGAGAAGGTGACAACCAACGACCCGAAGGGGGTCGGCGCCTTCATCCTGGCGGCATTGGAATTGGAAGCGGCGGACCCGCGCAAGAGCACGCAGGAGTAACGGATGACTCTGACATCCGATAGCATCTCGCAAAACACATATTTCAACGTCCGGGATTTCGGCGCGCTGGGCGACGGCCGGACCGTGGAAACCCGCTCTCTGCAGTCCGCCATCGATACCTGCCGAGCGCAGGGCGGCGGGATGGTGTTCCTTCCGGCAGGGCAGTACCTGACCGGATCGCTTTTCCTGCGGGATGATATCCATCTTCACCTGGATTCCGGGGCAACACTGCTGGGCAGCGAAAACCCCGGGGATTATCCGGTGATCAGCCATCGCTGGGAGGGCGCGGAGCAGGAGACGTATGCGCCGCTGCTCACGGGCCGGAACATCAGGAATATAACCGTCTCCGGCCGCGGACGGATCGACGGGCAGGGCGCCGTATGGTGGCAGCGCCTTAAGGAAAAATCGCTGAAATATCCGCGGCCGCGGTTGATCTCCTTCGCGGATTGCGAGCATGTCCTGATCGAAGGCGTCACGCTGGTCAATTCCCCCAGCTGGACGGTTAATCCGGTGCGCTGCAACGATCTGGCGGTGCGGGGGGTGACGATCATCAATCCCCCGGATTCCCCGAACACCGACGGGATCAATCCGGATAGCTGCCAGAATGTGCGCATCTCGGATTGTTACGTGAGCGCGGGCGACGACTGCATCACACTCAAGGCGGGCAACGAAACGGAACTGCCGGAAAGGCGGGCGCCCTGCCGCGACATCACCATCGTCAATTGCACCCTGGCGCACGGGCATGGCGGCGTGGTGATCGGCAGCGAGATGAACGGCGGGGTGCAAAACGTGGTCATCGCCAATTGCGTATTCACCGGCACCGACCGCGGCATCCGCCTTAAATCGCGCCGCGGGCGCGGCGGCACCGTCGAGGACATCCGCGCCAGCAACCTGATCATGACCGACGTGCTGTGCCCGTTCACCTTGAACCTGTACTACGGATGCGGGGCTTGGGGCGATCCGGTGGTGTCTGACAAAGGGCCGCAGCCGTGTAACGAGGGCACTCCGCGCTTCCGCCGCATCCACCTGAGCCACATCACCGCCCGCGGTGTGAAGTACGCCGCCGGTTTTTTCTACGGGCTGCCCGAGATGCCGGCCGAGGAAATATCCCTGAGCGATATTTCCGTCAGCCTGGCGGCCGGGACCGAAGGCGGATTTCCGGAAATGGCCGATGGACTGGAACGAATGCAGCAGGCGGGATTCTTCATCCGCAACATCCGCGGCCTGAACCTCGAACACATCGAGGTCGACGGGCAATCCGGCCCGGCTTTCCGGCTGTTCGATATCGAAGGCGGAAGGATCGGGGCCTGCGGCACCTCCACGCCGGACCCAAAATCGCCGGTTTTGCACCTGAACAACGTATCCCATGCGCTGGTCAACGCCTGCCGGACTGTGCCGGGAACCGATGTGTTTCTGCGCCTGGAAGGAGCACGCACCGGCAAGATCACGCTGACCGGTAACGACCTGGGCCAGGCGCGGCAGGCGCTCGATGTGGCGGACGACGTTCCTCCCGACGCCGTCGACCGGGATTCCAGCGGAGAAGGATGACCGTCCCGCAGTTCGCTTTGCAGCCGCATTCGGATGCTCTTTATGATGACTGCATGCGGCGGTCGATTCCCCGGGAGCGGGATTCCCTGCGGGATGCCTTCCGAAATATACTTGGGCTGGCGGGGAGGAGCCTTCCGCCCTTGTCGGCGGAAGTGATCCACGCGATCGATCGGCCGGAGCACACGGAAGAAAAAATCCGGCTCTCCGCCGGCGAAGACGTTTCGATCCCTGTTTTCGTTTTGGCACCCAAGACGCGCCCGCCCTTCAAGCCGGTCCTGGTTTTTCCGGGGCACGAGCCCGGGATCCGGTATTGCATCGGAAATTTCCCGGATCCGGAAACGGCGCAGATCCACCGCACGGCGAACGATAATTTCGCCGAGTACCTGGCCGGATGCGGTTACCTTGTGGGCGCCGTCGAACAGCGCGGAATGGGGGAACGCCTGGCCGGGCAGGCTGCGGGAGGGGAACAAAAGCGCTCGTGCCGGGAACTTTCCTTTGCCTACCTGATGATGGGCCGGACCCTGATGGGGGAGCGGTGCTGGGACGGCATGTGCGCCGCCTCGTACCTGCTCTCCCGTCCGGACGTTACGCCGGGCGGATTGGGTGCAACCGGCCACTCCGGCGGAGGTGCCACGGCGCTTTGGCTTGCGGCGCTGGATGAGCGTATCCGGACGGCGGTGGTATCCGGGTATTTCTGCTCTTTCCGGGATTCGATCATGTCGATCACCCATTGCGAATGCAACTACATTCCGGGTATTCTGAATTTATCGGAAATGGGCGGTCTGGCGGCGTTGATTGCCCCCCGGCCGTTATGTATCATACACGGACGGCAGGATCCGATTTTTCCGTATTCCGGCACCGCCCGTGAGTTCGAGACGGTGCGGCAGGCGTACGGGCGGAGCGGCGCGCCGGATGCGTGCCGCCTCGCGGTTCATCCCGGCGGGCACGAATACCGGAACGGGCCGAGCCGGGAATGGTTGGACCGCTGGATGTGATCCCTTACTTTACCGAAAACTCACCGGGACAAGGGTGAGGGGGAGGCAGGGGCATGCGAAGTAGAATAGTTGCGATCGGAGTGCAATGATGAAAATCGTCACATTTGGTGAAATCATGCTGCGCCTTTCCCCGCCGGACTTTCAGCGCTTCCGGCAGGCGCATGTGTTCGATATAGTATACGGGGGCGGGGAATCGAACGTGGCGGTCTCCCTGGCCGGTTTCGGGGATACGGCCGAGTTCGTGACCCGCCTTCCGCAAAACGATCTGGGCGAGGCATGCCTCGCCGCGCTGCGCGCCCGCGGCGTGCTGACCGGGCATGTGGTGCGCGGCGGCGAGCGGCTCGGAATCTACTTCCTCGAGAATGGCGCCGCCCAGCGCGGCAGCAAGGTCATTTACGACCGCGCCGGCTCCAGCTTCGCCGGCATCCAGCCCGGGATGGTCGATTGGCCGGCGGTACTGGCCGACGCCGACGGGTTTCACTGGACCGGGATCACGCCCGCCGTCTCGCAAAGCGCGGCGGAGACCTGCCTCGAAGCGGTCAAGACCGCCAAGCGGCTGGGGAAAACCGTATCGTGCGATTTGAATTACAGGGCCAAGCTTTGGAAGTGGGGCAAGCCGGCCGGCGAGGTGATGGCGGAACTGGTTTCCCTTTGCGATCTCGCCGTAGGCAATGAAGAAGACGCCGATAAGGTGTTCGGCATCCGCGCTCCGGAATCCGACGTCGCCGCCGGAAAAGTGGAGGCGGAAAAATACAAGTTCGTCTGCGAGGCCTTGGTCAAGCGGTTCCCGAATCTGCAAACGGTTGCCGTCACCCTGCGCGGATCGCTTTCCGCCAGCCGCAACACCTGGTCCGGCGTGTTATGGACCAAAAACAGATTCCATACCGCGCCGCTGTACGATATCATTCCCATCGTCGACCGGGTGGGGGCGGGGGATGCGTTCAACGGAGGCTTGATCCACGGCTTGCGCGCTTACCCCAATGACCCGGACAAGGCGCTTCGCTTCGCCGTGGCTGCCTCGTGCCTCAAGCACAGCATCCCCGGGGATGCCAACGTGGTGACGGCGTCGGAAGTGGAACAGCTGATGGCGGGCGACGCCTCCGGAAGGGTGTCGCGGTAAACCCGATGCGGCTGGTGACATTTGCCCTCGACGGCCAGGAACGGATCGGAGCGCAGGTGGAGCGTTCCGGGAAGCCCTGCGTGCTCGACTTGAACCAATCCCATTCGGCGCTGCCGGTCGATATGAACGCCTTCCTTACCGCCGGCGAGCCGGCGCGAGTCATGGCCCGCCGGGCGCTGCAGGAGGCGAAGGAAAGCGCTTTCCTGAATGAAGCGGATATTTCATTGACCGCGCCGGTGCCGCATCCCGGTAAAATACTTTGCCTCGGGCACAATTACGACGACCATATCGGCAGGGACCGGACCCAGCCTTCCGAATTCCCGATCTTTTTCTGCAAGACCGCCAACACGGTCACCGGACCGGGGGCGCCGATCGTGATCCCGCCCGAGACGGCCAAGGTGGATTTCGAAGGGGAACTCGCGGTGGTGATCGGAAGGCGGGCGCGGCGGATCGCCGAAAAGGATGCGCAATCGTGCGTCGCCGGATACACCATCTTCAACGATGTCAGCGCCCGCGATTACCAGAAGCGCACCACCCAGTGGATGATCGGGAAATCCTTCGACACCTTCGGCCCGATGGGGCCGGTCCTGATCACGGCCGACGAAATCCCCGAACCGCATGCGCTGGATCTGGTGTTAACCCTGAACGGGGTAGTGCGGCAGAAGACCAACACCGGCCGGATGATCTTCACCATTCCATTTCTGATCGCATACCTGAGCGCGGTCATGACGCTCGAGCCGGGAGATGTGATCGCGACCGGGACTCCGGCTCGCATGCCGCCGGCGCCGGGAGCGCCCGAATTCATGCGGCCGGGGGACATCGTCAGGATAACCATCGAAAAGATCGGCGAGCTGGCCAATCCGGTGACTGCCGAAAAGGAAAACCCCCGCTGATGGGAGAGGAAAGGTCGTAACCATGGCGCGATTTCAACGGTTGGAAGTGACGAACACCCTGCTCGAGACGGGGCTGCTGCCGCTTTTCTACAACGGCGATCTGAATACCGCCGTCGAGCTGGCGGCGGCCTGCGTGCGGGGCGGCGCGCGGGCGGTGGAATTCACCAACCGCGGCGAAGCGGCGTACCCGGTCTTCACCGACCTGGTGCGGCATTTTGCAAAGGCGGATCCGGCGGTAATCCTGGGAGTCGGTTCGGTGATGGATGCGCCAACCGCGGCGCTGTACCTCGCCGCCGGCGCGAATTTCATCGTCGGTCCGAGCCTTAACCCCGAGATCTCCCGGCTGTGCAACCGGCGCAAGGTGCTGTACCTGCCCGGATGCGCGACCGAAACCGAGATTGCGACGGCCGAGGAACTCGGCGCGGAGATCTGCAAGATCTTTCCGGCGGATGCGGCCGGCGGGCCGAAATTCATCAGCGCGGTCATGGCGCCGTGCCCGTGGCACCGGCTGCTGCCGACGGGCGGAGTCGACGCGACCGACGAAAGTGTGAGCGAATGGATCAAAGCGGGCGCGGCGGTGCTCGGGATGGGGAGCAAACTCGTCACCAAGGGGCTGGTGACGGCGAAGGATTTCGACGGCCTGGCCGCCAAGACCGCCGAATGCATTGGCTGGGTCAAGAAAGCGCGCGGATCGAAATAACGAAGGCTGCCTCCGCGGGCGAAGAGCATCGATGGGCCTGCCCTCGCGGAGAATCATCGCTTGGTTTTGAACCTTAAGCGGTAATGATTGCGCAGCGTGGGTTTTCAATGTAAAGAGTTCGCGAATGTGGAAGCGAAGTGTCTGAAAAAGCAGATGCTTCGCTACGGTCAGCATGACACCTGTGATCCATTAATCTGAAAGGCGGAAACCATGTCGTACTTTGAAACCGTACCCGCGAAAGAAGGATTGAACAAGATTGCGGGAAATCCATTCAAGCTGCTTGATTTCCAATTGCTCGTCCTGACCGATGGCGCCAGCTATTCGGCCGCAAGCGGAAACCGCGAAGTCCTGCTGGTGATCCTCGGCGGCAGGGCGAACGTCAAAGCGGGCGCGAAGACGTTTTCCGGAATCGGCGGAAGGCCGAATCCGTTCTCCGGCAAACCGCATTCGGCGTACATCCCGTGCGGGACCGAGTACACTGTAACCGCCCAGGGACGGTTGGAAGCGGCGTTGGTCAGCGCGCCTTCGGAATTGAAGACCGACCCGTACGTCATCGGTCCGGAAAAGATCACGACCGGCGTCTGGGGCGTGGCCAACTTCAGCCGCAATTTCCATCAGATCCTTACCATAGCCGGCCAGCCGGATCTTCCGGCCCAGCGGCTGATCGTCGGCGAAACGTACACGCCCTCGGGGAACTGGAGCACCTTCCCGCCGCACAAGCATGAGAAGGAAGATCTGCCGCGCGAGGCGTTCCACGAGGAGCTATACTTCTTTAAAGTATCGCCGCCCGACGGATTTGGCCTGACGCGCTACTACAACGGCGAAGTGGATACCGGCTTCGTGGTGCGCGACAACACCATCCTGATGGCGCCGAACGGCTTCCACACCGTCGTCAGCGCGCCGGGATACACGACGTATTACCTTTGGGC